>OLNY01000100.1_pt1 | contig 86224 bp, 68 predicted proteins | sample 1671981 | NCBI WGS metagenome assembly OLNY01 (sample SAMEA3136632, study PRJEB25190) | human gut metagenome | biome: human gut; feature: human-associated habitat; material: faeces | place: Austria | collected 2013
CCCAGTCCATCTGGTAATTCTCACCAGGACCTGTATGATATCTTCTGCCTCTGTTTCCCTGTGGACTTACAATCTCTCTTGGTGCTGGAACCAGATCTTTATGTGCAGCAATATATCGTTTGATAGAGGTTCTGCTTCCTGGATAGCCGACTCCTTGAAGTCTTTCGAAGATAACTTCGGAATTCGTGACATTCTTTCTGAGATAATCGTTAATTGCACCTTCGTATCCTGAAACAACAGATTTTCTGGAATTTTTTCCTTTATTCCCATTAGGCTTGACTACAAAACCATTTTTCTTTAATCTTCTTAGCTTAGCTCGACTGATGCCTGTAATTCTGTGCAATTCTGCCAGATTCACTTTCTCAATCGAATAACTTTCACCCATTTTTTCCTTTATGGTGGCAAGGGCATGTGCTAATATGTCCTCGAGGTCATTACTATTAATGTTCAATATTGCCTCCTTCATCTGATGTGTTCGCATATATCAGTGTAGGACTGTTATTGAAAAATGGTAATGGTCTTTTATTATGATTGGTTATTTTTAATGGACTAAAAATGGCGATTTTCACTGGACACTTTTTGGCGATTTTCACCGGTCCCTAACAAGGGATTATTGTCGTTTTTGATTCTTACTTCAAGTGTAATTAATGTAAAAGCTGAAGGCAATGTGAATACATGGTCTTTCACAAATGGGGCATGGTATCATTTTGATGAGCAAGGTAATACGCAGACAGGTCTACAGGAAATTGATGGAAATCTGTACTATCTAGATGGCAATGGTGCAATGAAAACTGGCTGGCAGTATATTAGCAATGAATGGTATTACTTCCATGCCAATGGAATAGCTGCACGTAATGGCTGGATTGGAAACTACTATCTAGGCAGTGATGGAAAGATGTTAAGAAATCAATGGGTAGGTGGCTACTACGTTGATGGAAATGGTGCATGGGTTCCAAGTGCTAGTGAATGGTGCTGGATCAAGGAAAATAATATCTGGAAATATCATAGTACAAGAACAGGCCAGAATTTAAGCAATGCATGGTCTTATATCAATGGTGCTTGGTATCACTTTGATGCACAAGGTAATATGCAGACTGGTTTACAGGAAATTGATGAGAACTTGTACTATCTAGATGGCAATGGTGCAATGAAAACAGGCTGGCAGTATGCAGGGGAATGGTATTATTTCCATGCCAATGGAATGGCAGCGCGCAATGGCTGGGTAGGAAACTACTATCTAGGCAGTGATGGCAAAATGTTGAGAAATCAATGGGTAGGTGGCTACTACGTTGATGGTAATGGTGCATGGGTTCCAAGTGCTAATGAATGGAGATGGATCAAAGAAAATAATATCTGGAAATACCACAGTATAAGAACAGGCCAGAATTTAAGTAATGCATGGTCTTATATCAATGGTGCTTGGTATCACTTTGATGCACAGGGTAACATGCAGACAGGTTTACAGAAAGTTGATGGAAATCTGTATTATCTAGGTGGCAATGGTGCAATGAAAACAGGCTGGCAGTATGCAGGCGAATGGTATTACTTCCATGCCAATGGAATGGCAGCACGTAATGGCTGGATGGGCAACTACTATCTAGGCAGCGATGGCAAGATGCTTAGAAATCAATGGGTAGGAAACTATTATGTTGATGGAAATGGTGCATGGGTGCCTAACGCTTCTGCTTGGCAATGGGTTAAAGAAAATAACAAATGGAAATATGTTAATACTAGAACAGGTAGTTTTGTAAAAAGTAAATGGATGAAGACGGGTTCTTTCTGGCATTATTTTGATAAAGATGGTTATAGTGTAACTGGCTGGCAGAAAATTGATGGTGATGATTATTGTTTTGATAATAACGGTGCAATGTTAGCAAATACCTGGTCTGGAGATTATTACCTGAATGCAGATGGGAAAATGGCAAGAAACCAATGGGTTGGTGATTATCATGTTGGCGCAGATGGCAAATGGGATAATGTAACGCCTGTTTATTATTCACAGCGTGATCCACAATGGGCTTCCGTAACGTATAATGGATATAGCTTACATAGTACTGGATGTGTTCCTACATCTGTTGCAATGGCAGTGAATGGCTTTTTGCATAATGGTGTCAATCCTAAAATTATGGCTGACTATTTAGTGACAACTGGTGAATTTGCTGGAAGAAAGCATGGTGGATCCGGATTAGCAATTAAATATGGTGCAGAACATTGGGGCTTAGCTACAACTGGTATTGATAGTCTGGCAACACTTGTAAGTCGCTTGGATGCTGGCGATATTGTTGTATTCCAGGTTGGTGCAGGAACATTTACAAGTCGAGGCAGCACACATGCAATTGTTTTATTTAGAAATTCTGGTGGAAGTACACAAGTTTATGATCCATGGAATGCACATAATGGATGGTATGGAATTGAAATGATCTGGAATCAAAGAAGTACAAATAGTTATGATTTAACAGGTGGTTATGTAGGATACGGTATCCATAGATAAATTATGGACGGAGAAGTCTTATGAAATTAAAGAAAAAAGTTCTTGTTGGTGGAAGTATTGTACTTGTTGCAGCAATAACTACTGCGGTTGTTTTGGTGAACAATCATAATAAAAATAGTATTTCAAATATTACTTTCACTGAGGATAGCTTGAATAAAGATCATCAGTTGGAAATTGAATATTCGAATGGTGAAATATCACCAATGGAATATGTTGTTACAAATGACAAAGTGGCTGTTTCTAGTTCTCCAGAAAAGATTTCTTTAAATGCAGTGGGAGAAACAACAGTAACATATACATTACAGCAGGGATCTAAATCCAATCAGATTCAATGCGAATTTGTAGTGAAGGATACAAAAGTACCTGTGATTACATTTTTCAATGATACTGTTGATACAGATAATATGGATGCTTTTGATGCACAGTCCAATATCCAGTCTGTAAAAGATCCTGTGGATGGAAGCTTGATGTATTTAGAAGCTGAACCAGAAAAGATAGATGATGTTTTAGGAAAGAGAATGTATGAAACTGGCTGGTATACAATTGTAAAGAATGAGAATTCTGTGTCTGTGCATGCATGTGATATTCATGGAAATGTATCTGAAGCATCTTATACTGTGAATATTAGTGCTGCACCTACGGAACAGCCAACAGATACATTGTTATATAGCTATAGGCCTGTTGATTTAGCTGGAATTGATGATCCATCTAATTGGAATCAGATTGATCAGAGTGACTGGTATTATGCAGAATGTTCTTACTTGAGTGGACAATATGCTACAGCGCAGGAAGCACTGCAAGATGTCGTTGATCATGAAAGTGCAAATGGTAATACAGCGAATGTTGAAAACGAAGCACGTATATTCTGTGTGACAGATGCAGAAGGAAATGTGTTATATTATCAGGCTGGGTTTGAGGAATAGTGTATGAATGCATTAAAAACAACTTTGTGCTTTGGAGCGACGGTTTCAGTTTTATCTACAAGTACATTAACTGCATATGCCAAGGAAATCACAAAAGATCTCAATCATACAAATCAGAATACAGTTCATACAGTTTTAAATCAAAACAATTTATACAGATTAACAAATAATCAATATGCAACATATTCTGTAAAATCGTTTGATCTTATAAAAGCAAAAAATATTGTGGATGCAACGTCTAGTGAAAAATCATGGAAATTCATTAATGGAAGCTGGTATTATTCTGATGAAAATGGAAATCAGACAATTGGTTTAAATATCATTGATGGACAGATTTATGATTTTAATGTATCTGGTGCAATGTTGACTGGCTGGCAGTATGTAGATGAGTGGTATTATTTCCAAGGAAATGGATCAGCAGTACGCAATGCATGGATTGGAAACTATTATCTTGGCAATGATGGCAAGATGCTTAGAAATCAATGGATTGGTGGCTACTACGTTGATGGTAATGGTGCGTGGGTACCTGGTGCAAAAGAATGGGACTGGGTAAAGCAGGGAAATATCTGGAAATACCAGAGTTCCGTGACTGGGCAGTACCTTACAAATCAATGGAGTCTGATTGGTGGCAAGTGGTATCACTTTGACGCAGATGGCAACATGCAGACTGGCTTGCATGAAATTGATGGAAATAAGTATTTCATGAATGCTAGTGGTGCAATGTTGATTGGCTGGCAATATGTAGATGAGTGGTATTATTTCCAAGGAAATGGATCAGCAGTTCGCAATGCGTGGATTGGAAATTATTATTTAGGAAATGATGGAAAAATGCTGAGGAACCAATGGATTGGCGGCTACTATGTAGACGGCAATGGTGCATGGGTACCTGGTGCAAGAGAATGGAACTGGGTAAAGCAGGGAAATATCTGGAAATATCAGAGTTCTGTGACAGGGCAGTACCTTATAAATCAATGGAGTCTGATTGGTGGCAAGTGGTATCACTTTGATGCACAGGGTAACATGCAGACCGGATTCTTTGATGTGGATGGCGCAACATATTATTGTGATAATTTTGGTGCGATGGTATCGAATGGATGGATGGGATCCAATTATTTCTATCCAGATGGCAGACTGGCACGTGATACGTGGATCGATGGATATTATGTAAATGCAGATGGCATTTGGGTTCCGAATGCAACGGAGTGGCAATGGCGTCAAGATGGCAACCGCTGGATGTATAAAAATACTAAGAATAATGCATATGCGAAAAACTGCTGGATGGACGTGAGTGGCTCCTGGTATTATTTTGATCAAGATGGATATATGGTCACTAATACTAGAATAGGAAACTATTTCTGTGGAAGTGATGGAAGAATGGCTACATCCAATGTGATTTATGGTGGATATTACTATCACATTAATAGCAGCGGTGTTATTGTCAGCTGTTCAAGAAGTTTATATGGAGTTGATGTCAGTCAATGGAATGGTGACGTGAATTTATCAGAATATCAGAATGGCTTTGTGATTATTCGTGCTGGATATGGTTGGTCTACAGATCAGGAAGATACATATTTTAGAAAGAATATAGAAAAATGTAATGCCTATGGAATTCCGTATGGTGTGTATTGGTATTCTTATGCTACGGATGTAAATCTTGCAAAACAGGAAGCAAATACTTTTATACAGATTTTAAGAAATTCTGGTGCAAATCCTACGCTTGGCGTATGGATGGATGTGGAAAGTGATCCGTATAAAGAAACAAGAATGACATGGAATCATGCTTCACTTGATCCGATTGTTAAGACATTTTGTGATACCATTCAATCGAGTGGATATAGAGCGGGTGTGTATGCAAACTACAATGATTTTGAAAACAATATTTCCACTGGTTATCTAAAATGGGTTGCACATTGGGGAGAAACCAATGATGGAACTTTGCAGAAAGATTTATCGAATTATGGTGCAGCAATCCATCAATATACAAGTCGAGGAATCGATAATAATATTATCTATGATATGGGGTATTTTGATTGATTAACTATTGTACAAAAAGATTGTTTATGCTATTCTATTTACGCACTTTCTTTATGCACGTATAGAGGCATAAGGCAGAAGGGAGAATGAACTATGAAACAAGGAATTCATCCAAATTATTACAAGACTAAGGTTGTATGTACATCATGTGGTGCAGAATTTGAAACAGGTTCTGTATTAAAGGAAATCAAGGTAGATACATGTTCTAACTGCCATCCTTTCTACACAGGTAGACAGAGATTCGCTGCAGCTGCAGGTCAGGTAGAAAAGTTCAATAAGAAATACGGACTTAAGTAAGAATGATGACTTGGGATTTTATCTCAAGTCTTTTCTTTTTGATTCATTAATTCTTAAGAAGAGTATTTAGAAGATATTGTGCGTACCATGTTATAATTGCATGGAAATCGAGTTTTTTTACAAGCTAATGGAGGGTACAATTATGCCTGCAAAGAATTACAAATCATTAGAAGAGATTAAACAATATCTTTTGGAACAATCAAAAAAAGAAAATGAAATCAATGAAAAGGATGTCATTGATATAGCTACAAAAAATCATCTCAGTGAAGATGAAGAGGAAGATTTATTTAACTGGATTCAGGAGAATGATGAAATCTTAATGTCAGGTGAAGATGAAGAAGATGAGTTAGATGATGAGGATGAGGACGAAGATGAAGACGAGGAAGAAGATGATTCTGAAGATACTTCATCTCAAGTAGATCGTAAGAAATCATTTGATTCAATGAAAGCGTATCTTCAGGAAATTGGAGCTGTTGATCGTTTGACACCGGAAGAAGAAATTGAAATTGGAAGAAGAGCAGCACAGGGGGATCCTGAAGCTAAGGAAATCATGATCAATGCGAATCTTAGATTAGTTGTTGCGATGGCTAGAAAGTTCTTGAATCGTGGATTGTCTTATCAGGATTTGATTCAGGAAGGAAATATCGGATTGATGAGAGCTGTAGAGAAGTTTGATCCAGATAAAGGATTCCGTTTTTCTACATATGCTACATGGTGGATTCGTCAGTCTTTAACGCGTGCTATTGCTGACCAGTCTAGAGATATTCGTATTCCAGTGCACACAACAGAACAAATCTATAAAATCAAAAAGATTCAACGTGAATTATTCCAGGAGTTCAATCGTGAACCAACACCAGAAGAAATCGCTGAAAAAATTCCTGGCATGGATGCAGCAAAAGTAATAGATTTATTGTCTGTATCACAGGATACAATTTCTTTAGAATCTCCTACAGGGGATGAAGAAGATAGTACTTTAGGTGATTTTATCAAGGATGATTCTATTAAAGGTCCGGAAGATGTATTTAAGAGTGAAGCTTTGAAAGATCAGATTGATAAAGTGTTGAAAGAATTACCTGAAAGAGAAGAAGCAATTGTTCGTATGCGTTTTGGGTTAGATGGCACAGGAACAGTGAAAACTTTAGATGAAGTTGGTAAAATATATGGGATTACTAAGGAAAGAGTCCGTCAGATTGAGAATAAAGCGATGAGAAGATTGAAAATGATCATCAAGACAAAAGAAGAATATACGGACTTAGATGAGGAGTGAGGAATGGACGCAGTAAGGGAAAAACTAATTGAATTAGAGAAGCAATATAATGAAATCAGTGATCAGCTGATTAGTGATGAAGTCATTTCGAATCCTAGAAAGATTACAAAGCTTTCTAAGGAACAGGCACAGTTGAGTGGCTCTGTAGAAGCCTGGCATGAATTACAAGAATTGGATTCTAGAATCATGCAGGCAGAAGAAATGCTTACAGAAGAAGATCCTGAAATGAAAGAAATGGCACAGCTTGAATTGGATGAATGTGTTCCTGAAAGAGAAGCACTTTTAGAGAAGATTCAAAAGATGCTGATTCCTAGAGATCCTGAAGATGGCAATGATGTCATTATGGAAATCAGAGGCGGTGCTGGAGGAGATGAAGGCAACATCTTTGCGGGTGACTTGTATCGTATGTATACAAGATATGCGGAAAGCCAGGGCTGGAAAGTACAGGTTATGGAAGCTTCTGTTTCTGAAGCTGGCGGCTTTTCTCAAATTGTATTCTCTATCAAGGGTACAGATGTGTATAAGGCATTGAAATGGGAATCTGGTGTTCATAGAGTACAGAGAGTTCCTAAGACAGAAACACAGGGTAGAATTCATACTTCTACTGCGACGGTTTTGTGTCAGCCTGAAATTGAAGAAGAAGATTTTGAACTGGATATGAATGATCTGACATTTGAAACGCATAGAGCGAGTGGTGCCGGTGGTCAGCATATCAATAAGACAGATAGTGCTGTTAGAATTGTGCATATTCCTACAGGTATTACTGTTAACTGCCAGGAAGGCAGATCTCAGATTGAAAATAGAGAAACTGCAATTCGTATCATTCGTGCTAGAGTGTATGAAGAAATGCAGAAGGAAAAAGAAGAAGCTGCTGGCAAGGAAAGAAGAGCGAAGATCGGTACAGGTGATAGAAGTGAAAAGATCAGAACATACAACTATCCTCAGAACCGTGTAACTGATCATAGAATTCATTTTTCTGTAAACCATTTGGATCAGATCATGGAAGGCAAACTGCAGGAAGTGATTGATGCTTTACAGGCAGAAGAAGAAAGAAGAAAGTTAGAGGTTTCTGAATGACAACTTTCTCTAGTATTGTTAGAAAATATGAAAAGCTTTGTGACAACAAGGATATTCCTTGTGAAACTGTGATGGCGTATTTAACGGAATTGTCACAGAGAGAAAGATATGATTTATATCTGCATTATGAAGATGAAATGCCAGAAGCCTTGGAAAAGGAATTTGAAGCTGGTATGGATAGAATCTTGCATTATGAACCAATGGAACATGTTCTTGGATATTCCTGGTTTTATGGATATAAGATGATTGTGAATGAAGATGTATTGATTCCTCGTCCTGAAACGGAAGAATTATGTGCAAATATTCTTGCGAGAATGGATGAGTGGTTTGTGGATAATCAATCGATTGCATGTGCGGATGTTGGTACTGGAAGTGGTGCGATTGCGATTGTATTGGCTAAGGAAGAATCTAAAGTCCATATGATGGCTACGGATATCAGTGAAGAAGCTGTTGTGACTGCTAGAAAGAATGCGGAGAACAATGAAGCTGACATTGAATTTGTGACTGGTGATATGTTGCAGCCACTGATTGATAAAGGTATCAAGCTGGATGTATTGGTATCTAATCCTCCATATATTCCTCAAGAAGAAGTAATGGAAAAGAGTGTTGTTGATTTTGAACCTCATGTTGCTTTGTTTGGCGGGGAAGATGGATTGAAGTTCTATCGTGAAATCTTTAAGAACTGTAAGAAAGTTTTGAAAGAAAAAGCATTCATGGCTTTTGAAATGGGTTGGGATCAAAGAGAAAGAATGTCTAAACTTGTTGAAGAAATGCTTCCTGGATGTGAGTATGAAATATTAAAAGACATGAATGGCAAGGATAGAATGTTGTTTGTGTATTTTAAATAAATATGGAATGAAGCTCTAGTTGTCTGCACAGCTAGAGTTTTTAATTTGGTAGCGTTACAATACTAGTAAAGATATAACAGTTGTTGAACTGAAAAAATGGATCATTATGAAAATAAAAAAGAATGCATTTGAGAAGAATGGAAGAAAAACGAAGACTGTCCTGGCTTCTTTTCTGACGTTGCTTGCGGTGAGTACAGTTGCATGTACAAAAGAAGATACAAAAAAAAGAGGAACAGAGTATCAAAGATGTAGCAACGGTTCCTAAAAAAGAAGAAAAAAAGAAAGAAGAAGAGAAAACTTTAATTGAAGAAAGGCCTTCTATTCTTTCTATTACTTATTTAAATGTTGGACAAGGAAATAGTGTATTTATAGAATGTGATGATCATTATATGTTGATTGATGGAGGAAAATCAGATCAATCTAGTAAAATTTATTCTTTCTTAGAAAAGAAAGATATTGAAAAGCTGCATCTTGTTGTGGCAACAAATACAAATGAAGAGAATGTTGTCGGACTGGCGGCAGCATTAAAAGAATATGACTGTGATACGGTGCTGGCACCAACAAATGAAGCTGCTAATGAAAAGTATGCTAATTTCTTGAAATACACGGAAAAGAAAAATAAAAGCGTAACTGTGCCTAAAGTGAATGATACATATACATTAGGGGATGCAAAGATATCTGTTTTGGCGTGTGCATCTAAAATCGATGCAGCGCAGTCTATCATTTTACAGATACAGCATTTTGATACAAAGTATTTATTTGCGAGTGATGTGAAAGCAGAAGAGGAAAGTGTTCTATGTAAACAATATGGAGAAGCATTAAAGAGTGATGCTCTGTGTATAGGAAATCATGGTTCTAGTATTTCTTCTTCTGATGCTTTTCTAGATACAGTTAATCCAAAGATTGCGATTCTTTCTGTAGATGGTAATGATGGCAGTGGTTTACCTGAAAGTAAAGTTTTAGATGCATTGCATCAAAGAAATATTGATCTTTATAGAACAGATTGTAATGGAGATATTAAATTGGTATCTGATGGAAAATCCATTAATATATCAACAACGAAGGAAGCTAATCTCAATCAGTTACTGACACCTGGTTTTATTTCGACGCCAGAATCAACACCAACACCTACACCTGAACCAACTCCAGAGCCAGTAACGGAAGAACAAAAACCAATTGAACAATATTATATTATTAATACAAATACTGGAAAATTTCATTATCCAACTTGTCGTAGTATTAAGAGGATGAAAGACAAGAATAAGCTGGAATTCACGGGAACAAGAGATGACGTGCTTGCTAGAGGATATTCTCCATGTATGATTTGTAATCCTTGATATTAATAGTGATTTTTATAGATTCTTGAAAAAAAACAAAAATGAATATAGAATTTCTGATGGAAAATGGAGGAAAAAAATGAATAATTTTACTTTTGATGGATTGAATAATATTCAAAAAAATGGAATAACAATATTTAAAGATGAGCAAGGTATTAATATTTCAAATTGTTCAGGAGATGCCGTAGCTTTACCTATCAAAGGGTTTCATGTTAATGTACATAGTAAAAAAATAAGGTACGGTTTTAAAACAAAATATATAGAATGTGGAGATTGTTCACTGAGAATTCTTGATAGAACGAATTGCGTCTTGTCTGAAACGAAATCAAACGAAATAGTAGTATTAGAAGAGGCTCCAAGATTATTTAAATTTCAATTGATTGTTAAAAATAATACAAAAGCTTTACTTAGTAATTATTTTTTTGAATATTACGAAGGAAATCTAAATGAAGAAGTAGATTGTTTTTATGATATCGATTCTTTATTAATTGCACCGGGTTATCCCTCACAAAGCAATAAATATTATTGGGCGTTTATACACAGTAGGATGAAAATATATGGAGAAAGCAATACTCCGGTTCGAGTAGTTGTTCCTGATTATGTTAAAGCACCAGTAGAATGTGAATTTGATGGAATAAAATATTATAAAATAAACTATTTTGATTTAAGAGAATTGTTACAAAAAAGACAATATAGTAATTTATTAGTTCATTATGTATCAAATCAATTAATACAAACTATACTATCATTGTCGTTGGAAAAGACAAAAGTCTATTTATATTGCCATAGTGCAGATTTGTTATATAGAGATACTCATATCTTATCCACTCCATATTTTGCTGATGTTAAGAATAATAGTATGGAAGAGGAAAAGGCGTATATTTTTAAAGATCATTTATTAGAACTGTTAAATCGACAAAAAAATATTACTTTTGTTTTTGGAACAAAATGGGCAAAAGAAAATGCAGAACATGAAAATAATATTATTTTTAATAATTTTGAGATTATTCCATGTCCAATTGATGAAGATTTATTTAGCTATCAAGAAAAGGAAAAAGAAATTCGAAAGAGAATTGTCCTAGTAAGAAAGTTTGATAATATTAATACATATGGCATTGATTTAGATGTCAAATGTATTTTAGAATTAGCAAAGCATCCAATATTCAAAGAACTTGAATTTGAAATATATGGTGATGGTTCTTTTCATGATACATTAGTAGCACCACTCAAGCAATTTGAGAATGTGAAAATACATAAAAAATATCTTGATCACAATGAAATGAATGAAGTTTTTCAAAATAGTGGCATTGCGCTATTTGGTACTAGATACGAAACACAAGGTGTTGCTGCAATTGAAGCGGCATATACCGGTAATGTGGTTATTTCCAACAATGTTGCAGCAGTTCCAGAAATATTTGGTACTGAAAACTTATGTGAAAAAGAAGATTATATTGGAATGGCCAAAAAAATAATTTGGTATGTTGAAAATCCAGAAAAGTTTCTTGAAAAAAGCAAAGAAATGCATAAAATTGCTAAAGAAAAATGCGGACTAAATATTTTTGAAAAAGAAATATCTTTTATAAAAAATAATAAAGCTAATAGCTATAATTATTGTGTTGAAAATATTAATGATGATGTCATTTTATCAATAATTATTCCATCATATAATGCACAAAAATGGCTAAAGCATGGAGTAGAAACTTTAATTTCTTCTAAATATTTTGGTGATTTAGAAATACTAGTAGTGAACGATGGATCAATTGATAATACTAAGCAAATTGGTGAAAATCTTGAAAAAATCACTTCTGGGAAAAATCGTAGTGTTGTTAAGCTCATTAATAAAGAAAATGGTGGTCATGGATCAACGATTAATGTTGGAATTCAAATTGCTAAGGGTAAATATATTAAAGTGATGGATTCGGATGATTATTTTGATGTAATTGCATTAGATAATTTGATTGAAAAATTGAAAATTGAAGATTCAGACTTAGTCTTAACAGATTATATTGAAGATTGGTCAAATCTAGCACAATTAAAACTCCAAAAATATTATGAATTTATGGAACAAGGCAAACAATATAATATAGAGGATTTATGTTATGCAGGATATGGATTTAATAGATATGCCAATATTCTTCATACTTCAACATTTAAAGCAGATCTATTGAAAAATTCAGATTTTAGATTATCCGAACACTGTTTTTACGTGGATATGGAGCTTAATACATTTGCATTTATTCAAGCAAAAACAGTGACACATTATCCATATTCATTATATGTTTATTATTTGGGTAGAAATGGACAATCTGTTTCACCAGAATCATTCAAAAAAAATTATAAGCAACATGAACATGTATTATTGAAAATACTTGATATGATTTCTAATGAAAAATTGTCTTACGGAAAAAAACATTGCTTATATAGAACAATTGTATTACCTATGATTGAAACGCAATATTATATACTTACAAATTATTTACAAGATTTAAACGAATTTGAAAGCTTTGATAACAAAATCAAGCAGTACAGTGATTTATATCTTGATCCTTATATTTCAAAAGGAAATACAATCGTTTATAGAAATAAAATGAACGCAAAAAAGAAATGAAAATAAAAAGTATGAACCCAAAAGTATCAATTATTATGCCAATTTATAATGCTTCAGCTTTCTTAGAGAATAGTCTAGGAAAGCTTTTGAAGCAGACTTTGGAAGATATTGAGATTATTTGTGTGAATGATGGTTCTACAGATAATTCATTAGAGATGATTCAGAGCTACGCATCTAATGATCCAAGAATTGTTATTATCGATAAACCTAATGGTGGTTATGGGCATTCGGTAAATAGAGGAATTGACATCGCAAAAGGAAAATATATTGGTATTTTAGAACCAGATGATTCTGCTGATATTCATATGTATGAAGATTTATTTGCATTGGCTGAAGAAAATGATGCAGATGTAGTGAAAAGTAATTATTATGAATATAATAAAAAAAATGGTTCTTCAACATATTTTGAGGCTTTGCATGGTTTGAAATATAACGATGTAATTACCGCAAAAGATTTTCCAAATATCTTTTATGTGCGCCCTTCTGTTTGGAGTGCAATTTATAAAAGAGACTTTTTAAAGAAAAACGGAATTGTTTTTAATGAAACCCCAGGAGCTTCTTATCAAGATACGGGTTTTGCATTTAAAGTATGGGTATCCGCAAATAAAGTTTTTTTAACAGATAAAGCTTATATTTACTATACGATTGATAACGATAATTCATCGGTAAAATCTTCCGGGAAAATATTTAGCGTTTGTGATGAAATGCATGGAATTGAATCATTTTTGAATCAAGATCAAACGAGAAAAAAAATGTATTCAAAATACCTTCAAAGTGTAAAATTAGATACATATTATTGGAATTTAAATCGTATTTCAATTGAATATCAACGATACTTTAAAGATGTAATAGGTTTAGAATTTTTGAAAGCAGAATATGATGGATTTTTAGATAAAGATATTCTTGGTGAAACAAGATGGAAAATTTTAGAACCTATTTTAGAAGCTTATAAAACCAATAGCGAATATAATCAGTTGAAGTATAATTATGATGCAGTAGTAGGAAGCCATTCATATAAGATCGGCTCAGCATTGATGAAACTTCCAAGTGCTGTAAAACGATTATTTAAGAAATGATTTGGTATATTAATGCGTGAGAAAATAAGTCAAAATGAGTGGTTGATTGGTCAACAGAAAAAAAGTATTGAGAGTAAAGATGAACAGATTCTTGCATTAAAGAAACAAGTGGAAGATCTTTCGAAAAAACTTGAAGATAAAACAATTGAAAATCAACTGACTAAAAATGCTTATATGGAAATGAGCGAATCAAAGTTCTGGAAAATGACACTGCCATTACAGAACATGATGGATAAGATTCGCTCTTTTCGTCATGAAGAAGTGGTTGTTGATGAAAGTGTAGCTATAGATAAGCATTTGATTGAAAAAGGTGATCATGTTTTGATTCTTTCTACGGAATCTGCATTGTTCTATTGCTTAAATATACAAAAACAATTGGAGCAATTTGGTGTGCAATGTGAAATCTTGAGGGAAAAACCTGTAGAGTATTTAGATGAATTGTATTTTCTTGCATGTAGTGATCAATGGGAACAGCTGCCAAAGAAATATATCGCAATACAAGTGGAAGATTTATGTACAAATATATCATTTTCTCAAAAGTATCTGGATCAGCTGCTTGGTGCAATTGCTGTTTTTGATTGTTCTACAATGAATATTCAATACTTTAAATCACATTCTTCTTATGGTAATCGCTTCTATTATGTTCCTGCTGATTTTCAATTGTTGGATCAACAGGATACAGATGAAGAGATAATTGATGTTTTGTGTGTTGGAAATGAGAATAGTCCTAGATGCAAAGCATGGATCCGGGAAATATCAAAATACTGGAATGTTTGTTTTGTAGATTCAGGTTTGATCAGTGATTCAGAATTTGTTGAAAAAGTGAAGCAGTCTAAGATTGTTTTGAATCTGCATGCTTTTGCTGCATCGATATTAGAGACATCTCGCTTATATGAAATTCTTTCTTATGGTAATGCAATTCTGATTTCTGAAAGCAGTGCTGATACTTACGAAGAAGATCGTCTGAAAGACATTGTTACGTGGATAAAACCTTCTAACTATACAGATGCAATTTCTAAGATAACTTATTGGCTGGAAAATGATGATTTGAGAATGAAACAGGTTCATAAGAATTTTGAATTGTTAAAAGCAAAGAAAAATGATTTTGCATATTATTTTTATCGGTTTTTGTTAGCTTTTGACTGTATTTCTTTTGATGAATTCTATGAGTGTGCTGGAAATTATATTTCCTTTGGTGGTTCTCGTATTTGTTTGTCATTGCCTGAAGATGTTGAAAGAAGAAATGCATTCTTGAAAGATAATCAATATGGGTTTGAAATGTTTGCTGGATTGCGTCATACAAGAGGGTGGACAGGTTGTGGCTTGAGCTACAAGTTCATTATGAAAAAGGCGAAGGAACAGGGATTTTCTGACATCTTGATTTGTGAAGATGATGTTTTATTTCCTGAAGATTTTGATATTAGATTTTCAAATCTAATGCAATATTTAGATACGCATAATGACTGGGATGTATTCCAAGGTGTGATTGCGGACGTTGGAAATGTTGAAATTCAAAATGTTGAAGAATGCAATGAGGAGACCATTGTGTATTTAAATCATATGGTCAGTATGGTTTTTAACTATTACAAGAGTCACATGTTTGATCGTGTCATTTCATGGGATGAAAAAGATGCAAATCAGTTAACAAATACAATTGATCGTGCGTTGGAATCAAAAGATTTGAAAGTTGTAACGACAGTTCCATTTCTTGTTGGACATAAAGAAGATTTGAAATCCACAATATGGGGATTTGAAAATACAGAATATACAGACTGGATTCATCGCAGCAGTGAGAAGCTGCAGAAGATGGTCAATGATTTTAAAGAAGGAGAAAAGCATGATTAATTATGCAATGGATGAAATACGATTTGAGAGTCTTGCATCATGTTTTCGTGTTTTTGCGAAGGGATGGATTCTTTCAAAAGAATATGTTGTTTCTGTAAGATGCAATGGAAAAGAGATCCATCAATTTCATGGAAATCAAAAACGGTATGATATCTGCATTGCGTATCATGTTGAAATTACAGAAGATGATTATGGATTTGAAGAATCGTTTGACATTCCTTCTAGTTGTGAATTGATTGAGTTTTATTATATTGCTGGTGGAAAAGAACAGCGTTTTTATTCCTTGGCACTTTCACAGACAAAGCATCACCAGGAATCCATGCAGAATCTAATGGATTCGATTCATCGCTCTTTCGTGACAGAATGGGAAACAAATCATTTTAAATTGCCAATCGGCAGATTGATCAAAGGATTCTTTAAATCTGTATTTGGAAAATCTCATGATCGTGTGTTTGATCCAAGTGATGTTGAACAATATCATGTATGGCTGAAACTACAAAAATATAAAAGAAGTTCTAAATTTAAAGATATTACAATGATTGATCTGAAAGATACAGAGTATCTGGATTTGGATCATATTCATACAAATTATGTATGTTTTGTTGGAAAAGAATGTCAGCTGTATAAAGAATTTTATGCATATGTGAGTGAATGTTTGAAATATGATGTTTTGTATTTTGATCATGATGAAATGCATGATGGTGTTCGCTGCTTTCCGCAATGTAAAACAGATGCTTCCTTTGATACACTGCAGTCCGTGAATTATATTGGGCATGTTTTTGTGGCAAAAAAAGAAGTACTTAAAGAATTTGACAAGACAAAGATTGATTTGTATGCATATCTTTTAAAGCTGAGTGAGAAGAATGCTTGCTTTGGACATGTTTCTAAGATTTTATATGCAGATAATGAAAAGAATGAATGGAATTCTATAGATGCATGTGAATTAAAAGAACAGCCTCTTGTATCCATTGTGATTCCAACGAAAGATCATATTGATGATCTGGATACTTGTATTTCTTCTATTATCAATAAATCTACATATCAGAATTATGAAATTATTGTGGTAAATAACAATAGTGAAAAAGAAGAAACATTTGCATATTTCAAGAAAATTCAGGGTCAGAATATTAGAGTGATTGATTTGAATTGTGAGTTTAATTTCTCTTATTTAAATAATTACGCAGTGAAAAATGTTTGTCGTGGTGAGTATGTTTTGATGCTGAATAATGATACAGAAGTTGTAACCAATGACTGGCTTGAGAAAATGCTTCTGTATGCAATGAAAGATGGTGTAGGCAGTGTTGGTGCATTTTTGATGTTCCCTGATCATACGATTCAGCATGCGGGAATCATTATGGGAAAAGGCGGTGTTGCTGGACATGCGTATAGTGGCGTATCTGTAGATATTCCAGGCTATGGGTATGAGCTGAAGGTTCCATATGATGTCTGCTGTTGTACAGCTGCCTGTTTAATGACTTCTAAGAAGAAATACTTAGAAGTAGAGGGTTTAAATGAAGATTTAAAAGTGGCATTTAATGATGTTGATTTTGGATTGAAGTTATTAAAAGCGGGTTATAGAAATGTAATGATGCCTAGTGTGAAACTATATCATTATGAATCTAAATCTAGGGGAATGGATAAATCTGCAGAACAGTTGAAGAGATATTATGCAGAATGTGACTATATGAAAGAGCATTGGGATGCATATATTGAACATGATCCTTTCTATAATGACAATTACTCTAAAAACAGTGATTATCAACTGCAAGAGTAATGATTATTGTGTAAAATGATATGTAGGTGATGTATATGAGTAAAGTGAATATTTATGAGAAATTTTCTGATTCTAAAGTAACAGAGAATGTTAAAAAAGTGAGTGTAATTGTGCCAAACTACAATTATGCTGCTTTTCTGAACGAAAGAATTGATTCGATTATTCATCAAACATATCCTGTATATGAATTGATTGTATTGGATGATTGTTCTTCAGATAACAGTATTGAAGTGATTCAGAAGAAATTATCTGAAATTGAAGGAATCAAGACGAAATTTATTCCAAATGAAAAGAATAGTGGACTGGTTTTTTCACAATGGCAGAAAGGCATCAAAGAAGTTACAGGTGATTATTTCTGGATTTGTGAAGCGGATGATAGTGCTGATCCACATTTTTTAGAAACTGTCATGAAAGGCTTTGATGATGAAGAGGTTGTGCTGTCCTATTCTGATTCAATGAGAATTGATGATCAGAATAATGTGATTCGTAAGAATTGTCAGGATCTGTATAACATGTTTGGTACAGATCATTGGAATCATAGTTTTGTGGTTGATGGAAAAGAAGAAGTAGTTCAATACTTGAGTGTTTTGAATACAATCTTGAATGTTTCTGGTGTTGTATGGAAAGTACAGAAAAATATCATTGATATTATTGAAGAAGCAAAGAATTATAAAGTGGCAGGTGACTGGTACATTTATGTGAAGCTGCTTGAAAATGGCAAGCTTGCTTTTACAAAAGATTGTTTGAATTATTATCGTAAGCATGAAGGCTCTGTAACAAGTTCTATCAAATGTGATATTGAATATGGTGAAATTGTTAAAATCCAGGAAATGGTTGCGAACCAGTACCATGTTGGAATGGAAATTTATAAATGGCAGAGATTGCGTAGAAGTTATATGGATCATGACGTATCTAAACAGGCACATAAGAAAAGAATTGCCTGGATCATTCCTTTTCCTGGAAAGGGATCTGGTGGACATAGAACAATCATTCAAAATGTAAATGCATTGATTCGTCATGGATATGAATGTGATATTTATGCAGAAGCACCTGCAGAAGTGGATGATGATACTGTTGCGAAGCTGATTGATGAATACTATGAAACTTGTGCAGCAAAGGTGTATGCGAATTTTGGTCATAGAGAAAAATATGATTTGTTATTTGCGACTGGATGGCAGTCTTTGAACTATGTGAAGTGTATGGATGCGGATGTGAAAGGGTATTTCATTCAGGATTATGAACCTTGGTTCTTCCCAATGGGTGATGAATATCTTGTGATTGAGAATTCTTATCGTCTTGGCTATCAGCCAATTACAATTGGTAAATGGCTTGCTTCTAAGATGCAGAATGAATTCCATACAAAAGCACAGCACTTTGATTTCTGCGCTGACTTGAATGTGTATCACCCATTGCAGAACATAAAGAAAGAAAATGCAATCTGTTATGTTCTGCAACCAGAGAAACCTCGCAGAGGTACAACGATTGCATTGGAAGCATTGAAAGTTGTAAAAGAAAAAAGACCAGATGTAAAGATTTATCTGTATGGATCAGATGTTCAGGTAAATATTCCATTTGAAGCGGAAGAGTTACATATTATTAATGTTCAGAAATGTAATGAATTATACAATACCTGTAAACTTGGCTTATGTTTGAGTGCATCTAATCCATCTAGAATTCCATTTGAAATGATGGCAGCAGGCTTGCCTGTTGTTGAACTGTATCGTGAGAACAATTTATATGATCTTCCTGATGAAGGTGTCATGCTTGCGGAATCTAGCTCTGCGGGAATTGCAGATGCAATCTTGAAACTGCTGGATGATGAAGAGCGTTTAGAAAAGATGTCAGCGTTTGGACCATCATATATGAAAGACTATCCTTTGGAAAAAGGATTTGAACAGTTTGTAGAAGCTGTGGATAAATTGATGAATGGTCAGGAGATTTCTTTACAGAAACTGGAAAGAACGTATAAAAAGGAAAGCAATATTCCTTCAGATGAATTTGTTAGTGAATGCAATCGTATTCTTAAACCTGAATTACCAGTTGCACCAGCACCATCTTTTACAAGAAGAGTAAAAAACAAATCTATTAGAATTCTAAAAAAGGTATATCACACGATTCGAAAAGATTAAGATTATTGATTGTGATATAATAGACCGCGAACTTGAAAGAGGTAGATAATGAATAAAAAAGAGAAGCTGCCATTATGGCTGAAAGTTTTATTAATATATGTATGTATTGCAGGATATTGTCTTGTATGTTTTCTCGTTGGTGGTAGAGATATTTATTTAAAACGTGTCCATACTGGCGATGTGAATGAAATTGATAATATCGGTGAAATTGTTGATGGTGATGTTGTTGAACAGACTTTGGTTAGTAATGCTTCTGAAATATTATCATTAGAATTGAAAGTTGGTACATATGATAGAGTCAATGATTGTGATTTAGATATTTCTTTATTGGAAAATGATAAGGTATTAGCTTCTAAAACAGTTAGCTGTAAAGATTTTACCAATGGAGATAATACAATTACATTTGATGAACCTGTAAATGTGGATGTAAACCAGCCATATACATTAAGAATTACTTCACATGGTGCGAAGAGTGGAAATGCGGTGACAGTATATTATGGTGTTTCTAATCCTGAGTGCACTTATCTTGAAGCAAAGAATATTGAACTAAAAGAAAGACAGCTTCTTTGTACAGTGAATGGAAAAGTAAATGAACCATTAGGAATGATTTTAACAATTGGTGTCATTGCATTCTTAGTTATTTTAGGTGTGTATTGTATTCATTTATTTGTTGCAGAGAAAAAGGGAAAACATACAGTTGGTATGGCAATCATGGATGCGTATCATCAATATTCCTTTTTGATGCATCAATTAGTGAGTAGAGAATTTAAAGTGCGTTATAAGAGAAGTGCACTTGGTATTCTTTGGAGTTTTGTGAATCCATTGCTTACAATGATTGTACAATTCTTTGTATTTACACTTGTATTTAAATCAGCAATTCCAAATTATATTGTATATTTGATTATTGGTATTACATTCTTTAACTTCTATTCAGAAGCAACAAATGGTGGTTCTTTATCTATCATCACAAATGCTTCTTTGATCAAGAAAGTATATGTTCCAAAATATATTTATCCTTTATCACAGGTATTTTCAGCATCAATTAACTTTGGTATTTCTTTGATTTTGATGTTTGGTGTTGCACTTGTGAATGGATTAATGCCTAACATTTATTTCTTACTGATTCCATTTGCGATGCTTAGTATCTTTATTCTGAATACTGGTGTGGCATTATTGTTGGCAACAGGAATGACATTCTTTAGAGATGTGCAGTTTATTTACAACGTATTTATGACAGCTTTGACATATGCAACGCCAATGTTCTGGGATATGTCAATGATTCCAGATAAATATAACTGGATCTTTAAAATCAATCCTCTTGCAGATATCATTATTTTTGTTAGAAATATTGTGCTGAATAACGTGTATCCAGGTACAGATCTTGTTGTTCTGATGATTGTATTCCCTATATTCTTCTTGATGATTGGTATCCATGTATTCCGTAAGAATCAGGATAAATTTATTCTATATATTTAGAGGTGTTTATGAAACAGACAATGGTTCAAGTGAATAATGTAACTGTAAGATATAAAATTGCGAATGATAGAGTATCAAGCTTAAAAGAATACATTATTAAAAAGATTGGAAAAAAAATTACAGAAAAAGAATTCCTAGCTTTGGATGATGTTAGTTTTACAGTTGAAAAAGGTGATGTTGTAGGAATTGTCGGTGCGAATGGTGCTGGTAAGTCTACATTGTTAAAAGTTGTATCTGGAATTCAAAAACCTGCAAGTGGCAATGTTGTATTAGGTGGAAGAGTTGTACCTATGCTTGAGCTTGGTGCGGGGTTTGATATTGAATTATCTGGGAAAGAAAATATTTATCTGAATGGTGCTGTATTAGGCTATTCGAAAGAATTTCTGGATGAAAAATATGATGAAATTTTAGCTTTCTCTGAACTTGGCGATTTCATTAATATGCCTGTAAGAAACTATTCTTCTGGAATGGTTGCTAGACTTGCTTTCTCAATTGCCTCTATGATCAATCCTGAAATATTGATTGTTGATGAAGTTTTGAGTGTTGGTGATGAGAATTTCCAGAAGAAGAGTAGAGATCGTATGGTTGAGTTGATGAGTGGTGGTTCTACTGTTTTATTTGTTTCTCACAACGTTGCACAAATTAAAGAAATCTGTAATAAGGCAGTCTGGTTAAGACATGGAAAAGTTGTCATGACTGGTGAAGCAAATAAGGTTTGTGATTTATATGAAGAAAGTTTAATGAGAGGCGAATGTTAAAGAATAGCGGAATGAAAAAAGAAACAGGATTGTGTATTTCATTTTTGTTTCTTGCTTTATTGATTACATTTTCATCTTTTATTAAGTTCACAATGAAGATCGTATCTTTGAGTGAACTTCTTTTACTATTTATATTTGCTAAGAATATGATGCAGTATGGATGGAAAGATAGTATCAAGCAATCTCTTTGTTCTTCTAAAAGAAAATTGTTTGTTTTGTTTCTGTTCTTTATTTTTGTTTTATCGATTGCTTTATTAAAAGTGAAATTTGGTTCATATTATCAAATGATCTTGTTATTTTCTTGTGTTTCATTCATTGTCTTTTCTGGGATGTTTTTGACTTTTCTGAATGTAGTAGTTTGGAAAAAAGAGCTTGAAAAAGTTATGTTCTCTATTGTATTTACGGTTGGAATGGCATTTATGATTGTCATTCCAGTAGGAATTGTTCCAGATGAAGGAATGCACTCATTCACTGCGTATCGAATATCTAATCAATTTTTAGGTATAAAAAACGAAGAAAATATGATTACAATGAGAGAATCAGACGGAACTCGATTCTTAGTTTCTGAAGCAGGAACGTATAATAATGAAAACTATAATCAGTATTTTGTTGATATGAATGAGTGTGAAGTAAATCCACAATTAAATAGCTTTACATTACCATATGTTGTTGGAACTGATTTTCTATATGTTCTGCCAGCAATAGGAATTGCAATTGGAAGATTGTTATCATTTAATGCATATCAAATGTATTTCCTGGGTAGAATTCTTGATTTTGCTTTATATATTTTTGGAATGTATTTCATCATAAAAAGAACTTCTACAAAAAAGTCTTTATTTTTGTTAATGGGATTGTTGCCTGTATTTATGCAGCAAGGAATATCAATTTCGTATGATGTACCTATTAATTTGATGCTTTTATATGTGATTTCAATTTCAATGAGATTGTTTTCTAATCAAGAGAATTCTGTAAATAAACTTGAAATTGCAATAACTGTTATTAGTTGTATTGCGCTATGTGAAGTTAAGAGCCATGCGTATATTCTTGTTGGTTTATTGCCATTACTTTGCCTGTTGGCAAAGAAAATCAATTTTTCTAAGAAGAAAAAAATGATTTTAATATTAATGTTGATATTTGTATGCGTATGTTTTGCTGGTGCATTTGTTAGCGCAAGATTTTTACCGGCAGTTAATTTAAATCCAAATGATAAGTATACAGTGATGTATTTACTTCAAAATCCTAAAGAAATTATATTGATCATATACAATACGTTATTAACATTTGGATCATTTCATTTAGATTCTTTTATTGGGCGATATTTAGGTTATCTTGATATAGGAATTCATCCATATTTAATTTATGTATATTACTTATTATTGTTTATAGTTTCAATCCCAGAAGAAAAAGAAATTGTGACTTTACCAAAGTACATAAAATGTGTTTTTGTTGTTGTTGGAATTTTAACAGGTGCATTTGCATTCGCCGGGATGCTGTTGGCAAATTCAACATTACAAGACCAAATGGTTTTGGGAATGCAGGGAAGATATTTGCTGGCAAGTGTTGTATTGATATTAGTGACTTTAGATTTTAACTTCTTACATTTAAAAAATGACTATCAAATAGTAGTTTGCTGCTTGTTGTGTTTTGCTGAGTATTTAACAATCTGTAATTTAATGCTTGTATTATAAGGAGAAACAAATGGGAAAGTTACTGTTATATTTTATTTCTTTGTTGATATTTAGTGCTGGCTTTTTTAGAATGCAGAAGAGTGAACAGAGATTATCTGGTATTCTTTTTCTTGGAATTACGATTCTTTCATATATGCTTGTAAATACGGTTTTAGCTGGTATATATGGGCTGATTGGTGTTCCAATCTGTGTGTATACGATTTCACTTCCAGTGATGATTCTTGGCGGAATATTACTGGCATATAGTAAAAATCATGTACAGGAATATGTGTTTTCTAAAAATGATAAAATTGTGCTTTGTTTTTTGATTGTTTTGACTTTATGCTTCTGGGTTGGATATTTCAGATGTAAATTACCGATTCGCTATGTTTCTGTAGATGCATCTGTACATTGCAGATGGGCGAAGCAGATTGCATTACAACATACATTGAATTCAAATCTGTTCTTTGGATATGTCAATGATGGATTATTCATGGAAGCATTATTGACAATCACAGGAATCAACGGTTTTTATCATTCCTTTGCGTTCATGCGTATTGTTGACTTCTTTCTAGTTGGGCTGTTATTTTACAGTTTGATTCGCGATTTGTGTGTTACGCGTTATCAAAAAATAGCGGGTATTGTTGTCACTACGTTTTATATTTTTGGATATCCTTTATATGCATTGATGTTTGGTTTTGTGTATTTTGGGGATGCGGTAACAATTATCTGTTTGATTCTTTTGTTGTTAAAAATGTATGAAACGACAGAGTTAAAACATCTGTGTATTCTGATACTGTTAAATCTCGGATTGTTTGGTATTTTTACAACATATACGATGTTTGTTCCTAGTGTATTTTTAGGTGTATTTATTGATGTCCTTGTTGTACAAAAGAAGTTTGGGAATAAAACCATAAGTAAAGAAAGTATTGTTGAACTATTTAAAGTATTTATCTTTCCTTGTGTACTAGGCATGGCACATGCGTATGTGAACTTGAAAGAAATAAGTTCTGGTGGCGGTATTTCTAATGATGGGGGCAAATATTTTGATTTATACAGTAACTTTGTTCTGCTAGCACCTTTTGTGTTGTCTTCTTTGATCAAAAGATGTAAGAGACATCAATTTGATGGTGTATTCTGGATGTTTGTCACAACAATTGCTTTTACAGGTTTATTTTTGGCTGGCAGTTGGATTGGTGTGTTTTCTACATATTATCTGAGTAAAATGTATAACATTATCTGGCTGCTGTGCTTTGTTATGATGATGGAAGAAATTGTAGAATTATCTAGATATAATAAAGAATTTATGAATGCATTCGCAGCATGTATCTTTGTATTGAGTGTATTTGTAATTGTTGATGATGTTGACCAAAAATTCAGTGGAAATCAAGAAATCAAAACAGGAGCAAATTGTTTTTTGAATATTTACTGGTTTAATGGGAATTTTTTCTTGAATCAACCATTTATTGACAATGATGAAATAGCGTTATATCAAGAGTGCCATGATATTACTGAAAGCTTGGCTGATGGTGAAATGTTATATGTGGGTGATGAAATTCACGCCAACTGGTTTAAAACATTTACAAATCAAACAGAGATTGAAATAAGTGGAAATTCAAGTATTATTCAAAGCAGAATCATTGATGGTTCGTACAAATACATTTGTGTGAATAGTGAATTGAGCGAAGAAGAAATAAGCGAGTTATATGAATTTGGAAATATTATCTATGAATACAACAATGAACTTAGCAGTGGAAAAGTTATAGAAGTTTACTAATTCTTAATAATTCTTCATTTTGTGAAATTTGGTATCTAATAGTGTGTGTGATAAAATAGACACAAGTAAGTAAAGGACTTACTGTGTCTATTTTTAGTTATGCAGAAATTTTATAGATGGATTAGTAAACATAGAGAGATTATTATGGCAATTGTCGATATTACAATTGTTATTTTCTCATATTGGTTTGCTTATTTTGTTAGAACAGATTTTGGTAAAGAAGTTATTCCTTTTGAACATCAGACATTATGGAAATATATGTACTGGCCAATCATTACGAATCTGGCTTCGATTTTGTTGTTCCAGTTGAATAAGTCATTGTGGATGTTTATTTCTGTGGATGAAGCTTTAAGAGTTGCCATGGCAGTGTTTGTTGGCAACTTTGCATGGTGGCTTGGAATGCTTCTTGTAAAGATTCCTTGGTATGTTAGAAGTGTACCTGTCATTGCAGGAATGATTCAGCTTCTTTTAATGCTTGGCTTACGTTTGATGTATCGTGTTGTTAGAAGAGACTCTGCACAACGTCATAGAAGTCATCGAGCAGTGATTCTTGGTGCTGGTTCTGCAGGTGTTACCGCAATGAGAGAGATTACATATAGTGATCTTTATGATACAAGAATCATTGGCTTTATTGATAAAAATAAACAGAAAGTTAAGAAGAGATTAAGTGGTGTTGTTGTATTAGGGACAGACGATGATATTCCTCGGATTGTAAAACAATACAATATCGATACAGCATATATTGCCATTAAGAATATTACACAACAGGATCTCAGAGAAATGATTGAAAGATGTAGACAAATGAATCTGCGAACGAAAATTGTTTCCTTTGAGTTGCAGAATAATGTTGGTGAAAGAGCATCTGTTCGTAATGTTAATATCAATGACCTTCTTGGTAGAGGTGAATTGTATTTAAACAATGAGGAAATTGGTGGATATCTTACAGGCAAGACAATTATGGTAACTGGTGCTGGGGGCTCTATTGGTTCTGAACTTGTTAGACAGATTATGCAGTTTACACCAGAAAGACTTGTGTTATTAGATATTTATGAAAATAACATGTATGATTTGCAGCAGGAGATCAACATTGAAAGAAGACGTGGTCATGACCAGAATGTAACGGATGTTATATGTCTGATTGGTTCTGTGAGAGATAAAAAACGTGTGGATGAAATTATGAAGAAATATCATCCGAATGTTGTATTCCATGCAGCAGCACATAAACATGTACCACTTGTTGAAAGCAGTCCACTAGAAGCCATTAAGAACAATGTTCTTGGAACAAAGAATGTTGTGGAATGCTGTATTACGAACTATGTTGATAAGTTTGTGATGATTTCTACGGATAAGGCTGTGCGTACAACAAATGTTATGGGTGCAACGAAGAGAATGTGTGAACTCATTGTGGAAGGCTATAAGAACAATGGTGTTACGAAATTGTGTGCGGTACGATTTGGTAATGTACTTGGATCTAACGGTTCTGTTATTCCTTTATTTGAAAAACAGATTGAAACGGGTGGCCCTGTTACAGTTACAGATCCAAATATCATTCGTTATTTTATGACGATTCCAGAAGCTGCACAGCTTGTTTTACAGGCTGGTTCTTATGCAAAGACTGGTGAAATCTTTATTCTGGATATGGGAAAACCAGTAAAGATTGTTGATCTTGCGAGAAACCTGATCCAATTATCAGGCTTGATTCCTGATGAAGATATCAAGATTGAATTTACTGGATTGAGACCTGGGGAAAAACTTTATGAAGAATTGCTGGTAGATCCTAAGAATTCTACAAAAACTGCGAATAATTTAATTTTTGTGGCAGAACCTGAAGATATTACAATGGATGAAGTAAATACAAAAATCAATGCTTTACAACAGTTAGTATCTGAAAATGAAGCAGATAATCAAAAGATCATTGAAGTTATTACGAAAAAATAAACGGAGAAGTTCACTGCTTCTTCGTTTTGTACAAAAGGAGAAATATGAATACACATCGGTATACTTGGAAAGAGTTAGTCAAAGTTGGAATTGTTTTTTGTGTATTATTATGTGTTTTTAGTTTGCCATATAGAAAATATAGAGATATGGGGTATCAGTATGAGGATATTGCTTCTAAAGTTGCAGTATTCAATGAAGAAAAAAAGAATTCAATTGATGCCGTTTTTTTGGGAGATAGTCAAGGCTGGGCAACATATGATCCTCTGCAATTCTATACTGATCATGGTTTTACTTCCTATAATGCTTGCACACCTGGACAATTTCCGTATGATGCTTATGTGATGTTAAAAAATGTTTTTCATAAGCAAAAGCCTAAACTTGTGGTGATGGATGTAAATATGATTTATACGCCATTGAATGTTTTGAAATTGGGGATGCTTAATCTATTTCCAATATTTCATTATCATAATGCTTGGCTGTTTGAGGAAAAGGTTGACTATAGAGCTGATCGAAAAGGTTTTAATGGCTCTGATCAGGTTACGCCATATCAGGTGGATCATGCATATATGCAAAGAGAGCTATCTGAAAAATTGCCGGCTGATTCTCAAATTTACCTGGATAAGATTTATCAGTTCTGTAAAAGACAAAATAGTCAGTTGTTGTTAGTAAATACAATTTCTCCTCTTGTTTGGACAAATGGAAGACATGAAATCATACAGACATGGTGTGATGAGAATGGTGTTAAGTATGTTGATTATAATCAATCTGAACTTTTAGATGAAATTGATTTTGATTTCAGTAATGATTTAAGAGATTATGGGGAGCATGTGAATATTCATGGCTCTAAAAAGATTTGTGAGAATCTTGGTGATTATATTCAAAAAAACTATGCATTAGAAGATCATAGAAAGGATAGCTCGTATCAGGAATGGAATGCATTAGCACAAGATGCGAGTGAATATGATTGAATATGACATTTTCTTATAATTCCATATTGTTTTATCTTGGATTTGTTCCAATGATTATGATTCTGTATTCTATATTTCCCCGGAAATATAGATGGATCACGTTGCTATTTGCGAATTATGCATTTTTCTTTGTGTGGTCAAAGAAATTGATTGTTTATAATTTAGTTACGACTTTGATTACGTATTTGTTTGGGAAAAAGTTATCTTCAATGAAGAAAGCTCCAATAAATGTAGATCGTAAGAAATTCAAAAAACAGAAGAAAACAATTCTTACAATCAGTGTACTTATTAATTTGTTTGTGCTAATTGCCTTGAAATATACAAACTTCATAGGTTCTACAATTTTTGGCTCCTCTTTTACAGCATTGAGTATTGTTGCACCAATTGGTATCAGCTATTACACGCTGCAGAATATTTCATATCTTGTAGATGTATCAAATAAAAAGATTGAACCAGCACATTCATTCTTTGATTTATCTTTGTATAACAGCTTCTTTTTAACAATCATGGAAGGGCCAATTACTAGATTTTCAGATATGATTGAGCAATTAAAATCAGGCAAGCCAATTACACCAGAGAATTTTACATTTGGTGTTGAAAGAATCACATGGGGATTATTTCAGAAAATGATTATTGCGGATCACTTGAGTGGTGTTGTGAATACATTGTTTGCGAATTACAAGACAAGTGGTGCATTGAGTTTGCTGGCTGCAGTATTATGTACGATTCAATTGTATATGGATTTTAAAGGTACGATTGATATTGCATTAGGTGTTGGAAAAATCTTTGGTATTACGATTGCAGAAAACTTTAGACAACCGTTCTTTGCTAAAAATGCTGGTGATTTCTGGAGAAGATGGCATATTACTTTAGGTGCTTTTTTAAGAGATTATGTATTTTATCCAGTATCTTTAAGTAAACCAATTCAGAAATTAACAAAATGGTGTAAGAATCATCTTGGAAATATGGTTGCTAGATATGTTGGTCCATTGATTGCTTTATTTTGTGTATGGATTTGTAATGGATTCTGGCATGGACCGTATTGGACGTATGTTCTGTATGGGATGTATTACTTTGTACTCATGGTACTTGAATTATTTTTGGAAAAGCCGTTTGAAAAATGGTGTATGGAACATCATTTGGATGTGAATGGCTGGGGAATTCGAACATTTCGATTTGTCAAGTTATTTATCATTGTGATTATTGGTGAAATGTTCTTTAGAGCTCCTACATTTACTGATGGATGGACAATGTTAATGAGTATGTTTACAAACTTTAATATCAATGAAATGATACAAGTATTCCCAACTCTTGGTTTAACAAATCGAGAATGGATTTCTGTCATTGTTTCTTTTGGTGTTGTGATTGTTGTATCTGTACTGAAGGAAAAGAATATATCGATTCATGGTTTACTGGATCAATGCCCATCTGCAGTACGATGGGGTGTACTTTATGCTTTGATTTTTGCGGTCATCTTATTTGGGGCATATGGTCCTGGATATGATGAAGTTGCGATGATGTATGCGGGATTTTGACTTATGAAAAATGTATTAGAATGGCTGGAAAATAAAACAGAACAGGAAAAAAAGAGAATTGCATTTATAGATCCTAAAGATGAAATATCTTTTAAAGAATTGGAACAAAATGCAAAATGTATCGGCACATATGTTTCGTATATGTGTGATGTTAGAAGTGCTGTTGGGTTCTATATGGAAAAGAATATTGAGGCGGTATGTGTTATGCTTGGTGCCGTCTATGGAGGTTGTCTGTATTCATTTTTGGATACAAGACAGCCAGAAAGCAGGATGCATCAAATCATCTCTGTATTACAGCCTGCATTGATTTTGACGGATGAAGAGCATCTAGAAGAAGCACATAAGTTGTTCCCTGCGATTCGTGTAGAAGTCATTGCGGATATTCTTTTTGAAAAGAAGATGGATCAGGAACGACTAGATGCCATTAGAGAACAGGCACTGGATATGGATCCACTATATGTGAACTTTACATCTGGTTCTACAGGTGTACCGAAGGGTGTTACGGTCTGCCATAGGAATGTGATTGATTTTATTGAAGTATTTGTTAAAACAACTGGCATTCAAAAGAGTGATATTTTAGGGAATCAGGCACCATTTGATTTTGATGTATCTGTGAAAGATATTTATAGTGGACTATGTACAGGTGCAAGTGTTGCCATCATTCCTAGAGAATACTTCTCAAATCCTACGGTATTAATGGATTATTTGAGTGCACAAAGATGTACTGTTCTGATCTGGGCTGTGAGTGCGATGTGTTTTGTATCTATTATGAATGGTCTGCAGTATAAGACACCTGTTAGTGTAAGACTTGTCATGTTCTCTGGAGAAGTGATGCCAATTAAGCAGCTGAACAAATGGACAAAGGCATTACCTTTTACAACATTTGTGAATTTATATGGACCTACAGAAATTACATGTAACTGTACATATGAAATTCTTGAAACAAGAGAATATGAACTAGATGAAGTACTTCCGATTGGAAAAGCATTTGATAATGAAAAAGTATTCCTTCTGGATGAAAATGATAAATTAGTTCAGGTGCCAGAAAAGGAAGGAGAAATCTGTGTTTCTGGTACATGTGTTGCGCTAGGCTACTATCATGATATGAACAAAACAAATGAAGTTTTTGTTCAAAATCCTTTGAATGATAAAACATATGAAAGAATCTATCGCACAGGAGATTTAGGGAAATACACAGATGATTTGAAACTTATTTATACAAGTCGAAAGGATTTTCAGATCAAACATCTTGGACATCGTATTGAACTTGGTGAAATTGAAGCACAGGTGGAACAACATACATCGATTACACGTGCAATCTGTATTTATGATTCGAACAAGAAAAGAATTCTTCTTTTCTATGTAGGAAATATTGAAGGAAAACAGTTGATCAGTGAATTGAGAGATGTATTGCCTGGATATATGTTACCTAATAAGGCATTTGCATTAGATGCATTTCCAATGAATAAAAATGGCAAAGTAGATCGCAATGCGTTAAAAGAACTTGGAGGAATCAAACATGCTTGATCAGGAAGAATTGAAATATATTGCTTCAATGTACCAGACACCTTGTTTTATCTTTGATGAAGAAGCATTGATTGAAAGAGTGAAAGATATCAGAAAGATCAGCGAAGATAAATATCATCTTTGTTATTCCATTAAGGCAAATCCTTTTCTGATTCCTACAATGATTCAGCTTGTAGATCATTTAGAAGTGTGTTCTCCTGGGGAATTAGAGATTTGTAAAGCTTTGCATGTGCCTGGGAATATGATTATTTATTCTGGGGTAAATAAAGAAGTATGGGATATTGATGAAGCGATTCAATATGGTGTAGGCATATTGACTTGCGAATCACTGAAACATGTGAAATGTATCAATGAAGAAGCAAAGAAGTTAAATGTTACAGTACCTGTATTGTTGCGATTGAATGCAGGTTCGCAATTTGGAATGTCGAAGGAAGATTTGTTTTCTGTAATTGATCAAATGGATGTATATTCAAATATTCAAGTAAAAGGAATTCATTACTTTGTTGGAACACAAAGAAAAAAGATTGAACACAAAGTCAAAGAATTAGAAATGTTAAAAACATTCTTTCAAGAAATTGAAGCAGAACATCACGTAAAGTTAGATAAATTAGAGTATGGACCTGGATGTAACGTATCATTATTTGAAAATGAAGACTTCAGTGATACATATCAGCCACTCAAAGAAATACATACGGAATTGAGTTCTTTTGCACAAGACGTTACGATTGAAATGGGAAGATTTTTCGCAACGTATTGTGGAACATACCTCACAAAAGTAATGGATTTAAAAGAAAACAAAGGTGTGAATTATTGTATTGTGGATGGTGGTATCAATCATGTGAATTATTATGGAAGCATGATGGGAATGAATGTACCAGTGACACAACATATAACAAATATGGAAGTTGAAGCAAAAGACTGGTGTATCTGTGGATCACTTTGTTCCACAAATGATATTTTGATTCGGAAGTATCATAAAGGGTTGTCAGAAGGTGATTTGATTGCTTTTGAAAATATTGGTGCGTATTCCGTAACTGAAGGCATTAATTTATTCTTAAGTCGTACGCTGCCTTGTGTACTTCTGAGAAAAAAGAAGTATGATTATGAAGTACAAAGAGGACATGTTGAATCTTATGTTCTCAATATACCTGGAGGAAGAAAAAATGGATGAATTGTTAGAATTATTAGAAGATATTAAAGAAGATGTTGATTTTGAACATTGCGATACGTTAATTGATGATCATATCATTGATTCTTTTGATATCTTACAGATTATTTCAACATTGAATGATCATTATGACATTTCAATTCCAGCTTCTGAAATCGTGCCTGAAAACTTTAATAGTGCAAAAGCATTATATGCAATGGTTGAAAGATTGATGGAAGAATAGTGTTTGTGAATTGTGTGAAGTTACACACAATCTTTTATGGAAGTGTCCACTGTGTTAAAATAATTCGGACACTTTTTTAGATGAAAAAGGAGGGATGTATGGCTAATTCTATGAATAAAAAGAAAAAAGTAAAAATCAGTGGTATTTTAACAATCTTGTTATGCATAACTGCGATTGGTATTGTCGCAGCGCTTGGTTTTAATATTTACAAGATTAAAACAAGCAATACAGGTAATGGTGATACTGTTGAAACAGAAAAGGTTGATAACGAGTATTCCAATGAGAAATATTCTATTGGAAATAACCCAACAGATATCAACAAAAAATATTTCAAAGAATTGAATGAAGCTGTCAAAGGAAAAGACGTAAAAGATGAAAATGGTAATACATATACAGGGGAAGAAGCAATTGCGGAAACAGTTGTAAAGAACTTTATCTGCCAGTATTACACATGGACAAATAAAGATGGTAACTATGATATTGGCGGCATGCAATATATTTATAGTCCAAAGCAGTCTGACTTTGAAACTTATACATTGTATAACTTCTATAAAGATATGGATTTATATCTATCAAAGGACGGTAGAAGTTCTTTGATTGAAGTGAAGAAAGTGACAATCAATAATGTTTCTAGAGTCGATGATTATACTGTGACATATACAGATGGAAATGGTGATGAACAATCTGCAGGTTTACCATGCGTCAATGTTGAAGCTTCATGGGAATATGATTCTGATACAAAAATGAATGCATCTGAAATTCAGACATCCGCTACATTCCATGTAGTGAATAATAACGATAGATGGGAAATAGGAGGTATTGAATAATGAGAGATCCTTTTGATAATTTGAATCTAGATCATACAGATACACCTTCTTTTCCTAATGAACCAGAAGAATTGGGAAATGTATCAAATAGTACAAGCATTCCAGCATTCAACTTTAATTCTTCTTTTAGAAGTGAACCAGAACAGCCTAAAGTTGTAAATGATGAGGAAAAGAGCACAAGTATCCCAGCATTTAATTTCAATAAGCCAGTAGACGAAGAAACACAAAAGAAGAGTAATTCTGCTTTTGACTTAAAAGCATTTATGAATGAAGATGAGGATCAGAAAAGTTCTGCTCCATTATTTCCTGATGTCCCAGTGGAAATTGAACAACCTGATTCACCGTTAGAGTCAACAGAGCAGACTGTCCAGTTGCCAACAATGACAGATGATTCTAATGGTGGTGGAAACAATATCCCTCCACAAACACCAAAAAATAAAAAGTCAAAGAAACCTAAAAAGGGAGAATTTAAGAAAGACCCAACAGCTTTAAATATTATTGTTACAATTTTTACAATTGTAGCGAATATTCTTGTTGTTTATATTTTGTTTAACACAACAAAGTTCTCTAGTATTGGTCAGAATATCTTTATGATGATCAATATCGCAGTACTTGTGATTCTTCTTTTGTTGGACTTATTAGTCATTTTAATGATTCGCACGAGAAAAATTGCATTGTTTGTAATTTCTGTCATTGTTTTATCACTCTTTGTTGGTGGTGGAGGCTATGGCTTCTATGCACTTGGAAGAGTGAATAAGAATGTTAACAAGATTACAGGAGAAAAAAAGGAAGAAGAAGTTTCCGCATCTTTAGTAATTTACAGCGGTACAAGCGGTGATCCGATTACAGATGTTAAGGATCTTGAAGGTAGAAGAGTAGGTGTTGCGAAAGGTACAAAGACAGAAGAAATCGCAAAAACCAAACTTTCTTCCAGTAATACAAATGTTGAATATGTTGAAGTAAATGGATATACTGATCTTCTTTCTAATTTAATTACTGGTGCTGTTGACTGTGCTGTTTTACCTGTGAATTATCAGTCTCAATTTGAAGAAGATGAAAACTTATCAGCTTATCTTCCTGACACACAATCTATTTTAGATTTCTCTGAAACAATTACTTCAGAAAGTGAAACTGGTGCAAACAAAGATATTACAAAAGAACCATTTACGGTACTTGTAACAGGTGAAAATGAAGGTTTAGCTGATTCTATAATCTTGATGTCTGTAAATCCAATTTCCATGAAAGTCACAATGACTTCTATCGCAAGAGACTCTTATGTTCCTATCTCTTGTTATGGATCTAGTGAAAAAATCAACGCAGCGCATGCTTCCAGTGAATCATGTATGGTGAAAACAGTTGAAAATTTAATGGGTATTGACATTGACTATACAATTGAATTCAATTTTGCATCTGTTGTACAAGTAGTTGATGCAGTCGGTGGCGTTGTTGTGGATATTCCAGTCTCATTTGATGCGCAATGCTGGAACATTTATACAGATGAGTTAGCTGTATTTAGACTTGAAGCTGGAGAAAATGTATATCTTGATGGTGCAAGAGCACTTGGATTTGTAAGAGAACGTATGGCTTTCCCAGATGGAGATTTTGCTAGACAAAGACACCAGCAGGAAGTTATGGAACAAATTATTCAAAAGATTATGTCTTCAAAAGATCCTCAGATGTTTTTGAATGTATTGGATGCTGCTGGAGATAACATTAAAACTAACTTTACTGTTGAACAAATGACAGGATTCATTAATTATGCTCTACAGAAATCTAAGAGATATTATGATTCAAACAATATCTCTGGATTGTTTGACTTTGAATCTTCTAGAGTCTATGGATACGCAGCTAACTTGTGGAACAGTAGTCTGCAAATGGATCTTTGGATTTATCGATTATTTAATGGATCAATTCAAGACTGTGCAAACGCAATTAAGCGTAATTTGAGTACAACTGCTACTCCAGATACTCCAGCATCTGTCAGCTGGTCTGCTGCGAATACATTTACGCCAGATCCTGTATCTCAAGAGGTTTATAATGAGGCTCGCATTACAGATGATGGCAGACCTGCTGATGTTCCAAAGCCAAGTGAATCTGCAGAACCTGCAGATAGTCCAAGTCCATCAGCATCTGCTAGTCCTACAACGTCTTCTGAACCTACACCAGAGCCAACAGTTGAACCAACACCGGAACCTGTTGAGCCAACACCAGAACCTGTTGAGCCAGCACCAGAACCTGTTGAGCCAGCACCAACGCCGGATACGAATACGGAGACACCTGCAGAAGGAGCGTAATCTTTAGTCTTATGAGATTGATTTCTCATAAGACTTTTTTTAATTGTTTGCTACGTGTAAAATATTGGTTATGGAAAATAATAGTTCAAAATTAGGCTTGATTAAGAAAGCATTTTATATATGGGCAGTACAGTATCATTTTGTGATACCGAAAGATATTCTGAAAATGTATGTTCATAAGTTTAGACATGAAAGTGAAAATATCTCTAAGTATGGTCAAAGATTTTTTGATCCTTCTAATGAAAAAGATTATAAGAAATGGTTAACTTTACAGGAATATAAAAAACAGGATGGTTTGTATACGGATATTACATTTGTTGGAAGAAATGTGAGTAATTTGAATGCTAATGGATTAGCTGCAGTATCTATGGATACAATGAATACATCTAGAATTCATACGTCATATACTTGTCTGGTTGGTGAAGGAATTCATTTATATGAACCATTTTTCGCATATTTGAATGAATGTGATTGCGATGCAATCTATTTTGATTCTGACTTATATGTGAATGGCGAAAGAAAATCTCCAAAATGTAAACCGGATTTTTCCTATCATACATTAAGGGGATTTAACTATATTGGAAATCTAGTGATTGTAAAAACCGAATTATTAAAACAGTTTGACGGGAAAGAAGTAGATATCTATAGATATTTATTAGAATTAAGTGATCAGAAGATTGAATGGAAACATATTTCTAAGATTGTGTATGGGGAAGCGGAAGATACATTTAATGTATACCCACTAAAGTCTTATATTGATGAACATCATATTCCATGTAAGTTAATGATGCATTCAGATTATGCATATCTGTCTTATCCTGTAAAAGAAGAACCACTTGTATCCATTATGATTCCTACAAAAGATGGTGTAGAGGATTTGAAGAAGTGTATTGATTCTATTTTTGACAAGAGTACATATCGGAATTTTGAAATTATCATTATTGATAACAATAGTGAAAAAGAAGAAACATTTACATATTTTAAAGAACTACAGGAAAAGCATGACAATGTTCATGTACATGCATTAGTCATTCCTTTTAACTTTTCTATCATCAATAACAAAGCTGTAGAATATAGTCATGGTGAATATGTTGTATTAATGAACAATGATACTGAAGTTATTACAAAAGACTGGCTTGAAAAAATGCTTGGCTACGCACAACAGGAAAACGTGGGCAGTGTAGGTGTGAAACTGTATTATGGCGATGATTCGATTCAACATGGTGGTATTATCACTGGAAAAGGTGGTGGATTTGCGCATCGCTACTATCGTAAGCCACATGATGAAAAAGGATATATGCATACATTGGATATTCCAAATGATGTTGCTTGTTGTACAGCTGCTTGTTTAATGGTTTCTAAAAAGAAATATTTAGAAGTTGGCGGAATGAATGAAGAATTGACAGTTCAATTTAATGATGTGGATTTGGGTTTGAAGTTATTAGAACATGGATACTTTAATGTTTTTATTCCTGATGTTGAATTATATCATTATGAATCAAAGTCTAGGGGCATTGATAAAGATCCTAAGGCAGTAGAAAGATTTATGTCTGAAGTAAACTATGCAAAAGAGAATTATGCAAAATGGCTTGTGCATGATCCTTTCTACAATGATAATTTTGATAAGAACTATGATTATATGTTGATCGTAGGAACAGGAAGTAACTGATGAAAAAAGAAGGATACTATACGTCAGGTCAATTCGCGAAAAAAGCACATGTGACGTTACGTACGATTCGCTGGTATGATAATAAAAATTTATTGAAACCTTCCTTTCGTACTGAAAATGGTACTAGATTATATACAGATGGGGATCTGGCGAAGCTTCAACAGATCCTTCTTTTTAAGTATCTTGGTTTTTCTTTGGATGATATTCGTGAAATGACAATGACATCTACAGATGAAGATTTTTTACTTGGCTCTCTGGAAATTCAAAAGAAACTTGTTCAGGAAAGAATTTCTGAATTACAGGATATGCACCAGGCGTTGTGTGATGCAACGGATGCCATTGAAAAGCATCAGTCAATGGATCAGATGTTGAATTTGATTCATATGACAAGTGCAGACCAGTCTTTAAAAACACAATATCAAGATGCAACGAATGTATCTGCACGTATTCGTTTGCATAATGAATACTCTACGAATCACCAAGGCTGGTTTCCTTGGCTTCTTGAACAGATTCAATTAAAAGAGAATATGAATATTTTAGAAATTGGCTGTGGAAATGGTGCTTTATGGAAAGAAAATCTTTCTGTTTTACCACAGAATATTCATGTGACGTTATCTGATATTTCAGAAGGCATGTTAAGAGATGCAAGGGAATCCATTGGAAAAGATTCTAGATTTTCATATAAACGATTTGATTGTCATAAAATACCTTTCAAAGAAAAAGCATTTGATATTGTGATTGCGAATCACGTATTGTTTTACTTTGATGATATTGATGTTGTATTAAAAGAGTGTAAAAGAGTGTTGAAAGATACGGGTTCATTTGTATGTAGTACATACAGTCAAAGACATATGAAAGAAATCACTGATCTTGTACAGGAGTTTGATCAGAATATTGTTTTATCTTCCGATTGTCTATATGAAGTGTTTGGTTTAGACAATGGAGCGGAAATTCTTTCAAAATATTTCAAAACAATTGAAATGAAGAAGTATGAGGATGCCATTGAAGTGAATGAAGCAGAACCACTAATTGCCTATATTATTTCATGTCACGGGAATCAGAATCATATTCTTTTGGATCATTATCGTGAATTTAGAGAATTTGTGGAAGAAAAAACAAAATATGGATTTCATATCACAAAAGATGCTGGAATATTTATTACAAAAGTGTTGTAGAAACGTGCTACAATTATCGGCATGTATAGAAGATTAAAAGACAAACACAAACATACACATTCTAGATATGCTTTAAAAAATAGGCGTAAAAAAGTTTCATTGAAAAAGGATGAAACTCTTCATGATGAAGCTAGAAGAAATGAAATCGTTCTTTATGAAGATAAAGAACGATTTCAAGGAAAAGTGAAAGCATTTATTCAAAAACAGAAACAGCTGCATCAAGAAGAAATTGCTTCAAAAACAACATTGATTCAATCAGTTGAAGAATCAAAAGAGCAGATGAAAGAATCTTTCTTGTCAAAAAAAGAAGAGCTAAAGCAAATCAAGAAAGATATTAAAGAACAGAAGAAACAATTAAAGCAAGAAAAGAAAGCTTTAAAACAGGCAAAGAAAAAAAATTATGGATTTTGGACGACCGTTTTTGTGATTCTTGTATGTACAATTGCGGCATTGTTGTTTTTTAGTGTGCAATGGGTTTTTCGTACATGGCCAAATTTGAAAATGGATGAATTAATATATCAGTTGACTGCACCGACTGAAGGTACAGCATCTGATATGTACTGGGCTTATTTTTACCAGGCAGGAATTCCTACAATTGTTTGTTTGATTGTTTTTGTGGTTCTTGCGATTACATTGTCATATGCATCAAAGCAATTTAGAAATAAAGGAAAAGTTGCATTGAGTATTTGTTCTGTAATTTGCATTGGCTTATCTTTAGTTGAAACAAATACAAGGCTAGATGCAACCAAATATTTTGAAAATCAAGGAGAAGGTAGTACTTTTATTGAATCTAACTACGTAGATCCAAAAGAGGTTTCGTTAACATTTCCTGAAAAGAAAAGAAATGTGATTGTTCTATATCTCGAATCTATGGAAATGACATATGCGGACAAAGAAAATGGCGGTGGATTTGATGAAAACTTTATTCCTCAATTAACACAGCTTTCAAAAGAAAATGAGAATTTTGCTGGCTCAGATACTGTGTTGAATGGAGCTCGTTCTACATCTGGATCAACTTGGACAATGGGAGGAATTTTTGCTTCTACTTCAGGCTTGCCTCTTATGGTATCAATCGATGGAAATTCTATGGATACGCAAAATTCTTTCTTTAAAAATGCAACAGTGCTAGGCGATATTCTTGATGAGGAAGGTTATCAACAAGTCTTTGCCTGTGGTTCCGATGCAACGTTTGGTGGAAGAAAGTTGTACTTTACGGAACATGGAAATTATGCAATTCATGATCTAAACTACCGAAAAGAAACAGAAGATTTGCCAGAAGACTATTATGTCTGGTGGGGATTTGAAGATGAAAAGCTCATTGAATACGCAAAAGAAGATTTAACAAAATTAGCTTCTTCGAATCAGCCATTCAACTATACAATGTTGACAGCGGATACACACTTTGAAGATGGCTATGTTTGTGATCTGTGCCAGGAATTGCATGATGGAAATCGCTATGGAAATGTGATTTCTTGTTCAGATAAACAGGTAAGTGAATTTATTTCCTGGATTCAACAACAGGATTGGTATGATAATACAACAATTGTGATTACTGGCGATCATCCAACAATGGATAGTGATTTCTGTGATCCAGTTTCTTCTGATTATTCAAGAAGAGTGTATACGGCGTATATTAATGCAGATCCTGTAGAAAATCATTCTGAAGGAGAACGTCAATATACAACTTTGGATACTTTCCCTACAACGTTAGCTGCGATGGGTGTATCTATTGAAGGAAATCGTCTTGGCTTGGGTACAAATGTTTTTTCAGGTGAAGAAACACTGCTTGAAAAAGATGGGATGCAGATGATTAATACAGAATTTTCTAAAAAATCTGATTTCTTGAATGCATTGGCAGATGTGAATCCAAATGCAGAAGGAATGCGTAATCGGGGATCTGCAGTTGGCTTGGATTTCCATGTGGATGAAGTGAATGAAGATACATTGAGCGTTACTTGTGATGATTTGTATGGCATTAATGGAACATTGAATAGCCTGGAATTGTTTGTACAAGATAGTGATGGAAATCAAACAAGTAATATCATGAACTATACAGGGGATGGAACATTTAAAGCACAGATTACAGTTCCGAATGGGAATATGGATTCTGTATATATTGGTGTAGATGCACATAGTACAGATAAAGATAAGAATTCTGTGACGGAAAGAATCTTTGAATATCGTGGAAATGCGAGAACATATCCAACAAATGATTTGACAAGCTTTTTGAATGAATTGAATGCATTGGACCGTAATAAATACACAATTCTTATGAATACACAAGGAATTGGTGTGACGAATTTCAGTGAAAATGAAAAAATCCTTTTAGGAAAACTGGGGGCAGGAAACGTTGCTTCGAGCGATGGTAAAGCTGCTTTTGCGGTGAGTGATGGAAATGCATCCTATTCTAAAGTATCAGATGACTATCTAAGAGAAGGTGGAACGTTATCTGATGGAACACCATATGTGATTTCATCTTCTTCAAACAGTGAACAAGTATCTTCTATTCTGCTTGGTGATGACTATGATGATTATTCTAGACAAGCTGAAGGAATTAATGTAGTTGTATGGGATAAAGAAACACAATCTGTTGTTTGTTCAACATATTATCAACAGATGAGTAAGGCACCATCTTTTGATGGTATTTCGACAAAAACTTCTTTGTTAAGCAACGATGTAGAAGTGATTGCGGATAATCCAATGCACTTTGATGATGTGAAACATGTTGTAGCTGTGATGTATGATAATGAAAAATGTTCTAAAGTTGAAGAAGTGACAATGACATTGAATTATGACAATACATATATCGCAACATTTAAAGATGTGAAGAAAGATTTTTCAAATAAATCTATTTATGTCTATGCAGTGTATGAAAATGGCTCACGTGAATTTGTTGAAAAGTATACACATGATTCTAAATGAATTATGTGAAATTATGGAAATATCAAATAATACTTGAAGATGACGTAACGTCATCTTTTAATATACTTGTAATAACGGAGGAAACCTAAGATGAAAGGTATTATTCTAGCTGGTGGATCTGGTACAAGACTTTATCCACTCACTCGTGTCACAAGTAAACAATTATTGCCAGTCTATGACAAACCAATGATTTTCTATCCAATTAGTACATTGATGTTGGCTGGTATCAGAGATATCTTAATTATCTCTACACCTCATGATCTTCCTAATTTTGAACAGCTGTTAGGTGATGGCAGTGAATTTGGCGTTCACTTTGAATACAAGGTACAGGAAGTTCCTAATGGACTTGCACAGGCATTTGTATTAGGTGAAGAATTTGTTGGTGATGATACTGCCTGTCTGGTTCTTGGAGATAACATCTTCTATGGTAATCATTTTGGAAGTATGCTGAGAGAGGCAGTGAAGAATGCAGAAGAAAATCATCGCGCAACTGTGTTTGGCAAATATGTGAATGATCCAGAAAGATTTGGTATTGCGGAATTTGATGAAGAAGGAAAGGTCATTTCTTTAGAAGAAAAGCCAGTGCATCCAAAGAGCAACTATGCAGTTGTTGGCTTATATTTCTATGACAATCGTGTCATTCAATATGCAAAGGAATTGGAACCAAGTGCACGTGGTGAATATGAAATCACAGATTTAAACAAGATTTATCTTGAAGAAGGTGACTTAGATCTTCAGGTATTAGGTAGAGGATTCTCCTGGATCGATACAGGAACAATTGAATCTATGGCAGAAGCTACAAACTATGTCAGAAGTATTGAACACATTCAAGGCATTCGTATTTCTGTTCCGGAAGAAATTGCTTTCTACAATCAGTGGATTGATGAAGATCAATTATTAGCGACTGCTGATCTATATGGAAAGAGTCCATATGGTGATTATTTAAGAAACTTGGCAAAGAATAGTATTCAAGGCCCAATTAATAAACAGAAAAAGGAGAAATAAGAAAATGAATATTTTAGTAACAGGTGGTGCAGGATTTATTGGTAGTAACTTTGTATTTCTGGAATTGAAAGAACATCCAGAAGATAAGATTATCTGTGTTGATAAGTTAACATATGCTGGTAACTTGAAGACATTAAAGGATGTTATGGATAATCCACAATTCAAGTTCTATAAGACAGATATCTGTGATAGAGAAGCAATTGACAAGATCTTCGCTGAAGAAAAGCCTGATATCGTAGTCAACTTTGCGGCTGAATCTCATGTAGATAGATCGATTGAAAACCCAGAAGTATTCCTGGAAACAAATATCATTGGTACAAGTGTATTAATGGATGCTTCTAGAAAATATGGCGTAAAGAGATACCATCAGGTATCTACAGATGAAGTATATGGTGATTTACCTTTAGATAGACCTGATCTATTCTTTACAGAAAAAACACCATTACATACATCATCTCCATATTCTTCTTCTAAGGCAGGAGCAGACTTATTAGTCAGTGCATATCATAGAACATTTGGCTTACCAGTTACAATTTCTAGATGCTCTAATAACTATGGTCCTTACCAGTTCCCTGAAAAGCTGATTCCATTAATGATTGCGAATGCTTTAGCTGATAAGTCATTACCTGTTTATGGTGAAGGCTTAAATGTTCGTGACTGGTTATATGTTGAAGACCATTGTAAAGCAATTGATTTAATTATCCGTAAGGGTACAGTTGGTGAAGTTTACAATATTGGTGGACATAATGAAATGAAGAACATTGATATTGTTAAGATCATCTTGAATGAATTAGGCAAGCCTGAATCTTTGATTACACACGTCACTGACCGTAAGGGACACGATCAAAGATATGCTATTGATCCTGCAAAGATTCATGCAGAACTTGGATGGCTTCCTGAAACAATGTTTAAAGATGGTATCAAGAAGACAATTCAGTGGTATTTAGATAACAAAGAATGGTGGGAAGATATCATCTCTGGTGACTATCAGAACTACTATGAAGAAATGTATGGCAAGAAAGAAGTAATTGAGTAATGAAAGTATTTGTTACAGGTGTATGTGGTCAGCTTGGTCATGATGTCATGAATGAGCTGGCAAAAAGAGGATATGAAGGTGTTGGTTCTGATATTCAGGAAGCTTATGCTGGTGTAGCAGATGGAACTGCAGTAACAACAGCTCCTTATGTTTCTTTAGATATTACAGATCAGACAGCAGTTGAAAAAGTAATTACAGAAATTCATCCAGATGTCATTGTGCATTGTGCTGCGTGGACTGCAGTGGATATGGCTGAAGATGATGACAAAGTTGCAAAGGTTCGTGCAATCAATGCTGGTGGTACACAGAATATTGCCAATGTTGCTAAAGCAATTGATGCTAAGATGGTATATATTTCTACAGACTATGTCTTTGATGGACAGGGGGATACGCCTTGGCAGCCTGACTGTAAAGACTATAAGCCTATGAATGTATATGGTCAGACAAAGCTGGAAGGTGAACTTGCGGTTGCCAATACATTATCTAAGTATTTTATTGTTCGTATTGCATGGGTATTTGGCAAGAATGGAAAGAACTTTATCAAGACAATGTTGAAGGTTGGCAAGAACCATGATGAAGTGAAGGTGGTCAATGATCAGATTGGCACACCAACATATACATTTGATTTAGCTAGATTGCTTGTAGATATGATTGAAACAGATAAATATGGTTACTATCATGCGACAAATGAAGGTGGCTATATTTCCTGGTATGAATTTACAAAGGAAATCTACAAGGTAGCTGGATATACAACAAAAGTCACTCCAGTAACAACTGAGGAATATGGTTTGAGTAAGGCTGCTAGACCATTTAACTCTAGACTGGATAAATCTAAGCTTGTAGAAAATGGCTTTACTCCATTACCTACATGGCAGGATGCGTTAAGAAGATATATTGATGAATTAGATATGGAGAATCTTTAATATGGGACAGATCAGTGTTGAAAAGAATGTTGGTGGAATTGAAGGCTTGTGTGTCATTACACCAGCAGTGCATGGAGATAACAGAGGTTACTTCATGGAAACATATAATGAAAATGATATGAAGGAAGCTGGATTTGATATCAATTTTGTACAGGACAACCAGTCTATGTCAGTGAAGGGCGTATTGAGAGGTTTGCATTTCCAGAAGCATTTTCCTCAGTGCAAACTTGTTAGAGCAGTGAGAGGTTCTGTATTTGATGTTGCGGTTGATCTTAGAAGTGATTCTAAAACATATGGAAAATGGTATGGCGTTGAATTGACAGCTGAAAACAAGAAACAGTTCTTGATTCCTGAAGGTTTTGCACATGGTTTCTTAGTGTTGAGTGATGAAGCTGAATTCTGTTATAAAGTGAATGATTTCTGGCATGCCAATGATGAAGGTGGCTTAGCTTGGAATGATCCAGAAATTGGTATTGAATGGCCTCATTTAGAAGGCACATATCCAGGAAGCGCAGATGCTAGTGGATATCATTTAGATGATGGCACTGCTTTGAATCTTTCTGATAAGGATCAGAAATGGTTGGGCTTAAAGGATACATTTAAGTTTTAAGGAAGATGTAGTAAAATAATGGTGGCGTAAAATTGCTGCCATTATTTTTATTATGAAGAAATTAATTATTATTCCAGCTTACAATGAGAGCGAAAACATTCTAAATACAGTAAAGTGTATCGAAGAGGATGCACCAGATTTTGATTATGTTGTGATTAACGATTGTTCCAAAGATAATACGTTAGAGATTCTTGAGAACAATCATTTAAACTTTGTGAATCTTCCAGTAAATTTAGGGATTGGAGGGGCTGTGCAGACAGGCTATCAGTATGCATTAGAAAATGGATATGATGTTGCGGTACAGGTGGATGGTGATGGTCAACATGATCCTAAGTTTTTAGGTAATCTGTTTGAAACACTTGTAAAAGAAAATGCAGACATGGTCATTGGATCAAGATTCATTAAAAATGAAGGATTCCAATCTACTTTTATGAGAAGAGTAGGAATCACATATTTCACAAAATTAATTCATTCCTTAACAGGAAAAACAATTACAGATCCAACTTCAGGATTTCGTATGTGTAATCGTAAAGTAATTGAATTATTTTCTAGGGATTATCCTAGAGATTATCCAGAACCAGAAAGTATTGTAGCTTTGTTGAAAAGAAAGATGAAAGTGATTGAAGTTCCTGTACAGATGAAAGAAAGACAGGGTGGTGAATCATCCATCAATGCAAGTAAATCTGTATATTATATGATCAAAGTATCATTGGCGATTTTAATAGAGAATTTAAGGAAGTATAAAGTATGACAGTACAGTTAAGAATCATATTATTTATTTTGATCTTGTTAACTTTTGCTTTATTTGTTGATCAGATAAAACAGAAGAAATTGAAATTACAATATACATTAACATGGATGTTATTACTGTTGTTTATCTTGATTGTAACTGTATTTCCTGAAATTCTTGGCTTTGTGGCCAATATAATGGGAATTGCATTGCCAATCAATATGATCTTCTTTTTTGGTTTTTTGTTTACCTTAGTGATTATCTATCGATTAACTATGGCGGTTTCAAAACAATCTGAAGAAATAAAATTCTTAACACGAAAAGTTGCATTACTGGAGAAAGAAATCAATGACAAACATAAATGAACAACCTTTGGTGAGTGTATGTATTCCATCATATAACAATGCAGATTACATTGATCAGACAATTTCATGTATTTTGAATCAGACATATAAAAATCTAGAACTTGTTATCTGTGATGATCATTCTAAAGATGATACAGTAGAGGTAATTCGAAAATTTGACGATCCTAGAATCCGTTTGTTGATCAATGAAAAGAATCTTGGAATGAGTGGCAACTGGAATCATTGTCTTCAGCAATGTAAAGGTGAATTTATTAAGCTGATCTGTGCAGATGATATGATTGCCTTAGATGCTCTTGAAAAAGAAGTGAATGCATTAATTGCACATCCAACTGCTTTGCTTGCGGAAAGCGATACACAATTTAGAGACTTGGAAGGAAATACAAAAGGCAGTTATACACGATATAAAAAGTCTGGTTTAGTGAGTGGGAAAGTCATCGCAAGAGCAGGTCTGTTTTCAAGAAATCTGTTTGGTGCACCATTGAATAATACATTCAGAAAATCTGCATTGGATCAGGTGCCTGGATTTGATCCTCAATTTAAATATATCCTGGATTATGATTTCTGGGTTAGTATTGCATGCCTAGGAGATGTGTATATTATTCATGAACCATTGAATTATTTCCGCTTGAGAAATGATTCCAATACTGGAAAAGTACTGACAACAGAACAAAAGGCATATGTTGAAGAACATAAGATGTTGCTTAGAAAACATGCATCTGCATTGCATATTTCAAGTCTTGATTTTGCATTGAGTGTTTTTATTCGAAAATGCTTGAATCTGGGGTCAAGAATCTATTTGCGATTGTTTATTGGAAAGTAGTAAAGGTTTGACGAATGAATATTTTGTATACATTTAATGATAAATTTGTTCCTCAAGTAGCTGCAGCGATTACTTCTGTATGTGAAAATAATAAAAATGTATTTGAGATTCATTTTTATCTGATGTCTTTAAATGTTTCTCAAGAAAATGAAAAAAAATTAACAGCGTATATTCAGAAGTATGGAAGAGAAGTGTCATTCATTGAACTGGGTGATATGTCAGAACATTTTGATTTTGAAATTAATACATCTGGGTGGAATCCAATTGTGTTGGCAAGATTGTTGCTAGATAAACTATTGCCTTCTTCACTAGATAGAATTTTATATCTCGATGGAGATACGATTGTAAGAGGTTCTTTAGAAGAATTGTATCAGACAGAAATGAAAGATCATGCGATCGCGGCTAGTTTAGAACCAACATATGATCGTGAACGTAAAGCTTCAATCGGTATGAAAGGGATGCCGTACTACAATGCTGGCGTGCTTCTGATTGATTTAAATAACTGGAGATGCCAGAATCTTGGAAAGAAAATTATTTCTTTCTATAAAGAACATGAAGGAAAACTTTTTTCAAATGATCAGGATGCAATTAATGGAACATGTAAAGGACAAATTCTGACTTTGTCTGCTAAGTATAATTATTACAATATATTTGATCAGTATTCGTATCGTTTTTTGTCTAAACTTTGTGATTATCCATATATTGATAAAGATGTATTTGAAGAAGCTAGAAAGCATCCAGTGATTATTCATTATCTTGGAGAAGAAAGACCATGGAGAAAAGGAAATCATCATCGATTTAAAGATGATTATGACAATTATTTGAATATGACTCCATGGAAGGGTATGAATTATGAAGATGGATGGAATACATATTTTATGGCATGGGATACATTTAATGTTCTTACTAAACCATTTCCATCATTGCGCTATCATATTATCAATGCATTAATTCCAGCATTTTTGAATTACAGAGCAAAGAAGGTGAAGAAATGACAGAAGATATCAAAATATATATTGCGACACATAAAAACTTTACTCCTCCTAAGAATGATATTTATATTCCTTTGCAGGTAGGTGCGGAAGGTAAGAAAGACTTAGGCTATTTGAAAGATAATACCGGAGATAATATTTCCAGCATGAATCCGTATTATTGTGAATTGACTGGAATGTATTGGATGTGGAAAAATACATCCGCAGATATTATTGGTCTGGTACATTATCGTAGATATTTTTATGACAAGTATATCTTTAGTGATCCTAAAAAAATTCTGGATAAAAAAACGATTCAGAATATGATGTCTAAGTATGATGTCATTGTCGCTCAAAGAGGGTATACATGGTTTAACAAGGTTGGACCTCGCTATGGAAAATACTTGCCGGAAGGAAAAAGTGATATGAAAGTCACTGAAGAAGCAGTAAAGATAGTCACTCCAGAATATGCAAATGCCTTTGATACTGTGATGAATAGCAATCATTATTCTCAATTTAATATGATGATTTGTAGAAAAGATGTATTTGATGCATATTGTGAATGGTTATTTGCAATCTTGAAATATGTGGAAGAACACCTAGAAATACCACTAAGTGAAAGAGAGGCATATAACGCAAGAGTATTTGGCTTTCTTTCGGAGAGGTTATTAAATGTTTGGCTGGTAAAGCATTCTGAATTGAAAGTAAAAGAACTGCCAGTCTTAAATACAGAAGAATCTATTGGAAAACAGAAAATAGAATCATGCTTTAAGAAAATATTGAAAGGAGTATTGTAAGATGAAGTACGATTATTTAGTAGTTGGATCAGGTTTATTTGGATCTATATTTGCACATGAAGCTAAAAAGGCTGGAAAGAGTGTACTGGTTATTGATAAAAGGCCTAATATTGCGGGAAATGTATATACAGAAGATGTAGAAGGTATCCACGTTCATAAGTATGGCGCACATATTTTCCATACAAATAATCAGGAAGTATGGGAATATATTCAGCAGTTTGCAACATTTAACAGATTTACAAATAGTCCTGTTGCGAATTATAAGGGTGAACTGTATTCTCTTCCGTTTAACATGTACACATTTAATAAGATGTGGGGTGTTGTAACACCAGAAGAAGCACAGGCTAAGATTGAGGAACAAAAGAAAGCTGCCAATATTACAGAACCAAAGAATCTTGAAGAACAGGCGATTTCTTTAGTTGGTAAAGATATTTATGAAAAACTAATTAAGGGATATACTGAAAAGCAATGGGGAAGAGAATGTAAAGATCTTCCATCCTTCATTATCAAAAGACTACCTGTTCGTTTAACATTTGATAACAATTATTTCAATGCTTTGTATCAAGGAATTCCAATGGGTGGCTATACAAAGATGGTTGCAAATATGCTGGATGGCATTGAAGTGAGATTAAATGAAGACTATCTTGCTAAGAAGGATGAATATGATTCGTTGGCAGAAAAAATCATCTATACTGGTCCAATTGATGCATATTTCAATTATTCACTAGGAAATCTTGAATATCGTTCTGTTAGATTTGAAACAGAGTTATTGGACAAGCCAAACTATCAGGGTAACGCTGCAGTAAATTACACAGATAGAGAAACACCATATACAAGAATCATTGAACATAAATGGTTTGAATTTGGCAAGGATGATCATGGTAATGATATTCCAAAGACTGTGATTTCAAAAGAATATTCATCTGAATGGAAACCTGGTGATGAACCATATTATCCAGTGAATGATGAAAAGAATGGTGCACTATATGCAAAGTATAAGGAATTGGCAGATAAAGAAACAAATGTAGTATTTGGTGGAAGACTTGGTGAATACAAATACTATGATATGGATGCGGTCATTGCTTCTGCATTAGATTGTGTAAAAAGAGAAATTCATTGATAATGAATTTGTGTTATAGAAGTTGAAACAGGAATCCTGTATGCCTTCTGTAACACTTTTTTTATTGATGATATAATAATAGCTGTATGAAAAATTCATTGGCTAAAAATTATATATTTAATTTAATATTTCAAATGTTAACGGTTATTACACCGTTAATTACAACTCCATATGTAGCTAGAGTATTAGGTGCTGTAAATAATGGAATTTATGGATATACATTTTCCATCGTTACATATTTTATCCTTTTTGGATCTTTGGGAATTGCGATGTATGGACAAAGGGAAATTGCCTACGTTCAGCATGACAAGGAAAAACAGGCAAATATTTTCTGGGAATTAGTAACGATTCGTATTTTTACAAATATTATTGCGCTCATTATTTTTTATCTGCTGTTCTGTATGAATGGTGCATATGCAATATATTACAAAATTTTAATTTTTGAGCTTGTTGCGAATGCAATTGACGTGAGCTGGTATTTCATGGGAATAGAAGAGTTTGGAAAACCGGTTGTGCGTAATATTATTGTAAAAATACTTGGTCTGATCTGTATTTTTGCTTTTGTGAAAACAAAAGATGATTTGTGGAAATATTTATTGATTTACAGTTTATCTGATTTTTTAGGGAATATTACATTGTGGCTATATCTTCCAAAATATATTCCGTTTGTTCCATTGAGAAAATTATCATTTAAGATACATTTTTCACCAATTATGTCTTTGTTTATTCCGCAGGTTGCAACGCAGGTATATACAGTCTTGGATAAAACAATGGTTGGGAATATCACAAATGATATGGCGGAAGTTGGTTATTATGATAATGCACAGAAAATTGTGAAAGCTTTATTGTGTCTTGTTACCGCAATGAGTTCTGTGATGTCTAGTCGTATTGCCAGTACCTTTGCGGAAGGTAATAAAGATGATATGAAAGTATATTTACGACAATCGATTCATTTGGTATGGATGATTGCGGTTCCGTTTACGCTTGGATTGATTGGAATATCGAGAGCATTTGTTCCGTGGTATTTTGGAGAAGGATATGAACCAGTTCGATATTTGATGTGTGCAACAACACCAATTCTTTTAGCAATTGGATTAAGTAATATTACAGGAATTCAGTATTTGATTCAGGTTGGAGAACAGAAAATCTATACATTTTCAGTTGTTGTTGGAGCAATTGTAAATATGATTTTTAACTTTATTTTAATTCATGCAATTGGGACGATTGGAGCAGTCATTTCTACAGTGCTGGCTGAATATACAATTCTTGCGGTTCAGTTATATTTCGTACATCAAGATATATCTGTGAAGGAGTTTTTTAAACCATCGATAAAGTATTTAATTGCGGGAATAGTGATGTTGTTGTGTGTGGTACTAACTGGATATTTCATCACAAATATTTCACTATCTATTGCTATTTCTATCATGGTTGGAATTGTTGTATATATTGCAATGTTGTTTTTGCTGAAAGATACATTCTTTTTATTAATATGTAATCAAATCATTTGGAAATTTTTGAAAAGAAATAAGGGTGAGTAAAAATGGGAGAATATTCTGAAGATATTTTACATAAGTTGTGGGACTATGAATTGAGTATTTATAATGAATTTGCTAGAGTTTGTGAAAAGTATGGTTTTCGTTATTTTGCTTCTTATGGAACAGTGATTGGAGCAATGAGACATCGTGGATTTATTCCTTGGGATGATGATATGGATGTTGGAATGCCTAGAGAAGATTATGAAAAGTTTCTAGAAGTTGCACCAAAAGAATTGGGCAGTACTTTTGAATTGCTGGAAGCAAGAAAAACAAAAGGATATGTACTTCCTTTTGCAAAATTAACACGTTCAGATACAACATTTATTGAAGCTACAGATACAGATCGAAAGTATCATTCAGGTATTTTTATTGATATTTTTCCATTTGATAAAGTTCCTGAAGATGCTGTTCAAAGGCAGAAAATCCAACAGAAATGCTGGGTTATTGCGAGATTAATGGTTCTTTGTGACTATCCAAAGCCAAAATTACCTTCCAGTGTAAAGGGATTCAAAAAACAAGTGGCATATTTTGGATGTTATGTTGTTCATGGTCTATTGCTGCTGTTTGGCCAAAGTGCTAAAAAACTACAGAATCGCTACACAGCAGTTGCATCAAAATACGGTAAAGAACATGATACAAATCGATATGCGGAATTCATGTTATATAAATATGAAGATAATTATGACAAAGAAGATGTTACGTACTCTGAAGAGGAATTGTTGCCTGCTGTGGACATGCAATATGAAACGCAGAGTATTAAAGTTCCACAGAATAGTGATGTTTATTTAAAGAAAACATATGGAGAATATATGACACTGCCTCCTGTTGAAAAAAGACATTGTCATTTCCCAGCTGTTTTAAAATTTGACGAATAAAGATTGCGAATCGTTGTAACTTATGACATAATGTTCATGAAAATACAAAAAGAGGTTTTTATGAACATTCAAGATTGTACAATTCTAAAAAATTTACTTGATAAAAGTAATCAGACACAAAGAAGTATTGCTTTATCTACGAATTATTCATTAGGAACAGTAAATCGTTCAGTGAATCACTTGATAGATCAAGGCTATATCAATGATAATTTGCAATTATCTGAAAAAGCATACAATGAACTCAAAGAAAATCAACCGCAGAGAGCTGTGATACTCGCTGCGGGTTTTGGTATGCGCATGGTACCAATTAACACAGAAGTTCCAAAAGGTTTATTACAGGTTGGCAATGAAACTTTAATTGAGAGGTTGATAAAACAGTTACATGAAGCTGGTATTGTTGAAATTGATGTTGTTGTTGGTTTCTTGAAAGAACAATTTGAATTTCTGATTGATCAATATCATGTGAATTTAATTTATAATCCGGACTATTCTACAAAAAATAATTTATATTCCTTAAACTTAGTGAAAGATCATTTAGAGAATTGTTATATTATTCCGTGTGATATCTGGTGTGATATCAATCCATTTTCTAAAAATGAATTTGTATCATGGTATATGGTAAATGATCAGAAAGATAGAAATAGTCCTGTTCGTGTGAACCGAAAAGAAGAACTGGTGGATGTAGGAAATGATGAAGCTGGCAATCATATGATTGGAATTGCCTATGTGAATCATAAGGATGCACCAGAATTGAGAAATAATATTGTTAAGCTTTGTGAGAATGCTAAAAATGATAATTTATTCTGGGAAGATGCATTATATAAAGATGGAAAATATATCCTGTATTCTCGTGTTGTTCATGAAAGTGATGTCATAGAAATCAATACGTATGAACAATTGAGAGAATTAGATCATCATTCTAATCATTTGAAGTCAGATGCGATGAGTATTATTTGCGATTCTTTGCATGTTTCAAATCAAGAGATTACAGATATTAAAGTTTTGAAAAAAGGAATGACAAATCGTTCGTTTTTATTTACATGTAATGAACAAAAATACATTATGCGTATTCCAGGAGAAGGAACAGATCAATTAATTGATCGTAAACAGGAGGCAGAAGTATATCAAGTTATTCATGATAAAGATATTTGCGATGATATTGTTTATATCAATCCTGAAAATGGATACAAGATTACAAAATATCTAGAAAATGCAAGAGTATGTGATCCACTGAATGAAGAAGATACCTATAAATGTATGCGTAGATTGAAAGTATTTCATTCTATGAATTTACAGGTACATCATGATTTTGATATTTATAAGCAGATTGCATTTTATGAATCGCTTTGGGATGGGACACCATCTGTTTATCGAGATTATCAGATGACGAAAACAAATGTTATGAAATTAAGAAATTTTGTGGAAAAACATATTGAGAAACGTTGCTTAACACATATAGATGCAGTTCCTGATAATTTCTTGTTTGTTGAGGATGGAAGTGTGCGATTGATTGACTGGGAATATGCTGGCATGCAGGATCCACATGTGGATATTGCGATGTTTTGCATATATGCATTATATGATCGACAACATGTGGATATGTTGATTGATCAGTATTTTGATGAAAATTGTCCAAAAGAAACTCGAATCAAGATTTATTGTTACATAGCTTTATGTGGACTTCTTTGGAGCAACTGGTGTGAATATAAGAGAAATCTTGGTGTTGAGTTTGGTGAATATTCTTTAAAACAATATCGATATGCAAAAGATTATTATCGTATTGTTGAAAAAGAACTGGGGGAAAATTTATGAATCAAGTTGAAAGAGCAATTATTATGGCAGCAGGAACTGGAAGTAGAATGCATCCAGTGACTTTAGATACTCCTAAACCAATGGTTGAAGTAAATGGAAAAAGAATGATTGATACTGTCATTGATGCACTGCATCAAAATGATATTTATGATATTTATGTTGTTGTGGGATATTTGAAAGACAAATTTAATGCATTACTGGAGAAGTACTCAGATATTCATCTTATCGATAATCCTTATTATGATTCCTTTAATAATATTGCATCTTTATATGTCGCAAGAGATTATATCTGCAATGCAATTATTTTAGATGGAGATCAGATTATTTATAATCCAAAGATTCTTTTTAAAGAGTTTGATAAATCTGGATATAACAGTATTTATACGGAAACTAAAACAGATGAATGGCTGCAGACAGTAGAAAACGGTATTGTGACGCATTGTAGTCGTACTGGTGGAGAAAAAGGATGGCAGCTTTATAGTATCTCAAGATGGAATGAAAAAGATGGAAAGAAACTAAAACATCATCTGGAAATAGAATTTGAACAGAAGAAAAATAGACAAATTTATTGGGATGATGTAGCGATGTTCTGTTATCCACAGGAATATCAGTTAGGTGTTTATCCTATGGAAAAGGATGATGTGATTGAAATTGATAACTATGATGAATTGATTCAATTAGATAAGAAATATGTAAACTATGAGGCGAAAAATCATGAATAAGAAAAAAATAGACTGGATGATCACAATTGTTCCTTTAACGCTGATTATTGTTCTTTGCGTTTTGTTTTTCTTCATGCCAGAACAATCTAATGTAGTTTTATCGGAAATTCGTTTCTTTTTTGGAGATACATTTGGTGTCTATTATTTGGTGATTGGTCTTGGTATTTTCTTATTATCCTTCTATATTGCTTTATCTAAATATGGAGATATTGTATTGGGAGAAAAGAATGAAAAGCCAAAATATTCATTTTTTGCATGGGGATCCATGATGTTTACGTGTGGACTTGCGGCAGATATTTTGTTTTATTCATTCTCTGAATGGATTTTATATGCAACAGATCCACATATTAAAGAATTAGGTAATATTCAGGAATGGGCTGGTGTATTCCCATTATTCCATTGGAGCTTTATTCCTTGGTCCTTTTATCTTGTTTTAGCAGTTGCCTTTGGTTTTATGCTTCATGTAAGAAAAAGGAATCGTCAGAAATATTCAGAGGCATGTAGACCAATCCTTGGTGAACATACGGATGGATTTGTTGGAAGAGTGATTGATTTGCTGGCAGTATTTGCTTTACTTGCAGGTACCGCAACGACATTTAGTGTTGCGACGCCTTTGATGGCCGCAATCATTGAAAGATTATTTCATTTCGCAGTAGATAGAACTACGATCAATGTGATTATTCTTTTGATTACATGTGCAGTTTACACATATTCTTTATTACATGGTTTTAAAGGAATCAGTTATCTTGCGAATGCTTGCATTTATATGTTTTTTGGATTGCTTGCATTTGTATTTGTTTTTGGTGGACAGGCAAGATATATCATTGAAACAGGTTTTGCATCTCTTGGTACAATGATCCAGAATTTCATAGGATTAGCTACATATACAGATCCCCTAAGAACATCTAATTTCCCACAAAACTGGACAATTTATTATTGGGCATACTGGATGGTATGGTGTGTTGCAGCGCCATTCTTTATTGGAAATATTTCTAGAGGAAGAACAGTTCGACAAACAATTTTTGGCGGTTATGTATTTGGCGTTGGATCTACATTGGTTAGTTTTATTGTTTTGGGAAATTATTCCATGGGATTGCAGATGAGCGGTGCTGTAGATTTTATCTCAAACTATCTTGCGAGTGGAGATATGTATGGGTTAATTGTATCGATGATTGAAACAATGCCTTTTTCTAAAGTTATCATGGTTGTTGTGTTATTGACAATGATTGCATTTTATGCGACTTCTTTTGACTCTATTGCTTTAACAGCGTCATGCTATAGTTATCATTCTTTAAAAGAAGATGAACAGCCACATAAGGCAGTACAATTAATGTGGTGTATATTATTGATATTGTTGCCAATTGCATTGTTATTTGCGGATAGTTCTATGAGTAATTTGCAATCCGTCAGCATTGTTGCGGCATTTCCAATTGGAATTGTTATTGTTTTGATTTCTATGAGTTTCTTGAAAGATGCAGAGCAATATTTAAAAGAACTGAGTGAGAAGTAATGTGTTTTTGAAAAGAAATGAATACAAATGTTATAATATTACCTAAAGAAGGTGATAAACATGAGTAAACCTATTCCATTTTCTCCTCCTGATATTACAGAAGAAGAAATCAAAGTAGTGAGTGATGCATTAAGAAGCGGATGGATCACAACAGGACCACGAACAAAGCAATTCGAAAAGAATTTATGTGAATATTTAAGAGTTGATAACTGTGTATGCTTAAATAGTGCAACAGCAGCGGAGGAATTGAATTTTAGAATTCTTGGTATTGGTGAGGGAGATGAAGTTATCGTTCCTGCGTATACATATACTGCGAGTGCTTCTGCGGCAATTCATTGTGGTGCGACAGTAAAATTTGTGGATTCTCAAATTGACAGTGTTGAAATGGATTATCAGGCACTTGAAAATGCAATTACAGAAAAAACAAAGGCAATTGTACCGGTAGATTTGGGTGGTGTGCCTTGTGACTATGATACGATCTACAAAATTGTAGAAAAAAAGAAATCTTTATTTCATCCAGCAAACGACATTCAAAAAGCAATTGGCAGAGTGATTGTAGTGGCAGATGGTGCACATGCTTTGGGTGCAAGCAGAAATGGTGTAACTGTAGGCAATCTTGCAGACTTTACTTCCTTTTCTTTCCATGCGGTTAAGAATCTGACAACTGCAGAAGGCGGATGTGCTACATGGAAACATATTGATGGTATTGATGATGGAGAACTCTATCATTTATATCAGCTGTATTCTTTACATGGACAAAGCAAAGATGCATTAGCGAAAACAAAAGCAGGTGCGTGGGAATATGATATTGTCGGACCTTGGTATAAATGTAATATGACAGATATCATGGCTGCAATTGGACTAGTACAATTAAAAAGATATCCTTCTTTGATTCAAAGAAGATATGAAATTGTGAAGAAGTATGATGAAGCAATGGATGCAATGCACATTGAACATATTCAACATGTCAGTGATGCATATCATTCCAGTGCACATTTATATATGATTCGTATTCCTGATATCTCTGTGGAACAAAGAAATGAAATTATTACAAGGATGGCAGAAAATGGTGTGGCTACAAATGTCCACTATAAACCATTACCAATGATGAGTGGATATAAAGCATATGGCTGGAATATTAAAGATTTCCCAAATGCATATCACTTATATCACAATGAGATTACATTGCCATTACATACACTATTGAGTAATGAAGATGTTGAAATTGTGATTCAGACATTAAGAAGTACATTAGAAGAAATGAAATTATTATGATATTGAGAAGCTGGGACAAATTACCTGAATATATGAGAAATGATAAGGTAAAACCTTATTATGAATTATTAAAGAAAAGAACATGTTCTTTAATAATGAAGAGAATATTTGATGTTGTGATGTCCTTGCTTCTTTTAATGATTCTTTCTCCTGTATTTTTAGCTGTTTCTATCTGGATCAAGCTGGATTCAAAAGGACCTGTCTTTTTTAGACAGGTACGTGTGACTACGTATGGGAAACAGTTTCGCATTTTTAAATTTAGAACGATGTGTGAGAATGCGGAAAAGAAGGGATCATTAGTGACTGTTGGAAATGATTCTAGAATCACAAAAGTTGGAGAAAAAATCAGACATTGTCGTTTAGATGAAATTCCTCAATTGTTAAATGTTTTAGCTGGTGATATGACATTTGTTGGCACTAGACCGGAAGTTGTAAAGTATGTAAATGCATATAGTGATGAAATGTATGCAACACTTCTATTACCGGCAGGAATTACTTCTGTTGCATCCATTCAGTACAAGGATGAAGATGAAATCTTATCAAAAGCAAAAGATCCTGATGATGCGTATATTCATGAAGTACTTCCGGACAAGATGAAATATAATCTTGCATCGATTGAAAATTTCAGTTTCTTAAATGAAATTAAAACAATGGCAAATACATTGAAAGCAGTGATATGAAAAAAGCATTGATATTTGACACATACGATGACTATAACATTCGTATTCAATACATAAAGTCTGCATTAGAAAGAAATGGGTATGAAACCATGATTTATTTTGCAGATTTTGATCATGTCAAAAAACAATACTATACAAAGAAAAGAGAAGATGTACATTACATTCATGTCAGTGATTATCAAAAGAATCTTTCTTATGCAAGAATTGCTTCTCATATGAAATTTGCGAAAGCATGCGTGGAAGTGGCTGAAAAACATACAGATGTATCACTGATTTATGTCATGGTTCCACCAAATAGTATGGTGAAGCAATTTGCTTTGTATAAAAGAAAGCATGAAAATGTTAAAATCTGGTTTGATGTGTTAGATATGTGGCCGGAAAGCTTGCCCGTATCTGATAAAATCAAAAAGCTTGGAGCTGGTATTTTCAATCAGTGGGCTAAACTTAGAAATCGATATTTAAATGATTGTGATCTTGTTTCTTTTGAATGTAATCTATTTAGAGACACATTAAAACAATTTGTTGATGCAAAGAAACAGACAACAATTTATTTATCACAGGATAATCATATGATTGATTCATATGATAGATTCAATGAGCAGATCAATTTCTTATATTGTGGTTCTATTAATCACATTATTGATATTGATAAAATAGTATCAATTTTAAAAGATATAATGCGTCTGAAAAAGGTTCACTTGGATATTATTGGTGATGGAGAAAATAAAGATGCATTTCTTCAACAGTTAGATATTCATCACATCCCATATACATATCATGGTCTGGTTTATGATGAAGAAAAGAAAAGAAACATTTATAGACACTGTCATTTTGGATTCAATATCATGAAAGATAGTGTGTATGTTGGTTTAACAATGAAATCATTGGATTATCTGTCGTATGGGTTGCCTATGATTAATAATATCAAAGGAGATTCTTTATCACTTGTTGAAAGTGAAAAAATTGGATTGAATGTAAATGATGCATTGATTCAAAATATTACTTCTTTATCTGAAGAAGAATATTTTATGATGAAAGAAAATGTAAAAAAGACATTTCTTGCATATTTTGATAGACATTGCATTGATCAACAATTAGATCAGAACATAAAAGAACTGGAGGACTAAGATATGAATATATCTGTAGCGATGGCTGTATATAATGGGGGAAAATATTTAAGGGAACAACTGGATTCTATTTTGAAACAGTTAGATGAAATGGATGAGTTGATTATTTCTTACAATGATTCTACGGATGATACACTAAAAATTCTTGAAGAGTATGTGTATAAGTATGAAATTATCAAAGTTTATCATTGGGAAGAAAAAGGTGTTATCTCAAACTTTGAAAATGCTATTACACATTGTACAAATGCTTATATTTTCTTATCTGATCAAGATGATGTCTGGGCTGATGATAAAGTGAAAAAGGTGATGGATGCTTTCAATTCAGATAAAACAATTTTAACTGTAATGCATAATTGTGAATATGTGGATGATAACCTGAATCCTTTAGGAAAAGACTTGTTTTCTGATCGAAATGTAAAACTTGGATTCTTAAAGAATCTGTTTATCAATGGATATCAAGGCAGCTGTATGGCATTTAAGAAGGATCTGGTTCCATTTATTACACCAATGCCTAAGACAGTGGCAATGCATGATCAATGGATTGGTATTTTAGCTGAAAGAGCAGGTCATATTAAGTTTTTGACAGAACCATTAATGAAATATAGAAAACATACAGGTTCTCATTCAACAGAACATGTTCCATTTGGCAAGAAAATGAAATGGATTGGTAAAATGGCATTCCATGTTGGAGAAACATTAAATGAGAAAAAAATGTTGAAATGGTATCTGCAGAGCATCTATGCACCTGAAAAGAAAGCGGATTTTGACTTTGATGATTATGGATATTCAGAACACGAACTGGAAGAAAGAACAAAGGAAAAACCATCAAATACTAACAATACATCAGAACTTGAAAATAATAATGGCGAAACGATGATGTATATGGTTAATAAACTGAATCAGAATAAAGAAGAAGAGAAATAAGAAAACCAGGAGGAGTTTTGTATGAAAATATTGAGCGTTATCGTTCCATGTTTTAATGAAGAGCAGGCTCTTCCTTTTTTCTATGAGGAGATAAAGAAAATATCTGTAAAGATGAAAGATGTTTCTTTTGAATATCTTTTCATTGATGATGGGTCCAATGACAATACATTATCTGTAATAAAAAAATATTCTGAAATGGATGAAAGAATTAAATATATATCTTTTTCAAGAAATTTTGGTAAAGAAGCAGCGATTTATGCTGGCTTAAAGCGTTGTAAAGGTGATTTTGTTGTCATTATGGATGCGGATTTACAGGATCCGCCTTCTCTTTTACCAGAAATGTATGAAGCAATCGTACATGAAGGTTATGACAGTGTAGCGACGCGTAGAATGAATCGAAAAGGTGAACCGTTGATTCGTTCTTTCTTTGCAAAATTGTTTTATAAGATCATGAATCATATTTCAGATTCTAAGATTGTAGATGGTGCTAGAGATTATCGCATGATGACACGTCAGATGGTTGATGCCATTCTGTCTATGTGTGAATATAATCGTTTCTCAAAAGGTATTTTTGGATGGATTGGGTTTCGTACAAAATGGATTGCCTATGAGAATGTAGAAAGAGTTGCGGGAAATACAAAATGGTCATTCTGGGAGTTGTTTAAGTATTCTATTGAAGGAATGACTGCGTTTAGTGTTAAGCCTTTGCAGATTGCTTCTATTTTTGGCGTATTGTTTTCATTGATTGCGCTATTGATGATTGTCTTCATTGTAGTTCGAACTTGGATTTTTGGTGATCCTACGAGTGGGTGGCCTTCATTAGTGTGTATTATTATGCTCATTGGTGGAATTCAGTTATTGTGTATTGGAATATTGGGACAATATCTTTCTAAAACGTACTTAGAAACAAAAAAAAGACCAATCTATATTGAAAGAGAAAGTAATGTGAAATAGGTTATGGTTTGTTTAGGGAGTTATTATGATTTCCTTAAGCTTCCTTGAATCATAGCTGGATTGCATTTAAAATAATGTCTATGGCAAAGAAAAAAAGAAAATTAACAAAATTTGGAAGAATATTATCAGATATTGTAATAGTAGTTTGCTTAATCATAGCTGGTTTTTCAGGATGGAATCTTTATAAAGAGTTACATGAATATCAAGAAAGCAAAGAAACGTATGAAAAACTGACACCGTCAGTTGTAATTGAAAAGCCAAGTACAGATGAGAGCGGCAATACAGTTACTGCACCTGAATTTGACTGGGAAAAATTGAAAGAAATCAATGGCGATTTTGTTGGATGGATCAGACTGGATGACAGTACAGTTGATTATCCATTTGTACAAGGTACAGACAATGAATATTATTTAAGACATTTATTTGATGGAACATATAATAATTCAGGCTGCGTATTTATGGATGTGAATAACAATAGAGACTTCAGTGATAAGAACACAATTTTATATGCGCATAATATGAAGAATGGGACAATGTTTGCTTCTATTGAGAAGTACAAAGACGCTTCGTATTATGATGGTCATAAAGTGATTCATATCTATACAGAAGCAGCGACGTATGATGTTTACCCAGTTGCTGGTATTGTGACAGATGGACAAGATGATTATGTTCGTACGTCTTTTAGCGATGATAATGATTTCATGTCCTATGTGAATCGTTTTGTAAGCTCATCTACATTTACATCTGAACAGTCTATTGAAGCATCGGATCGTATGATTATGTTAAGCACATGTAATTATGATAGAAGTGATGGTAGATATGTTTTGATTGGAAAACTAGTTCAAGAGGATAATAATGCACAATAAGCATAGAAACGAAGAATACATTGAAGATGTTCAAATGATTCAGCCAGTAAAAAGAAAAAAGAAAAAGAAGAAAAAAAGAAAGAGAAGACTATCTTCTCAATTTTACTGGATGCTGCTTGTAATATCTGCTATTGCGACGTTTTTAGTTCTTTTTAATGCGCCTATGTTTCCAAAGAAATGGTCATTTTTAGTACTGTTTTTATTGGCGGGAATATTACTTTTAACAGGTATTTTTACAGCTGTTTTTTCTCCGAGAAATAGAATTCAGAAGTTTATTAACTGTACGCTTGCATTATGTTTAGGTTTTGTATCTGTATTAACACCTTACTATATAAATAAAATTACTGAATTATTTGAAAGTGCATTAGGAGATAAAGTAAGAATTAATCTATATGTTTTAACGGATGAATATAAATCACAATATCCTGACACTTTTAGAAATGTGATTACACTGCCAGAAATGGATAGTAATGGAAATTTTAAAAATGTTGATATGCAGGATTATGCAGATGCGGTATATGGTACAACAATTGAAACAGATACAACGAATCAACAATACGCACTCAAACAGTTAAAACAGTTGTGTGGAAAACAAGTGCAGACAATTGATAAAAATGCATTATCTGATGCAGTTCAGGCTTTTTATAACAATCATACAGACATTTTGATTATGTCAGAAGCTTTAGCGGGAACCATTTCAGATATGCAAGGATTTGAGAATTTTGAAACAGACACGAAGATTCTATATTCATTTGATCGTCCAATTGATGCATCTGCTTCTGATACAGTTGCGGTAGATATGACAAGAAAACCATTTACAATCTTCTTTGGAGGAAATGATACAACAGGTGCATTATCTTTAGAGGGAAGAACAGATGTGAATATGACGGTTACCGTAAATCCAAATACACACCAGATCATTATTTCTAATTTGCCAAGAGACTCCTGGGTAAAGAATCCTTACTATAATGATAAGAGGGATAAACTGACACATCTTGGATTAGCTGGTATTGATAACACATTAAAGGGATTAGGTAATATTTATGGAATAGAAATTCCAAACTATATGATTGTGAATTTTGATACATTTATGGTTATTATTCAAGCATTGAAAGGTGTAACGATTGATAATCCATATGCGTTTACTGCAATCGATGGTCAATACTTCCCGGAAGGTACAATTGGCTTGGATGGCGCTGGTGCTTTGATGTATGTTCGAGAAAGACAAAATTTACCTGATGGTGATTTTGGTAGAAATATGCATCAGCAGATTGTTATGCGTGCAATCATTGAAAAGATATGTTCGCCAGATATCATGATGCAGATTAATTCCATTATTGATGGCATGAATGGAATGTTCTTAACAAATATATCGATGAATTCTATCTGGGCTTTAGTGAATAAACAATTAGATGAAGGAATTGAATGGAATATTGTGAATTATCATGTTGGTGGGGAAACAGGTATGGAAATCTGTGCATCTGCAACAGGTCAATATTTATCTGTTGTGTATCCATATGACAATCAGATTGAATTTGTAAGAAATGAAATTCAAAAAGTCATGGATGGCGAAACAATTACACAGGAAGAATTGCCAGAAGGTAAAATTACGACAGATTATACGGCAGATCATATCTCACTGAATTCACAAAAAAATCAAACATACCAATACGAAAAAGATTCTAATGATTATGAAGAACCATCGTATGATCAAAATTATAGTGAAGATGATGAAAATCAGGACTATAATAGTACGGATGAAAATACATACAATGAAGATGTAGAAGAATAGAAAGAAGGAAAATGTATGTACACAATAAATGATTTATACGATTTAAATCACACACAGGCAAAAGAATACTTATCTAAGTTTACATATCCATGGGAAGCATTAAAAGGAATCAAAGATATGATTGTTGAAATTGGTTCTCAATTACCAAAGGATGAATATGACGAAGTGAAAGAACATGTATGGGTTCATAAAACGGCACATGTATTTGCATCTGCATATTTAGGTGCACCTTGTATTATTGGTGCAAATACTGAAGTTAGACATTGTGCATTTATTCGTGGTTCTGCTTTGGTTGGAGAAGATTGTGTTGTTGGTAACAGCTGTGAATTGAAGAATGTTATTTTATTTGATCATGTGCAGACACCACATTATAACTATGTTGGTGATTCCATTCTTGGCTATTATGCACATACTGGTGCTGGTGCGATTACTTCTAATGTAAAGAGTGATAAGAATCTGGTTGTTGTACATGATCGTATCCATCATGAAGAAATAGAAACAGGCTTAAAGAAGTTTGGTGCTATGTTAGGGGATCATGTTGAAGTTGGATGCAATAGTGTATTGAATCCTGGTACAGTGATTGGTAGAAATAGCAGAGTTTATCCTACAAGCTGTGTAAGAGGTGTTGTTCCTGAAAATAGCATCTGGAAGAATGATGGAACAATTAAAATGCAAGAAAATGTGTGATGAATGGGAGTATACTGAGGTATACTCTTTTTATGAGTTTAGGGGAATGAATGTATGTTGTTTACAAGTGAAGCAATTGATAAGGATAATGCAAAATGAAAAAAACAGTATTACCGAAATTTTCACAAGAATGTGTTCTATGTAACTGTAATGAAATCAATGACCGCATGGATAATGCATGTTTTAGTGAAGACAGTATTTCAGATGATCTGTATCAGCAGGAGTTTTTTGAGTGTGAATTTAAAAATGTATCCATCCATTCAAAAATGATTTCTTGTTTATTTGCGGATGTGATTTTTGATTATTGTGATTTATCTAATGCTTGTTTCAGTGAATCTGTTTTTCGAAGATGTATCTTTCGCAATTGCAGGATGACAGGAATTGATTTTTCAGATTGTTCTTTTACAGATGTAACGATGCATGATTCCCTTGCTTTATTGGCAAATCTGAATCAATCAACATGGAAAAATGCGGAATGGAAACAAATGTGTTTTCAGGAAACTTCCTTCTATAATGTAAAGCTTAAAGATATCAACGTCAAAGATTGTGATTTTACATCCAGTGAATTTAACCAGACAAAACTATCAGGTATTGATGTATCTTCAAGTAATATTGAATCTATCGCTACACAGCCAGAAAATTTTAAAGGGATGATTGTCAATCGTGAACAGGCAGTTGCTTTAGCACAACTGTTAGGAATTATTGTTAAGTAACTACTTTCACAATACTTTCACAAATTACACATATATTTCTCACAACTACTGTGTACTATATAATTGTTTTCAAGAAGAATAATTTCTTTCCCTCCCAGAAGATCTGTTTCAACAGGTCTTTTTTTTACGAATGAACAAAAGTATAGGATTGTATATCACAATTGTTTGAATCTTTATGTAAAATAGGAATGCTGAAGAAAAGGAGAGAAACATGCTGAAGGAGATAATGATTTTTTTGGGATTGTCCATTGATAGTTTTGTGCTGATGATGAATAAAGGTGCACAATTAAGAAATATGAATATGAAGAAAATTTCCACGTACGCACTAGAATTTGCATTTGTCGCGATGGGAATGTTTATGTTTGGTTTTTTGTGTAGTAAGCCATTTATAGTCAGTATTGCAAGAGTAAAAATTGAAATTGCAATTGCTTGCCTGATTATTTTGATTATTGGTACAGTGATCGCAACAAAAGCAGTTTTAAACAAAGATTTTGAAGAAAGACTTGATACTAGCTTTGATTGTAAAGTGTTATTGAAGCAGGCATTATTTACAAGTATAGATGTATTTTTTGTTGGTGTAGCGTATGGATTTTTGGAAGTTCATGCAATTAATGCATTGATTATTTCTTTCGTAATTACATTTTTAGCTGTGTCAACTGCACTGCTAATAGGGTATAATTGTGGTGCGAAGTATCAAAGAATCATACGATTGGTTGGTGGAATTCTTATGATAATCTTCGGCATTTATTTGATAACTACTTATATAGTGATGAGGTAATTATGGAATATCATAAAAATCTCATGAAAATATCTTTGGCTGAGAATTTGAGAAGTCTGATGCTGCGTCATATGTTTGAAAAGATTACAATCAAACAGATCTGTGATGCAACGGGAGTCATTCGTGCTACATTCTATAACTATTTCAGTGATAAATATGATTGCCTAAATTGGATCGTTTATCATGACATTGTAGAAAACACAAAAGATTACGTAGAAAGTGGCGATTTTGAAAAAGCTCTGACAGCTGCGCTTGAAGTTCTCATTCAAAACAAGCAATTCTACCGTATTGCGTATCACGTAACGGGACAGAATAGCTTTGAAGATATGATTCGTGATAACTTAAGAATATTAGTCATGAAATTTCTGGAAAAATATCGTAAAGAAAATTTTCTTCCTCAATATTCAAATGAATTATTGTCTCGATATGATGCAGAATCTTTAGCGTTTAATATTCGTATGTTTGTCAACGAAATTGGTGGTGCAAAAAGTGTTGAAGAAACAAAACAAATGACACTTGATCTTATGAAGAATTCATTCTTTGACTTTGCGGATGTAAAAGAAGTCAAATGAATGAGTTCTTTTTTTAGAGGTTACTATGAAAACAATACAAGTAAAAACAAAACTAGGAATATTAGAAGGCGAATCTAAAGTGAATTCTATGATCTTTAGAGGAGTACCATATGCAGAAGCTCCTGTAGGAGATAGAAGATTTAAAGTACCAATGAAAAAGGCAAAATGGGATGGGATTTATGAAGCATTGGAATTCAAGAGCCAATGTCCTCAGGCAGATCCAACGGAAGGTTTCTATGGGAAAGAATTCTATACGGATCCAAAGTATCCATTGCCTCCACAAAGTGAAGATTGCTTGTACTTGAACATCTGGGTTCCAAAGAAAGAAGGGAAATTTCCAGTGGCATTCTGGATCCATGGAGGTGCATTTGATCATGGCTTTTCTTCGGAAATGGAATTTGATGGAGAAAAATATGCCTCTCATGATGTTATCCTTGTAACAGTGAATTATCGTGTTGGTGTATTTGGATTTTATGCAGATCCTGTCTTAACAAAAGAGAATACATTCCATACAACAGGAAACTATGGCTTATTAGATCAAATCATGGCTTTGCAGTGGGTGTATGACAATATTGATGCATTTCATGGAGATCGCAACAGAATTACGGTATTTGGTCAGTCTGCAGGTGCAATGAGCACACAGGCACTGATTACTTCTCCTTTAACGAAAGGCTTGATCCATAGTGCAATTTTTCAGTCAGGTGCAGGGGTAGAAAATGGCATCACACGTACAAAGAAGATGAGTGATGCATATCATACAGGAGATTTGATTCGTAAGCTGTGCAAAGTGAAAAATGTCAATGCACTTAGAAAACTGGATGCGAGTAAACTTGTTTCCATTTTACCGGAGTTATATAAAGAATGTGGTGGACTTGCATTTGGTCCTGTGAATGATGGATATCTTCTGCAGGAAGATATGGATGTTGCCGCAAAGAATGGCAGAATTCATAACATTCCTTATATGATTGGTATGACAAGCGATGATATAACAGTTGAAAAAGGTACAGATGCTAGAAAATCAAAGTTCTATGAGGGATGTATGAAGTTTCTAGAACTTCGATTGATTTATTCCAAGAAGCCTTGTTATATGTATTATTTTTCTAAGAATTTACCATCAGATGATGCTGGTGCATTCCATTCTTCTGAACTGTGGTATATGTTTGGTACATTGGATCGCTGCTGGAGAAATATGAATGCACGTGATTATCGTTTGTCGGAAGCAATGATTACTGCGTGGACAAATTTCATGAAAGATGATGATCCGGGTGCTCAATGGAAACCATATACAAAGAAAGAACAATTTGTTAGAAATTTTATGTAAGATGACAAAAAAGCAGATTAGTCCGTAGACGCATCTGCTTTTTTGTCATTTGTGCTTTTTGGGTAGAATAATTCAACATCACGATTTTTATCAAATACGTTGTTGTATTGCAACATTCTATATTCCTGAATACTTTCATCATCAATGTCATCGACAGATTCATAGAAGTTACCTTCAGCATCATAACATCCATATAATGAAATAACAGGATATTGATCTTTTAATTCATACAAGAACTGCTGGTATGGAGTGAGTTCCATATTCGCTGTGTGAAGAATTAAACTAGATAGATAGTTTGCGCTGAGCTTGTCATATGTCTGATCTTCAATGTCATAGTTTGCCCAGATCAAGAATGGTGTAACATACTGCTTGATATCTTCTTCTGGCGTTCCACTTGTTGGGAAGAACAGGCGATCACTTGCGGAACCAAGGGACGGCTGGTGATCACCATACATGATGATCATGACATTTTCATCGACATTCTCAAAGTATTCAATGAGTTTTTTGAATGCTTCATCTGTTAGTTTGATCAATGAAAGATAGTTTTCTGCAGTGTCATAGTTTTCATTGCCATAGCTTGTAAGATCTACAGTCTGCGTTAAATCATCCGCATTTTTATAAGAGCCGTGGTTCTGATAAGTAACGTTGAATAAGAATTGATTCTTACCTTTGTTTTCTTCGTAATTCTCGATAACTTTTTCAAAATCCTGTTCATCTGTTGGATAACCGTGAATCGTATCTAAACCATCAAATGTTTCTGCGAAAACCGTATCTTTGAATTGGAGTTTCTGGTATGCAGTTCTTCTGTTCCAGTTTGTTGATTTGCCTAAATGCATGCCTGTTGTTAAATAATCATTACGATTCATATAAGAAATCGTTGAAGGAACGGAACGGTTCATATACATGTTGTATGGATATACACCTGCCTGGAAGAACGCTGTTGAGTTACCTGTGAGTGTTTCATATTCTGTATTACATGTACCACCGCCACGAACAGATACATAGAGATTTCCGCGAATCGTATTCTCTAAGGAATTAAAGTAAGGCGTCATGCCTTCGGCAATCGTTGTGCCGCCAATATCTAGATCACTGAATGATTCATTCATGATCTGGATGATTGTTGTTGGTTTTGTGTTTTTTTCATCTGCTTCCGCATCTGCTTTTGCCTTTGTACTGTATTCTTCTTTTAATGCATTGAGTTTATCTTCACTGTATCCATCTGGTTTTGTTGGCTGGTTTTCTAAGAACTGACGAACCAGACCCGTGAAAGTTAAAGTTGTACCTTCATTCTGGAATGTGGATAGCAATCGAATATCCCATAAATAGTAAGAACCAATACTGTTAAAGAACAATGCAACGACAAGTACAATGATTGGATACGCTGTATACCATTTATTGATCTTTGTTTTGTCTCTTGGTACACAACGCATAACGAGATATAACATTGCATCCACGATGAATGCAAAAATCATAATGTAATTTAAATGAATATCATAGTTTGCGGCAACATCCATTGCTGTTCCGAGTGCTGTAAAGTCCCAAGGGGCAATTGGACGATTTCTGAATACGACAACAAATGTGGAAACAATTGCATAGAGTGTAAATGTGATATTCGCAAGATTTAATCCCATTGGCCTTCTAAAGCAGATGAGATGGAAAATCTTGTAGATGACAATCATAATACCGACGTTTAATAAACGTAACCCAGTATTGATATAGAAGAAGTTGCCTAATATATTCTCCATCATGAAGAATACCCAGCATGGAGCTGCGAGTAGCATGAGTTCATTTAATGGAATGACGTTGGATAATTCTAAATGCTTATCAATCATTACCGCAATAATCCATGCGAGTACCATGATAAATGCATAGACTTGAATGATAATAAATTTTGGAAGATATTCTTCTGTCTGGAATTGTACCCAGCCTTCTACATTCTGCAGATTCAAATGAATTTGATCATTTTCAAGAGAGATATCAATGCCTTGGGAACCTGCTAATTGAGATGTAAAGTTGCTGGAAGTATATTCACGAACAGTCATTGGACCAAACGACAATGTAATTTTATTGATGGTCATGCTCTTGACACCTTGCAGCTGCATCTGCAGGCTGTTTGTTACGATAGGCACATTCGTAATTGCAATCTCTTTATAATATGGTGCGACATCATACCATGTTTTATGACCGTTGTAGTTGTATGTTTCGAAGATTTCTTCGTTACGGTCAGTGTTGTAGTTGGCAAGTACGATCGTTCCTTCACTGCAGCTATCTAGATCTACATGGTATGACAAGTGTGGTGTATATAATACAAGAAATAATCCTGAAACAAATAAGAACCACACAATTCTTTTAATAGAAAATATCTGTTTTAATTTACTCAACATATTTCACAAAAATTTCACTTTCTTTAATGACCGTTATAGTTTAGCACTTTTCGCATATAAAATCTTGTTAAAAACGTGTGAAAATCTGAAGATTCAGTGAAGATAAAAAAACATGCGAGTTTTCAGCATGTCTTTTCAAAAAAAGTTAGTTAAATGTTACAAATTCATCTTCTGGCTTATGATAGTTAGAAATGCGGTTTGCATATAGAACACATGTTTTACCGCCATTTTCCATAGGAATTGTTTTGAGATGCCCTTGTACTTCATACCAGTTGCCTTTTGTCATTTCCTGGATCTTTACACCTGTAACTGTAATACCACATTCAGATGTATCTGCTGCGCAGCAAACCATTGCACGTCTAGCCATAATAAATGTCTGATGATAGCCTGGAATACTTTCAGCATAGTATCCACGAAGAATAACTTCTTTTTCATCATATTTATCTGGATTTTCCACAGCATCCATATACCATAATCCGTAGTCATCATCTTTGATATCAATGATGGGAGTATTGATATCAAATGGCAGACCACCATCTTTTAATTCAATTGCTTCACCAAAATTTCCTTCATAGAAGATTTGTGCCCTGCGGTTAATTGCTTTGATATTTCCTCTTAGCATGCTTCCGGATGTTTCTTCTGTGCATCGATTACAGATAACAGTATCAGAATAACGAATCTGTTCATACATCATTTGACGTAATGGTCCCATGAATGTAGCAAATGTTGAAGCATCTACTGGTGTTAGAATCTGTACAAGTGGCCAGAAATCAGGCATGTTAGAAATGATACTTTCAGGAATTGCCAGTGTACCATTCCATTCAATGAATACCTGATCTGGATGATAGATCGTATCTAATTCATGCATCTTTTCTGGTGTAAATGTTTCCACATCATCAACATATTCAATAAATGCATGATGATCATTCAGCCAGTCTTCTTCATATTCTTCTTCGCCTTGTTCAAAGCAGACAATTAAAGTTCTAGATACACCTTCCATGAAGTTTGGATCACTTAATGTATCTTTAATTAATGTTGTTTTTCCAGAATCTAGAAAACCAGTGAATAAATATATAGGTGTTGCCATATTACTTCACCTTAAATAATGTCTTAATGTTTTCTACATCAACATGTTCACCAATGACAGTAATCAATCCAGTATAGGCAGCTTTACCTGTACGGATATCTACATCACCAGGAACATAGTCAAAGAATAACCAGGATCCATCTGTTGCAGGAACGATACCTTTCGCACGAACGATATTTTCGCCAAGGCCTTTGAGCGCTTCACGAATGTCGTCTTCTGTATAACGGTTAACTGTTTCAATACCAATAGAATCAAATACATCATCTGCATCTAATCCGTGATGGTGATGATGGTGGTGATGGTGTTCATGTTCACCTCCACCAATATGTACTTTATTTCCTTCACTTAAGCCTTCATTTGCATGTTCAATTTCTTCGGAATGATCATGATGGTGGCAGCATTCATGCTCTTCATCATGGTGATGTCCACAACAGCATTCATGTTCTTCTTCGTCATGGTGATGATGACATTCATGCTCTTCCTCATGATGATGTCCACAACAACATTCATGTTCTTCTTCATCATGGGGGTGATGATGTTCATGTTCCTCTTCATCAAAATCCAATTCTTCTAGACCTTCAGGGAAGCCGTTACTTGAACCAGTCATTGCTTCATAGATACTTTCTCCATTGAGATCATCCCATGGTGTTGTGATGATTCTTACATCAGGATTCAGTTCACGAATGATAGAAACATCTTCATTTAATTTTTCTTCATTGACCATCTGTGTTCTACTTAAAATAACGCAACAAGCTGTAGAAATCTGATCATCAAAGAATTCTTTGAAGTTCTTGTGATAGATCTTGCATCTTTTCGCATCTACGACAGCACTATAGCTGTTGAGCTCCAATCCTTCTACAGATTTTACGATAGAAAGAATATCTGATAATTTACCTACACCACTTGGTTCAATGATGATATGATCAGGATGGTATGTATTTTCAACTTTTTCCAGAGCATCATGGAAATCTCCCTGCAATGTGCAGCAGACACATCCACCATTAATTTCATTGATTGTGATACCAGCTTCCTGTAAGAAACCGCCATCAATACCAATTTCACCAAATTCATTTTCTACTAATACTACTTTTTTGCCCGCAAATACATCTTTGATTAATTTCTGAATCAATGTTGTTTTACCAGCACCTAAGAATCCACTAATGACATCTACTTTACTCATTTTTTTATCCTCACTTTCACGTGCTTTATCATTATAACAAAGTCGTCAAATATTGGTTGTAAAGTGATTTTTGAAATATTCAGAATTATTTGAAGATAATGGAGTGAATGTTGTAAAATCTATAAGTGTTATTAATATGAACCAGGAGGAAATGAGTAATATGAATACGAACAAGTTAATGAAAATAGGACTATCCGCATTGATATCTACGAGTATGCTGGCTGGTTGTACAAAAAAAGAAACATCTAAAACTTCTGAAGAACAAACGTCTACCGTTGAAGAAGAATGCTTAAGTGCGACGTTAAAAGTCTGGGCACCTGAAGAAGAAGTTGGAAAAGGCAGCTGGATGGAAAAAGAAATCAAAGCATTTAAAAAAGCACATCCAAAATGGGATTTAACAATTGAAACAGAAGCAGTTGCTTTTGCGGATGTGAAAAATAAACTGGCAGAAGATGCAGAAAATTTACCTGATGTATATTTATATGATTCAAATGATCTTCCAAGTCTTATCGAAACAAATGCTATTGCAGAGCTTGGTGGTGAAACTTTAAATACAATTGAAAATGAGAATAGCTCTACAATTGTAAATACAGTGACATATGATGGGGCAGTGTATGGTGTTCCGTATACATCTAGTGATACGTGGTGCATGTATTATGACAAGAGTGTGTTTGGTGAAGATGCTGTTAAGAATATTGATGCAATGCTAAAAAAAGGAAAAGTAGGCTTTTCTTTACTGGATGGAAAATATATTTCAGTATTCTATTTTGGTGCTGGAATGAATAGTGCAGTTGATTTTGCCAGTGAAAATGCAACGGCAGTGACAGACTATCTAGTTGACTTGAAAAATTCTAAAAACTTTGTGAATTCCAAAGAGGATCCCGCAACACTTTTAAAGAACGGTACAGTGAATGCGGTATTTGCTTCAACAAGTGATTATGCATCCATGGAAGAAGCACTTGGAAAAGAAAACATTGCGGTATGTGCAATGCCTGAATATACATTGAACGGAAAAGAAGTACAGTTGAAAACAACAGTTTCTACAAAAGCAGCTGCAGTTGTTCCAACAAGCAAAAGTATTAAGGCAGCCGTAGCATTTGCAGGCTTTTTAGGCAGTGCACAGTCACAATTGAATCATTATGACAAGTGGCATGTACTTCCAGTCAATATGAGCATTGAAACAGATGATGCTGCAATCAAAACACAGATCGATGCTTTGCAGAATACATCCATTGTTTTGACATCACAGAATAGCGATGTTTCTCGTTTTGAAAAAATGGGAAATGATATTGCAAGTGGTGTTGTAAAACATACTGTAGTAGAACAGCCAACAGAAGAAAATACTACATCCAGCTAGTCATATAATTTTATTAAAAGCAGTTTTTTGTATATAATCATTTTGATGTGAGGGAATGATTATGAAAGCTGCTTTTTTTGATATTGATGGTACATTGAAACCATTTAATGAAATTGAATTAAGAGATACAACGATTGCAATGCTGCATGCATTACAGGAAAAAGGAATTAAAGTGTTTCTGGCGAGTGGCAGACCACCTGTACAATTACCATTGCTTGGAAAGAAATTGAATGCTTTTCCATGGGATGGGTATGTCCTTTTGAATGGTCAATACGTCATGGATAAAGACAAGCATTGTTTTTATAAACTGCCGATTTGTAAAGAAGCGTTGCATTCTTTGGTTCCATGGCTCAAAGAGAATGCGGATTATGCTTGTACATTCATGGAAGAAAATGATTCTTATGATATTACATTTAATAAAGCACATTATGAATATTTAAAAAGTATTGGAAAAGAAGATTATATGTTAAGAGTAGAAGATCCGGTTCGCTCATATACACATGATACGTATCAGATCTGTCCACGTATTCCAAGCAAAGATGATGCGGAATGGGTAAAACATGCACCAGGCATGAAATCTGCAAGATGGACAGAAGAATTTGCGGACATGATTCCATTAGAAGGTGGAAAACCTGTAGGGATGCAGAAAATACTGGATTATTATGGTATTGATCAGAAAGATACCATTGCCTTTGGGGATGGTGGAAATGATATGACAATGCTTGAATTTGCGGGAGTCGGTGTTGCGATGGGAAATGCGAATGATGAAGTGAAATCACATGCAGACTACGTTACAGATACAAGTGAAAACGATGGTATCCTGAAAGCATTCCAGCATTTTGGTATTTTATAATATTCAAGTTTTGTTCACTTAAAGAAGAAAAAAATGTTGTATTCTAGATAGGCAAAAAAGTGGGGAAAAGAACATGTTTAATTTCTTGAAAAAACTGAAAAAAGAGAAAAAAGAAGAAAACAAAACAGAAGAAAAAAGCGCTGCAGCAAAACAAGACCTCAGTAATGGGATTGCGAGAGGGATGTATTGTGAATTGTGTGGATATATGGAAGTAAATGAAGATAGTAATGAACTTCCAATGGAAGGCTATGCTATTTGCCCAAATTGTGGCGGTACTTTAAAAATTGGCTGGTTTATGAAAGCAGAAGATGGATATCACCTGGCTGAAAATGCTGCACCAGTTGCATTTGAAAAGAAGAAAGCAAGTGGTGGACATTATCGTGTGAGAAAACCTGGTCCAAATAGAAGCAGAAGAAAAGGAAATCGAAATCATTGATCATTGAGATTGATGATTTTTTTGATGGCTCTTTCGAAATTGCTTTGGTGTCATGCCTGTATATTCTTTGAAGTTTCTTGAAAAATGGGAACGATCATGATACCCATTGAATTCTGCAATTTCTTGAATTGTCATTTCTGTTGTGAGTAGTAGATGCATGGATTCTTCCATTCGGATAGATAATAGTTTTTTTGAAAATGACATGCCTGTAATCTTTTTGAAACGATAGGAAAGGTAGTCTGGGTGATAATTGAATTCTTTTGCGACCTGATCTAACGTAATATCGCGATAGTGCTCTCCAATATATTTCATGATTTTACCAAAGATATGATTCTGGATCATTGTGGATCTTGGAATGAGTAAAGTTTCTGAATGATTTCGATCTAAGAATGAAAATAAGCCTACAAGTAATAAACGAATTATTTTTTCATGATATATATCATCTCTTGGAAATTCGTTGAAAATGAGTTCAAGTGTATAGAATGCATCATTGCCAATATTAGAAAAATATAAGTGTTCTCCACTTGCATCTGGCGCATGTAGAAAATCATACAGGATCCTGCAGTCTGAAATCTGGGAATCAAATAGACTGTCAAAAAAGGATGCTTGAAAATCATAGACAAGAAGTGATTCTGTTGCCTGATATTGCATGTCTTCTCTTGAGAATATTAAATCATGAGACAGTGCATGATATGTTGTTCCGTCTAATGTAATTTCACATTCATTTTGCGGAATGATCATTGTGAAATATGTACTGATACCTTCCGTGATAATCGATGCTTGAATATCTTTCATGATCAATAGTATATCATTCGAATATAAGAATCAGCCACATTTTCAATTAGATTAGTCCATTGTTCACAAATTCACAACCTCGTACACTAGTAGCACTGAAAGGGTAGAGGAAATGAAAAAGAAATTATTAACATGCATGCTTGCATGTGTAATGAGTGTTTCTCTTTTTGGATGTTCCAGTACTTCTAATAGTACAGCGGCAGAAGCAAAAGATGGCACTTACACAGCAACAGCACAAGGATTTGAAAAGGGTGATGTTAAAGTCACAATTACAGTGAAAGATGGAAAGATTACAGATGCTGAAGTAGATTCTAGCAGCCAGTCAAAAGGATATGGTGCAGATGCTGCGGAAGGGTTAGCAAAGGAAATCGTAGAAGCACAGTCTAGTGATATTGATGTTGTATCTGGTGCGACTGCTACACGTGATGCGGTAAGTGAAGCTGTAGAAGATTGTATGAAGCAGGCTGGTTTATCTGTAGATGCAAAGCAAGGTGAAGATGAAACATTAGAAGCAGATGTTGTCGTTGTAGGTATGGGTGCATCTGGTACAACTGCTGCTTTAAGAGCGAGTGAAGGTGGTGCTTCTGTAATTGGTATTGAAGCAACGGAATCTATTGGCGGCTTTGGTAATGCAGCGCAGGGTATGTTCGCAGTTGGATCTGTTGAACAAAAAGCACGTTACACAGATGGTGAAACAACAGATGAAGAATACTGGTATGATCACTTCCAGGAACGTAACAACAACATGGGAAATTCTAAGCTGATCCGTGAATTTATTGCAGAAGCTAAGAATACAGTTTCTTATATGTTAAATCATGGAGTTGGATTCTTCCTGTCTGAAACAGCACAGCAGATTGCACACTTTGATACAGAAGTTGTATACCACAGATGGAACAATGCAAACCCATTTGAATATTTAGGGGATGCATTGGATAAAGCTGGTGTGGATGTGCATTATGCTACTACAGCGAATTCTATCATTGTTGACAAGGATGGAAACGCAACTGGTGTAAAGTGTACAAAGAAAGATGGCGGCACATTAACGGTCAATGCAAAATCCGTTGTAATTTCTACAGGTTCTTTCGCAAATAATGAAGAACTTATGAAGGAAACATTAGGTGAAGATGTATATGCAAACTGCAATGTTTTAGCTGGTTCTTATGAACCTGGTGTGGATATGATGTGGGACATTGGCGCTGACAAGGGTGAATTGTTAACAATGAACCATGGTGTTACAACACAGGGATGTGATGATGAAGTTGTATCTCAGTTAACACTCAACTCTCCAATTTTATGGGTCAATAACCAAGGCAAGAGATTTATGAATGAAGATCTATTAAAAGATACTGTTGAATTTACATCTTCTGTACTTTCTCAAGGTGGCTATGCGTATACAATCGTTGATCAGGCTACAGTAGATAGATGGACAGATATGTCTCAGGAAAATACAGGTACCTGGGTACATTACTGGGATCGATTTGGTATCGTTGACGAAAATGGCAATCCAACAATCTACCATGCGCCTATCAGCAGTGATGATTGGAAGAGTGGCTTTGATCAGTTGACAGAAGCAAATGAAGGTGGTGTATTTGATACACTTGAAGAAGCTGCAGAATTTATTGGATGTGATGTAGAAGATCTGCAGGAAACAGTAGATAACTATAATAGCTATGTGAAGAGTGGCAAGGATGAAGAATTCTTCAAGTCTAAGGAATCTTTGAAGTATTCTGTTTCTGAAGGACCTTACTATGTAACGAAGGGACATGCAGGTGTATTAGGTGCTCTTGGTGGAGTAAACACAAACGAAAAACTGCAGGTATTGAATGAAGAACACGAAGTAATCAAGAATCTCTATGCAACGGGTAATAACGTTTCTGGTATCTCTTATGGTACATATCAGGATGTTGAAGGTGTTGGTTTAGGTTTCTCATTGACATCAGGCAGACTTGCAGGTATTCAAGCCGCAAGAAATGCTGGATATGAAGTTGAAGATGATACAACAGCATTAACAGAAACTGGTAAAGAAACGATGCAGACAGCTACAAAACGCGGCATGAATGGAAATTTAGAAAGTCATTAATTCTTTAGGAGCTTTATGAAGCAAAAACAGCTTTAAATGGCATCAATAAGCCTTTTAGAGCTGTTTTGTGTTTTGTTGATGTTTATCGTATTTTTTGGCTTTTTATATGAGATATATTTGTTTTTCTTTTTTGGATAGAAGTGAAAAAATCTTTTCTAATTTGTTGAAATTTCACTTGAACTATACCCGTTCTCAATTTATATTATTTTTACTAGATATATCCTTGATGGAAAGGAGCCTTGTGTGAGACACTATGTAAATAATGAAACAGACTCCGCATTGTATAAGGAGTTGAAATACTCACAATTACTACAAGAAAAAAATGACAGTGAGCAATTTTTAAAATTAATCGCACCTAAGTATCTAGGTGTTTATGTTGTAGATAAACAAACAGATCAATTTAGAGAAATCATTACACCGGAATTTTTCCCAACACTACTGAAAGATAAAGAGTGTAAGTTTTCAACGATGATAGATGAATATCGGAAGCATTTTGTAAAGGAATCTTATCGTAGTGTATTTGATGCGGTGATGGATTATGGCTATGTGTATTCTGTTTTAAAAGAAAAGTCAGAACTATGTTATCTTTACCGCAAGATGGATGGTGATTTAGTAAAGCTTCAAATTAAATCATATTCAAAACAGGATGAGAATTTATCTATCTGGATTTTTACGAGCGAAGAGAGTGATGAAGCAATTTATGAATCATTAGGCACTGCGAGATGGAAAATCGTGTTTGACGAAAATGAAAATCCACTTGTATATCAAGGGAATAATGCATTATGTCGTATGTTCCATTATGCATATGAAGATTTTTCGAGTGGCTTTCGTTCTTTCTTGTCTTATGTACATTCAGATGATGTCAATAAAGTAAAACAATCCATTGATAAATTTAAAGCATTACAAAATCTAAATGAACAACATGATGATGAATTTCGGTTGAGAAACTCTGATGGAGAATATCAATGGGTACATTCCATTGGAAAAACAATTTGGCAGGAAAATGGAAAAATCAAGAATGTCTGTGGAATCTTTATTGATATCAATGCGAGAAAACAAAAAGAAGAGAAACAGAGAAGAATCATTGATGGGCTTGCGAATGAGTATGTAACGATGTGGCTGGTCCATCCTGATCAGACTTGTGAGCTTTGTCGTTATAAATATGCGGAATGGGTCATTCAAGAAGCCATCGAGATGTTTGGAAAAATCAATCACTATACAAAATCTATGCGTGATTATGCTGAACGTTATATTGACGAAGAAAATCGTGCAGCATTTTTAAAAGACACAGCATATGAAACAGTATTGAAAGAAATACAGGAAAATCCAATTTATCAGGTAATTTATCAAAGAAATGCATATGGACAGCGGGCATACTATCAGATTTCGTTTGCAAAACTGGATAAAAATGATAATTCTTTCGTCATGGGATTTAAAGATGTGAACGAAGTTGTTCTGGAAGAAATTAAAAAGAACAATCAACTCGAAGCTGCGTTACATAAAATTGAAAAAGAAAAAGATATTCTAGATAAGTTATGTTCTGACTTTACGGCAGTTTATTTTGTTGAATTAAATTCTAAATCTTTTGAATCCGTGCACATTTCTTCAAATACAAACGTAGAAGATATCTTAAGAAAGCAAGTGTTCTATAATTTTGATAGTTATTGTATGCGTTATGCATCCTCTTATATTTCTGAAAGTGATAAAAAAGATTTTCTGGATTGGTTTAAATGCGAAAACTTAAAGAAAAATTTAACTGAAAATAACCGCATAACATATCACTATCAAAGTTTTTCTAACAAGAGTCATCAAAAATACTTTGAAGCACAGGCAATTAAGGTTAAAGAAGATGAAAAACATTGTTATGCACTTTTAGGTTTTAGATATATTGACGATATCATGGAGAAAGAAAAAGCAATCCAGGAACAAATTCAAAAGGCATATGAAGAAGTGATTGAAAGTAATGAAATCATTTCTGCAATTGCGAAATCATATTGTCATATTTATTTAATCAATCTTGAAAAAGATGAATTTGAAGAGATATCGCATGATAGTACAGTACATCATTTCACAGGAAATAAAGGTTGTGTTTCAAAACGATTTAAAGAGAGATGTGAAGAGAGTGTTGAGTTAGAATATCGAGAGATGTTTTATGAATTCACAAATTTTGAAACCATTCAAAATCATTTAGCAATGGATGATGAAACTGTCACGGAATATAAGATGCTTGATGGAAACTGGCATCGTCTTGTGTTTATTGCGAAAAATCGTGATGAAAATGGAAAAGTGATTGAAATCATCTGTACAATACGTAGTATCAGTGAAGTGAAGAGAAGGGAATTGAATTTGCATTATGAAGCAGAAGAAGCAAGACATGAAGTTGAAGCGAAGAATCGATTCCTTTCAAATATGTCTCATGATATCCGCACACCATTAAATGGTATGATTGGAATGTTGCGTATGGCAGAACAATATCCAGATGATTTGGAAATGCGTCAATCATTAAAAGCGAAAGTAAATGAATCATTGGATTATCTAGTTACATTGATCAACAATATTCTTGAGCTTAATAAGCTGGAAACAGATAAAACGGAAATTGTATGTATGCCATTTAATATGATTGAAGTCATTCAAGATGCATGTTTCCGTTCATACAGAAAAGCGAAAGAAAAGAATATTACGTTCCATATGGATGTAGATAAAAAAAGCATTCAATATCCATATGTAGTAAGTAACGCTACATATATTGATAGAATCTTTGTAAACTTAACTGAAAATGCGGTAAAGTTCACGGAAGAAAATGGAAATATCGATGTGTATTACAGAGAAATTCATCATGATGATACACATGTGACAGTTGAATTTGGATGTAGGGATGATGGAATCGGTATGTCTGAAGAGTTTATGAAATATGCTTTTGATGCATTTTCACAAGAAAAAAAGACAAGTCGTTCTAAGTATGAAGGAAGTGGTTTAGGTTTATCGATTGTAAAGAAACTTGTAGATAAGTTAGATGGAACCATTGAAGTAGCCAGCAAGAAAAATGTTGGTACAGATATAAAGATCTGCATGACATTTGAAATTGGAGAAGAAGTAAATTCTAACAGTATTCTAGAAAATTATTCTGATTTGAAAGGATTAAGAGCACTTGTTGTAGAAGATAATGAATTAAATACAGAAGTTGTGAAATTCTTGCTTGAAAAGAATGAAATCATTGTAGATTGTGTTGCAGATGGCGTGCAGGCTTTAAAGAGTTTTGAAAAATCCAGTCCTGGATATTATGCGATGATATTAATGGATATTCTGATGCCAAGAATGAATGGGTTAGAAGCTACAAGAAGAATTCGAACTCTACAAAGGAAAGATGCTTCTTTGATTCCGATTATTGCGATGAGTGCAAATGCTTTTTCGGATGATATCATGCGTGGAAAGATGGCTGGTATGAATGAATATCTTGCGAAACCATTAGATGAAGAAATGTTGATTCGTGCAATTAGAAAATGCTTAAAATAAATATGCAAAATGCAGTCATTGACTGCATTTTTACTTGAGGCTGAATGTAATAGATGCTTGATGTTGTTTGTAGTTTAAGTTAAGGATTGCACCATTGATCATTGTAAAATGTGGATTTGTGTGACCGATATCTGCATCATAGATCACAGGAATATCTTCACATGAAGTTGTGAGTGCTTCTTGATAGCTCATGCCAGTTTCACTGGATTCAAACAGTGTTCTGCCCACAATGATTGCTTTTGTGCTTTCAAACCATCCAGCATAACGCATTTGAATCAGTGTACGGTAGAGTACTTCTGCACTGAGTGAGAAGTTATCAAAATACCAGATGATTCCGTCATCTGCATACTTTTCAATAAACTTCTTTGTGCCATCAAACTTTGTACCAATTAAATCTTTTAATACATCAATACATCCACCAATACATCTGCCAGATGTCGTGAGTTCTTCTTGTGTACAGTTCCATTGTACTTTTGTATCTGGAACAAATCCTTCAACATCCCATGGCAATGCTTTCTGGTATTCTGGATAGTTTGTCTGTTCAATGAGATTTCCTTTGATGATTTCGAGGTTGTTTTTTACAAATTGTGGTAATGGTTGCAGGTCATAGCTGGATCCTCCATTGAAACCGTAGATCGTAGCGACATCGCATAGTGTTGTGTATGGATATAGGACACCTGTTGGATCACTTGCACCCATAATGAACTTTGGATACTTTTGTAATGTTTCAAATGAAATGTATGGAATCATTTCGTTTAAGAAATCTCCGCCTTTTGCACACATTACAAAATCTACTTCTGGATCTTGAAAGAGTTGATTTAATTCATCTCCTCTTTGTTTTGCGTTTCCTCCTCGTGGATCATTGACTCTAACGTGCTGTGTTTCTTTGATGTTGTAACCTTGTTGTTTGAGTGTATCTAAGCAGGCATCAAAGCTTTCTAGATCTTTTCCTGCACCTGCACTTGGTGCACAGATTCCTATTGTTGAACCGTTTGTTAAAAATGATGGATAAATCATGTGTAACTCCTTTTTGGAAATATTATAGAGGAAAATGTGGAGGATGGGGAAGAGGATATACTTAAGTATATTGTGATAAAATGGTTATCAAAGGAATTGGATCGTATGGATAAGACACTGGAATACTATAATCAAAATGCAAAGCAATTTACTTCAACAACACAATCATTAGAGTTTTCTCAAACACAAGATAAATTTTTGAGCTATTTAAAAAGTGATGCGAAGATCCTGGATTTTGGATGTGGTGCTGGTAGAGATACAAAGTATTTTCTGGAACATGGATATGATGTAGATGCAAGTGATGGTTCCATTGAAATGGTCAAAGCTGCATCAAAATTAACGGGTTTGAATGTTAAATTGTTATTGTTTGAAGATTTGAATGAAAAAGATATGTACGATGGCATATGGGCTTGCTCTTCCATTCTGCATTGTAGAAAAGAACAATTGGTCATTGTATTTCAAAAGATGGCAAATGCATTAAAGGAAAATGGAATTGTTTATACTTCTTTTAAGTATGGTAAAGATTCTTGTGAAAGAAATGGAAGATTTTTTACAGATTTCACAAGTGAATCATTTCATGTTTTTATGCTGAAGATCCCATTTGCACTTGTGGAAGAATGGCAATCAAGTGATATTCGACCAGGCAGAGAAAATGAAAAGTGGCTGAATCTGATTCTGAGAAAAAAATAATATGAATGAAGCAGAATTCTTAGAAAAGTATCAAATGTGCAGGAAAGAAAAAGTAATGTATCCAAATGGTGGATACAGTATTTTCTATGCAAAAGATGATATTTCCATCATCATTGATATCGATATATGTAAACAGGATACAAAAGCATTTTCGTATTCTCTTTTGACGGATAAGCAGAATGCATATATGAAAGAATATATGCATGTGTATCGCTTTCTTGGGTATGATGAAAATAGAATTGATGCATGTATGTGTGGTCAAATGGATTGTGAAGAAAATTGTCTGAAAATCAATGATCGTTCAAATCATGCAGAAGCATCGCCTTTAGAAATGAAATTTGAAGATAGTTTTGCTTCTGTCTATGGAATGTCTTCTTTAAAGTATTTGAATAAAGAATATGCGATTACAACACAACAGGGGAATCATTTTTACCTGGATTACTATATTTCAAGTGAGAATGGAAATATCGCAATTGAAGAAAATGGTATTCATTATCATCATCCAATGATCATTCGTGAAAAGAAATATATTCAGCAGTTAGATAAGCAAAATGCATGTTCCACACAGAACATTAAACTTTATCGATTTTCCAGTGAGGATTGTCTGTTTGAAAATCGTATTGAAGATGATATCAAAACATATATTGGTGAAAATACATCTTCTTTTAAAGAAACAGGTATTTTGGCGGAAAGAAAGTTCAAACTGTATGAACATCAGGAGATCACATTAGAGGAAATTCATCATCAAAGAAATAATGGCGTGAAATCATTTCTTGTAGTACTTCCTACAGCGAGTGGAAAATCTAAGATCATTGAAGAAGATATCCAGTCATATGCGAAATCTTTTGTGGATTTGAAAGTGTTGATTCTTGTTCCTACAGTGCGTGTGAAAGAGGATTGGGAAAATCGTGTGAATGCATCATTGAAGGGAATGCATGTGGATGTGAAAACATACGCATCATTGATTCGCCATATTTCTCAATATGATCCACATTCTTATGACTATATTGTGGTGGATGAAGCGCATCATGCGGTTGCACCTGTATTAAAGAGAACGATACAGTTTTTTGATCCTTCATTTTTAATTGGATTGACCGCAACAGATCAAAGACCGGATAAAAAGAAACTGGAATCTATTTTTGGCAGCTATTCTACACATCTTTCTTTGAAAGAAGCAATGGATAAAGGAATTATTGCGAAAGCAAATGTGTATCGTTTGAAAACCAATCTGGATTTAAGCAAGATTCGATTTAATGGAAAAGATTATGTGAATGCAGATCTTGAAAAGACAATCAGTATTACATCTAGAAATGAATTAATTGGACAAGTTTTAAGTGAATATTTTAGTGATGGTCAATGCAAAGAGTATCAAGGTGTCATCTTTTGCGTGAATACAAGGCATGCATCTAAGATGGCGGAGATACTGAATAAACAATTTGGTATTTCTGCAAAAAGCTATACAAGAGAAAGCAAACATCCAGAAGAAATCATGCAGGATTTTAAGAATCATAAGATTCGTTTCTTGTGTGCCTGTAATATGATTTCTGAAGGATGGGATTATCCTGAATTGCGTATTATTGTGATGGCTAGACCAACATTGTCAAAAGTTCTTTACCAGCAGCAGATTGGAAGAGGCCTCCGAAAAACAGATACAAAGAAAAATGTTTTTATCATTGATGTTGTGGATGAATATGGTGCTGCTTTGAAAGCTTGTAATATACATGTGCTGTTTGATAATCCTTGCTATGTTCCTTTTGGAGATATTTCTCAAACATACAATGTTGGTGATGTGATTGAAGTGGATGGAATTCATGAAGAAATCGAAAGGATTGAATGGGTAGATATTCATTCGTTTGAAGAAGAATATGGTTCGTATTTGAGTAAAGAACAGGTTGCGCGTGAATATTTCGTAGATACAAAAACAATTTCATCATGGATCAAAAAGAAAACGATTCTTCCAACAAAAGAATTTATGTTTGGAAGCAAATCCATTCCACTATTTTCGAAAGAAGATGTTGAGAAATATCGAACACAGTTAAAGATTCCAATGCATACAGATGAAACAATCAAAGAAGACTTTTTTTCGTTCTTGAAAGAAAGAGATTATTCCTATTCGTATAAAATGGTGTTTTTGTTGTCCGTTATTCATCATATGAATGAAATTGGAGATGTGAATATTGATGAAGTATTAGATTCCTATCGCATGTTTTATGAGGATCGTATTGATCACGGTTTGAAAGTTGATCGAAACGGGTGCCCATATACAACTGATACATTAAATGATATCTCTTATGTGAAAAGGAGTATGTTGACAAATCCATTTGAAAAGTTTGAAAGAAAAAGATTTATGTATTACTCCAAAGATTTAAAGATGCTTTCTATCAATCATGCTTTATTTTCTAAAATGAATGCTGAAGACTGGAAGGTGGTTGAAAATCAAATGCGAGAAGACTTAAACAATTATTATCAAAACATATAAAAGGATCCAATGCGGGAGACTGTTGAAAAAGTATCAGTCGTAAACGAGATTTAATCAAATTGTTTACAAATTAGAATGAAAACAGGTATATTCACAAATTTCAGAAAAGAATTTGAGGTATATACCTGTTTTATTTGGTTTTTATCAATATATTTTTGCTTATCTATCTTTTTTTCAGCTTTAATATTCTTTTTAAATTCACC
>OLNY01000101.1_pt1 | contig 85872 bp, 73 predicted proteins | sample 1671981 | NCBI WGS metagenome assembly OLNY01 (sample SAMEA3136632, study PRJEB25190) | human gut metagenome | biome: human gut; feature: human-associated habitat; material: faeces | place: Austria | collected 2013
TCGATACTGGAAAAAACTCTAACTCGGTGGCCAGTTTTTGTTGACCACTTCACTTACCTTCAAATGGTGTTCTGCGGGTATCTTTGATAAGTTCAATGATCTTTTTAACAATTCGCTTATCTGTTTCCTGCCAGTACAGATAATCATCCCATGACTCCTCAGACCAGATTAGTTTCACTCAATAATGTCCTTTTCCGTTCCTTTGCCTGATTTCAGGCTATCGATTGAGTCCATCAATCTCCGGGCGTTAGCGGGGGAGCGCAGTAGATAAGCCGTCTCTTCCAGCGAGTTGTATTCTTCGAGTGACATCAGAACACAAGCCTCTCCATTCTGACGAGTAATAAGGATCGGGGCATGATCTTCAACGGCTTTCATCATTGTTGCCGACAAATTCTGGCGCGCTTCGCTGTAGCTAATTGTACGCATTTCAATCTCCTCTTTTGTACAGTTCATTGTACAATGATAGGCGTTAATTAACTATTTATTAATTAGTCTGTAGATCAAGACATTGTCAGTGAGACGAAAAATCCAGGTTTCGCTATTTTGGGTGCCGTCAGGTTAGGGGACACTCCTCTTAGCCCCCTCCTTTCCCCGCTCATTCATTAAACAAATCCATCGCCATAAAATATATAAAAAAGCCCTTGCTTTCTAACGTGAAAGTGGTTTAGGTTAAAAGACATCAGTTGAATAAACATTCACAGAGACTTTTATGACACGCGTTCAATTTAAACACCACCATCATCACCATCATCCTGACTAGTCTTTCAGGCGATGTGTGCTGGAAGACATTCAGATCTTCCAGTGGTGCATGAACGCATGAGAAAGCCCCCGGAAGATCACCTTCCGGGGGCTTTTTTATTGCGCGGTTGATAACGGTTCAGACAGGTTTAAAGAGGAATAAGAAAATGACAGACAACACTCGTTTACGCATAGCTATGCAGAAATCCGGCCGTTTAAGTGATGACTCACGCGAATTGCTGGCGCGCTGTGGCATTAAAATCAATCTTCACACCCAGCGCCTGATCGCGATGGCAGAAAACATGCCGATTGATATTCTGCGCGTGCGTGACGACGACATTCCCGGTCTGGTAATGGACGGCGTGGTAGACCTTGGGATTATCGGCGAAAACGTGCTGGAAGAAGAGCTGCTTAACCGCCGAGCCCAGGGTGAAGATCCGCGCTACTTTACCCTGCGTCGACTGGATTTCGGCGGCTGCCGCCTTTCGCTGGCAACGCCGGTTGATGAAGCCTGGGACGGTCCGCTCTCCTTAAACGGTAAACGTATCGCCACCTCTTATCCTCACCTGCTCAAGCGTTATCTCGACCAGAAAGGCATCTCTTTTAAATCCTGCTTACTGAACGGTTCTGTTGAAGTCGCCCCGCGCGCCGGACTGGCGGATGCGATTTGCGATCTGGTTTCCACCGGTGCCACGCTGGAAGCTAACGGCCTGCGCGAAGTCGAAGTTATCTACCGCTCGAAAGCCTGCCTGATCCAGCGCGATGGCGAAATGGAAGAATCTAAACAGCAACTGATCGACAAGCTGCTGACCCGTATTCAGGGCGTGATCCAGGCGCGCGAATCAAAATACATCATGATGCACGCACCGACTGAACGTCTGGATGAAGTCATCGCCCTGCTGCCAGGTGCCGAACGCCCAACTATTCTGCCGCTGGCAGGTGATCAACAGCGCGTAGCGATGCACATGGTGAGTAGCGAAACCCTGTTCTGGGAAACGATGGAAAAACTGAAAGCGCTGGGAGCCAGTTCAATCCTGGTCCTGCCGATTGAGAAAATGATGGAGTGATCGCCATGAGCTTTAACACAATCATTGACTGGAATAGCTGTACTGCGGAGCAACAACGCCAGCTGTTAATGCGCCCGGCGATCTCCGCTTCTGAAAGCATTACCCGTACTGTTAACGATATTCTCGATAACGTGAAAGCACGCGGTGATGACGCCCTGCGGGAATACAGCGCGAAGTTTGATAAAACCACGGTTACCGCGCTGAAGGTGTCTGCTGAGGAGATCGCCGCCGCCAGCGAACGCCTGAGCGACGAGCTAAAACAGGCGATGGCGGTGGCAGTAAAGAATATTGAAACCTTCCACACTGCGCAAAAACTGCCGCCGGTAGATGTAGAAACGCAGCCAGGCGTACGTTGCCAGCAGGTCACGCGCCCAGTCGCTTCAGTTGGGTTGTATATTCCTGGCGGCTCCGCCCCGCTCTTCTCAACGGTATTAATGCTGGCAACTCCGGCGCGTATTGCGGGCTGTAAAAAAGTGGTGCTGTGCTCACCACCGCCGATTGCCGATGAGATCCTTTACGCGGCGCAGCTGTGCGGCGTGCAGGACGTGTTTAACGTCGGCGGCGCACAGGCCATTGCCGCGCTGGCGTTTGGTACGGAATCTGTGCCGAAAGTGGACAAAATCTTCGGGCCAGGAAACGCCTTTGTCACCGAGGCAAAACGTCAGGTGAGCCAGCGTCTGGACGGTGCGGCGATCGATATGCCCGCAGGCCCGTCGGAAGTGCTGGTGATTGCTGACAGCGGCGCTACACCGGATTTCGTGGCTTCTGATTTGCTCTCTCAGGCTGAACACGGCCCGGACTCACAGGTGATTTTACTGACGCCCGCTGCTGATATGGCGCGTCGCGTTGCCGAGGCCGTCGAACGCCAGTTGGCAGAACTGCCGCGTGCCGAAACCGCCCGCCAGGCACTGAACGCCAGCCGCCTGATCGTGACTAAAGATTTAGCGCAGTGCGTGGAGATCTCCAACCAGTACGGCCCGGAGCACCTGATCATTCAGACCCGCAACGCCCGTGAACTGGTCGATAGCATCACCAGCGCCGGTTCGGTATTTCTTGGTGACTGGTCACCGGAATCGGCAGGTGATTACGCCTCCGGCACCAACCACGTTCTACCGACTTACGGTTACACCGCCACCTGTTCCAGCCTCGGGCTGGCAGATTTCCATAAGCGCATGACCGTACAGGAACTGTCGAAAGAGGGGTTCTCCGCGCTGGCTTCAACCATAGAAACACTGGCCGCCGCCGAGCGCCTGACCGCCCACAAAAATGCCGTTACTTTGCGTGTTAACGCCCTTAAGGAGCAAGCATGAGCACCGTGACTATTACCGATTTAGCGCGTGAAAACGTCCGCAACCTGACGCCGTATCAGTCGGCGCGTCGTCTGGGCGGTAACGGCGACGTCTGGCTGAACGCCAACGAATATCCCACAGCCGTGGAGTTTCAGCTCACTCAGCAAACGCTCAACCGCTACCCGGAATGTCAGCCGAAAGCGGTGATTGAAAATTACGCGCAATATGCAGGAGTAAAACCTGAACAGGTGCTGCTCAGCCGTGGCGCGGACGAAGGTATTGAACTGCTGATTCGCGCTTTTTGCGAACCGGGTAAAGACGCCATCCTCTACTGCCCGCCAACGTACGGCATGTACAGCGTCAGCGCCGAAACGATTGGCGTCGAGTGTCGCACAGTGCCGACGCAGGACAACTGGCAACTGGACTTACAGGGCATTTCCGACAAGCTGGACGGCGTAAAAGTGGTCTATGTTTGCAGCCCCAACAACCCGACCGGGCAACTGATCAATCCGCAGGATTTTCGCACTCTGCTGGAGCTAACCCGCGGAAAAGCCATTGTGGTTGCCGATGAAGCCTATATAGAGTTTTGTCCACAGGCATCGCTGGCTGGCTGGCTGGCGGAATATCCGCACCTGGCTATTTTGCGCACACTATCGAAAGCTTTTGCTCTGGCGGGGCTTCGTTGCGGATTTACGCTGGCAAACGAAGAAGTCATCAACCTGCTGATGAAAGTGATCGCCCCCTACCCGCTCTCGACGCCGGTTGCCGACATTGCGGCCCAGGCGTTAAGCCCGCAGGGGATCGTCGCCATGCGCGAACGGGTGGCGCAAATTATTGCAGAACGCGAATACCTTATTGCCGCACTGAAAGAGATCCCCTGCGTGGAGCAGGTTTTCGACTCTGAAACCAACTACATTCTGGCGCGCTTTAAAGCCTCCAGTGCAGTGTTTAAATCTTTGTGGGATCAGGGCATTATCTTACGTGATCAGAATAAACAACCCTCTTTAAGCGGCTGCCTGCGAATTACCGTCGGAACCCGTGAAGAAAGCCAGCGCGTCATTGACGCCTTACGTGCGGAGCAAGTTTAATGAGTCAGAAGTATCTTTTTATCGATCGCGATGGAACCCTGATTAGCGAACCGCCGAGTGATTTTCAGGTGGACCGTTTTGACAAACTCGCCTTTGAACCGGGCGTGATCCCGCAGCTGCTGAAGCTGCAAAAAGCGGGCTACAAGCTGGTGATGATCACTAATCAGGATGGTCTTGGAACACAAAGTTTCCCGCAGGCGGATTTCGATGGCCCGCACAACCTGATGATGCAGATCTTCACCTCGCAAGGCGTGCAGTTTGATGAAGTGCTGATTTGTCCGCATCTGCCCGCCGATGAGTGCGACTGCCGTAAGCCGAAAGTAAAACTGGTGGAGCGTTATCTGGCTGAGCAAGCGATGGATCGCTCTAACAGTTATGTGATTGGCGATCGCGCGACCGATATTCAACTGGCAGAAAACATGGGCATTACTGGTTTACGCTACGACCGCGAAACCCTGAACTGGCCGATGATTGGCGAGCAACTTACCAAACGAGACCGTTACGCCCATGTAGTGCGCAACACCAAAGAGACGCAAATTGACGTCCAGGTGTGGCTGGATCGTGAAGGTGGCAGCAAGATTAACACCGGCGTTGGCTTCTTTGATCACATGCTGGATCAGATCGCCACCCACGGCGGTTTCCGTATGGAAATCAACGTCAAAGGCGACCTCTATATCGACGATCACCACACCGTCGAAGATACCGGCCTGGCGCTGGGCGAAGCGTTAAAAATTGCTCTTGGCGACAAACGCGGTATTTGCCGCTTCGGTTTTGTGCTGCCGATGGACGAATGCCTTGCCCGCTGCGCGCTGGATATCTCTGGTCGCCCGCACCTGGAATATAAGGCCGAATTTACCTACCAGCGCGTGGGCGATCTCAGCACTGAAATGATCGAGCACTTCTTCCGTTCTCTCTCTTACACCATGGGCGTGACGCTAAACCTGAAAACCAAAGGTAAAAACGATCATCACCGTGTAGAGAGCCTGTTCAAAGCCTTTGGTCGGACCCTGCGCCAGGCCATCCGCGTGGAAGGCGACACCCTGCCCTCGTCGAAAGGAGTGCTGTAATGAACGTGGTGATCCTTGATACCGGCTGCGCCAATTTGAACTCAGTGAAGTCTGCCATTGCGCGTCACGGTTATGAACCCAAAGTCAGCCGTGACCCGGACGTCGTGTTGCTGGCCGATAAACTATTTTTACCCGGCGTTGGCACTGCACAAGCAGCGATGGATCAGGTGCGTGAGCGCGAGCTGTTTGATCTCATCAAAGCCTGTACCCAACCGGTGCTGGGCATCTGCTTAGGGATGCAACTTCTGGGGCGGCGCAGCGAAGAGAGCAACGGCGTCGATTTGCTGGGCATCATCGACGAAGACGTGCCGAAAATGACCGACTTTGGTCTGCCCCTGCCGCATATGGGCTGGAACCGCGTTTACCCACAGGCAGGCAACCGCCTGTTTCAGGGGATTGAAGACGGCGCGTACTTTTACTTTGTTCACAGCTACGCAATGCCAGTCAATTCGTGGACCATCGCCCAGTGTAATTACGGCGAACCGTTTACCGCGGCGGTACAAAAAGATAACTTCTACGGCGTGCAGTTCCACCCGGAGCGTTCTGGTGCCGCTGGTGCTAAGTTGCTGAAAAACTTCCTGGAGATGTGATGATTATTCCGGCATTAGATTTAATCGACGGCACCGTGGTGCGTCTCCATCAGGGCGATTATGGCAAACAACGCGATTACGGTAACGACCCGCTGCCACGCTTACAGGATTACGCCACACAAGGTGCCGAAGTGTTGCACCTTGTGGATCTGACCGGGGCAAAAGATCCGGCTAAACGTCAAATCCCGTTGATTAAAACCCTGGTCGCGGGCGTTAACGTTCCGGTGCAGGTTGGCGGCGGCGTGCGTAGCGAAGAAGACGTGGCGGCGTTACTGGAAGCAGGCGTTGCTCGCGTGGTGGTTGGCTCCACCGCGGTGAAATCACCAGAAATGGTGAAAGGCTGGTTTGAACGTTTCGGTGCCGATGCCTTAGTGCTGGCGCTGGATGTCCGTATTGACGAGCAAGGCAACAAGCAGGTGGCGGTCAGCGGCTGGCAAGAGAACTCGGGCGTGTCGCTGGAACAACTGGTGGAAACCTATCTGCCCGTCGGCCTGAAACATGTGCTGTGTACCGATATCTCACGCGACGGTACGCTGGCAGGCTCTAACGTCTCTTTATATGAAGAAGTGTGCGCCAGATATCCGCAAGTAGCATTTCAGTCCTCCGGCGGCATTGGCGACACTAACGATGTTGCTGCCCTGCGTGGAACTGGCGTGCGCGGCGTAATTGTCGGTCGCGCATTACTGGAAGGTAAATTCACCGTGAAGGAGGCCATCGCATGCTGGCAAAACGCATAATTCCATGTCTCGACGTTCGTGATGGTCAGGTGGTGAAAGGCGTACAGTTTCGCAACCATGAAATCATTGGCGATATCGTGCCGCTGGCAAAACGCTACGCTGAAGAAGGTGCAGACGAACTGGTGTTCTACGATATCACCGCTTCCAGCGATGGCCGTGTGGTAGATAAAAGCTGGGTATCGCGCGTGGCGGAAGTGATCGACATTCCGTTCTGTGTGGCGGGTGGGATTAAGTCTCTGGAAGATGCAGCGAAAATTCTTTCCTTTGGCGCGGATAAAATCTCCATTAACTCCCCTGCGCTGGCGGATCCGACGTTAATTACTCGCCTGGCGGATCGTTTTGGCGTGCAGTGTATTGTGGTCGGTATTGATACCTGGTACGACGCTGAAACCGGTAAATATCATGTGAATCAATATACCGGCGATGAAAGCCGCACCCGCGTCACTCAGTGGGAAACACTCGACTGGGTACAGGAAGTGCAAAAACGTGGGGCCGGAGAAATCGTCCTCAACATGATGAATCAGGACGGCGTGCGTAACGGTTACGACCTCGAGCAGCTGAAAAAAGTGCGTGAAGTTTGCCACGTCCCGCTGATTGCCTCCGGTGGCGCGGGCACCATGGAACACTTCCTCGAAGCCTTCCGCGATGCCGACGTTGACGGCGCGCTGGCAGCTTCCGTATTCCACAAACAAATAATCAATATTGGTGAATTAAAAGCGTACCTGGCAACACAGGGCGTGGAGATCAGGATATGTTAACAGAACAACAACGTCGCGAACTGGACTGGGAAAAAACCGACGGACTTATGCCGGTGATTGTGCAACACGCGGTATCCGGTGAAGTGTTAATGCTGGGCTATATGAACCCGGAAGCCTTAGACAAAACCATCGAAAGCGGCAAAGTCACCTTCTTCTCGCGCACTAAACAGCGACTGTGGACCAAAGGCGAAACGTCGGGCAATTTCCTCAACGTAGTAAATATTACGCCGGACTGCGACAACGACACGTTACTGTTGCTGGCGAATCCCATCGGCCCGACCTGCCACAAAGGCACCAGCAGCTGCTTCGGCGACACCGCTCACCAGTGGCTGTTCCTGTATCAACTGGAACAACTGCTCGCCGAACGTAAATCTGCCGACCCGGAAACCTCCTACACCGCCAAACTGTATGCCAGCGGCACCAAGCGCATTGCGCAGAAAGTGGGCGAAGAAGGCGTGGAAACCGCACTGGCAGCAACGGTGCATGACCGCTTTGAACTGACCAACGAAGCATCTGACTTGATGTATCACTTGCTAGTGCTGTTGCAGGATCAGGATCTGGATTTAACGACGGTAATTGAGAACCTGCGTAAACGGCATCAGTGAGTTGCGGGGTAAGCGGATGCAATGTTGTTGTCGCATCCGGCAAAAAAAACGGGCAAGGTGTCACCACCCTGCCCTTTTTCTTTAAAACCGAAAAGATTACTTCGCGTTGTAATTACGCAGAGCGTTACGCCCCAAGACAATCCCCGCGCCAACCATGCCGCCCAGCAGCACCGCCAGAATCAAGGTGATTGCCTTTTTCGGGCTATCGCGACGAATAGGTAACGTCGGTTTCATTACATAGCGGTAAGCATGAATATCAAGATCATCAACCTTTAAGCTTTCGATATCCAGCAGGTTTTGACGCGTCTGATAGTAGTTTGATGAGAACACCAACGGACGGGTCGCCTCATGCTTAATCATCGACTCCAGCGCTTCGCTCCCCAAAAGGAACAACGTATCTTGCGTCACATCTTCAGTCTGCTGAACCTGTGGTTTTGTCACCTGCGCCTGATTCGCATACTGCAACGCTTCCTGAATCTGACGGATGCGCAGATCTTTCTGCTCCTGCGCAACTACTTCCTGAGTCTTCAAAGAATCCTGCAAGTTTTTCATACGCAGCGCGATGTTGTCTTTCAGGTCTTTTTCCAGTTCTTCGTTTACCTGGTCGTCAACTTGCTGGATATACTTCGCCAGCTGCTTCTGCGCACCTTCAGGTGTTTCACCAACATAAGACACCGCCAATGGTAACGACTGGTTTTTAACGGTAGGCTCAATGGTCAGCTTCTCTGCTTCTTCCTGGTTATCCAGCGTTTCAGCTAATGCTGAGAATGCAGTGCTGTAACGTCCGATAAGCGAAGCCTGAATGTCGGAGACTTTCGGTACAGCCGATCCGTAGATCACATTCATCGCGTTGGTATAACCAGCGATTTGCCCCACATCAGGTTGAGTAACGATGGCTGTGGAAGTCCACTTTTCTTTGGCAACGGCCAGATACCCTATAGCCAGGGCAATAGCAACAATGACAGAGATGATAATTGTCATCTTGCCGCGCCACAACTGCACCAGTAAATCAATCAAATCAATCTGTTCCGGGTCATGGTTTTGCCCAGAAACATTATTATTTTCTACTCTCATCATTACCCTAACGGACGAAATAATTTTAAGTCGCCATAGTTTAGCGATAATCGCCATGAATGCTATAGGATAAATGATAAAAATAATGAATTATTACAAAGGGAACATAAGAGAATCAGGGCGAAAATCGCCCTGATAACAGGATGTTAGTCACTGCCAAAGAGATCGCGGGTGTAGACTTTGTCTGCCACATCCTTAAGCTCTTCTGCCATACGGTTGGAAATAATGACGTCGGCTTGTTGTTTGAAGGTGGCGAGATCTCGTTCCAGGCGAGAGTTGAAGAATGAGTCTTCTTTCATCACCGGTTCGTAAATGATCACTTCAACGCCTTTCGCCTTGATACGTTTCATAATCCCCTGAATGGAAGACGCGCGGAAGTTGTCTGAACCGCTCTTCATAATCAGACGATAAATACCCACCACTTGCGGCTTGCGTGACAAAATGGCATCGGCAATAAAATCTTTACGCGTGCGGTTAGCATCGACAATTGCCGAAATCAGGTTATTCGGCACAGACTGATAATTCGCCAGTAACTGTTTGGTATCTTTCGGCAAACAATAACCACCATAACCAAACGACGGATTGTTGTAATGGTTGCCAATACGCGGATCGAGACAAACGCCTTCGATAATCTGGCGAGTATTCAGACCTAAACTTTCTGCATAGCTATCCAGTTCATTAAAGTACGCCACGCGCATCGCCAGATAGGTATTAGCGAAAAGTTTTATCGCTTCTGCTTCAGTGGAGTCGGTAAACAGGGTCGGGATATTTTGCTTAATCGCCCCTTCCTGTAACAACGCAGCAAAACGTTCAGCGCGTTCTGAACGCTCACCTATGACAATACGTGAAGGATGGAGATTATCGTAAAGGGCTTTACCTTCACGGAGAAATTCCGGAGAGAAAATAATATTTTCAGTACGATATTTCTTATGCATCGCTTCGGTAAAACCAACGGGAACCGTTGATTTGATGACCATAACCGCATAAGGATTTATCTCAACTACGTCTTTAATTACTGATTCTACACTGGATGTATTGAAATAATTAGTTTTAGGATCATAGTCGGTTGGAGTGGCGATGATGACATAATCAGCATCCCGGTAGGCTTCATTTTTATCTAATGTGGCATTAAAGTGTATTTTATCTGATTGCAAAAACTGCTGAATTTCCTTATCAACAATAGGAGATATCCGATCATTCAGCATAGCAACGCGTGACGGTAAAATATCTAATGCCACAACCTCATGATTTTGTGCGATTAGAAGCCCGTTTGACAAGCCTACATAGCCAGTACCGGAAATGGTAATTTTCATTTCATGCTCTCAGAATTAACTTAACTGTGAATCATGATGTTTTTAGCATCCTGATAAGAGTTAAAAGTTTTAACGCTACGTTGTAAGATGGTCAACGCAACGAAAAACAATTCAGAATTTCTTTATAAGAATAGCTGATATTTATTAAGTTAATATTAAGCAGTGAAATTCAGTCTATAAGATAATTGGCAAAAAAAAAGCCCGGTGCAATATACGCCGGGCCTCAATTTTATTGTTGGTTAAATCAGATTAATCCAGCCATTCAGTATGGAACACACCTTCTTTATCAATGCGCTTATAAGTATGCGCACCAAAATAGTCACGCTGAGCCTGGATCAGGTTCGCAGGCAGAACAGCGGCACGGTAGCTGTCATAATAGGCAACCGCAGCGGCGAAGGTCGGAACCGGGATACCGTTCTGTACCGCATAAGCAACGACATCACGCAGCGCCTGCTGGTAGTCATCGGCAATTTGCTTGAAGTACGGAGCCAGCAGCAGGTTAGCGATCTGCGGATTTTCGGCATATGCATCGGTGATTTTCTGCAGGAACTGCGCACGGATGATGCAACCAGCACGGAAAATCTTCGCGATTTCGCCGTAGTTCAGATCCCAATTGTACTCTTCAGACGCGGCGCGTAGCTGAGAGAAGCCCTGAGCGTAAGAAACGATTTTGCCCAGATACAGCGCACGGCGAACTTTTTCGATGAACTCAGCCTTGTCGCCTGCTGACTGAGCTTGCGGACCAGTGAGAACTTTAGACGCGGCAACGCGCTGATCTTTCAGAGAAGAGATATAACGTGCAAACACAGACTCGGTAATCAGCGACAGCGGTTCGCCGAGATCCAGCGCGCTCTGGCTAGTCCATTTACCGGTACCTTTGTTTGCTGCTTCATCCAGAATCACATCAACCAGGTAGTTACCGTCTTCATCTTTTTTAGTGAAGATGTCTTTAGTGATGTCGATCAGGTAGCTGCTCAGTTCACCGTTATTCCACTCGGTAAAGGTCTGCGCCAGTTCTTCGTTGGTGAGGTTCAGGCCACCTTTAAGCAGAGAATAGGCTTCAGCAATCAGTTGCATATCACCATATTCAATACCGTTGTGAACCATCTTCACATAGTGACCTGCACCATCGGCACCAATATAGGTAACGCATGGCTCCCCGTCTTCAGCTACTGCGGCGATTTTGGTCAGGATCGGTGCAACCAGTTCATAGGCTTCTTTCTGGCCACCAGGCATGATGGACGGCCCTTTCAGCGCCCCCTCTTCACCGCCGGAAACACCGGTACCAATGAAGTTAAAGCCTTCTGCAGAAAGCTCACGGTTACGACGAATGGTGTCCTGGAAGAAGGTGTTACCACCATCAATGATGATGTCACCTTTATCGAGGTACGGCTTGAGGGAATCAATAGCAGCATCCGTGCCTGCACCTGCTTTCACCATTAACAGGATGCGACGAGGCGTTTCCAGAGATTCAACGAACTCTTTCACCGTATAGTAAGGAACCAGTTTCTTGCCTGGGTTTTCAGCAATCACTTCTTCCGTTTTTTCACGGGAACGGTTGAAAATAGAGACGGTATAACCACGGCTTTCGATGTTGAGCGCAAGATTGCGTCCCATCACAGCCATACCAACGACGCCGATCTGTTGCTTTGACATTGTATACTCCTGTCAGGGGTGGTCACCGCGCAAGATATTCGCGGCTTGAAATATGGTATGGATGTTAACTCAGGTTTAGCTTGGGTAGATAGCAGAAGATGCATTTTAGACGAGCATCACACGAACAATTTTGCAAAAGAAGAGTCAAACGGCCCCTCTTTAACTTCCACCATAAGAGCACGAGGAGATAGGCATTCGACACTGTGTATATCGCCCGGAGAAAACTCCACAATGCTTATCCCAGTATTATCTCCTGCTATAAATTGCTTTATAACCTCACCATTTCTACCATACAAACAAACCTGAAGTTGCCCCTCCATAACTATGAACATTTCCCACTGATGAGGAAGTGCGTGATAATGCGGTTCAACATAGCTGCCCTTTACTAATGCAATAAGTAAACGCTGTACCTTTTCTTGATGCGAGCCGTGCATCATAAGGTGGGAACGTAAACGTTCCGATTGCCCGGCTTGATCATATAATTTGTCGAGTTGGTCATTATCAATTAATCGCATTGCATGCCTCCAACCTCATTTCTATCGTCTGTGCCGCAGACTCAACGGAGAATTGTTCTTTCAACAATATATTCGCTCCCAAACCAAGTTGCCGGCGCACATCAATATCATGCAACATTAATAGCGCAGATTGACATAATTTATCGTCCTCACCATTGACATGGATTAATCCGGCATTATTTTGATTGACAATGTCGAGCAAATCATTTCCGGCATTTACGCTACCTAAAATAGGTAGCGACTGAACCATATAGCCTAATAACTTACCAGGAAAATTATGGGAAGAGTGTCTAGCGGAAAGAGAAAACAAGCCGATATCCATTTCCGACAAAATGAACTTAAATTCATCCTGATTAACCGAGGGCAAATAGGTGAAATTCGTCAATGCCCACTCAGAGGCTAATGAATTAATTAATTCAACTTCATCACCCTGGCCAATAAATAGGAAATGAGCTTGAGGATATACTGCCATGTTTCTCACAAGTCGCATCAAGTTTGTCATGTCCTGTGCATGACCTATGTTTCCACCATAGAAGAAAATGGTTTTATCCTCTAGGCCAAGTCGCTTACGTAGTGGTATATAATCCTTGGGTATGATCGTTGGTGTTAGGGATGCCCAGTTACGCAAAACTTCGCACGGATAGCCTTTATTATCTTTCCGAAAAACATCAAGATTCTTATCAGACATAAGTCCAATACGATTTGCCTGACGATAAGATATTTTTTCAAAAAGACGAAAGTAGCGTTCTATTGGGGAACCAGCATTAAGCATTCCTGCATCAATTACCCATTGTGGAAACATATCTCTTAAAATAAGATAAGCAGGACATTGGCAACGAGCTTTAATTTTTTTAACTAAATGCCCCCAGAATATGGAAGGTGAATAATAAATCACACCCTCAAAGGTCTCTTTTTTTACCCATTTTTTGATGGCTTTCCACGCCCGATAGGACAAAAGCGTTTCATTGACCGCTCGCTGAATTTTACTTACATCCTTGAGCGGCCCGCTTTTAAAACGCCATGTTTTTACCCCCTGAAAGGTATCAAAAGAAATCTCTTCTTGCATGCCCGTACCAGGAGTAATTACCGTAACATCGTGCCCACGCTGGATAAATTCTTGAGCAAGTTCATGAAACATTTTTGCACCAACACGAGTACTGTTGGGCAGGTAATCATCTATGATTAAAGCAAGTTTCATCAATATTCTTTCCAGACGACTCTCTTAACATAATCTGTGTAAGAGTGAACAATTCTGACAACTTTATCCGACACATTTGGCATGCTGTAATCACTAACCTGACGTAAAAGACGGACTTCACCTCGCGGTTGTGTTGCCAGAATATCCAGCGCTTGTAATACGCGTTCACACTCTAACCCCACCATCATGACGGATGCTTCCTCAAAGCCTTCCGGACGCTCATGCGCTTCCCGGATGTTTACCGCTGGGAAATTCATGATGGATGACTCTTCAGTGATAGTACCGCTATCTGAAAGCACAGCTCGTGAGTTCTTCTGCAAGTGGTTATAATCATGGAAACCCAATGGTTTCAGTAAATTTATATTTGAATGAAATTCAATTCCTTGCTCACGGATTCGGTTACGTGTCCTTGGGTGTGTGGAGACAATAACTGGAAGATTATATTTTTCAGCAACAGTATTTAGAATGTTCGCAAGCTTTACGAGCTGTTTTGGAGAATCAACATTCTCTTCACGATGCGCACTTACTACAAAAAACTCACCAGACTGTAGATTCAAACGCGATAGCACATCTGAACCATCAATTTGGGGCATATAATATGAAAGAACCTCATACATAGGGCTACCAGTTTTTATGATCCGATCAGCTGGGATACCTTCAGCCAAGAGATATTCACGAGCAATATCACTGTAGGTCATATTGATATCAGCCGTATGGTCAACAATACGTCTATTGGTTTCTTCAGGCACGCGTTGATCGAAACAACGGTTACCTGCTTCCATATGAAATATAGGCACTTTACGGCGTTTGGCCGGAATGGCAGAAATACATGAATTCGTATCGCCCAATACCAGTATTGCTTCAGGTTTTTCGATTTCTAATACTTCATCTACCTTAATAATAACCTGGCCAATGGTTTCCGCCGCATTTTTACCCGCTGCATTTAAAAAATAATCAGGTTTTCGAACACCCAAGTCATTGAAGAACACTTCATTTAATTCGTAATCATAATTTTGACCAGTATGGACAATAATATGCTCGCAGTATTCATCAAACTTAGCAAGAACCCTCGACAAACGGATAATCTCAGGACGGGTTCCAACAACAGACATAACTTTTAATTTTTTCATTATAGAGGCCTCGCAATAGTATCGGGCTCATCACGGTTGAAAATTTCATTTGCCCAGAGCATGACTATTAATTCCTCAGTTCCAATATTTGTAATGTCATGTGTCCAACCAGGAACTGTTTCAACGATCTTAAACTCACCCGATGAAACTTTCAGTTCATATCGCTCACCGGTAATCACATGTTCAAATTTAAAGCATGCCTGACCTCGAATGACCAAAAACTTCTCATTTTTACTGTGATGGTAATGTCCGCCACGCGTAATACCAGGGTGAGCAGTAAAAAATGAAAACTGCCCCGCTGAAGGCGTTTTCAACATCTCACAAAAGACTCCGCGGGCATCCCCATAAAAAGGTACCTTGTACGCAAACTTCTCTGCTGGTAAATAACTCAGCCATGTAGAATACAATGCACGGGTAAATCCCGTCCCGACAGCTTCTGTGATCAGGGTGGAACGGCTATTTTTGAAGCTATAAATTAATTCTGCAACCTCACCAACTGTTGTTGAATAAATTGGTGCAACAACTTTATATCCGCTTTCAACCGTCCCAGAGAGAAGAGCTATAGCATCAGTACAAACATCATCAATATACACCAGATTAACTGGCGCTGATGCATCATTGATAGTAATCTCAATATCATTGGAAATATTGTAGCAAAAAGTTGCTATAAAAGAATTATAGTTTGGCTTACACCATTTACCAAAAACGTTTGGATATCTGAAAATATAATACGAAGAACCACTAGCAGCAGCATATTTTTCGACATAGCTTTCAGCTACAGCTTTGCTAACCCCATAAGCATTATTAAGTTCAGCTTGTATCGAAGAACTTAGCATAATTGGTGTATTCTTACCAATAGAAAGGAGATACTCAACTATATGCTTTGTTAAATCACTGTTTCCAGAAATAAACTCATCATCAGTCTTAGGTCTATTGATACCAGCTAAGTGATAAATAAAATCGGCATCCTGTAAGCCTTGTTCAAGATCTTGCTTCGTTGATTCTCGATCAATTCTAATAAGATCTTTATAACCAAGTTCCTCAAGCCTCAAACATAAATTACGACCAATAAAACCATTTGCACCAGTAACTAATATTCTCATATCATGAATCCAGATTATATTTTTCACCAGCACGAATTGCTCGAATAAAGGCTAATTTTAGCAAGAGCTCTTTCATGCCTTCAACATCTAACCGTTGAGTATTATGAGAGTTATAATCTTCTATTTCAGATATTCGGCTATCACCTTGCTCAACATATTTTCCATAATTAAGGTCCCGAAGATCTGGCGGGACACGGTAATAATCGCCCATATCTATAGCAGCGATCATTTCCTCACGACTAAGTAGAGCTTCATATAATTTCTCGCCATGACGCGTTCCAATGACATTTACCGGATGGTCTGGAACATTTAGTAGTTCCTTTAAAGCAATAGCTAATGTGTCAATAGTTGCTGCAGGTGCTTTTTGCACAAAGATATCACCATTATTACCATGTTCAAACGCATAAAGAACTAAATCTACCGCATCCTCAAGAGTCATCATAAAGCGGGTCATATTAGGATCAGTTATTGTGAGTGGCTTGCCCGCTCTAATAAGATCAACAAATAATGGAATAACTGAACCGCGAGATGCCATAACATTCCCATAACGGGTACCACATATTACTGTTTTATTGCGATCAACATTACGGGATTTCGCGACCATGACCTTTTCCATCATAGCTTTTGAAATACCCATTGCGTTAATCGGGTATACAGCTTTATCAGTACTTAGGCATACAACCCTCTTCACTTCATTCGCTATAGCTGCTTCAAGAACATTTTCCGTACCAAGGATATTAGTTTTAACGGCTTCCATAGGATGAAATTCACATGATGGAACTTGCTTAAGTGCCGCTGCATGATATATAAAATCAACACCGCGAGTCGCATTCAAAATACTACGGTAATCTCTGACATCACCAATATAAAATTTCAGCTTCTGATTATTATATTTTTTCCGCATATCATCTTGTTTCTTTTCATCGCGAGAAAAAATACGAATTTCTTTTATATCTGTAGAAAGAAAACGGTTTAATACAGCATTACCAAATGAACCTGTACCACCAGTAATTAACAGTATTTTATCTTTGAACATCATAACCCCTTATTAATAATTCTTCTTTAAATTATTGCAAATAATATCTTTCTGCTCAGGTGTAGGGTAGCTTATCAACACAGCTCTATACTTACCTTTAAATACAAAAAGACTACCAGCTGCTGCACCAACGATGCCACATTGGTCAATCAATGCAGAGAGATGTTCATAGTTTCCCGCACCACCGAGAAATGTAACAGGTACGTTTATTTGCGATTTGATAGTCGAAGAATATTCAACATCATATCCCCCCATAACACCATCATTATCTACAAAATTGATGACGATTTCGCCTGCACCCAAAGCAACCATTTTTTGAGCAAACGAGATAGGATCGATTTTATACGTTCGCGTGTTATTCCTAGTCGAAAGCTCATAACCCTTTGAAAAAAGACCTTTACGTTTAATAACATCTAGCACAACTACAACACTTTGTTTACCAACGGCTTCTGCCAAATCTTTTACAATATTTGGATTTTCAACGGCCGCTGAACTTATCGATACCTTTTCAACACCAAGAGAGATAATTTTTACAGCCTGTGCTACACTAGTTACACCTCCTCCATAGCATAATGGCATTCGGCATTCCGCTGCGAGTTTTTTTATTAGAGCATAATTAGGTTCAAGTCCCCTTGAAGTTGCATCAATATCAAGGACCATCAATTCATCAGCTTCTTTCTCATTAAAAATTTTAACGGCATTAATTGGATCACCAACATACTTCGGTGATTTGAAATTAACTGTTTTGACTAAGCCAGAATCGTGGACAAGTAAACAGGGTATGATTCTTGGTCTAAGCATTATATTGGATCTCTGCAAAATTTTTTAAGAGTTGATAACCTGATGAATGACTTTTCTCCGGATGACATTGAATGCCATATATATTATTCCTGCCAATGACACAATGAAAATTATGACCATATTCAGCTGTTGCTAATACATCACCGGCGTCATCACATTCGTAATAGAATGAGTGCAAAAAATAGAAGGAAGACTCTTCTTTAAAATCTTTCAGTAATGGAGTATTTACTTTTTTAATTAAACTATTCCATCCCATATGAGGCATCGGGAGGCTTCTTGAAGAGATATTACTGCTGAATGCTCGAACCGTACCAGGAATCCATCCTAAACCAGGCAAACTCCCCTCCTCACTAGAGGTAGCAAGCATCTGCATACCTACACAGATACCAATAATTGGAACCCGATCCTCAAAAATACGTTTTTCAATACTTTCTCGTAAACCTGAGTTATTAAAAAGTGTCATAGCTTGGTCAAAAGCTCCAACTCCAGGTAATATCAAATGTGTAGCACTTTTAATATCATCGATAGAATGAGCAATACCTGAATTAATACCTAATCGCTTATATACATTAAGGAATGCTTGTATATTTCCAATACCATAATCAATTATTTTGATCATCTGAAATACCTTTTTTCCAATCCAAGTGTTCGTAGGATATTTGTACCTAAACTAATCAACCAACGCTTATTTTTATAATCCTTGTAGGTTTTTTTGGGAATACTAAATAGTTCTTTTAAATCGTCAACACTAATGCCTAGTTTGTGTGCAATATACTCAAACTCTTGTTCAAGAAAATGTTCATCCATTTCTGGCTTTAAAAGCCTCTCAAGAGCTTGTTCGCGAGTCATTTGCCCTGTCATAATTAGACTTGAGAAATGAGCTCTACGTTTTTCGTAACCAAACCTACGTGGTAACCAATAATCTTCATAGAAACGAGTAAAACGGGACTCATGGTGCTTATGTTGAAAAGGTTGCCAGCCAAATTTTTCACTAAGTTCATTTTCGGCATCCTTCTTAGTAAATGGTACTAAATTCAATGGATGATGTACTTTCATTCCAAGGATTTTCTGATAAAAAACCTTATAGATGAGTATATCTACTAAGGGGAATGAATTTAATGGCCGGGTTCCAAACTGTCTGTGGATATCATTAAATAACATAGTATCAATACCTAAATACCCTCCCCATTCTTCTGGTTCGCGACAGCACTCTGTAGAAAAATTTGAACCAGTAATAACATGTTTAATTTTATGTTTCCGAGCAAACTTATATAAAGATGAAAAAAATGCAGCATCCTGAACTAAATCTTGATCTGGAATTCCTGATTTTAAGAAAGACAGTTGAAGATCTTTCATTTCTTCCCAGTTTATAACTTCTGTGTAAAGATCTAAACCAAGTCCTTCGATAAGCTTTTCAATATTACCAACTGCCTGATCAGTATTCCATCCAGCATCAACATGAAATAATAATGGGCGTAGTCCCATTTTTTCTTTCGCAATATACGCTGCATAAGAGCTATCTAAACCTCCTGATAAGCCAATAATACAATCAAAATCACTTCCCTTACTGTCTTTTTTAATTGATTCTGACATTTCAAGCAATTTTGATAAGCCTGAATTATTAGCATTCCAATTTGGTAAAATATTTTTATCAAAGTTTGAACAATAATCACACTGGCCATTATCGTCAAATGAAATGTTTGGATCAGATGTATCCATAACACATCTATTGCATATCTTATATTTTTTCATTGCTGTATTACCTCATGATTCATTAATACTGTCATCATCTTTTCTAAATGATGTTTAAGTCTATATTTTTTTCTTGCATCAACAATATTATTGATGGCAATTTTACGAATCTCTTCTCTGTTCGAATTAAAATAATTTATTGCATTTACTAAATCAGATGTGCTTTTTTTATCAACTTCTATTCCATTACGCCAAGGTTCAAACACATCAAATATACCACTGTGGTTGGTAGTAAGAACAACACACCCAGCAGCATATGCCTCAAGTATGCTTATAGGTTGCCCCTCATAAGGATAATATGTTGGTAAACAAAAAATATCAGATTTAATTAGTAGATTCCGTTTTTCATCGCCACTGACAATCCCATGATAGAAAATATTGTTCTTTAAATTAATAGCCTCTAAAAAAATTTTTTTTGCTTGTTCATCCTCGAAACCACCAGCGAAATGGAATTCCACACAAGAATCATCTAAAAAATCTGCAGATTTTAACAATTCAATATATCCTTTTCCTGGCAACAAATTACTAAGAAAAAGTATTTTTATTTTGTTCCGATTATTAAATTTTAATTTTAACTCACTTTGCCTTATAAATAAATAATCTTGAGAAAAGTTCTCAACTGCATAAATTTTATCACTTTCAATAATTCCATTATAAATACTCTTTAATCTTTCACCCAGCACTATCACTCCAGCAAGCCTAGAGATGAAATATTTATTTAATTTGAAGATTAATGATTTATCTTTTTCTAATAATTGTTTCATGCCTGCACCGCCATGCAAGTGAATATACATTTTCTTTAGCTTTGCAAACATAAAAAGATATATCAATTGATCTTTATAACTTCCCATTTTAGATTCAGCTGGTGTAAAGTAAATTAAATCATAATCTCGTCTAAGAAATAATAAACGTAATAACACACCAGCTATTTCAGCAACTCTTTTGAACGAGCCTTTCCCTGATATAAAGGACTGTTTTGAAAGATTTATTACATCAATAATACAATTATTATCTTTATCTAGATAATTATATAACTCGATACAAGCTAAAGATTGTCCAGTAACTGGTGGAGGCAATGGAGTTATAAACAATATTTTACTAGTCATATATACCTACTATTTTAGTATTTAGTATGCTTTTATATGGCATGATGCCTAATCCGCTATTCGAAATATTTCCTGCAGAAATTGTATTCGCATTAAGGTTTGCTTCAAATAATAAAATATGAAGCAAAATAACAGCCATCATTAAATTATAATAAATCCCTTTAGGGGAAGAGATTTTAAGTATTACTGGTATCAATAATATCTGAACAAAAGATAGAGCATCTGTAAATCGTGCAAATATATATATTTTCAGAGAAAGTGTATAAGAAATAACATATACTAGATTTATAAGCAGCATAAAATTATAGTTTTTATTATACTCATATAACTGAGTTGATTTTATAAATACCATGAACGGTAGAAATAATGCTATAGCAACACCTATTCCTGAGCCAATTTCTGTAGGTCGATTAAATGCTGATGTTACATAGTATCCATACTTACTATCTAATAATATAGCGTTTGAAAATATAAAATCTACCCCATTCAATATAAATATGAATACAAGAGCAAAAACAAATACAAAATAACATCTTGTCGTATTTATTTTTATATATCGGCTTGCTATAGCTAAAAGTAATATTATTATTGCAGAGAAATGAAATAAAGGTGCCAATATAAGGAATACTGATGATTTACATTTACAACCTTTATTCCATAATGAGCAACTATAGAGACAGAGTGACACTGCAATCATTTGTCTAATAATACTGAATGCCTGCAAGTAAATTAAAGCACAAAATAATATAATAGATACTAACGTATAATCTCTATCAAAGCTTTTTACACAAAAATAAACTGTAATGAAGGATGACAGTGCAAATAAATATTGATAGTGAAAATTAAAATAAGCAAGTATATAATTTATATAATAAAAACCCAGCTCAATACCATCTCTTGCAACTAGAACATTTTTATAAATTTCAATATAGCTAAAATAATCACGCCCTATACCATACCTAAGCGCTAATGGAACCCAAAGAACCAAAAATAAGCAGACAGTAAAGTAACGGGGTAAAAAAAATCTCTTCAAATAACAAAATAATAAAGCAAGCAAGACTATGCTATTGTAAATAACGAACCCTTCAACCATAGTAGTCTATTTCCCAATATTAATGCTATGGTAGTGCCACACCCTCTGAGCTGCAGGTGGAATAGTCATATAATTGTCCCCAAACATCATACAGAGATACTTATCAACATTATTTGGGCATAAGTACATCCTTCCTTCAAATTTTATTTCACTTAATGGAAAGATTGTATCCTCAGAAAAGTAGGCTCTATGAAATGGTGTTTCAATTCCAGCGCCTAGTAAATAATCATGTTTCCTCTCACTCATCCGAAAACTAACTAAATCTACAAAAGCTAATAATCGTCTTTTACAAATGATACTACTTAAACATTTTATAAGTATTTTTTTTGTAATAGGAAATCCAGAGTATTTTGATAATACTTTAAGTTTACATAGTTGAGATATAAACCGTTCAACATACTTCCTAATATATTTATTAGATGAATATTTATCATAGGGGAATATATCAAGAAACAAACCATGATGAGATCTTTCATCGTAGTATTTATATTTCACTTCACTCTTTTCTATAATCTCCGTATTATTCATTCTTATTTTACATGGTGTATTAAAGTCCACATAATATTCATCTGAATAAGCTGTTTGAAGAAAAAAGATCTCTTTATTAAGTTGTTTGTCACATGCCATAATAAATTTATTATAATCATCCCTTAACATACAAATATCTATATCATCATCCCAAGGAATAAAACCACCATGTCTTTTGGCACCTAACAAGGTCCCTGCATCTAGCCAATAATTTATTTTATTCAGTCTGCATATTCGATCAACTTCGTTAAGAATTGCCAGCATCCTCATTTGGGCTGCACGTAACTGATTATCCATTAATTTTCCTATATTTCATAAAGTTATAAAGACGAATAAAGAACATAAACCAATCACAAATTAGATATGTCAGACATACACTAATAGCTGTAATAGGAAATAAACCAATATACAAAATACAGAACATTATTATTTGCAATATACCAGAAGCAATGACACTATAATTAGCAACCTTACCCAATCCTAAGGGAAGCAATGCAGGATATCCTAAAAGCATACCAAATACACTTGCAAGAATTACAACCATAAAGACATCTAGTACAGATTTGGATTCCTGATATCCATTACCATAAATCAATGTAATGATTTGAGCACCAAATAAAAACCCGACACACATACCTATCACTGTGACAGTTATGCATACCACTATAATTTTGTAAAAAATAATATAGTTTTTTGTTCTTACCATGTAAGGAGTTAGCGCTGAAATAACGGGGCTAAATACCTGTACTCCCGCTTTATATAACTGTTCTGCAACGCCATAGATCGCAACTTGATTCAGACTCCCACCAAATGTTGCTAAGAAAACACTGCAACCAGATGAGTATAATGAAACACAAGCTCTTGATAAAAAAAAGTCAAAACTATATTTAAATTGCTTAATTATACCTTTTACTTTTATCCGACAAACACGAACCCCCCATCTGGATATAATAATATGGCTGATTATCGTTGTCATCCCCGCTTGAAATGCCAAAATCCAAGAGTAATATACATAATCATCTGGAGTCCTAATTAGCAAATAGATTAAAACAAGCCCTATTAATCTTGAAATGATTACTAATGCACTATATATATATATCTTTTCAAGGCCCTGAAATATCCAATATGGATTATAAGCATTTAATGTAACACAAATCATTAATCCAATTATCAGTTGCTCAGGAATATCACTTTTTGACAGGCGAATCACGCTTATAATAAATACGAATGCTACCACTAATAGAAATGATTTAATTACTCCAGTTTGACAATAAAAAACGCTTAACCATTTATTATTTCTTTTCCCTCTTGCTATCTGTTCTCCAATCGATAAATCAAACCCATAATCTGTCAACACCATTGCCATTTGTGATATTGAGAGAATAAAAATAATAGCACCTAAATATGAATCCCCTACAATCCTACTTAGATAAGGGAATTGCAGTAATGGTGCTATATAGCTAAATATTTGAGCTATAGCTAAGCCGCTAATATTTTTTCGCAATGACATGAAGTTATTTTTTCACAGCTACTACTTGCCCTGTATAATCAGAGGACATAATTGATAAAGTCATGTCCGCAACCTGTTCTGAGGTTAGTAAGGATTCTGGTGGTTCAATACCAAAATTGACTCTTCTCATAGGAGTATCTGTACGCTCTGGATTTATACAGTTAACTTTAATTCCCAAATTTAACCACTCTTCTGATAAGGCCTGTGTTAAATTCACCACAGCTGCTTTAGATGATGAATAAAGACTATATGAAGCTCTTCCACGTGTAAATGAGCTAGAAGTAAAGTTAATTAACATCCCTTTTGTCTTCTTTAAATAACCATAGCCTTCTCTAGCTATATTAATTGCCCCTAAATAGTTTGTATTACAGCTTTGTTCTATATCCTCATCTGACATAAAATTAATTGGTTTTTTTATCAAAACTGCAGCTGTATTTATTATATAATCAATTCGACCTTCTTTTTCGAATACAGACTGTAATGCCTTTCTTACGTTCATGGCATTACTGATGTCAATTCCATTGCTACGACTGAATGAATAAACATTTCCGTCAAGAGATTTAGCTTTTACTAAAAGAGTTTTCCCTATACCACTATTCCCTCCAAATATAACTATGACTTTTTCTGATATCGTTCGCGCAATTGAATCATTATTCTCAGATATTAACTCCAGCAAACCATCCTTAATTAAATTATCCGCAAGATAAATGTCTTGCTGGTGCGTTATTTTAAAATTAGATTCATCGCCTTTAATAATCCCTATGGGTTCGTTTGGCATGTATTTGAGGAAAATACCACAATCATCAGAAGCAACTTTTTTTTCTTCCTTTAAAAAATCAATATATGCTTTTTCAATTAATGATTTTTTAAAACCTTGTGGAGTTTGCCCTCTAGCTAAAAACCTTCTGTCAGGAATAGACATAATCTCTTTATTTTTGATTTTTACAATCGTATCGGTTGGATCTACGACCACGTCAATTGCATTGTAATTATTAAGACCATCAATACAGTCATCGATGATTTTTTGAGAAACAAACGGTCGCACGGCGTCATGAAATATCACATTACATTCATCTAATTCTATACTTTGTAACGCTGCCCACGAAGATTCATAGCGTTCCTTACCACCATGGATTATTTTCGTAACCTTAAAGTAGTTATGTTCCATAGTCAAAGCAGACACAAAGTCCACATATTCTTCATTTGTAACAACTATAATTTCATCAATTTTCTTTGCATTTTGGAAGGCATGTAGAGTATATTGAATTACAGGTTTTCCTGCAAGTTTAACGAATTGTTTAGGTATTTTAGCCCCAAACCGACTTCCAGTGCCTGATGCAAGAATTACTGCAATATTTTTCATAAGACCCCTTAATCTATTAAGTCTGTTATCAAGATATCGAAATAACCTATATAATCTTACCCCAAAAATGGAGTTGAGTGCCAGAACAGATATAACTCTAAATGATATACGATTTTAATTTAATCGCACATAATCAAAAAATACGCTACCGCCCCTGGCATTACAGCAACCAGAGTACTACCTTACAAAACACCAACAATGTGCTCTACAACGCATAGCAAAGCATCTAAAACTTATGCGCTAATTCTCTTATCAAATGAACTCAAAAACAAGGAAAATCCTGGAAAACTTTGACTAAAATCCTATTGCTAACTTGTTGTTATTCTGGATTTTTATATAAAACAACGGCAGTGAAGATTCGCAATAAATTACTTTCACCACGAATCTTCACTGCCGTTATAATTTTCTTATCAACCGTTACATCCGGTCAGATTTTCATTATTCGCTTAACAGCTTCTCAATCCCTTTACGGAACTTCGCCCCTTCTTTTAGGTTACGCAGTCCATACTTCACAAACGCCTGCATATAGCCCATTTTTTTACCGCAGTCGTAGCTGTCACCAGTCATCAGCATGGCGTCAACAGACTGTTTTTTCGCCAGTTCGGCAATGGCATCAGTCAGCTGGATACGTCCCCATGCACCAGGCTGAGTGCGTTCAAGTTCCGGCCAAATATCGGCAGAAAGCACATAGCGACCAACGGCCATGATGTCTGAGTCCAGCGTCTGCGGCTGATCCGGTTTTTCGATAAATTCAACAATGCGGCTGACTTTACCTTCACGATCCAGTGGTTCTTTGGTCTGAATAACGGAGTATTCAGAGAGATCGCCCGGCATACGTTTTGCCAGCACCTGGCTGCGGCCCGTTTCGTTGAAGCGCGCAATCATGGCAGCCAGGTTGTAGCGCAGCGGGTCGGCGCTGGCGTCATCGATAACAACGTCTGGCAGTACCACGACAAATGGGTTGTCACCAATGGCAGGTCGTGCACATAAAATGGAGTGGCCCAAACCTAAAGGTTCGCCCTGACGCACGTTCATAATGGTCACGCCCGGCGGACAGATGGACTGCACTTCCGCAAGCAGTTGACGCTTCACGCGCTGCTCAAGGAGAGATTCTAATTCATAAGAGGTGTCGAAGTGGTTTTCGACTGCGTTCTTGGACGCATGTGTTACCAGGAGGATTTCTTTGATCCCTGCAGCCACAATCTCGTCAACAATGTACTGAATCATTGGCTTGTCGACGATCGGTAGCATCTCTTTGGGAATCGCCTTAGTGGCAGGCAACATATGCATCCCAAGACCCGCTACAGGAATAACTGCTTTTAAATTCGTCATTATTTCATCCACCTGTAAAATGGTTGCTGAATTATAGCTTGTTCGATTTTTTTCGCCAGCATCAATTACCCTGAATTGATTACTGAATTACTTGTGATGTTACGCCGCTTCGTTGTGGATTGCAGTAGCATTGTTCCTAAGTATGGCTCCATTTTTCCAGGAATGGTCGCAAATCTACTCCCTCCGTTCCGGCAATCTAAAGTTAATCTTTTCCACATTAACAATATGGTGATTAATCCTGTCGATATCGACGGAGCTTTGCCCTCTTTCATTCACCGCATGAACATTTGCAAGAGACAGCAGTGTTTCTTTTTTCGCCATAAAGACACCTCGTACGTCTTTGCGCATGTCGAAGTTCATGCTCAATGCGGGTCCAACTGAGGATTCCTGCATCACATTGATATTTCGCATAAAAAGGTGTTGTGGTTTATTATGTAGCTCCAGCGACGCACGCTTCATCTCAATGTTAGTCAGTGCCACAAAGGAGACGGCATTCCCGGCGGAGATTTGGATGCCGCGCAATTTATAAGCAAGATGGGTGTTATCCAGTTGAATATTATTTACTCGGAAATTTTGCGGTATCGAGAGATATTTGCCTTTAATTACCCCATAACCGATTAACATCCCGGCGCTATTAATCATTTCAATATTATCAATCACGAAATTGTCACAACCGTAAATAGCGACCGTAGCGTTATCAATACCTGCTTTCTTACTGAAATCCGGCGTGATATTGCGGGCTTTGATATTACGAATAACAAAATGTTTACCATTTTCAACATGGATCAGTTGTCGACAATCCGATCCCGTGATATTCGCCACGACAAAGTTTTTCACTGCCTGGTCTTCCGGGTAGTTATTATCATAAGTACTCCCCGCAAGGCCTATGCCGATGCCCCAGTTGATTTTGCCGTTGGTACAGTTGATGCGCTCGATGACATGGTCGGAGATCAAAATATCACTGTCGTTAATCGCCACATTCCATTCAATGGCGTCGCCCTGTAAGTCGCTGAACTTACAGTTGGTGATGTTGGCACCGATAATCTGGTTATGAAATCCCTGGCGTAAGATGGCGTAATTAGCGTGGCTAACGTTCAGGTTATCGATGGTCAGGTTACGCATGACCCGTTTGTTTTTGCCGCCAATATAAATCTGCGTTACCGGGCCAAAGCCGCTCATCGCCAGACCTTTGATGGTGCAGTCAGAGCCGCGCACATCCAGGGTGATGTTATGCATACTGCCGCCCTCCTCCCCTGTCACCTGGCTGCCGTCCTGTAAGACAAATCGCCCTCTGCCGTTGCCGCGCAGGCTTCCAAGGATGTGTAACGTTTTGCCAGGAGGAATGAAAATGCCGGTGTTGATATTGTCACAAACCAATCCGGCAGGCACGACAACCGTTTGTCCTTCGCTGAAGGCTTGTTTAAATGAGGCGATCCAGTCGTGTGGATTGTAATCGTTAATGTTAACGCTTGTTCGGGCTGGAAGTGCACGAGCGAAAGGGGTATGGAGGAAGGCAAGCGCCGAGCTTGCCGTCAGGAAGGTGCGTCGGGAGAGTTTTTTAAATGTCATGCGTTCTCCTCTATAAAGCCTGCAACAAGCTGGCGAGTTCTCGGTTAATCACCTGCTGGTTAAAATCGTGTTCGACTTTTTCGCGCGCACGTTTGACGACCGGTGCCAGTTCGTCGGTGTCCAGTTGGCTAAACGCCGCCAGTCGTTGCGCCAGTGCGCGAGCATCGTTCTCAGGCACCAGCCAGCCGGATTTATCGGCCTCCACCAGTTCCGGTATTCCGCTATGCAGAGTAGAAACTACTGGAATACCGACCGCCATCGCCTCCATCAGCGCCACCGGAATACCTTCCATATCGCCGTCCGCACCTGTAACCGATGGCAACAGGAAGACATCAGCGTCATCGAGCATCTCTTTCACTTCATGGCTCGGTTTAAAGCCCGGCATCTCCACCACATCTTCCAGTTGATATTGTTCGATGAGGGTGCGCAGGCGTCGTTCCCACGGGCCAATGCCGAGAATGCGATAGCGAAATGCAACGCCCTGCTCTTTCAGCTGCCGGCAGGCTTCGATCGCCACATGCAGGCCTTTTTTCTCGGTTAAGCGTGCGACGGAAATGATTTCCAGCGGCGTTGCGGGCGCTTTCACCGGACGCGGGCTAAAGCGCGTCATGTCCACGCCCATACGCGATACGGCGATTTTTTCCCTCGGGCAGCCCATTTTTTGCAGCCTTCCGGCCCACAAATCGCTTATCGGTAACATCAGGTCGCCACGGCGAAACAGTTGTTGATATTCGGGAGTGTAATGGTTGAGCACTTCCCGACTGGAAATATCAATGCCGTGGAAAATGGTGGCAATTTTGCCGCGAATGACACCCAGTTCCCGTAGTTTTGCTGCGGTTACCCCCGCCGGGCCAAAATGAGCGATGAACACATCGGCATGAAGCGGTGTTGCGACCTGGCCGCAAATGGCAGACAAAATCAGGTTCCGCGACTCGGCACCATAGCGTTTGAGGTTGAGCGCCTGCCAGGTATTTTTACGATAAATGCCGCGTAACGTCTGGCTGGCGCGGTGGCGCAGTTTCGCTATTTTGCCCGTAGGTTCGTCCTGTAACCAGCGGGTTCTGGCGGCAAGGTTGTATTTCGTCCATGCCGCGTGGGTGTTTTGTGTGTCGCCTTTTTGCAGCGCGAGAATCTCTACCTCAAATCCCATATCAATAAACGCGGTAATTTGGTTAAGGACGAAGGTTTCTGACGACAGCGGGAATTTCAGTAAAAAGAAGCCGACCTTCATTTCACCTCCCCGATGCGCTCAAGCACAGACTGCACCATCTGCATTCCTGTCTGACGCTCACGACTGACGGCTTCACTAAGTCGCGCATTCAGCGCCGGAAGCTGGCCTAAGGTATCCGCAACCATCGCTTGCAGGCTGCCGTCTAATAAATGACGGATATCAATTGCCATCTCCGGTAGTCCCAGCTGCTGCATAATCCCGGCGGATTTATGTTCGTAGTTGATGGCAATTGCCGGAGTGGCAAAATTCATCGAGATAATGGCAGAGTGCAGGCGCGTACCGACGGTGAGTTCACAGGCACCGAGAATTTTGCCCATTTCCAGATCGTTAAGTTCATCCATCACTACGTGATAACGGGCAGGATCACTGATGTGCTGGCGCAGGTTGAGCGCCACCATGCGGTCGTCTTTGTTATAGCTGTCGATACCCGTACAGGTGGAGAGCGCAATAACCTGATAGCCTTCGTCGAGAATGCGATTGACCACCCCGGCAAAGGCTTTTTCATACGCTTGTTGAGTGGTGCCGAGACGTTTGTCGAACGGTGCCAGTTCGCGCAGGGTAATGGCCACCGTTTTCTGTTGTGCGGCAACGTCCAGCCAGTGTTGAACGGCATAGCTGGCGGTGAAGTCTTCTGTGTGGTGATCGACCAGCCACGCGGTATCGACGCCATGTTCCACTTTTGCGGTGGTGATATTGCTGCGTTTCATCAGATCAAGGCTGACCGATTCGCGCAGGATCAGCGCGTCGCAGTGACCAAAAACGTAGTTCGCCAGTTGGTTAAATTGCTCATCCTGGAACGGGCCAACACTGTGACCAATCATAAACAGCGGCTTTTTCGCCATAAACGTGCAAAGTGCATGTTCAAACTGCGGCACGCCATAGAGATCGACAAAAAACGATCCGCCGACCTGGATAATGGCGTCGTAACCTGACAGCAGGCGCACGAAGTCGGTGAATCCCTGGGCGATGGCGATATTGCGCAGCTTGCCAGTGTCGGTGACGCGTGAGAGCAATACCTGATGCTGGTAGCGGCGACGGAGGACTTTTTTAACGCGCCCGACAACGCCCGCCGCGCTATTGTGTTGTTTCATTTGCAGGAACAGCGGATCGCCCATTACCGGGCGGTTGAGCAGCCAGGAAGAACTGACCGGATAGCGGCTCATCACGTCCACTTCGGCTTGTGGATTGAGGATGTTGATGGCATCAAGTAAGCCGCGCAAGATGGCGCTGTCGCCACGATTGCCGCAAGTGTGGTTGCCCAGAATAAGTAATTTCATTTTTTCCTCATAAATTTGATGCCAGGTGAGGCTGTGTTTGTTGTGTCCGTTGCCGCTTTTTGCCTGATGCGACGCTGGCGCGTCTTATCAGGCCTACAGGTCCCGAGCACAGAACCGTAGGATGGATAAGGCGTTTTACGCTGCACCCGGCAACCGTTGTCGGAACCGAAAACAACAACTCACCCCGCCCGTAAAAGCATTTTCATTTTTTCGCTGCGACAAAACTGACGCTTCACTTCCACCACCAACGAATGGCGCGACAGCACAATCATCACCACAAACGCCAGCACGCCCGCGGCTATTTGCACCGCCAGCAGCATCCCCAGCGCCAGTTGCCCTTTCAGCACAATGCCCAGTGCATAACTGACCACCAGCGTCGGCAGCGAGAGATAAAACGGCAGCCACAAACTCAGGATGTACTGGCGATAACTGGAACCAAGAACCGGTTTAATCATCACGAAGTAACTCAGAATGGTGTTGATAATCTGCACCAGCAGGAAACCGAGCGTGACGCCGATTGCGCCCGCCATCTGCCCACCAATAACAATCGCCGGAATAAACAGAAATGTTTTGAATACGTTGAATTTAAAGCTGATATCGACCCGCGCTTTCGCCATCAGCAGCGAACCAATTGGGTTACCCACCGAACGCAGCAGACCCACCACACACAGCAATTGCAGCACCGGAATAATGCTGTTCCACTTCTCACCAAAGACCAGCGGTACAAAGTTATTCGACACCACCATCAGCCCCAGCAGAGCCGGAAAGTTGATAATCCCCACTACCGACAGCAGCTTGTAGAAGTTAACGCGCAGCTTTTCGGTATCGTCCTGAATTTTGGCGAATGCCGGAAACAACACGCGGGTGATGATTGGGTTCAGCTTCATCGGTGGCACAACGGCCACGTTGTACGCCAGGTTGTATCCCCCTGCCACGCCCGCGCCGAGAATACGCGCCAGCACCAGCGTTGAAAGGTTGGTATTGAGATAGTTGATGATGCTGTCCGCCGTCAGCCAGGCACCAAAGCGTAAGTTCGGTACAACAGACGCCAGCGAGAAATGCAGACCGGGGCGATAAATTTTGCGGCCAAAGTAGCCAAACAGCAGCGTTCTCACCGCACTATTGACCAGATAACCGAGGATCGCGGTCATCGCCAGCGGCCAGAAATGGGCGCTAACCACCGTAAAAGTGAAGCCCGCCAGTACCGCGCTGGTTTCGATCATGCCGATTTTGTTGAACTCCAGCTCCTTCTGCATCAACGCGCGGAACTGTTGCCCGTGGGGGATCACCACAAACGCCAGCGACAATGTTTTAATCAACGGTGCCAGGTCCGGGTTATTCAGCACGTCGCCAATGGCATCACTCAACAAAAACACCGCCACGCACACCACAAGCCCCAGCCCGACGTTCAGCCAGTACAGCGTGGTGAGTTCAAGGTGGCTGATTTCTTTTCGCTGAATAATCGAGTTAGCGATACCGAAGTCAGAAAGCGTATCTGCCAGCGCAATGATCACCAGCGACACAGTCAGCAGGCCGAACTGGTGGTTGTCGATAATCCGCGCCAGCACGGTCATCTGCACCAGCCCGAGGCCGATGATGATCACCGTGGCAATCGCCGACCACTTCGCGCCGCTGATGGTCTTTTCACGTAAGCTCATATCAATATGCCGCTTTGTTAACGAAGCCCTTGAATACCGTCAGGAAAACGATTTTGATATCGAACCAGACGCTCCATTCGCGGATGTACTCAAGGTCGAACTCGACGCGTTTTTCCATTTTCTCCAGCGTGTCGGTTTCGCCGCGCCAGCCATTAATCTGCGCCCAGCCAGTAATGCCCGGTTTCACTTTATGACGCAGCATGTAGCCTTCAATGAGCTGGCGATACTGTTCGTTATGCGCCACCGCGTGTGGACGTGGACCGACAATCGACATCCCCCCGGTCAGCACATTGATAAACTGCGGCAGTTCATCCAGCGAGGTGCGGCGCAGAAAGTTCCCCACTTTGGTGACGCGCGGATCGTTCTGCGTCGCCTGAGTTACCACTTTGTCGTTCTCCATCACTTTCATGGAACGGAACTTCCACACTTTGATCGGCTTGCCATCCATGCCGTAGCGAGTCTGGCGGAAAATAACCGGCCCAGGTGAACTGAGTTTCACCGCCAGCGCAATGCAGCACAGCACCGGGGAGATCAGCAGCAGGATAAGCGTCGCCAGCACAATGTCTTCCGCACGTTTGAGCAGGCGGTTAACCCCGGAAAGCGGCGTGTCGTAAAGCGGCACCACCGGAACGCCGTTCATCTCTTCAAGACGTGAATGGAGAATGTTGAAGGTAAAGACATCGGGGATCAGCAGCACCGAACAGGTGGTGTCCGCCAATTGATGGACCAGTTTTTTCACTCGCGCGCCGTCGCACATTTGCATCGCGATATAGACGTTATGAATCTTGCCTGCTTTAGCATCCTCGACCAGCTGTTGCAGGTTACCCGCCCAGTCGTTAGAAACGCCGCCCGGTTTCGGGTCGTGGTAAACGCCCACCACTTCAAACCCTAACCACGGCTGGTTACGGAAGCTCTCCATCAGCATTTGCCCGGCGGCTAAATCCCCCGCCACCGCGACCATGCGCTTGTTATAGCCATGATTACGCAGCCAGCCCGCCCCAATGCGAATACACGAACGGCAAACCACCAGTCCGATGCTGGTCAGCCCATACCACGCCAGCCAGATTTTCAGTTGCGTGTCGAAATCATTGTTGAATGCCACCAGTCCTGCGCTGAAAATCACGCTTAAGGTCCAGTTTTGTAGCAACAGGGCAAATTCTGTCGCTGCCCGAACACCGCGCCATGAGCGATAAAAATCGGTGATGCCGCCCAGCATCTGGAACACCACCAGCGTAATCAGCGCCACCAACAGGTGCATGTAGAGGAATGACAGTCCGCTGACTTCGCAAACCAGCCATAGCCCGGCAAACATGATGGTGATATCTGAAAAGCGTTGCACCATAGAGATTAACGATGCATTGGTTTTCGCTCGCTCGCGCTTTTTTAGATTTGTCATCGTTGTTCCTGTTATTAGCCCCTTACCCGCAGTGGGGTAAGGGAAGATCCGACATTACTCATTCAGCAACGTCAGCAGAGTTCGCGTTCGCGCTTCCATCAGCGGCACATCACCGCGCGATTCCACATTCAACCGCACCACCGGTTCGGTGTTGGAGGTGCGCAGGTTAAAGCGCCAGTCGGCAAAGGTCATGCTGATACCATCGGTGCGATCCACCGCCAGCGCCTCACGGCTAAAGTGCTGTTCCACGCGGTTAATCGCCTCAACGGGGTGCGCCAGTTTGCTGTTGATCTCACCGCTTGCCGGAAACGCCGCCATCCGGTCGCGCACCAGTTCGCCCAGCGTTTTTCCTTTCAGACACACCAGTTCGGCTACCAGCAGCCACGGGATCATGCCGCTGTCGCAGTAAGCGAAATCACGGAAGTAATGGTGGGCGCTCATTTCGCCACCGTAGATGGCGTCTTCCTTGCGCATACGTTCTTTAATAAAGGCGTGTCCGGTTTTCGACATTACCGGGGTGCCGCCTGCGGCAGTCACCACATCAACGGTGTTCCAGGAGAGACGTGGATCGTGGATGATCTTCGCGCCGGGATTTTTTTCGAGGAACGCTTCTGCCAGCAGGCCGACAATGTAGTAGCCCTCGATAAACTGCCCTTTTTCGTCAAACAGGAAACAGCGGTCAAAATCGCCATCAAAGGCAATGCCCATATCCGCGCCGTGTTTGATGACCGCATTGCGGGTGTCGTCGCGGCATTCCGGCAGTAGCGGGTTAGGAATACCGTTGGGGAAATTGCCGTCCGGTGTGTTGTGTACTTTGATTAATTCCACGGGCGCGCCGAGGGCTTTAAAGCGGGCTTCAATGGCGTCCACCACCGGACCCGCTGCGCCATTCCCGGAGTTGATCACCAGCTTGAGCGGCGTGAGATTTTTGACATTGATATAACCGAACAGGTGATCAACGTAAGCGTCACGCAGGTTGATTTGCTGATAGCGACCGCGTTTGGTTTCATCGACGGGAGGAAAGTCGTTGGCTTCTGCCAGGCGCTGGACATCGCGCAGTCCGGTATCACCGCTGATCGGGCGAGCCCCCTCGCGCACCAGCTTCATGCCGTTGTAATCCATCGGATTATGGCTGGCAGTAACTTCAATGCCGCCATCCACGCCGAGATGGAACGTGGCGAAATAGATCTCTTCGGTGCCGGACATACCGATATCCAGCACGTCAACGCCCGCATCCTGTAAACCTTTTGCCAGCGCCAGTTTTAAGGTTTCGCTGGTGAGACGGACATCACCGCCTAACACAATGGTTTTCGGTTTGAGAAATTCGCCATAGGCGCGACCAATGCGCCAGGCGATATCTTCATTCAGTTCTTCGCCTAATTTCCCGCGAATATCATAGGCTTTAAAGCAGGTTAATTTTTTCATGTCGTTACCCTTTTTCAGGCAATAGTTGGCCCTGACCGAAACGGCCAATTTTGTTTTTGTCGTTATTTACATCTCGGTTTCGCATTCATTGCCTGATGCGACGCTGCCGCGTCTTATCAGGACTACAAACCCGAACCGTAGGTCGGATAAGGCGTTCACGCCGCATCCGACAAACAGCTCCTGATGCGACGTTTACACCCGTCCGTAGCGATCCGCGAAGCGCACCACATCATCCTCTTCGAGATAAGAGCCGGAGCGCACTTCAATTAAATCGAGCGGAATTTTCCCCGGGTTTTCCAGGCAGTGCGTCACCCCCAGCGGAATATAAATGGACTCGTTTTCACCAAGCAGTTTGATATCACCATCAATGGTGACTTTTGCCGTTCCCGCGACCACTACCCAGTGTTCCGCGCGGTGATGGTGCATCTGTACCGACAAGCCCTCGCCCGGTTTCACGGTGATGCGTTTCACCTGGTAGCGGTCGCCCGCGTCGATAGAGTCATATTTGCCCCACGGACGATACACTTCGCGATGCACCCGATGCTCATGGCGACCATCGGCTTTGATCTGCTCGACCACTTTTTTCACATCCTGCACCGCGTTACGGTCGGCAATCAGCACCGCATCTTTGGTCTGCACCACTACCAGATCTTTCACCCCGACGGTGGTGACCAGGCCAGATTCGGCGTACACATAGCTGTTTTCAGTTTTGTGATTAATCACATCACCGTGGCAAACGTTGCCCTCGGCGGTGTGGGCGCTGATCTCCCATAATGAAGACCAGGAACCGACATCGCTCCAGCCCGCATCCATCGGCACCACAACGGCATCTGCCGTACGTTCCATGACCGCGTAATCCACCGACTCTTCCGGGCAGGCCAGAAACGCTTCTTCATCCACACGAATAAAATCAAGATCCGGATCGACGGCGCTCATCGCTTTTTCACAGGCGTCGAGAATATCCGGGCGATATTTTTTCAGTTCTTCGAGATAGCGTCCGGCGCGGAACAGGAACATGCCGCTGTTCCAGTAATATTCGCCGCTTGCCACATAGGCCTGGGCGGTTTCCAGATTCGGTTTTTCGACAAACTGCGCCACTTCAAAGGCCACCGTATCCTGCTCACCCGCAGACACTTCACCGCGACGAATATAGCCATAACCGGTTTCTGGTAGATCCGGCACAATGCCAAAGGTCACCAGCTTGCCCGCTTCGGCATATGGCATGGCATTACGCACGGCGGCACGGAACGCGTCTTCATCGGCAATTACATGATCCGCCGCCAGCACCAGCATTAACGGGTCGTTCTCCGGGCTATGACGTTTTGCCGCCAGCGCCGCCAGCGCAATGGCCGGTGCAGTGTTACGCCCTGCCGGTTCGAGAATAATGTTCTCGGTGAGTTTGTTCAGTTGACGCAGCTGTTCCGCGACAATAAAGCGGTGCTGCTCATTGCAAATCACCACAGGACTTTCGCACTCCACGCCGTTCAGGCGGCAGATGGTGGTTTGCAGCATGGTGAGATCGCCTTTCAGGCATAAAAACTGCTTGGGATAAAGTACGCGGGAAAGCGGCCATAAGCGGCTCCCGGAGCCACCTGCCATCACAACTGGATAGAGTTTCGACTGCGCCATAATTATCCCCGAATATCATTTATAAATTGACGTAACACGTTCTCTTTATCGAGCGTGCGTTCGGCATATTCACGTGCCACCGTGTTGTGTTTGGGCAGCAGGAGCGCCTGACGGATCCCCGCCACCAGCGCCTCGACCGATTCCGGTTCTACGCAAACCGCAATGCCCGGAAAGGTTTCGCAAAGCTGCCCCAGTTCTGTGTGGGCCTCTGCGGTAATCACCGCGTTACCGCCTACTGCCAGAATATTGGTCAGTTTCGACGGCAATACGGCATCTGCCGCGCCGCGTTTTTGCACCACCAGATGGCAATCGCCCATCTTCAGCAGTGCGGGTAAAGCGTCATACGATTGCAGCGGGAAAAATTGCATGTTGCGCAGTCCACGCTGCTGCGCCATTTTTTCCAGCCGCGCTTTGCCGCCGCCCTGCCCGACAATGGCAAAAATCAGCGGTTCATCACGCAGGCGATCGGCAGCTTCAATAACGTTTTCCAGCCCCTGCTTTTCACCAATATTGCCGGAGTAAAGAATGATTTTTTTGTTATCCGGCAGGCCAAGCTGGTTACGAAGGGCATCAACATCGGCGTCTGCGACATGCTGAAAACGGGCAATTTCTGACCAGTTGGGGAAGAAGATGACGTTTTCCGCCGCCACGCCTTTTTCGATAGCTTTATTCATCATCGAACGCGAAATCGTGGAGACGTTATCGACGTTATGCAGTCCGCTACGTTCGAACGCCGTTGCCAGCTGTGCCACTTTGCCGCCTTTACCTTTTCCGGCAAGCCCCAGCCCCAGCATGGCGTCCACTTCGTAATCCTGAATATGCAGCACGGTACGCGCACCAGAGAGTTTCGCCAGCAGGCGCATTCCCGGCGCGCAAAACAGCGTTGGCACCACGCCAATAATGCGATCCGGCTTCCAGCGACGTTGCGCCATCAGCGGAAAGAAACTGCTGACGGCAAAACTGCCCAGATGCAACAGGCGTTTCAGGGTGCTCGGCTGTTTTGGCACATACAGCGGGCAGCGCCACACCGTGGCGGCCCCCTCTTCTCGTTTGTAGCGCCAGGCGGAATAGTTCTCGCCCACCTGCCATTGCGGGTAGTAAGGCGGTGCGGTAATGACCCGCACCTCATGACCTTGTGCCGCCAGCCATTCCACCATCTCGCCGGTGTATTTGCCGATGCCGGTTAACTCCGGCGAGTAGTTAATGCCGTAGACCAGTATTTTCATAATCCGGGTACTCCGGCACGCTTCTCAGCGAGAAAATAGGCGCGGCTGTTAGCGTGAACATCGTTACTGGCGAGCAGCGCGTCCGGCGTCAGCCAGCGGTAATCGTCATGCTGCTCATCCGGCAGTAACAGCTCTTCTTCCGCTACTCTGAAGCGAAAACCGAGCACCACATAGTGAGTGGTGAAATCCGTGCCGGAGAAGTTATCGTCATAAAAGTGCTGCCAGACACCGTAAAACTGGCCTGCTGTTATCGGCAGACGCAGCCCCAGTTCCGCCATCGTCAGCCGCTCAAATGCGGCTTCCAGCGTTTCGTCTTTCTGCACGCGCCCTCCCGGCACAAACCAGTAACCCTGCGCCGGGCGGTTGGTTCTTTTGCCAAGCAGAAACTCGCCGCGACTGTTCTCGACAATAAAGTCGAGAGAGACAAGCGGGGTGGAGCGCACTACCGTGGCAAAGTCTTCCTGACGTAAAAACATCATTACCCCCGAAAGCGGTCTTGATTCTCAAGGAACCACTGGTAAGTGCTGGCAAGCCCCGCTTCCAGTGAGATTTCGTGATACCAGCCAAGCTGATGCAGGCGCGTCACATCCAGCAGTTTGCGCGGCGTACCATCCGGTTTGCTGGCATCAAAAACCACCCGACCTTTGTAACCCACCACTTTGGCGATGGTTTGCGCCAGCTCGCGGATAGTGCAGTCAACGCCCGTGCCGACGTTAATGTGCGACAGCATCGGCTGGGTGTTCTCCAGCCAGACTTCGTGCGCCAGCTCCATGACATGAATGCTCGCCGCCGCCATATCATCGACGTGCAGGAATTCACGCATCGGTGTACCGCTGCCCCATACCACCACGTCCGGTGCATTCTGTGCCGTCGCCTCGTGGAAGCGACGCAGCAATGCAGGGATCACATGCGAATTACTCGGGTGGAAGTTGTCATGCGGGCCATACAGGTTGGTCGGCATGACTGAGCGGTAATCGCGTCCGTACTGGCGGTTGTATGATTCGCACAGTTTGATCCCGGCGATTTTGGCAATGGCGTAAGGCTCGTTGGTCGGCTCCAGCGTGCCCTGCAATAACTCGCTTTCTGCCATCGGCTGTTTTGCCAGTTTCGGGTAGATACAGGACGATCCAAGAAACAGCAGTTTGTTCACGTCGTTCTGATGCGCGGCGTGAATGATGTTGCTCTCAATCATCATGTTCTGGTAGATGAAATCCGCCGGATAGGTGTTGTTGGCAACAATGCCGCCCACTTTCGCCGCCGCCAGATAGACCTGGTCAATGCGTTCGCTGGCAAAGAAATCATGCACCGCGCGGCTGTCCAGCAGGTTCAGCTCGTCGCGGGTGCGTAATACCAGTTCCACATCACCGCGCTGTTCGAGCTGCCGCGTGATGGCGGAACCGACCATTCCGCGATGGCCAGCGATAAAAATGCGTTGTCTACTCATGCTTATGACTCCAGCGCGATCGCCACGTCGTAGCCGTGAGATTTCAGCAGAGAGTGTTTTTTCGCCGCTTCGAGGTCATTAGCCACCATTTCAGACACCATCTCTCTGAGGGTGATTTCCGGTTTCCAGCCCAGTTTTTCGTGCGCTTTGGTCGGGTCGCCGAGCAGCGTTTCAACTTCAGCCGGACGGAAGTAACGCGGGTCAACGGCGATAATCACATCGCCCGGTTTAACGCCCGGCGCGTCATGCCCGGTGACGGAAACCACAATGCCCTTCTCTTCAACGCCCGTGCCTTCAAAGCGCAGTTTGATGCCCAGCTGTGCTGCCGCCATTTCCACGAACTGACGCACGGAGTACTGAACGCCGGTCGCGATAACGAAATCTTCCGGTTGTTCCTGTTGCAGCATCATCCACTGCATTTTTACGTAGTCTTTGGCATGGCCCCAGTCACGCAGGGAATCCATATTGCCGAGGTACAGGCACGACTCCAGCCCCTGGGCGATGTTGGCGATTGCGCGGGTGATTTTGCGGGTAACGAAGGTTTCGCCACGGCGCGGGGATTCATGGTTGAAGAGAATACCGTTGCAGGCGTACATGCCGTAGGATTCGCGGTAGTTAACGGTGATCCAGTAGGCGTACAGTTTGGCGACCGCATACGGAGATCGCGGGTAGAACGGCGTGGTTTCTTTCTGCGGAATTTCCTGCACCAGACCATACAGTTCAGAGGTGGAAGCCTGATAGAAACGGGTTTTCTTTTCCAGACCGAGGAAGCGGATCGCCTCGAGCAGGCGCAGCGTACCCATCGCGTCGACGTCAGCGGTATATTCCGGTGACTCAAAAGAAACCGCAACGTGGCTCATTGCCCCCAGGTTGTACACTTCATCCGGCTGTACTTCACGCAAAATGCGCGTCAGGTTGGAGGTATCACTCAGGTCGCCATAATGCAGATGGAATTTCGGGTTGCAGGTGTGCGGATCCTGATAAATGTGATCCACGCGCTCGGTGTTGAATGACGATGCGCGACGCTTAATACCATGCACCTCGTAACCTTTTTCCAGCAGAAACTCTGCCAGGTAAGAACCGTCTTGTCCGGTTACACCGGTGATGAGAGCGACTTTTGACATGTCTTATTCCTCTGTATTTTTTGAATTTATTCAGTTTCAACGCGTTCGCGTATCACCACTGCTGGATTCCCCCGGCAAACCACATTTGCCGGAAGCGATTTAAAAACACTGCTTCGCGCACCCACGACGGTGCCGTTACCGATCGTGACGCCTGGGGCAACAAAGACATCGGTTGCCAGCCAGCATTTCTCGCCAATCACAATAGGCGTGGCGTTAATGGTGAAATGTTGACTTGCATGGTCGTGGCTCCCGGTGCATAAATAACTTTTTTGCGATATCACCGAATGTGCGCCAATGGTTATTTCACCGAGGGTATATAAATTGACGTCATCGCCGACCCACGCGTAATCACCTAAGGTTAATTTCCACGGATAGGTAATTTTTACTGACGGACGAATAACTACGTTTTTTCCTATTTTTGCGCCGAATAAACGTAATAAAAATGCCCGCCAGCGATACAATACTTGTGGCGACCAGGCAAATATTGTTGCCTGTACTGCCCACCATAATTGCACTTTAATAGCGTTGCCGCCCCGGAACCCTTTCGGCACCGAGAAACCGCTTAAATCTTGCATCGTTTTCCCTTATATTCAGCTTTTGTTATATAAGGCTTTCGTCTTTGAGGTAGTACGTTGGCGTAAATGCCAGGATAATTCTGCCCAGAAGCCAGGCACATGTAATATCTGCCGTTGGACTTTTTTGGCGTCAGCACACAATTCCATATTATTGGTGGTTGATACCCCACCCATTGAAAATTCAGACACCAGGCCATTGAGTTTTTTAAATGCATAACCGGCTTTATACATTTTAGCCGCCAGCGCGTAATCGGAAGAAACTTTATATTCCAGGTCATAACGCCATTTTTTCAAGCCGGACACCGGGAAAAATATCGCCTGATGACTGGCGGGCAGACTGTGGTAAATATACCAGCCAGGTTTGGCGCTACGTTTAATTTTATGCCCGTCGCCAAAATCCAGCAGCGCATCGCCGGTGATCATCACGTTATCTTTTTGCATTTTTAACTTACGGACAAAATTTGCGGCATCCTGATGAAAAATATCGCCCGAGTTGAGAAACAACGCGAACTTGCCTTGTGCCATCGCAATGCCTTTGTTCATGGCGTCGTAGATACCGTTATCTGGCTCGCTGACAAAGCGTAGGTTATAGATACCATTGAGATTTTCCAGATACTCACGGGTGCCGTCATTGGAGCCGCCATCGACAACAATCCATTCGAAGCTGATATCGTCCGCCTGCGCCAGATGCGCCAGCGAGGCATGTGTTTTGACTATCCCTTCGAGGTTACGAAACGCGACAGTGATTATGCTAAGCAACATGTTCTTATTATTACCTCGTAATATTTAACGCTTTTCGCAAAATAAACGGACAGACGATTAAAAATGCATATTCCGGGCTAAATATCGAACCGGTAAAAAACAGCGATACCGGAGTAAAAAGATATAATTGCACGCGAAAATTGCGGTTATCACCAAAAGCGTTGATCATCATTTTTATCACTTTCCCCATGTACCACAGCGATAAAAACACCGCGAACCAGGAAAAATAAATAATCAGCAGATACAAACCATTGTCTATGGTTTTTCCGACATCCGCACCGTTAAATATTCCGAATGATGCGACATATTCATAAAGTGAGCCAAATCTGACTACACCGTCAATATGGGTCAAAGAATAACCGACCATCACCAGCGGACCGACAATACGATAATACGATGACGATCCTTCCGTACCTAAATCGCCCAGACGGGTGGAAATATAAGGAAATGCGATTACCACACCAACCAGGAATACAGCCAGAGAAATCAATGCTAACGGTAACTTTTTCTTAATCGCCTCTTTATTCAGATATTGAAATGCCCACTCCAGCAAATAAAACAGGATAAAGGTCATAACCCCTGAAAACGATCCGGATAATATTATCCCTGCGAGAATCATAGCATCTGTTTTAGGCGTTTTGATACCAAACTGTTTGATGCTGAGCCAAATTGAGATTAATGCCAGAGCGAAAAATGCCGGTTCGAAATAAAGTGCTGTCGTGCGCTTGCCGCCGAATTTAATGAAATTCAGCACATAGCTGTTGCTGTAAATCAGATATTTCGAAATCGACTCCATAATACTGCTGCCACCGGTGAGGATAATTTGCGCCATCTCCACCGCCGCCAGCGCCACCACCAGCCCGACCACCAGATAAAAGAAACGTAATATCTTGCGATGGTTGTGTGGCGAAATCGTTTTAAAGCGAATACTCCACACCATGCCAATAATGATCACAATATAGACAAACAGCATGGTTGAAGTGACGTATTTACTGGCATCCAACGACTGACCAAACAGGTAGTTAAACGCCGTGAGTCCCGCACCAATCCCTAAGGCAATAATCAATTTTTTAACGCTGATGCGTTCTAAAAACAGCAGTAATAAGACAGGTAAAAAAGTGACGATGGTGATGGGGAAACTTTCGCCAAGCTGGGCGATTTTGACGTTAACCAGCAGGTAGATCAGCGGCAGCAGCAGGTAGCTACAGATTCTGATAGAAGTTGACATACTCCTCCAGCATCTGTTGTCCACTGTAGGCGGCGCGGCTGCGTTGGCTGAACTCAGCCAGCGTGGTACCAAATATCGCCTGCGCGATTTCCGGTTTGCTTAACTGCACCAGTTGCAGCACGTCTTCTTCGCTGACGGTTTTACCGCCGGATTTTTGCAGCACTTCCCGCGCCGCGTCGCTATGGGTGGCAATCACCGGCACGCCAATCGATAGCGCCTCACACAAAATCAGCGGGTAGTTATCGACGCGAGAACTGAACACCAGCGCATCCATCTGATTGAGCGCGCTCATCAACTTGCGCTTGTCAGTTTCAAAGCCGTGATTAACCACGTTGCCAGCGGTGAACGGCGAGAACTTACCAAAGGTATGCAGTTCGATTTTATCGCCCAGCGCCATCATCTCACGCACCAGTTGCTGGTTAGTCTTGCCGTCGTAACGCAGGTCATGCGCCACCACCGCGATTTTCGGCTTGCCCTGGGTTTCGCGTACCGGAGGCAAGTCCGCCAGAATCGCTTCTGTTGCCACATCAATACCATTATTGATAATCCGGCAACGCCCTGGACCGTACAGACTATTGAAAGCGTCAGCCACATGCTGGCTGGGGGAAATAAACTGACAGCCCAGTGCCAGCATCTCGCGGAATAACTGGCGTTTGCCCGCCACCAGCTGGTGCGCCCGATCAATCTTCACCGGCGGATAGTTATTTAAGGTCGGGCATTTCTGGCAGCCCGTTTTCCAGCCTTCGCAACCGTCGGTAAAGGCGCAGCGTCCGGTAACGCTCCAGTGATCGTGCAGCGTCCAGACCAGAGTGGCGTCCGGTTTATGGTTTTTCACCTTTTCGCAAAAGCGCACCACGCTGTTAAGATTCAACCAGTAGCTGTGCAGCACATGAAAATGCAGGACCACCGGACCCGGTGTGCGAGTAATGGTGCGATATAACTCATTGAAATTGCCGAACAGATCGCGATTAAACAGACGAAACAGGGCAATGTTCGCCATCGCGGTCATCCGCGGCGTATGTTTGATGACCTGCGGATAGTTTTGATGGCTGACGCTCTCTTTGCCGCCTTTGCCGTAACCGTAGACAAAATGTGACGCCAGCCCCTGTTGCAGCGCACGCTGGTGGAGATCTAACGCCACACCTGCTGCCCCGCCTTCCGCCAGTCGCACATTAAATTGCAAAATATTCATTTAATTACCTTCACTCGCGCTTTTTCTCCCACCACCAGCGCGTTGTCCGGGACAGAGTCGAGCACCACGCTGCCCGCACCCACGGTGACGTTGTTACCAAGCGTGATATCACCAAGAATAATGACGTTGGCACCGAGTTCGACGCCGTTGCCAATGTGTGGACATGCCATGTTATCGGCACCACGATTGCCGATAGTGACGCCGTGGCGAATGGTGAAATCATTCCCCGCCACCACGTTTTTATTGATCACTACGGCGTAACCGTGATGGATAGTAAAGCGGCGGCCAATGGTCGCGGCGGCCTGGATTTCATAACCGAAAAAGCATTCGGTGATAATGCGATACAGCACCAGCAGCGGGGCCGCCCACAGATTGTTGAGGACGTTCTTTTTGCGCCACACCGAACAAAAATGAGCAACGCGATAGGCAAGAACCATGCAGCACGGGCGTAAACTCCAGCTGTTGGCGCGCAGATCTTCCAGCATCTTTAGCGCCCCCGAATACCATCAGCCAGACGTTTGCCGTTACGCACCGACAGCAGCGTCAGCAAAGTGCGCCAGGTCATACGTTTATTGCGGATCTGGTAGAGGGTAAACAGCTGATATTTTTTGCTTGCACGGTCAAATTTATCTTTGTGCTTGCGGTAAAAGTGGAAGTACCCGGAGAATTTTTTCGGTGACGAGGTGATCTGCATTTCACCGTGATTGATATGCAGGATCTGCGTCGCCTCTTCCACTTTCCACGGTTCGCCATACTCCACCACCATCCGCAGGAAGATGTCGTAATCCTGTGCTGCTTTCAGTTCGGTATCGAACAAGCACTCTTTGAAACGCCACGCCCAGGTAAAAACCTGATTGCCAATGATATTGCGTTTATAGAACAGGCGGCGTGAGTACGGCGATTTGGGATACAGTGGTAAGCTTGCTGGTTGGGAATAAACTTCTCCCTGGCATACGTAGTCGTTAGCGTACAAAAAGGCGTGAGTGACCAGTTGCTGTTTATGGGCGAGGAAGACGCTCAGGCGGTTGGGCGTCCATTCATCATCGTCATCGATCCCGGTAATGTATTCCCCTTGCGCCAGCATAATCGCCTGGTTACGTACCGCGCACGCCCCGCTGTTAATGTCGTTGTGAATGTAGGTAATACGCGGATCGTTGAGGGCAGTGACGTACTGTTGCAGTTGTTCCCAGGAGGTGGAGCAATCATCCACGATGATCATCTCCCAGTTGCTGTAGTCCTGGCGCAGGACCGATTTTATCGCCCGAATCGCCAGTTGTTGGCGGTTCCAGGTCGGCATATAGATTGAAATCAGCGGATTGTCTTTCATAGGTTGTTCTCCCGGAGTGTCGAGATGTTCTGCCGGTTTATAAGCTTGTTTACGGGTTCTGTTGCCGGATGCGGCGTGAGCGCCTTATCCGGCCTACGGAGCTGGTTTGCTTGCCGGATGCGGCGTGAAGGTAGGTCGGATAAGATGCGTCAGCATCGCATCCGACAGCGGATGTCGTTATTTCGCATCCGACTTATATTCGTATTCGTAATAGCCATAATCCTGATACGCGCTGGCGCGGCGGAAGATGGAGTTCAGAATCACCCCTTTCACCGGAATACCGTTTTGCTCAAAGCGGCTCAGACTGGTTTCCACTTCTTTCAATGTGTTGACCGCATAACGCGCCACCATTAACGTGGTTCCGACATGACGACCAACAATTGCGGCATCGGTCACTGCCAGAATCGGCGGCGTATCAATCAACACCAGGTCATAGTTTTTACTCGCCCAGTTCACCAGTTCGGCAAAGCGTTCGCTCATCAACAGCTCAGAAGGATTTGGCGGCACCTGACCGCGCGGGATCAGGTCAAATTTGGCAATAGAGGTCGGTTTAGCAGCGGTAGTAATATCGCCCTGACCAATCAGAATTTCCGACAGACCATTGACGTTATTGGTGCCCAACAGCTCGTGGGTGTAGCCTTTGCGCATATCACAGTCGATCAACAACACCCGTTTATTGGTCTGGCTGATCACCGCCGCCAGGTTGGCGCAGACAAAGGTTTTACCAATTGACGGGCTAACCCCGGTCATCATCAACACATTGTTCTGCGCCTGCATCATCGCGAAGTGCAGACTGGTACGCAGACTACGGATGGCTTCAATCGCCAGATCGGTTGGATTCCCCACTGCCAGTAGCTGGCTCTGTTTATAGCGTTTAACCCCTTTGATGGTTTTGACGCTATCGCGCGCTTTCTGCCACTCCGACAGCGGGATGCTGGCATAGACGCTGATTCCGTGTTCTTCCAGCACTTGCGGGCTTTCGATGCCGCGATTAAACAACGAGCGCAGCAGCACACCCACGATAGAGAGCATCAGGCCAAGGATAATCGCGCCGAGGATAATCAGCCCTTTCTTCGGTTTTAGCACGCCAGGCTGGGTGATTGCCGGGTCAACAATGCGCACATCGCCGACGGTGCTGGCTTCGGTGATTTTCAGCTCCTGCTCTTTATTCAGCAGTTGCATATAGACCTGCTGACCAGACTCGACATCGCGGGTCAGGCGCACAATCTCCTGCTGGGTTTTCGGCATCGCCGTTACGCGACCGTTAAGTTTGGCTTTCTCTTCTTCCAGCGCCTGACGTTTCTCCAGCAGCGTGCGGTACGCCGGGTGAACTTTGGTGTACAGCTTGGAGATTTCCGCCTCTTTAAAGGTCAGTTCGTTCAACTGCGCGTCAATGTTCACCATCGAATCGAGCACCGCTTTCGCTTCAAGCGGCAGATCAACAGAATCTTTATCCTGACGGAAGGCATTCAGTTTGTTTTCGGCAACATCGAGGCGGCTACGTACTTCCGGTAACTGTTGCGCGAGGAAAGCGAGGCTTTTCGACGCTTCCGCCGATTTGCGCTCAATATTTTGTTCCTGATAGTTACGGGCGATGCTGTTAAGAATGTCGCGGATCTGTTCGCGATCTTCACCGGTATAAGTCAGGCTCAGTACGCCTGCGTCTTTGCCGTTCTCCGTTACCGTCAGGCTGTTTTGCAGTTGGTTGATCATCCCCAACGTGGAGTATTTGGTGACGGTAAACTCACTGCCCGGGCGGGCGTGAATGGCTTCAACCATCAGCGTGACGCCTTCTTTTTTCAGCATCTGGCCCGCTTGCCCACGGGCGCTAAAGCCGCCATCACTGCTCAGGGTGTAGTTTTTATTGTCCAGCACATTAAGCGTAAACACCTGGTCCGCCATCTCTTTCGGGCGGTTAAAGGTGGTCACTTTCACCGTCTCGTTCTGACGTCCCATCAAACGATCCCAGCCCGCACCGAAAATCGGGAACGTGTTTTTGCTCACCGCAATATCGAGGTCTAGATCGTCCACCGTTTTACCAAGCACCAGACGCGAACGAATCAACTGGATCTCGGCGTCCGATGCAGGCGGTTTGTTGGCTAATGCCGAGCCGATATCCTGCACCAGCGAATTGCCGCTGCTTTGCTCGATTTGTACCAGTGCGTCGGCACTATAAATCGGCGTGGCGAAGAAGGTGTAAACCACGGCACAGAGGGCAAATACGGCGGTGATGCCAATCACCCACCAGCGCGCTTCAATGACGGTGCCGATCAGGCGACCAATATCGATTTCATCACTGCCCGTTACCGGAGCGGCATGTTGTTTTACTTTTTCTGTCATTCTTATACCTGCTCTGCGTTCAATGCCTGCGCCCACTGGCGGGCAGACCGTTCAAGTAATGTGTACACCGCTGCAAACGTTTCCCGGCTTTTGCGATACGGATCGGGGATTTCACATTCGTTATCCCAGTGACCAAACAGCATCACTTTGCCGCGCATCTCAGGTGCCATCTCGCATAAGCGTTCGATATGGCGCTTTTCCATGGTCAAAATCAGGTCATAGTTGCGACACAGACGGCGGCTGATTTGCCGTGCACAGTGACCTTCCAGAGACAGTTGATGTTCTGCGGCGACGCTGATAGCGGTAGGATCAGCGCCCTTACCGACCAGCGCGCCGAGTCCAGCGGACTCCACTTTCAGTTCCGGGTGATAACGTTGCAGTAAGCGTTCCGCCGTCGGGGAACGGCAAATATTGCCGACACAGACAACTAAGATGTTGTTAAACATGACGATTACCAGTTATGAATGTCGCTGGCTGTATCCGTCATGTAACGGACACCGCTAATAGTTGGCAGCAACTGATTGATCAGACGGTTCCAGCGGGAAACCGGGGCGGTGGTGACATACACCACGTCATAAGGTTGCAGGCGGAATTCTGTCGCCATCACCAGCGACGTCGCATCGGACATATCCAGCTGGTAGATATTGGCAATCTTGCCATTACGCCCGCCCTCGCCTTTCAGCGGACGAATGACAAAGATGCCGCTGGCGTTGGAGGTGGTCATGTCGATGCCTTCAGCATTACCCAGGGCTTCAGTCAGGGTCATGCCGCTAAAGTCCATTTTCAGGGTGCTCTGTTTCTTCACTTCACCCATCACAAATACTTTCAGATCATCATTACGCGGCACGTAGAGAATATCGCCGGGATAAAGCAGTCGGTTCTGATTGAGGTCGCCGTTTTGCATCAGCGCCTGCAAAGAAATGCGTTCTTCACGACCATTGTGTGTTAGCACCACGTTGCGCCAGTCAGCGGTGTCGGTCAGGCCACCTGCGGCGTTGATGGCGTCGAGAATAGTCAGTGGTACGTTGGTGATCGCCTGTTGACCGGATTTATTCACCTGACCTGAGATATAGGCCTTTTGTGAGCGGAAGGCGGCGATATTAACGTCCACCTGCGGGTCAGCGATGTACGTCGCTAAGCGCCCGGTAATATCACTGCGGATTTCAGCGAGCGTTTTCCCGACTACGTGAACCTTGCCGATATACGGGTAGAACATGGTGCCGTCAGGCTGTACCCAGTTGCCGGTGTCACTGGAGCTGCGGTACTGACCGGCTGGCGTGGTGAGTTCCGGGTGATCCCAGACGGTGACATTAAGAACGTCCCCCGGCCCGACGCGATACTGGTAATTCGCGATCTCGCTTTCCAGCGTCATATTGGGGCGCGCTACGTTGGGTCGTGGACGTAATTGGTCAATCAGGCGCGGGGTCAACGGATAAACATTCACCATTTTGTCGAGATCGAAATCAGCGTCCTGCTGTTTGATGACGTCTTTGCCCATCGTCGACATATTGCTGCCCGGAAGTACTGTGCAACCGCTTATCAAGGTTACTGACACCAATAATGGCATCAATTTCATTTTGGATTTCATCATTGTTTATTTATCACTTTGGCAGAGTAATTATCCTGTGCACTATTAATAGCAATGTCGCCATGCACATTTACCTTGCAGTTAATTGAATACAAATTTAACTGGCATCAGTCCTAAAAAAATTGATTTCATCCGCAGGCTATTGACAGAATAATTCAGACTGGTCTTTCAGGCATCCAGACACGCTACCGCCCCTGGCTTTTTAGCTACCAATACACTGATTTAGCTTAATTTTTCAAACCCTCTCTGCATACAATCGTTGATGAGAAAGGGTTATTGCGGAAATTAACTTCCGAATATAAGGTGACATTATGGTAATTGAATATTGGCTCTCCAATAATGCAGGAGGAAGTGTTACAGCTAACGGAATAGCAGGCAAGGTAACAATTCGGCAATTGGCTATTTTTAAGAATTATATTAAGTGTCATTCAATATGGTTTTTAGGAGTTTCTTTAGGTTGACAATATTTAATATTGCGTCTCCACATGCGATATTTCTTAAATAATGTTTTATTATTACCACTTTTAATTCAGGGATAATGTGAGGTTATTACCCTCAAATAATATGAGATAAATAGTGCTGCAACATTGCATTTTTGCCCCGATTTATCCATGATCGAATTGTGACATTTGTCATACAACGAATAGGTTTTGTACTTACTATGGAATGGATTGCCGATCCGTCTATCTGGGCCGGGTTAATCACGCTGATTGTGATCGAACTGGTCCTCGGCATTGATAACCTGGTCTTTATTGCCATCCTCGCCGAAAAACTACCGCCGAAGCAGCGCGACCGCGCACGGGTTACCGGGCTGCTGCTGGCGATGTTAATGCGCCTGTTACTGCTGGCGTCAATCTCCTGGCTGGTCACCCTGACTCAACCGCTGTTCAGCTTCCGCTCGTTTACCTTTAGCGCCCGCGACTTAATCATGCTGTTTGGTGGTTTCTTCCTGTTGTTCAAAGCCACGATGGAGCTGAACGAACGGCTGGAAGGGAAAGACAGCAATAATCCCACACAACGCAAAGGTGCGAAGTTCTGGGGCGTGGTGACGCAAATTGTGGTACTGGACGCCATTTTCTCACTCGACTCAGTGATTACCGCCGTCGGGATGGTCGACCATTTACTGGTCATGATGGCCGCCGTGGTTATCGCTATCAGCCTGATGTTGATGGCCAGCAAGCCGTTAACGCAATTTGTTAACAGTCACCCGACGATCGTTATTCTCTGCTTAAGCTTCCTGTTGATGATTGGCTTTAGCCTGGTGGCAGAAGGTTTCGGCTTCGTCATTCCGAAAGGCTACCTGTACGCTGCCATTGGTTTCTCGGTGATGATCGAGGCGCTCAATCAGTTGGCTATCTTTAACCGGCGACGTTTTCTTTCCGCTAACCAGACGCTGCGCCAGCGGACTACCGAAGCGGTAATGCGCCTGCTTAGCGGGCAAAAAGAAGATGCGGAACTGGACGCCGAAACCGCGTCCATGCTGGTGGATCATGGTAACCAGCAGATCTTTAATCCGCAGGAACGGCGGATGATTGAGCGGGTACTAAATCTTAACCAGCGTACCGTCAGCAGCATTATGACGTCGCGCCACGATATTGAGCATATCGATCTCAACGCGCCGGAAGACGAGATCCGCCAGTTGCTGGAGCGAAATCAGCATACGCGGCTGGTGGTTACCGACGGTGATGACGCAGAAGATTTGCTCGGTGTTGTTCACGTTATCGACCTGCTACAACAGTCTCTGCGCGGCGAACCGCTCAACCTGCGGGTGTTGATTCGCCAGCCGCTGGTGTTCCCGGAAACCTTGCCGTTGTTACCTGCCCTGGAGCAGTTCCGTAATGCCCGCACGCACTTTGCTTTTGTGGTGGATGAGTTTGGCTCGGTGGAAGGGATTGTGACATTAAGTGACGTCACTGAAACCATTGCCGGTAACTTACCGAACGAAGTGGAAGAGATCGACGCCCGCCATGATATTCAGAAGAATGCGGACGGTTCCTGGACGGCGAATGGTCATATGCCGCTGGAGGATCTGGTGCAATATGTGCCGCTGCCGCTGGATGAAAAACGTGAATATCACACCATTGCCGGGCTGTTGATGGAGTATTTGCAGCGTATTCCAAAACCTGGCGAAGAAGTTCAGGTGGGGGATTATTTGCTTAAAACGTTGCAGGTAGAAAGCCATCGCGTGCAGAAGGTGCAGATTATACCGCTGCGTAAGGATGGCGAGATGGAGTACGAGGTGTGATGGTATCGGTCATTTTACCCGATGCTGCGTAACGCCTTATAACTTCAGCAATGAAGCGTTGTCTGTGGTACATGGACATCACAGCGGGGGTGTGGGCCCGGGTTGCCAGGGTGGTGGCGATTGAGCCACCCTGGCACGTTCACCGGCTTGAGCGTTCCATAGTAACGAGGAACATCAAGTGAACGGAACAGCCTTCGATCTTACATATTCAGAATATAATGATGCCGCCACGAACGCCTGATGCGACGCTTTACGCGTCTTATCAGGCCTACAGGACTGGTCACCTGGTAACCTACATCTTCTCAAGCAACTTCTTCACATCTTTGCCATTACGGGAATCTTTATTCCGCTCGGCCCAGTCATTCAGGCGACGTTTCGCTTCGTCCTGTAGATGTTTGCGCAGTAACTGATCCACTTGCAGGCTGTAATTGAGTTGCTGCCAGTTGCCATAAACCCGCAGCGGTACTGGCGTTTCTTTCAGGAAATCAATCAGTTTGCTTTCCCCGTTCCAGCCACCCACGACCCGAATATCAAACTGGGTGTCGCAGGTTTGATCTGCCAGATTCAACATGCCTTCCCCTGTCAGCGCCAGCACAGGCGATTGACCTTGCATGTCGTTTAACGTCACGACGCCATCCTTCAACGTCAAATCGGTGGTAAAGCGGTCAAGCCGCGTCACGTTATCAAAGTTTTCAGCGGCCTTCACATCACCGCCATTACGCTCTACCGCTTGCTGAATCATCTGCTGGAAGTTCATCCCTTCCATGCGCGTGTCGGTCATTTCGACATGTGCCTGTCCTTGCCAGTTGTGGCGGAATGCGTCGGCATCTATGTCAGCACCGGAGAAATCACCAGCCAGTGACATTTTTCCGGTCAACGAAATCGGATAGTTAAACGCCTTCAGAATGGTACCAATCTCAACGTTTTCCAGCCGTGGCTGGAAGTTTATCCGCGGATTTATTGATGTCGCGTCCAGCGTGCCCGGCAGTGAAACCTGTCCACCGTTAAGCTTGCCCTGCAGTTGAGTAATTTCCAGCAAACCCGACTTGTTGGTCATTTGCGTGGCAACATCTGTAAAATTCATTCCGCGCCAGCGCACGTTACTGACCTGCAACAAAATATCAGCCGTAAAGCCTTGCAGTCCCTGATAGGCCGGTTCATCAATACGCGAAGAAATAACCGGGCGCGGCAACGTTGATTGGCTCTGCCCCTGCTGCGCGGCACCGTTTTCACCATTCGCTGTTTCATTAAGCGGGATGAGGTTGTCAAGATTCAGTTGCGGGAATTGCAGCCTCAGCTGCCATTCCGGTTTCTCTGTCAGCGTAACCTGTGCTTGCCCGCTCAGCGTACTGTCATTGGCGGTCAAGCTGATTTGGTTAAATGAAAGGCGTTTATGTGACTCCTGCCACTGGGCCTGGAAACTCCCCTGCCCCTGAATACCTTGTTTTGGTAAATCGGCACCCTGCAACTGCCAGTTAATTTGTTCAATAGCCGCCGTTAAATCATGCGGATAATCAGAAGCATCTACCGTACCGTTAAGGGATATCGTGAGATCGCGCTGATCGCGATTAACCCGCCCGGAAAACTCAAATGAGCCACGATGTTGGGGATCTTGTTCCATTTGCAGGCGGATATTGCGGATTGTCACCTGCTCGTCATCTTCATGCTGGAACACCAGAACGCTGTCCGCCACCTTAAGACTGGATATATCAAACGACCATCCGCGATCGTCTGACAGATCCGGCAAGGTATTGTCGCGCGGTGCAACCGGAGCGTCTTCACTGCGCACCGCTTCCGTCTGCGGCGTCAGTTGGATCACTGCCCCTTTTAGCATCACCTGCTTAACGCTCAGTTGATGACTCAGTAGTGGTAAAAGCGCCACGTCCAGACGCATGTTGTCGGCGCGAACCAGTGGCTGGCTTGCGCCCTGGGCGGTGAGAGACATTCGCCCGGAGAGGATACTAAGCTGCGGCCAGACGTGCCAACGCAGTGGCCCGTCGAGCTGCAATTGATAACCGCTACGTGCAGCAACTTGCTTGACCATATAGTCGCGGAAATCATTCGGATTCACCAGCAACACTAACGCAGATAACCCGGCCACCAGCACGACCAGGAGTATCATCAGCGTCGTCAGAAATCGTCTCATGGTATCCTCAATGGGCCTGAATTAGTCTTTATCGATTCGGCTGGCTACCGCGCCCTGCTGGTTGCGATATTTCGCATCTTCACGGCGGTTGTAAGGTCGCGCCGCCGGGCCGGAAAGCGGCTCAAAGCTCAGCGCACCAATTAACATGCCCGGACGCAGCGCCAGCGGCAGCTTACCGGAGTTGTAGAACTCCAGCACAATGCAACCAGACCAGCCCGGATCGATGCGGTGCGCGGTGACGTGCACCATCAGCCCCAGACGCGCCAGTGAGGAACGCCCGTCCAGCCAGCCCACCAGATCGGCTGGCAGCGTCACCGACTCCAGCGTCACCGCCAGCGCCAGCTCTCCTGGGTGAAGATAGAACGCCTCGCCCTCGTCGAGAACGATCTCATCGCTCATCACGCGGTCAAGCGCGGCGCTCACTTCATCTTTGGGACCGCTCAGATCGATAAACGCTGCCGTGTGACCACGGAAGGTACGAAATTTATTGCCCAGGCGTACATCCACCGTCGCGCCGTTAATACGCTCCACTGGCGGACGTGGGTTGATCGACAAACGGCCTTCATCAAGCCAGGCTTCAATATCTCGGTCACACAGACGCATGGCATTTTCTCCTTTCGCGCATCACTCCCTTAACGCCAATTACGTCAAGGGCATACCAGGTTATCACTGAACGGTACACAATTTATCAAGCTTATTCAAAGAACTGACTTATTTTCGCTTTCAATATATCGATCGCGATGCGGTTTTTCCCGCCGCGCGGCACGATAATGTCCGCATATTGTTTAGAAGGCTCAATGAATTGCAGGAACATCGGGCGCACGGTTTTTTGATATTGCGCCATCACTGAATCCATTGAACGCCCACGCTCGTTAACGTCACGCTTGATGCGGCGCATCAGGCAGATATCCAGCGGGGTATCAACGAAAATGGAGAAGTTAAGTTCGTCACGCAAACGCGCATCCGTCAGCAACAAAATGCCTTCGAGAATGATGACCTTCTTCGGCTCAACCGTCACCGTTTCTTTCATACGCGTATGTTCAACATAGCTGTAAACCGGCAGGTCAATTGCCGAGCCGCGTTTCAACGCTTGTAAATGCTCAAGCAGCAGACTGTGATCCATCGCGCTGGGATGGTCGTAGTTGGTCTTAACGCGTTCTTCCATCGACAGATGGCTTTGATCTTTGTAATAGCAGTCTTCGGGAATTACGCCGATGTGTTCATCACCGACTTGCTCACGCAATTCACGATAAAGGGTACTGGCAATAAGACTCTTGCCGGAAGCCGATGCGCCAGCGATACCGATAATGACGCACTGATGAGACTGATCAGTCATATATTTAGCGACCTGATTAACCTGGATGTTAGGAAGGGGGCGACGAAGCGCCAAACGCGGCAATTATAGGGATTTCATCCGTCTGATACCAGTCGAATAGCGTTGCCGCGCGCTCAGAGTTAATTGTTGACAAAGAATTCCCGGGGGCAAATTACGTTGATCAGTTTTATGTAAGGTAAAAAATGTTATACGCAGTTGCGCAAATTATCCGCCTTTACGTCACTTTATGAGCAATTCGCATATAAAATGTAAAACTTTTGTACTAGCATAAACACAGAAACGAATACTGGCGACCAGGTCTTGCGGATAAAGCGGTAATGAGCAAACAATCACAGCATGTATTAATTGCCCTGCCCCACCCGCTGCTTCACCTGGTCAGTTTAGGTTTAGTCTCGTTTATCTTTACCCTTTTCTCGCTTGAGCTTTCGCAGTTTGGCACCCAACTCGCCCCACTGTAGTTCCCGACGTCCATCATGATGGTGGCGTTTTATCGCCATGCCGGGCGCATGTGGCCGGGAATTGCGCTGAGCTGTTCGCTGGGAAATATCGCCGCATCCATCCTGCTTTTTTCCACCAGCTCGCTGAACATGACCTGGACGACCATCAATATTGTTGAAGCCGTGGTCGGGGCAGTGCTGCTACGTAAATTGCTGCCGTGGTATAACCCCTTGCAAAATCTGGCTGACTGGCTGCGTCTGGCACTCGGCAGCGCCATTGTTCCGCCTCTGTTGGGGGGTGTTCTGGTTGTCCTGCTGACGCCCGGAGACGATCCTCTCAGGGCATTTTTGATATGGGTACTGTCAGAATCCATCGGCGCTCTGGCACTGGTGCCGCTGGGATTGTTATTTAAACCACACTATCTGCTGCGCCATCGCAACCCACGGTTGCTTTTTGAGTCGCTGCTCACGTTAGCCATCACACTGACGTTAAGCTGGCTTTCGATGCTGTATCTGCCGTGGCCTTTTACTTTCATTATTGTGCTGTTGATGTGGAGCGCCGTGCGTCTGCCACGAATGGAAGCCTTTTTGATCTTCCTTACCACGGTGATGATGGTGTCGCTGATGATGGCCGCGGATCCCTCCCTGCTTGCTACGCCGCGTACGTACCTGATGAGCCATATGCCGTGGCTACCGTTTTTGCTGATCCTGCTGCCCGCCAACATCATGACCATGGTGATGTATGCCTTTCGTGCGGAACGCAAACACATTTCCGAAAGCGAAACCCACTTTCGGAACGCGATGGAATATTCCGCTATCGGTATGGCGTTAGTGGGCACCGAGGGACAATGGCTGCAAACCAACAAAGCGCTCTGCCAGTTTCTCGGGTACAGTCAGGAAGAGCTGCGCGGACTCACCTTTCAGCAACTGACCTGGCCGGAGGATCTCAATAAAGATCTCCAACAGGTTGAAAAGCTGATAAGCGGTGAAATAAACACCTATTCAATGGAAAAACGCTACTACAACCGCAATGGCGATGTTGTCTGGGCGTTGCTTGCCGTCTCACTGGTGCGCCACACGGATGGCACGCCGCTCTATTTTATCGCTCAGATTGAAGACATTAACGAGCTAAAACGCACCGAACAGGTCAATCAGCAACTGATGGAGCGCATCACGCTGGCTAACGAAGCGGGCGGGATTGGCATCTGGGAGTGGGAGTTGAAGCCGAATATTTTTAGCTGGGATAAGCGGATGTTCGAGCTGTATGAAATTCCTCCGCATATCAAACCGAACTGGCAGGTGTGGTACGAGTGTGTATTGCCGGAAGATCGCCAACACGCCGAAAAAGTGATTCGTGATTCGTTGCAATCACGCTCGCCCTTTAAGCTGGAATTTCGCATTGCCGTGAAAGATGGCATCCGCCATATCCGCGCCCTCGCCAACCGGGTACTGAATAAAGAAGGCGAAGTCGAACGCCTGCTCGGCATTAATATGGATATGACTGAGGTTAAACAGCTTAACGAGGCATTGTTTCAGGAAAAAGAGCGCCTGCACATTACGCTTGATTCCATCGGTGAAGCCGTGGTCTGTATTGATATGGCGATGAAAATTACCTTTATGAATCCAGTGGCGGAGAAGATGAGCGGCTGGACGCAGGAAGAAGCGTTAGGTGTTCCGCTCCTGACGGTGTTGCATATTACTTTTGGCGACAACGGACCATTAATGGAGAACATTTACAGTGCCGACACCTCACGTTCCGCGATCGAGCAAGATGTGGTGTTGCACTGTCGGAGCGGCGGCAGTTACGACGTGCATTACTGTATTACGCCGTTAAGTACTCTGGACGGCAGCAATATTGGTTCGGTTCTGGTGATTCAGGACGTTACCGAATCACGCAAAATGCTGCGCCAGCTGAGCTACAGCGCCTCCCATGATGCACTGACGCATCTCGCCAACCGCGCCAGTTTTGAGAAACAACTGCGTATCCTGCTGCAAACGGTAAACAGTACACATCAGCGACATGCCCTGGTGTTTATCGATCTTGATCGCTTTAAAGCGGTGAATGACAGCGCCGGGCATGCGGCGGGTGACGCTTTGCTGCGCGAACTGGCGTCGTTAATGCTGAGTATGCTGCGTTCCAGCGACGTGCTGGCGCGACTCGGTGGGGATGAATTTGGTCTGCTGCTACCAGACTGTAATGTTGAAAGCGCGCGTTTTATCGCTACACGCATTATCAGTGCCGTGAATGACTATCACTTTATATGGGAAGGCCGTGTGCATCGGGTAGGTGCCAGTGCCGGGATTACCTTGATTGATGACAACAATCATCAGGCGGCAGAAGTGATGTCGCAGGCTGATATCGCCTGTTATGCCTCCAAAAATGGTGGCCGGGGCCGGGTGACGGTTTACGAACCGCAGCAAGCTGCCGCACATAGCGAACGGGCGGCGATGTCGCTTGATGAACAGTGGCGGATGATTAAAGAGAATCAGTTGATGATGCTCGCCCACGGTGTCGCTTCGCCACGGATCCCGGAAGCGCGTAATTTGTGGCTGATTTCACTTAAGCTCTGGAGTTGCGAAGGCGAGATTATTGATGAACAAACATTTCGTCGTAGCTTCAGCGATCCGGCGCTTAGCCATGCTCTTGACCGCCGGGTATTCCACGAATTTTTCCAGCAGGCCGCAAAAGCGGTTGCCAGTAAAGGCATAAGCATCTCCCTCCCCCTTTCCGTTGCCGGTTTGAGTAGCGCCACGCTGGTGAATGATCTGCTTGAGCAGCTGGAAAATAGCCCTCTACCACCACGGTTATTACATCTGATTATTCCGGCTGAAGCGATTTTAGATCACGCAGAAAGCGTGCAAAAACTGCGGCTGGCGGGATGTCGGATAGTGCTCAGCCAGGTGGGCCGCGATCTGCAAATCTTCAACTCGCTGAAAGCGAATATGGCAGATTACCTGCTACTTGATGGTGAGTTATGCGCCAACGTGCAGGGTAATTTGATGGATGAGATGCTGATTACGATTATTCAGGGGCACGCTCAGCGACTCGGGATGAAAACCATCGCCGGGCCAGTCGTTTTACCCTTAGTGATGGATACGCTTTCTGGCATCGGCGTCGATCTGATTTATGGTGAGGTGATTGCCGATGCCCAACCGCTGGATTTGCTGGTGAATAGCAGTTATTTCGCGATTAACTGAGGGAGCGTTTGCCCATTGCCTGATGCGACGCTAACGCGTCTTATCAGGCCTACAAATCGCTCATTCCGCAAGGCGCTCGCACCGCTTCCGGCGACCAACGTCATGCTTCGTCTGGCTGCCAGCCTTCCGTATACCAGATATGCAACAGCGCATAAGAACGCCAGGGCTTCCAGCGCTCGGCATAACGGCGGATTTGCGCCGGTGTCATTCCCGGAAATCGCTGTTTAATCAGATAATCATCCGGCAGGAAAACATCTTTCGCCTGCCAGCCACGCAAAGCAAAATAATTCGCCGTCCAGCTCCCGATACCCGGAAAAGTTTGCAGCGTTTTCATCGCCTGCTCCACATCGCCCGGTATTGTCATTGGTAAGGTGCCCTCCAGCGCCGCATTTGCCAGATGAATCAGCGCCTCTGCCCGTTTCAACGGCATACCTAACGCTTTTAATGCCTGCGGGTCTGCTGCTGCCAGCCGCTGAGGCGTGGGGAAGCAGATATACTCCGGAAAATCATCCAGCCGTTCGCCATAAAGCTGTGCCACTCTGGCGGTCAATTTTGCCGCCATCGCCACGCTCACCAGTTGGCCTAAAATCGCCCGCACGCCCTGCTCAAAAGCATCAACACTGCCGGGTAAACGCAATCCGGGCCGCGCCGCGCCTAACTTGCCCAACGCACCGTTAACAATCTGCGGGTTACATTGCAGATCAAGCAGGCGGCTCATTTTCGCCAGACACTCAGCGGCAACGGGTTCTAAACCTACACTTAAATTTATGTGCAGAGTATGGCGGGCTATATCCGGAACAGCAGTCACCACGCCGCGATATTCGCCCACCGCCAGACTACGGGCATAATAACTGTCCGCGACCGTTTCCACACCGCTCACCGCACGGGCGGCGAGAAATCCCAACATCCACGACCAGTCATACGGCGGCTGCCAGTTCAGGGTATACATCGCATCTCCTTATTCATCCGCTTTCAGCATAAACGTTATTCAGACGCTACGCTTTGCTTTCATATTCCGGTTGTCGCGACGGCAACATTTCGCTAAAGTCACGCCCCTTCTTCACCGGCATGGGGATTAATTCGTGTTTATTGGTTTTGATTACGGTACAGCAAACTGTTCAGTGGCGGTCATGCGTGACGGTAAACCGCAATTACTGAAAATGGAAAACGACAGCACGCTGCTGCCTTCAATGCTTTGCGCGCCAACGCGTGAAGCAGTAAGTGAATGGCTGTACCGCCATCATGATGTTCCGGCAGACGACGATGAAACGCAGGCGCTGTTATGTCGGGCGATTCGTTATAACCGCGAAGAAGATATCGATGTTACGGCGAAAAGCGTGCAGTTCGGTCTTTCCTCACTGGCACAGTACATTGATGATCCAGAAGAAGTGTGGTTTGTGAAATCACCAAAATCGTTCCTCGGTGCCAGCGGCTTAAAACCGCAGCAGGTAGCGCTGTTTGAGGATCTGGTCTGCGCAATGATGTTGCACATTCGCCAGCAGGCGCAGGCGCAGCTGCCAGAAGCGATTACTCAGGCGGTGATTGGTCGCCCGATCAACTTCCAGGGGCTGGGCGGCGATGAAGCAAACGCCCAGGCGCAAGGGATTCTGGAACGCGCGGCGAAGCGTGCCGGATTCAGGGACGTGGTATTCCAGTACGAGCCGGTCGCGGCTGGGCTGGATTACGAAGCCACCTTGCAGGAAGAAAAACGGGTGCTGGTGGTGGATATCGGCGGTGGTACGACTGACTGTTCATTGCTGCTGATGGGACCGCAGTGGCGTTCGCGTCTCGATCGTGAAGCCAGCCTGCTGGGTCACAGTGGTTGTCGTATTGGCGGTAACGATCTGGATATCGCCCTGGCGTTTAAAAACCTGATGCCACTGCTGGGTATGGGTGGCGAAACCGAAAAAGGCATCGCCCTGCCGATCCTGCCGTGGTGGAATGCGGTTGCCATCAACGACGTACCTGCGCAGAGTGATTTCTACAGTAGTGCCAACGGTCGTCTGCTTAACGATCTGGTACGCGATGCCCGCGAACCGGAAAAAGTGGCCCTGTTACAGAAAGTCTGGCGTCAGCGTTTAAGCTATCGCCTGGTGCGTAGCGCAGAAGAGTGCAAAATTGCTCTTTCAAGCGTAGCGGAAACCCGCGCCTCACTGCCGTTTATCAGCAATGAACTGGCTACGCTGATTAGCCAGCGAGGGCTGGAAAGCGCCCTCAGCCAGCCACTGACGCGGATTCTGGAACAGGTGCAACTGGCCCTGGATAACGCCCAGGAAAAACCGGACGTTATCTACCTGACCGGCGGTAGCGCCCGTTCTCCGCTGATTAAAAAAGCGCTGGCAGAACAGTTGCCGGGCATTCCGATTGCAGGCGGCGATGACTTTGGCTCCGTCACCGCCGGGCTGGCACGCTGGGCGGAAGTGGTGTTTCGTTAATTGAAAAATGGCTCAGCAGCGGCTTAAATCTGCCTGCGCCTGAGCCAGTTTTTCTGCTGCCTGACGTAACGGTTCCATCAACGGCATGGTCCGTGCTGGAGCATGAAGGCGGAATCGCTGCAACTCTGTCGCGCCGACTGTCAACGCCGATTCCAGCCGATGTCGTTTGGCGGTCATTTTCGCCATTACCGCTTGTCTGTCTGCTGGCGTTATCGCTTCATTCGGCCTGAACACAAAACGGCGTTCACAGCTCGCTTTCCAGTCGATAACCGCCTGGGTCAGATGGTCGCCAAACCCTTTCACTTGCTTAACGCCACGACGGGTAACATCTGCGGCTGTTTCAATACCAAAAGACCGTAACGCCGCTTTACGCGCAGGGCCAACGCCGGGAATAGAGGCAACATCAATAAAAAATCCCTCCAGAAACTTCTGCTTCTGCCGTTCCCTTGCAGTGTCATGAAGTGCTGCCAGAGCGCGTTTCTCTTCTTCCGGTAACCCGAGAATTTCGTCCTTCATTTTTTCGAGCATCGTCCGTTTGGCGATAAAACCTTCCAGGCCGCCTACCTGCTGGATCTGGCGGACTAAATGGTCATAGTCCATTTTCGCACGATTAAATGCCTCACGGCGTTGCTGAACTTCTGCTTTGTACGCTTTGCTTGTCAGACTGCCAATAATCCAGATAGCCGCCAGCACAGGAACCAAAATAATATAACGCGGTTCTGCCTGAAGGCCGCAAAGCAGCAGCGATAATGCTGACAGTGCGATCTCAAGCAGAATGATGTATTCGCGCCGTAACAGGCCTAAAGGAAGCGGCCTGCCAGTCGGTTGGAAATGATCGGGTAATGGCAGTTGCAATGCTGGCGGTGCTACTGACGCCATCACCATCGCCCAGACTTTCGCCAGCACAAAATTCCCGCCGGTGGTAATGACCTCTTCGCCGAGATCAATAAAATAGATAACGCCTTGATTATCCAGCGTACACCACGGGCAGTCGGTCAAATGAGCGGGATAAACATGCATTGCCGAAACGGTACATTTCTTTAACTGTTGGCGTAGAGAATCCAGTGCTGCTACCCACGCTTTAGCCGTCGGACGCCCGGTTGCTACACCACTTTCCGTAAACGCCTGCTGAAACATGGCTTCAACATCGCCCGGTAACATCGACAGCGGAATCGATCGTGGCGGCGGTTTTAAACCACGTCGCTGATTATCTGACGCGTAGGCATAACGGAAATGGGCAATATCCGTCTCCAGCGCATTACCCGCATCAGAGATAAGCGGCACACCAGAATAAGGATGCCGCCCACCAAACAAGACGTGAAAAATCAGCAACGCAAGGCCAAAATTATCGTGATTCGCGGTACGTTCAAAACCGACAAATGATGGCAAGGTTTGTAGCTCTGGCGGCGTAAAATGCGACACGCCGACTTCGCATAAATGCAGTGTGCCATTGGCGTTAATCTGAAAGGAGTCACTATCGATCAACACCACTTTGCTGTCGCGACCTACCATAAAGCTGTTCTGGTTTACGTCCCCCACGACGTGCCCGTGCTCGTGAACCGTAGCAAAAGATGAAGCAATATTGCGCGCAACATAGAGTAGAAAATCCCACGCACAATGAGGGTAACTCTGGCGACGATGTGCCGGGCTATAGATCATATGAATCGGTTCTTTACCAGAAACTTTTGGCATCATAAAACCGATAACTTTTCCGCCTCGCCCACCGTGAAGCGTTGCCTGCGGCCAGGCGACATAATTCAACAACTGCGCGTCAGCTGTCGCAGCCATAAAGGCAAGTTTGTCCTGTTTTAAGGCGGGTGGCGGCGTGTGATAAATCTTGGCGACGCTATCGGCAAACTCCTCGATATCATAAACCGCACCTTCACCGCCTTTGCCCAGTTCACGGCCTGGCGTAACGCACTCACCAGTAGCAGTATATAAAGTGGGTTTCATGGTAACCACAGCGCCAGTGCCAACGTTTTATCATCATCGGTACGCTCGTTTACCGCCGGGCTCGACAAAAACTGCTTTAACAATTCAGGTAATAAATCGAGTTGTTCCTGCGTTGCTGCCGCCAGTCCATTGAAAAACGGGGTAAAGAAAGGCACATGCGGAGAATTATCCAGCATATTTAACGCCAGTCGCTGAATACCATCCGTAAATGCTGCAACTTTATGCGCACGCTCAGTGCTGGTGAAAGTTTCCAGTCTGGAAACAGCATCTTCATCGCTAATGAAATGCGTCATATTGGCATATTCACCCACCATCGGCGTGAGCAGCAGTTCCAGACCACGACCAAAATCCACCACTACACCGCCGTCGCCAATTTGCATAATCAATGTGCCGTTAGCCGATGAAATCAATCCCAGAAACGTGCAGGCAAAATCGCGAACTGCTAATGCTTTGGCTTCTGCCTCGGCAAAAAGTCGTTGACGAATGGTCAGTACCATATTTGTGGCGAGGACATCATTAAGCCCCAATTCACCGTCCTGTACTTTTTGCACCATAAACGCCATCGCTTCATTGACGGCGAGCTTCGCGCCTTCTCCTCCCTGCGAAACGCTACCTGCGCCATCAGCAAGGAACATCACCAGTAATGGCTGCTGGTCATTTAGCCAGGCAACCTGCATCTGGCAGGCATCCTGACAAGGTAAATCAGCGCTAATGTGCGACGTTCCAACAGCGGATGCATAAACCAGACGCCAGCTCACACTGACGTCCAGCCTTTTGGCGCTTCCAGCACAACTTCCGTTCCCGGCGTGGAGCGGGAAACCGAACGCAGTGAACTGGATAACCAGCTAAACAGTTCGCGGAATTGTAATCCCTGCAGAGACAAAGGCTGACGGACGCTGATTTGGGCCAGCGTCTTCATATCCGCCCCCTGAACACCGATGGAAAAGAAGGCAAACTTCTTATCTTCTTCCCCCTGAAACACTTTGTTGGCGGCAGCCTGCCACTCATCGGTTGGAGCGCCATCGGTGATCAGGAAAATCCACGGGCGATAATACGAAATACCATTTGCACGATACTCACGTTTCCGCTCCTCTACCATATCCAGGGCTTTGGTAATGGCGGCACCCATTGGTGTATCGCCCTGGGCAAACAGGATGGGCGGGAAAAAATTAGCGGCGCTGGTAAAGGGTTGTTCCACATGCACCGGGCCGAACGTCACAATACCAAGTTCCACTCTTTTTAAGGCCAGCGGGTCGGCAAGCAGCTCATCGCGAAAGGTAACCAATCCGGCGTTAAGTTCATTAATGGGTCTACCGTTCATCGAACCAGAAACATCCAGCAGCAAAATGCAGGGGCAACGTGGTTCCGGGTTACTGGCAAAATCGCTGGTGGCAAACGTGATTTGTTCGCTCATAAGAAATCCTTTCTTAGAGAATTATTGAGGTCCGGTATCATACCGATTGCAATAATGAAATAAGAGCAAACGAAGAAACTTTCAGAATTAGGCCCGGCGGCGCAGAAAATTTTGCTATTCGCCTCGCAAGAACGGAGAGCCGTCGATTGACACTAAGGGCGGAGTGACATAATTTCAGGAGTGAGGGTTAGGGAGAGGTTTCCCCCTCCCCCTGGTGTTCTTAGTAAGCCTGGAAGCTAATCACTAAGAGTATCACCAGTATGATGACGTGCTTCATCATAACCCTTTCCTTATTTAAGGCCCCTTCCTCGGGAGGGGCTTTCCCGTTTCAGCGTCCCGCTGAAATCTTCGGCTTACCTCCTTTCGCCCTGTATGCAGTCTATCGCTGACTTGCGGATAAAATAGTTTCAAGTGTGATTATTGCGTAACGCCTCGCAAAGAATATTTGCTGGCAGGATCGCAGACTGCAAAGCCTGCGGATTGACATTCTGAACGTGAAGGCATACTTTCAGGAGTGAGGGTAGAGCGGGGTTTCCCCCGCCCTGGTAGTCTTAGTAAGCGGGGAAGCTTATGACTAAGAGCACCACGATGATGAGTAGCTTCATCATGACCCTTTCCTTATTTAAGGCCCCTTCCTCGGGAGGGGCTTTCCCGTTTCAGCGTCCCGCTGAAATCTTCGGCTTACCTCCTTTCGCCCTGTATGCAGTCTATCGCTGACTTGCGGATAAAATAGTTTCAAGTGTGATTATTGCGTAACGCCTCGCAAAGAATATTTGCTGGCAGGATCGCAGACTGCAAAGCCTGCGGATTGACAATCTGACCGTGAAGGCATACTTTCAGGAGTGAGGGTTGAGCGGGGTTTCCCCCGCCCTGGTAGTCTTAGTAAGCCGGGAAGCTTATGACTAAGAGCACCACGATGATGATCCACTTCATCATGACCCTTTCCTTATTTATGGCCCCTTCCTCGGGAGGGGCTTTCCCGTTTCAGCGTCCCGCTGAAATCGTCGGCTTACCTCCTTTCGCCCTGAATTCAGTCTATCGCTAACGCGTGAACAAAATAGTTTCCTCTGTGATTATTGCGTAACGTCTCGCAAAGAATATTTGCTGGCAGGATCGCAGACTGCAAAGCCTGCGGATTGACATTCTGAACGTGAAGGCATACTTTCAGGAGTGAGGGTAGAGCGGGGTTTCCCCCGCCCTGGTAGTCTTAGTATGCTGGGTAGCTAATCACTAAGAGCACCACGATGATGAGTATCTTCATCATGACCCTTTCCTTATTTATGGCCCCTTCCTCGGGAGGGGCTTTCCCGTTTCAGCGTCCCGCTGAAATCGTCGGCTTACCTCCTTTCGCCATGCAAGCAGTCTATCGCTAACGCGTAGATAAAATAGTTTCCTGTGTTATTACTGGATGCGTGCTCGCAAATGTGCCCGCCATTCAGACGATTCCCGATAGTGTTTCATAATTCCTCCATTTTTCTCCCTTATTGGCTGGCTACACTAGTATCATTCCGCGAAACGTTTCAGGAAGAGAAACTCTTAACGATGAAAGGCAGTTATAAATCCCGTTGGGTAATCGTAATCGTGGTGGTTATCGCCGCCATCGCCGCATTCTGGTTCTGGCAAGGCCGCAATGACTCCCAGAGTGCAGCCCCAGGGGCGACGAAACAAGCGCAGCAATCGCCAGCGGGTGGTCGCCGTGGTATGCGTTCCGGCCCATTAGCCCCGGTTCAGGCGGCGACCGCCGTAGAACAGGCAGTTCCGCGTTACCTCACCGGGCTTGGCACCATTACCGCTGCTAACACCGTTACGGTGCGCAGCCGCGTAGATGGTCAGTTGATGGCGTTACATTTCCAGGAAGGCCAGCAGGTCAAAGCAGGCGATTTACTGGCAGAAATTGACCCCAGCCAGTTCAAAGTTGCATTAGCACAAGCCCAGGGCCAACTGGCAAAAGATAAAGCCACGCTTGCCAACGCCCGCCGTGACCTGGCGCGTTATCAACAACTGGTAAAAACCAATCTCGTATCTCGTCAGGAACTGGATGCCCAACAAGCGCTGGTCAGTGAAACCGAAGGCACCATTAAGGCTGATGAAGCAAGCGTCGCCAGCGCACAGCTGCAACTCGACTGGAGCCGCATCACCGCACCAGTCGATGGTCGCGTTGGTCTCAAGCAGGTTGATGTTGGTAACCAAATCTCCAGTGGTGATACCACCGGAATTGTGGTGATCACCCAGACGCATCCTATCGATTTGCTCTTTACCCTGCCGGAAAGCGATATCGCTACCGTTGTGCAGGCGCAAAAAGCCGGAAAACCGCTGGTGGTAGAAGCCTGGGATCGCACCAACTCGAAGAAATTAAGTGAAGGCACGCTGTTAAGTCTCGATAACCAAATCGATGCCACTACCGGTACGATTAAAGTGAAAGCACGCTTTAATAATCAGGATGATGCGCTGTTTCCCAATCAGTTTGTTAACGCGCGCATGTTAGTCGACACCGAACAAAACGCCGTAGTGATCCCAACAGCCGCCCTGCAAATGGGCAATGAAGGCCATTTTGTCTGGGTGCTGAATAGCGAAAACAAGGTCAGCAAACATCTGGTGACGCCGGGCATTCAGGACAGTCAGAAAGTGGTGATCCGCGCAGGTATTTCTGCGGGCGATCGCGTGGTGACAGACGGCATTGATCGCCTGACCGAAGGGGCGAAAGTGGAAGTGGTGGAAGCCCAGAGCGCCACCACTCCGGAAGAGAAAGCCACCAGCCGCGAATACGCGAAAAAAGGAGCACGCTCCTGATGCAGGTGTTACCCCCGAGCAGCACAGGCGGCCCGTCGCGCCTGTTTATTATGCGTCCTGTGGCCACCACGCTGCTGATGGTGGCGATCTTACTCGCCGGGATTATCGGTTATCGCGCCCTGCCCGTTTCGGCGCTGCCGGAAGTGGACTATCCGACCATTCAGGTGGTCACGCTCTACCCAGGTGCGAGCCCGGATGTCATGACCTCTGCCGTTACCGCGCCGCTCGAACGCCAGTTCGGGCAGATGTCTGGTCTGAAACAGATGTCGTCGCAAAGTTCCGGCGGTGCGTCAGTTATCACTTTGCAGTTCCAGCTAACATTACCGCTGGATGTCGCCGAGCAGGAAGTACAGGCCGCGATTAACGCTGCGACCAACTTGTTGCCGAGCGATCTGCCTAACCCGCCGGTTTACAGCAAAGTGAACCCGGCAGATCCGCCGATCATGACGCTCGCCGTCACCTCAACAGCCATGCCGATGACGCAAGTGGAAGATATGGTGGAAACCCGCGTCGCGCAGAAAATCTCGCAGATTTCCGGCGTCGGCCTGGTGTCGCTTTCCGGCGGCCAGCGTCCGGCTGTTCGCGTCAAACTTAACGCTCAGGCGATTGCCGCCCTCGGCCTGACCAGCGAAACCGTGCGCACCGCCATTACCGGCGCTAACGTTAACTCGGCAAAAGGTAGCCTCGACGGCCCTTCCCGCGCGGTTACGCTTTCCGCGAACGACCAGATGCAATCCGCCGAAGAGTATCGCCAGCTAATCATCGCCTACCAGAACGGCGCGCCGATTCGTCTGGGCGATGTCGCAACTGTAGAGCAAGGTGCAGAAAACAGCTGGCTCGGCGCATGGGCGAACAAAGAACAGGCCATTGTGATGAATGTTCAGCGCCAGCCCGGTGCTAACATTATCTCCACCGCCGACAGCATCCGGCAGATGCTGCCACAGCTCACCGAGAGTTTGCCGAAATCGGTGAAGGTGACGGTACTTTCTGACCGTACCACCAATATCCGCGCATCTGTCGATGATACTCAGTTTGAATTGATGATGGCTATCGCGCTGGTAGTCATGATTATCTACCTGTTTTTGCGCAATATTCCGGCGACCATCATTCCCGGTGTTGCCGTGCCGCTGTCGTTAATCGGCACTTTTGCGGTTATGGTGTTTCTCGATTTTTCAATCAATAACCTGACACTGATGGCGTTAACTATCGCCACCGGATTCGTGGTCGATGACGCCATCGTGGTGATCGAAAACATTTCCCGCTATATCGAAAAAGGCGAAAAACCGTTGGCGGCGGCGCTCAAGGGCGCAGGTGAAATCGGCTTTACCATTATCTCGCTGACCTTCTCACTGATTGCGGTGTTGATCCCACTGCTGTTTATGGGCGATATCGTCGGGCGACTGTTCCGCGAATTTGCTATTACCCTGGCGGTAGCGATTTTGATCTCAGCGGTGGTGTCGCTGACCCTGACACCGATGATGTGCGCGCGGATGCTCAGCCAGGAGTCGTTGCGTAAACAGAACCGCTTCTCCCGTGCCTCGGAAAAAATGTTCGACAGGATAATCGCCGCCTATGGTCGTGGACTGGCGAAAGTGCTGAATCATCCGTGGCTGACCTTAAGCGTGGCACTCAGCACGCTGCTGCTTAGCGTGCTGCTGTGGGTGTTCATTCCGAAAGGTTTCTTCCCGGTACAGGACAATGGCATTATTCAGGGCACTTTGCAGGCACCGCAATCCAGCTCCTTTGCCAATATGGCCCAGCGACAACGCCAGGTCGCGGACGTGATTTTGCAGGATCCGGCAGTGCAAAGCCTGACCTCATTTGTTGGCGTTGATGGCACTAACCCGTCGCTGAACAGTGCACGTTTACAAATCAACCTCAAACCGTTGGATGAACGTGATGATCGGGTGCAAAAAGTCATCGCCCGTCTGCAAACGGCGGTAGATAAAGTGCCGGGCGTCGATCTCTTCCTGCAACCAACGCAGGATCTGACTATTGATACTCAGGTCAGCCGCACCCAGTACCAGTTTACCTTGCAGGCCACGTCACTGGATGCGCTCAGTACCTGGGTGCCACAGTTGATGGAAAAACTCCAGCAACTGCCACAGCTTTCTGATGTCTCCAGCGACTGGCAGGACAAAGGGCTGGTGGCGTATGTCAATGTTGATCGCGACAGCGCCAGCCGTCTGGGGATCAGCATGGCGGATGTCGATAACGCCCTGTACAACGCGTTTGGTCAGCGGCTGATTTCCACTATTTATACTCAGGCCAACCAGTATCGCGTGGTGCTGGAGCACAACACCGAAAATACCCCAGGCCTCGCGGCGCTGGATACCATTCGCCTGACCAGCAGCGACGGCGGCGTGGTGCCGCTAAGCTCAATTGCCAAAATTGAGCAGCGTTTTGCGCCGCTCTCCATCAACCATCTGGATCAGTTCCCGGTAACGACCATCTCCTTTAACGTGCCGGATAACTATTCGCTGGGCGATGCGGTGCAGGCGATTATGGACACCGAAAAGACGCTGAATCTGCCGGTGGATATCACCACGCAGTTCCAGGGCAGCACCCTCGCCTTCCAGTCGGCGCTGGGCAGCACTGTCTGGCTGATTGTCGCGGCGGTGGTGGCGATGTATATCGTGCTCGGCATTCTGTACGAGAGCTTTATTCACCCGATCACCATTCTCTCGACGCTACCCACCGCAGGGGTTGGCGCACTGCTGGCGTTGCTGATTGCTGGTAGCGAACTGGATGTGATTGCGATTATCGGCATTATTTTGCTGATCGGTATCGTGAAGAAGAACGCCATCATGATGATCGACTTCGCGCTGGCTGCCGAGCGCGAGCAAGGCATGTCGCCGCGCGAGGCAATCTACCAGGCTTGTCTGTTGCGTTTTCGTCCGATCCTGATGACCACCCTGGCGGCTCTGCTTGGCGCGCTGCCGCTGATGTTGAGTACCGGGGTCGGCGCGGAACTGCGTCGTCCGTTAGGTATCGGCATGGTCGGCGGCCTGATTGTCAGCCAGGTGCTGACGCTGTTCACCACGCCGGTGATTTATCTGCTGTTCGACCGCCTGGCATTGTGGACCAAAAGCCGCTTTGCCCGTCATGAAGAGGAGGCGTAAGTGAAGTTTTTTGCCCTCTTCATTTACCGTCCGGTGGCGACGATTTTACTGTCGGTTGCCATTACCCTGTGCGGCATACTGGGCTTCCGTATGCTGCCGGTCGCCCCGCTGCCGCAGGTCGATTTTCCGGTGATTATGGTCAGCGCCTCGCTGCCCGGTGCGTCACCAGAAACAATGGCGTCTTCCGTTGCCACGCCGCTGGAGCGCTCACTTGGGCGCATTGCCGGAGTCAGTGAAATGACCTCCAGCAGTTCGCTCGGCAGCACGCGTATTATTTTGCAGTTTGATTTTGACCGGGATATCAACGGCGCAGCGCGTGATGTGCAGGCGGCGATCAACGCTGCACAAAGTTTGCTGCCCAGTGGGATGCCCAGCCGCCCGACCTATCGCAAAGCGAACCCGTCGGATGCGCCAATTATGATCCTCACGCTGACGTCCGATACTTATTCGCAGGGTGAACTGTACGATTTCGCCTCGACGCAGCTGGCTCCGACGATTTCGCAAATCGACGGTGTTGGTGATGTCGATGTCGGAGGCAGCTCACTGCCCGCCGTACGCGTCGGGCTGAATCCGCAGGCGCTGTTTAATCAGGGCGTGTCGCTGGACGACGTACGCACCGCCGTCAGCAATGCCAACGTGCGTAAACCGCAGGGCGCGCTGGAAGATGGCACTCACCGCTGGCAGATCCAGACCAATGATGAGCTAAAAACCGCCGCTGAATATCAGCCGTTGATTATTCATTACAACAACGGCGGCGCGGTTCGTCTGGGCGATGTGGCGACGGTGACCGACTCAGTGCAGGATGTGCGCAACGCCGGGATGACCAACGCCAAACCGGCTATTTTACTGATGATCCGCAAACTGCCGGAAGCCAATATTATCCAGACGGTTGACAGCATCCGGGCAAAATTACCGGAGTTGCAGGAAACCATTCCGGCGGCGATTGATCTGCAAATTGCCCAGGATCGCTCCCCCACCATTCGCGCCTCGCTGGAAGAAGTCGAGCAAACGCTGATTATCTCGGTGGCGCTGGTGATTCTGGTGGTGTTTTTATTCCTGCGCTCGGGTCGCGCCACTATTATTCCCGCCGTTTCGGTGCCGGTTTCGCTGATTGGTACGTTTGCGGCGATGTACCTGTGCGGATTCAGTCTCAATAACCTTTCGTTAATGGCGCTCACCATCGCTACTGGTTTCGTGGTGGATGACGCCATCGTGGTGCTGGAAAACATTGCCCGTCATCTGGAAGCGGGAATGAAACCGTTGCAAGCCGCACTGCAAGGTACTCGCGAAGTCGGTTTTACGGTGCTGTCGATGAGTCTGTCACTGGTGGCGGTGTTCCTGCCGCTGCTGTTGATGGGCGGATTGCCGGGCCGACTGTTACGCGAGTTTGCCGTGACGCTTTCTGTCGCCATTGGTATTTCGTTGCTGGTTTCTCTGACATTAACGCCAATGATGTGTGGCTGGATGCTGAAAGCCAGCAAGCCGCGCGAGCAAAAGCGACTGCGTGGTTTTGGTCGCATGTTGGTAGCCCTGCAACAAGGCTACGGCAAGTCACTGAAATGGGTGCTCAATCATACCCGTCTGGTGGGCGTGGTGCTGCTTGGCACCATTGCGCTGAATATCTGGCTGTATATCTCGATCCCGAAAACCTTCTTCCCGGAGCAGGACACTGGCGTGTTGATGGGCGGGATTCAGGCGGATCAGAGTATTTCGTTTCAGGCGATGCGCGGTAAGTTGCAGGATTTCATGAAAATTATCCGTGACGATCCGGCAGTGGATAATGTCACCGGCTTTACAGGCGGTTCGCGAGTGAACAGCGGGATGATGTTTATCACCCTCAAGCCACGCGACGAACGCAGCGAAACGGCGCAGCAAATTATCGACCGTCTGCGCGTAAAACTGGCGAAAGAACCGGGGGCGAATCTGTTCCTGATGGCGGTACAGGATATTCGCGTTGGTGGGCGTCAGTCGAACGCCAGCTACCAGTACACGTTGTTATCCGACGACCTGGCGGCACTGCGCGAATGGGAGCCGAAAATCCGCAAAAAACTGGCGACGTTGCCGGAACTGGCGGACGTGAACTCCGATCAGCAGGATAACGGCGCGGAGATGAATCTGGTTTACGACCGTGACACCATGGCACGGCTGGGAATCGACGTACAAGCCGCCAACAGTCTGTTAAATAACGCCTTCGGTCAGCGGCAAATCTCGACCATTTACCAGCCGATGAACCAGTATAAAGTGGTGATGGAAGTGGATCCGCGCTATACCCAGGACATCAGTGCGCTGGAAAAAATGTTCGTTATCAATAACGAAGGCAAAGCGATCCCGCTGTCGTATTTCGCTAAATGGCAACCGGCGAATGCCCCACTATCGGTGAATCATCAGGGATTATCGGCGGCCTCGACCATTTCGTTCAACCTGCCGACCGGAAAATCGCTCTCGGACGCCAGTGCGGCGATCGATCGCGCAATGACCCAGCTTGGTGTGCCTTCGACGGTGCGCGGCAGTTTTGCCGGAACAGCGCAGGTGTTCCAGGAGACGATGAACTCACAGGTGATCCTGATTATCGCCGCCATCGCCACGGTGTATATCGTGCTGGGTATCCTTTACGAGAGTTATGTGCACCCGCTGACGATTCTCTCCACCCTGCCCTCGGCGGGTGTTGGAGCGCTGCTGGCGCTGGAGCTGTTCAATGCCCCGTTCAGCCTAATCGCCCTGATAGGGATCATGCTATTAATCGGCATCGTGAAGAAAAACGCCATTATGATGGTCGATTTTGCGCTTGAAGCCCAACGGCACGGTAACCTGACGCCGCAGGAAGCTATTTTCCAGGCCTGTCTGCTGCGTTTTCGCCCGATTATGATGACTACCCTGGCGGCGCTGTTTGGTGCGCTGCCGCTGGTATTGTCGGGCGGCGACGGCTCGGAGCTGCGGCAACCCCTGGGGATCACCATTGTCGGCGGACTGGTAATGAGCCAGCTCCTTACGCTGTATACCACGCCGGTGGTGTATCTCTTTTTCGACCGTCTGCGGCTGCGTTTTTCGCGTAAACCTAAACAAACGGTAACCGAGTAAATGACAGATCTTCCCGACAGCACCCGTTGGCAATTGTGGATTGTGGCTTTCGGCTTCTTTATGCAGTCGCTGGACACCACCATCGTAAACACCGCCCTTCCCTCAATGGCGCAAAGCCTCGGGGAAAGTCCGTTGCATATGCACATGGTCATTGTCTCTTATGTGCTGACCGTGGCGGTGATGCTGCCCGCCAGCGGCTGGCTGGCGGACAAAGTCGGCGTGCGCAATATTTTCTTTACCGCCATCGTGCTGTTTACTCTCGGTTCACTGTTTTGCGCGCTTTCCGGCACGCTGAACGAACTGTTGCTGGCACGCGCGTTACAGGGCGTTGGCGGCGCGATGATGGTGCCGGTCGGCAGATTGACGGTGATGAAAATCGTACCGCGCGAGCAATATATGGCGGCGATGACCTTTGTCACGTTACCCGGTCAGGTCGGTCCGCTGCTCGGTCCGGCGCTCGGCGGTCTGCTGGTGGAGTACGCGTCGTGGCACTGGATCTTTTTGATCAACATTCCGGTGGGGATTATCGGTGCGATCGCCACATTGCTGTTAATGCCGAACTACACCATGCAGACGCGGCGCTTTGATCTCTCCGGATTTTTATTGCTGGCGGTTGGCATGGCGGTATTAACCCTGGCGCTGGACGGCAGTAAAGTTACAGGTTTATCGCCGCTGGCGATTGCTGGCCTGGTCGCAGTTGGCGTGGTGGCACTGGTGCTTTATCTGCTGCACGCCAGAAATAACAACCGTGCCCTGTTCAGTCTGAAACTGTTCCGTACTCGTACCTTTTCGCTGGGCCTGGCGGGGAGCTTTGCCGGACGTATTGGCAGTGGCATGTTGCCCTTTATGACACCGGTTTTCCTGCAAATTGGCCTCGGTTTCTCGCCTTTTCATGCCGGACTGATGATGATCCCGATGGTGCTCGGCAGCATGGGGATGAAGCGAATTGTGGTACAGGTGGTGAATCGCTTTGGCTATCGTCGGGTACTGGTGGCAACCACGCTTGGCCTGTCGCTGGTCACCCTGTTGTTTATGACTACCGCCCTGCTGGGCTGGTACTACGTTTTGCCGTTCGTCCTGTTTTTACAAGGGATGGTCAACTCGACGCGTTTCTCCTCCATGAACACCCTGACGCTGAAAGATCTCCCGGACAATCTGGCGAGCAGCGGCAACAGCCTGCTGTCGATGATTATGCAATTGTCGATGAGTATCGGCGTCACTATCGCCGGGCTGTTGCTGGGACTTTTTGGTTCACAGCATGTCAGCGTCGACAGCGGCACCACACAAACCGTCTTTATCTACACCTGGCTTAGCATGGCGTTGATCATCGTCCTTCCGGCGTTCATCTTTGCCAGAGTGCCGAACGATACGCATCAAAATGTAGCTATTTCGCGGCGAAAAAGGAGCGCGCAATGAAGTTCTGGCGACCCGGTATTACCGGCAAACTGTTTCTGGCGATTTTCGCCACCTGCATTGTCTTGCTGATCAGTATGCACTGGGCGGTGCGTATCAGTTTTGAGCGTGGCTTTATTGATTACATCAAGCATGGTAATGAACAGCGATTACAACTGTTAAGTGATGCGCTTGGCGAGCAGTATGCGCAGCATGGCAACTGGCGCTTCCTGCGCAACAATGATCGCTTTGTCTTTCAGATCCTGCGTTCATTTGAACACGATAATTCGGAAGATAAACCCGGCCCGGGTATGCCACCGCACGGCTGGCGTACCCAGTTCTGGGTGGTTGATCAAAACAACAAAGTGCTGGTTGGTCCGCGAGCGCCGATTCCACCTGACGGTACACGGCGACCCATTCTGGTCAACGGTGCGGAAGTTGGCGCGGTGATCGCCTCCCCCGTTGAGCGGTTAACGCGCAATACTGATATCAATTTCGATAAACAACAGCGGCAAACCAGCTGGTTGATTGTCGCCCTGGCAACGTTACTCGCGGCACTTGCCACTTTTCTGCTGGCGCGCGGTTTACTGGCACCGGTAAAACGACTTGTCGATGGCACGCACAAACTGGCGGCGGGCGATTTCACTACCCGCGTAACGCCCACCAGTGAAGATGAACTGGGCAAACTGGCGCAAGACTTCAACCAGCTTGCCAGCACACTGGAGAAAAACCAGCAAATGCGGCGCGATTTTATGGCCGATATTTCTCACGAACTGCGTACGCCATTAGCGGTGCTGCGCGGTGAACTGGAAGCCATTCAGGATGGCGTGCGTAAATTCACGCCGGAGACGGTGGCGTCTTTACAGGCGGAGGTCGGTACACTGACCAAACTGGTTGACGATCTCCATCAGTTGTCGATGTCTGATGAAGGCGCTCTCGCCTATCAAAAAGCACCGGTAGATTTGATCCCACTGCTGGAAGTGGCGGGCGGCGCATTTCGCGAACGATTCGCCAGTCGTGGCCTGAAACTGCAATTTTCCCTGCCAGACAGTATTACCGTATTTGGCGATCGCGACCGTTTAATGCAGTTATTCAATAACTTACTGGAAAACAGCCTGCGCTACACTGACAGCGGCGGCAGCCTGCAAATCTCTGCCGGGCAGCGCGACAAAACGGTGCGCCTGACCTTTGCCGACAGTGCGCCAGGTGTCAGTGACGATCAGCTACAAAAATTGTTTGAACGTTTTTATCGCACCGAAGGTTCCCGCAACCGTGCCAGCGGCGGTTCCGGGCTGGGGCTGGCGATTTGCCTGAACATTGTTGAAGCACATAATGGTCGCATTATTGCTGCCCATTCGCCTTTTGGCGGGGTAAGCATTACAGTAGAGTTACCGCTGGAACGGGATTTACAGAGAGAAGTATGACCGAGTTACCAATCGACGAAAACACACCGCGTATTTTGATCGTGGAAGATGAACCGAAGCTGGGGCAGTTGCTCATTGATTATCTGCGTGCTGCGAGCTATGCGCCGACGCTTATCAGCCACGGCGATCAGGTACTGCCGTATGTGCGCCAGACACCACCGGATCTGATCCTGTTAGATCTGATGCTCCCTGGCACCGATGGCCTGACGCTGTGCCGGGAAATTCGTCGTTTTTCTGACATTCCGATCGTGATGGTGACGGCAAAAATCGAAGAGATCGATCGCCTGCTGGGGCTGGAGATTGGCGCAGATGATTATATCTGTAAGCCGTACAGCCCACGGGAAGTGGTAGCGCGCGTCAAAACCATTTTGCGCCGTTGCAAACCGCAGCGCGAGTTGCAGCAACAGGATGCTGAAAGCCCGTTGATTATCGACGAAGGTCGTTTTCAGGCTTCATGGCGCGGTAAAATGCTTGACCTGACGCCTGCGGAATTTCGTCTGCTGAAAACGCTCTCTCATGAACCAGGAAAAGTGTTCTCCCGCGAGCATTTGCTCAATCATCTTTATGACGACTACCGCGTAGTAACCGACCGCACCATCGACAGCCACATTAAAAACCTGCGCCGCAAGCTGGAATCTCTCGACGCCGAACAGTCATTTATCCGCGCCGTTTACAGCGTCGGTTACCGCTGGGAAGCCGACGCCTGCCGCATCGTTTAGTTTTAGCGACATTATTTTGTTAGCCGGAGATGGCGTTCAGACCCGATCCGGCAACATTATCCCACGCATGGTCAGCAAACTGACATTATCTCTCCGCCCTGGCAGGCATCAGAAAATCGCTCATACTTTAATCGGTAAACAGCACCTTTAGATGCTGTTTTCGATACACAATTTCAATCAAGGAGTCATTATGGCTGGTTGGTTTGAACTCAGTAAGAGCAGTGATAATCAGTTCCGGTTTGTGCTAAAAGCGGGCAATGGTGAGACTATCCTCACCAGCGAGCTGTATACATCAAAAGCCTCTGCGGAAAAGGGCATCGCGTCGGTGCGTAGCAACAGCCCGCAAGAAGAACGCTATGAGAAAAAAACGGCAAGTAACGGCAAATTCTATTTCAATCTGAAAGCCGCTAATCATCAAATTATCGGCTCCAGCCAGATGTACGCCACCGCGCAATCTCGTGAAACCGGAATTGCCTCCGTTAAAGCCAATGGCACAAGCCAGACGGTGAAAGACAATACGTAATTACGATGCCGGGCGTGGGTTGTTGGCGTCCGGCTTTATATCCAAATAACGCTTAGTTATTAATAATTAAGAGTAACCGCCGCCATTAAAATAGTGGGCACTGACGAGCACTCGTTGTGCTTTCTTTGTTTACCATCCCATACTTATCCTCCTGAACATGTTCATGTGCCAAAATATCTTCTAATACTTTCGTGACGCTATCCGGTTTATGACATACACTGATGTAAGATTTTTACTTACAGGCGGGCGTAAAATGGCCAGAACGATGACGGTTGATCTCGGCGATGAGTTGCGTGAATTTATCGAGTCCTTAATTGAATCCGGCGACTATCGCACCCAAAGCGAAGTGATCCGTGAGTCACTGCGATTACTTCGAGAAAAGCAAGCAGAGTCTCGCCTGCAAGCGTTACGTGACATGCTCGCAGAAGGGTTGAGTAGTGGTGAAGCTCAGCCGTGGGAAAAGGACGCGTTCTTACGGAAGGTGAAAGCAGGGATAAGGAAATAATGTGCGTATTATTAAACTCATGCCAAAAGCCAATGAGGATTTAGAAGGCATCTGGTATTACAGCTATCACCATTTCGGCGAACCACAAGCCGACAGATATGTGGAACATCTTTCAGACGTTCTCCAGATTCTGAGTAACAATAATATAGGTACGCCCAGACCTGAATTAGGCGAAGGTATTTTTGTTCTTCCTTTTGAACGCCACGTCATTTATTTCCTGCAATCACCAGGGGAAATTATCGTCATTCGTATCCTTAACCAAAACCAGGACGCCACCAGACATTTACACTGGAGCTAAACCCGCCGATTGCGCTACAATGCCCGCCCTTAAAGTGGGGGCACTCCCCTAACCGCTTCATCAGGTGAAGCGGATCTGACCTGTCATCAGAACGAGAGAATTATGTTTAAACCGGAACTCCTTTCCCCGGCGGGAACGCTGAAAAATATGCGTTACGCTTTCGCTTATGGCGCAGATGCTGTTTATGCAGGCCAGCCGCGTTATTCCCTGCGTGTGCGCAACAACGAATTCAACCACGAAAATCTTCAGCTCGGCATCAATGAAGCCCACGCGCTGGGGAAAAAGTTTTATGTCGTGGTCAACATTGCACCGCACAACGCCAAGCTGAAAACCTTTATCCGTGACCTGAAACCGGTGGTGGAAATGGGGCCGGATGCGCTGATTATGTCCGATCCAGGGCTGATTATGCTGGTGCGTGAGCACTTCCCTGAAATGCCGATCCACCTTTCGGTGCAGGCTAACGCCGTGAACTGGGCGACGGTGAAATTCTGGCAGCAAATGGGCCTGACCCGCGTGATCCTCTCTCGCGAGCTGTCGCTGGAAGAGATTGAAGAGATCCGCAATCAGGTGCCGGATATGGAGATCGAGATCTTCGTTCACGGCGCGCTGTGCATGGCCTACTCCGGTCGCTGCCTGCTCTCTGGCTATATCAACAAGCGCGACCCGAACCAGGGCACCTGCACCAACGCCTGCCGCTGGGAGTACAACGTCCAGGAAGGGAAAGAAGATGATGTTGGCAACATCGTACACAAGTACGAGCCGATTCCGGTGCAAAATGTTGAGCCGACGCTGGGTATCGGCGCACCAACCGACAAAGTGTTTATGATCGAAGAGGCCCAGCGTCCGGGCGAGTATATGACCGCGTTTGAAGATGAGCACGGCACTTACATCATGAACTCGAAAGATCTGCGCGCCATCGCCCATGTAGAACGCCTGACCAAAATGGGCGTGCATTCGCTGAAAATCGAAGGTCGTACCAAATCTTTCTACTATTGTGCACGCACCGCACAGGTTTACCGCAAAGCTATCGATGACGCCGCTGCGGGAAAACCGTTCGATACCAGCCTGCTGGAAACTCTGGAAGGTCTGGCGCATCGTGGCTATACCGAAGGTTTCCTGCGTCGTCATACTCACGACGATTATCAGAACTACGAATACGGTTATTCAGTTTCTGACCGCCAGCAGTTTGTTGGTGAGTTTACCGGTGAGCGCAAGGGGGACCTCGCGGCGGTAGCGGTGAAAAATAAATTCTCCGTTGGCGACAGCCTTGAGCTGATGACGCCGCAAGGCAACATTAATTTTACCCTTGAGCACATGGAAAACGCCAAAGGCGAAGCTATGCCGATAGCACCAGGCGATGGTTATACTGTGTGGCTCCCGGTCCCGCAGGATCTTGAGCTCAATTACGCGCTGCTGATGCGTAATTTCTCCGGGGAAACCACGCGTAATCCCCACGGTAAGTGATTAATTTCGATTATTTTTCCCGGATGGAAAATTCTTAGAAACCGATCACATACAGCTGCATTTATTAAGGTTATCATCCGTTTCGCTGAAAAACATAACCCATAAAATGCTAGCTGTACCAGGAACCACCTCCTTAGCCTGTGTAATCTCCCTTACACGGGCTTATTTTTTATGCATAAGCCCTATCCCTGGTCACCGTCTTCCATTGACCACATCGATAGAATCTCCCTTCATAGCACGATGCCTTTCACGTAACGGCATCGTGCTCGCACAGGTTCCGGCTAAGCACAACCAGAACGCGCATGTTTGATGCTTACCAAAAAATATTCTCACTCTCCACATTTGAATGTCAGACGAGCGACGCCATGTAATCCTGCACCTTCTGTCTTCAGGTCAACTATCTGCATTTTTTTGCCCTGAGTAACACAGAAATGGGCTGCATCATTTTTTACTATATTTTCTGCACCAGATATTCTACCCCTGGCTAAAGAAGCTTCGGCTTCGGTGTAGTATTGGTTATCGAGTTTACGCTGAATATTACTTTTATATGCAAGACCAAATTTACCGATACTTGTTTCATCATTATGCACAGCACAACCAGATATAAGAAAAATACTAATTAATGATATAGCAGCTATCTTTTTCATCTCACCTTCCCCCATTAAATACCAACGACACTCTCTAGTGTTTAAATATAATAATGGCATGATTATTATAATTGAATAGGATTATAATAAATGTTCTGTACAACATTTCCTACATAAGTAGGAATTACGGACATTGAGGCCCTTCAGGGTAACTCCATGGGGGCTTTAATATATTATATTGAAGATGCCACTGTTTAGTTGAATATTAGGTATATGCTCTTTTTTGAAATTTATCGGTGGCAGCCGTTAGTATTCGCTGTCCCCATTGCAAGCTCCTGGTGGTAACCACTGAATCCTCCATACTTGAACTGACTTTTTATCCTCCGACTTTCATCCTGTTCTGACTCCACCTTTTGTTTTCTGCTCTACACTATCTACAGACCAATCATAAAGGCACATACGATCATGGCAGAATTTCCCGCCAGCTTACTGATTCTTAATGGCAAAAGTACTGACAATCTACCCTTGCGCGAAGCAATTATGCTGTTGCGTGAGGAAGGAATGACGATCCATGTGCGGGTCACCTGGGAGAAAGGCGATGCCGCACGATATGTAGAGGAGGCCCGGAAGTTGGACGTCGCAACGGTGATTGCCGGTGGTGGCGATGGCACCATTAATGAAGTTTCTACAGCGTTGATTCAGTGTGAGGGGGATGGCATACCCGCGCTGGGAATTTTGCCATTAGGAACCGCCAATGATTTTGCCACCAGTGTAGGGATTCCTGAGGCACTGGATAAGGCGCTGAAACTGGCAATTGCCGGTAACGCCATTGCGATAGATATGGCGCAGGTCAACAAACAAACCTGTTTTATTAATATGGCGACAGGCGGATTTGGGACGCGTATTACCACAGAAACGCCGGAAAAATTAAAAGCCGCGCTGGGTGGCGTCTCTTACATCATTCATGGCTTAATGCGCATGGATACTCTGCAACCGGACCGTTGTGAAATCCGCGGTGAAAACTTTCACTGGCAAGGTGACGCCCTGGTCATTGGTATTGGTAACGGGCGTCAGGCCGGTGGCGGTCAGCAATTGTGTCCGAACGCGTTAATTAACGATGGCTTGCTGCAACTGCGCATTTTTACCGGCGATGAAATTCTTCCGGCTCTCGTATCAACCTTAAAATCTGACGAAGATAACCCGAATATTATCGAAGGCGCTTCGTCGTGGTTTGATATACAAGCCCCACACGAAATCACTTTTAATCTTGATGGCGAACCGTTGAGCGGACAAAACTTTCATATTGAAATACTTCCGGCGGCGTTGCGTTGTCGATTACCACCAGATTGTCCATTATTGCGTTAATCAAACTATTCTCTCTTGAACCAGGGAGAATCCGAAATGCCGGATGCGGTGTAAATACCTTATCCGGCATACAGAACAATACTACACCGTAATTAATTTTACCCGTGTCTTCTGCAATGCCAGTTTATCCACCTCTGATACAGCATCATCGGTAATAATAATGTCAATTTTTTCGATTGGCAGTACCTGATTAAAACCGCGACGATTAAATTTCGATGAATCGAGAACGGCAATCACTTTATTAGCGGCGGTGACCATCGCACCGCTAATCGAATAACCTTCATTAAAGGTCGTAATACCATTAACCGCATCAATACCATCAGCACCGACAAACATTAAATCGGCATTAATATCCTGCAGGGAACGTTCAGCAATAGATCCATGCATAGATCGCGTTTTATGGCGGACCGTGCCACCGCAGACGACCAGAGTAATGTCTTTATTTTCGGAAAGGGCAAACGCAGCCGGGAGACTGTTGGTAATCACCGTGATATTTTTGGCGGTCATTAATCCTTCGGCGATAAGCATTGTGGTACTTCCGCTGTCGAGAATAACGGTCATCCCTTCATGGATCATTTTGACTGCCGCCTGCGCTATTCTGTTTTTCGGCGCGCTGGCGAGCTGAAATCGCTCTTTAAACCCGACTTCCTGGGTCTCGGTTTCACTATTACCGGACATTATTTTCGCCGCACCGCCATGAAAGCGCGTAACCACGCCTTTTTGTTCGAGAAAGCGCAAATCGGCACGGATTGTCGCTTCCGAGGCAGCAAATACTCCCGCCAGATCCTGAACAAGCACGGTTCCCTGTTCATTCACTAATTGGATGATCTTATTCCTTCGCTCGAATGAATTCATCGTCATTTACCCATATTCAATTGTGGCTAGTGTAAACGAAGGGGGACCATTGGTGAATGATCTGTTTTGCACAATACCGGGCCAGCATCACGCTGGCCCGCGGTTTCAGGGAATGAGCAACACTTTGCCCGGCATGGCATTACGAGCGATGTCACGCACCGCCTGGGCGAAGCTTTCAAAGCTTCCACGGTGAGCGATTAATGGCTCCAGGCTTAACTTACGTTCTGTCAGCAACCGGCTCGCCGTTTCCCACTCCTGCCCCGGCCAAGGGCTGGAGTAGTTCATCCAACTGCCGATAACCGTCAGCTCTTTACGCAATATTTTGCCAAACGTTGCCGATGTTAAATGCAGATCCTGATGCAACGTGCCCACCAGCGCCAGTTGGGCATGAGGACCGGCAATCTCTACCGCCAGTTCGACAGTTTGCGGTACGCCAGCCGTCTCGAGGATAAGCTGATTAAAGCGCAGTTCGCGTAAAACGCTCTGCATTTGCGGCGCGCTCATTTCGCTACTGTTAAATGTTTGCATCGCACCGAAAGATTTTGCCAGTGCCAGTTTTTCTGAGCTAATGTCGATAGCCGTCACACTCTTTGCTCCCAGCGCGACAGCGCACTGAATAGCCAGCAGGCCAATGGTTCCGGCACCAATAATAATAACGTTTTTATTCTCACAACCTTGCGCTAAATGAAAAGCATGCAGTCCAACGGTAATCGGCTCAATAAAAGCCCCATCCTCAATAGGCATATCCGTGGGTAGAGCAAAGACATTTTTTCGCTTAACGACAATATATTCAGCAAATCCACCATCACGCCGCGAGCCAATAAAATCATATTTTGCGCACTGGGAATAAAACCCTTTCAAACACTCTGGACAAGTAAAACAGGGTAATAACGGCACACAGGCAACCGCATCGCCAGGGTGTAAATCATCAACACCGGATCCCACCGCATCAATATAGCCGCTAAATTCATGGCCTAACGTTATTGGATAATAATGTGCACCATTTTTAAATATCCTGGGTAAATCGGAACCACATAAGCCCGAGCTGGCAATTTTTACCCGTACCTCATCCTGATGTTTAATTTCAGGAATGACGCTTTCTGCAACGCGCACGATACCATCAGTATCATTCACCACTGATTTCATAAAAACTCCTGATTGTTAAGGGGGATAAACTCCCCCTCAGTTAAAAATTATTCTGCGAGAACGGCTTTCTCTTGTTTAATAAAACCACGCGCTCTACGCCAGGTAATGAAAATACCGGTCAGATAAATTGCGCCGATAATAATGAAACCGGGAATATTTTGCGGGGAGAAAACCTGAATCAGTAACCAGGTAATGGGAGAACCGCCCTGATCCATTGAAGCCACCATACCCCCGGCTTTTAACGCCCCAGCATTAGCCGCCAGTTGGGTGTGCAAACCAATAGTTTGCGTCGCGATCCACAGAGTGATGCTCATGATGATGACACCCGAGATTAAGGTGCGGAACAGATTTCCACGATGCACGGCGACTGCCATCGCCACAAAGAAGCCGATGGTGGCAAGATCGCCAAACGGCAGCACCTGATTACCCGGAACACAAACAGCAATTAAAATGGTGAGCGGGATAAAAATCAGGCTTGCCGATACCACCGCCGTATGCCCCAGCAGTAATGCGGGATCCAGGCCAATCAGGAACTCCTGACCGCCGAACTTCGCCTGTAAACGACTACGGGCCTGCTTAGCGATGGGCGTTAAACCATCCATGATGGGTTTAATCACCCGTGGCATTAGCAGCATCACTGCCGCCGTTTTTACCGCCAGCTGCAATACACCTTTGACATCGTAACCCGCGAGGATGCCGATAATCAGCCCCATCACAAAACCCACGGTGACAGGCTCGCCAAATGGACCAAATTTGCGCTGAATATCGTCGGCGCTAAATTTAATTCGGTTAACGCCTGGGATTTTCTCGATGATAGCATCGACCAGCACCGCAATCGGCCCCATATACGCCGACGTACCGTGCGGAATAGCAATACCTTCCAGCTCAAAGAAATTTCGGGTATCGCGGGCAAACCAGTCGCCGAGCTTATAAACAAACGCCGCGTGAATTACCACACCTGCCATCCCTATCATCCATGAACCGGTTGCCAGATGCAGCAACGCGCCGGTGAAGGTCATATGCCAGATATTCCAGATATCAACATTTACCACCCGCGTCATACGGGTCAGTAACATCGCCACGTTAACCAGAATCGCAATCGGAATCGCCACCAGCGCAATTTGCGACGCCCAGGTCATTGGTGAAGAGCCCGGCCAGCCGACATCGACCACATGCAGATTCAGGTCGAAATTTTCCGCCATCGCTTTCGCCGCCGGACCAATGGAATCCAGCATTAAGCCAATCACAAGGCCAATGCCAACAAAGCCAATCCCGATATGCAGACCCGCTTTAAAGCAATCGCCTGCCTTCATGCCTAATATTTTAGAAAAAATAATGATGACAATCGGAAGCATCACCGTAGGGCCGAGGTCGAGAATATAACGCATGACTTCTGAAAACATAGGTCACCCCTGTAAGATAGTCAGAATTTTATTTTGTAATGCTTCGATACCGACACCAGAAATAAAAGGCATGCCGTGAACTAACGGAATATCGCCAAAACTACGATCCACTTTGGCAGTGGTGCATATCAAATGCACACCATCCATATAGGTTTCTATTTCATTAACCCGACACTGGATTAATTCAACAGGAATATTATGATTCTGACACAACTCTTTAATTTCTTCCGCCGCCATCGTAGAGGTCGCAACCGCGCCTCCGCAAGCGACAATAATCTTGCGTTTCATAAATAGTCCTTTTTATTGTTACAGAGGGATTTATTCTTCTGAATCTAAAACATACTTTGTGAAGTATTCCTTTAACTGGGTTTCAGGAAGAGTGATTAGTGTCTCGACGATATCGGGCTGTTGTAACTTGCCAAATAAACAGCGTAAAAGTTTCAATTGCTGCTGCGGATTTTCCACAATCAACGCAATAACCAACGATACCTCCACGTCGTTATCATCATCCGCTTGCTGAAAATGAACTTTATTTGTTGGCCTTGAAGTGGTCAACAAAAACTGGCCACCGAGTTAGAGTTTTTTCCAGTATCGATT
>OLNY01000104.1_pt1 | contig 85497 bp, 79 predicted proteins | sample 1671981 | NCBI WGS metagenome assembly OLNY01 (sample SAMEA3136632, study PRJEB25190) | human gut metagenome | biome: human gut; feature: human-associated habitat; material: faeces | place: Austria | collected 2013
GGGAACGAATATTCCAGCAGATTTTTACCGATAGAGCCGCTGAGCACCTTTTTCAGGTTTATCATTATCAGCTCCGCCTCGTCCTGCGGAATAGTATTGTAAAGCTGATTGGTCTTGCACTTTATATTCTTTTCAGAATCCACGAATGCGGTAACAACGTGGTTTACGGTGAAAAAGCCGCAGTCATCGCTGAAATTCTTCTTTATTTCATTTATTTCCTTTTTGTTCATCTTGGCGTCCTCCCGAAAAAATGTATATTAATTATAGCACAAATGTACAGATTTTTCAAGAGCCACAGACAAAAAAATCCCACAGCCGAAACTGTGGGATAATTGTTATTAAACTGGGTGAACCTTATTCTCAGCGTCTGAGTGCTTACCGTCAACGCCGTACTTTCTATCACGTCTGTCCTTGAAGAACTTAGGTGCAACCTTAGGGAACATTGCATATGTGAGGATATCTTCCTCCTGCTCCGTCCACTCAGCAGCCTCTTTCTTCATTGTTTCAAACTCTGGCTGGAGAAGGTCAGCAGGACGGCAAGTGATAGGCTCTTCGTCGCCAAGGATCTTCTTCTGGAACTCAGGGTCGATAGCAACTGGTGTCTTACCGTACTCGCCCTTAACAAGTCCCTTGAACTCCTTAGTAACTGTCTTGTATCTCTCGCCCATGATTACGTTGAACACAGCCTGTGTACCAACGATCTGTGATGTAGGTGTAACCAGTGGTGGGTAACCTGCGTCCTTACGAACCTTTGGAACTTCCTTGAGAACGTCGTCAAGCTGATCTGCCTTGCCAGCCTGTTTCAGCTGTGAAAGGAGGTTTGAAAGCATTCCGCCAGGAACCTGATACAGAAGTGCGTTTGTATTTGTAGCGAGCATTGAAGGGTCAAGCAGACCGTTGTCGATGTACTTCTTTCTGAGTTTCATGAAGTAATCTCTTATCACGTTAAGCTTAACAAGGTCAAGACCTGTGTCATACTCAGTGCCCTTGAATGTAGCAACTATAGACTCAGTTGGTGCATGAGATGTACCAAGAGCAAGTGGTGACATTGCAGTATCAACACCGTCAACGCCAGCCTCAACTGCCTTGAGGATACACATAGATGCAAGACCTGATGTATAGTGTGTATGCAGCTGGATAGGGATCTTAACTGCTGACTTGAGGTCCTTAACAAGTGTTTCAGCCTCATATGGTGTCAGAAGAGCTGCCATATCCTTGATACAGATAGAGTCAGCACCTGCATTCTCGATCTGCTTTGCATAGTTCATGTAATACTCGTGTGTGAATACCTCGCCAAGTGTGTATGAGATAGCGACCTGAGCGTGACCGTTTTCCTTCTTAGCAGCCTTGATAGCTGTTTCAAGGTTTCTGATATCGTTCAGTGCGTCGAAAATTCTGATTATGTCGATACCATTTGCGATAGACTTCTGTACGAAATACTCAACAAGGTCATCAGCATAGTGACGATAACCAAGCATATTCTGACCTCTGAAAAGCATCTGGAGCTTTGTGTTAGGCATTTCTTTTCTGAGGATACGAAGTCTTTCCCATGGGTCCTCATTCAGGAATCTGATACAAGAGTCAAATGTAGCACCGCCCCAACACTCAGCAGAATAGAAACCGATCTTGTCGATCTCAGGGAGTATCTCACGCATATCGTCCATTGACATTCTTGTAGCGAGAAGTGACTGATGAGCGTCACGGAGGACAGTTTCAGTTATTTTAAGCTTTGCCATTTTCAATCGATCCTTTCGTTATTTTCAGGAATGTTATTAGCCGATAACAGCAAGAACTGCACCAGTCTCAACAGCAGAGCCCTTAGTTGTATTAACGCTCAGTACCTTACCGTCGCAAGGAGCGTTTACGTCATTTTCCATTTTCATAGCCTCGAGTACGCAGATAGCCTGACCAGACTTAACAGTGTCGCCTACAGCTACCTTGATGTCAAGGATAGTACCAGGCATTGGAGCTGTTACCTTTGTGCCATCTGCAACAGGTGCAGCGGCTGGAGCTGGAGCAGCAGGAGCGGCAGCAACAGGGGCTGCGGCTGCTGGAGCAGCTGCGGCACTTCCGCCAACTTCTTCAACTGCAACGTCATAAGCTTTTCCGTTTACTGTAATATTATATCTTTTCATCTTAAAAAACCACCAATCTTTTTAATTTGATATGTTTATCACAACTGAATATTGCTGTGTTTCTTAGGCAGTCTGGAAATTCTCTTTCCAGCCATTACCTCGATAGAGTCCATAAGTGTCTGTCTGATCTCGTTCTTAGCGATGATGCCGTCAACGCAGCCATTCTTTGCAGCAACAGCAGCAGAGGCGTTTTCCTTAGCAAACTTATCAGCAAGAGCATTTCTTGCAGCAGTAAGATCAGCAGCACCCTTCAGCTCATCATGCTGGAGGAACTCAACAGCAGTTACAGGAGCAAGTGCAGAGATAACAGCTGTATCAAGTGCGAATGAAAGGTCAGCATTTGAACCCTTGCCGGCAAGAGCGATGAATGCAGGACCGTAAGCCTTGCCGGTAACTACAGCAAGCTTGATAGTTGTTGCCTCAGCATAAGCGTGGCACAGCTTAGCCATATCCTTCACAGCACCGTAAGCCTCAGTATCATCATCAGCCTTAAAGCCCTCTGTATCAACAAAAGTTAAAACAGGGATAGCGTAAGCGTCGCAAGTTCTAACAAATCTTGCTATCTTTGAGCAATCGGCAGCTGTAAGCTTGTCGTCAGTCTTATTTGTAGCAACAACGCCCACTGTAGCACCACCAAGAGTTGCAAGAGCTGTATAAGATGCCTTGCCGTACTCAGCGTTCAGCTCAGTTACACTGTCGCCGTCGCAAACAGCCTTTGCAATGCCCTCTGCGTCATCGCCGACAGCCTCAGCAGGGTCAGCAAATTCATACATTGGAACTGGTGAAAGGTTGTTCTGTGGAAGTTTTGTAAGTATATTCTTTGCAGCCTCAACAGCAGCCTTATCATCCTCACAGACAACAGCAGCAGTGCCGTTTTCAGCAGCATTTTCAGCGGAGTTCTTTACGTTTGCGTTTGGTGCAACATAAAGCTCAGCGTCCTTAGCAATAACAGTAAAGTCAGCAGACTCAGCCAGCATAGCTGCACAGCCTGCACAAGTGCCGGCAACAACAGCTATCTGTGGAACAACGCCTGAAAGGTTTGAAGTCCACATAAGCAGCTCGCCGTAAGCGTTGAGAGCCTTTGAGCCGTCGCTCACGTCAGCACCGTAAGAATCAAATATTCCGACAACAGGAACGCCTGTCTTTGCAGCAAGGTCATATACCTTTGCGATCTTCTTTGCCTGTGCCTCTGTCAAAGCACCGTCCTTAACAGTCACGTCCTGAGAAAAAGCATATACAGGGTTACCCTCAACATAGCCAAAAGCAGTGATAACTCCAGCAAGGGAGTCGCCCGCAGCAGCGTAAGCGTCAAGCTCTGTAAATTTTCCTTCGTCAAACAAATATGTCAGCCTGTTTCTTGCAGCAGTAGGAGCCTGTGCCGCAGCTTTAAGCTCAGCAAGAGTAGAAATTGAATCAGACATACAGTTTCCTCCATTCAAATAATTTTTGTGATAAAATAACGCAAAACTACTGGATTTTATCATATTTATACACTTAATATTATACTATTTTTCCGCCAAATTTACAAGAGTAAATTTGCCCATTTCGTCATATTTTACGTTTAGTAACATAATCGCTACAGTCGCAGTCACATTATTAAGCACTTTGCACAAAACAAAGGGTTTCTTCACAAAAAGAAACCCATAAAGTTCGATTATTTCTTGGTCACAGCGTTCCTGAGTGCCCTCAATTCGTCTGGTTTCAGCTCTCTATACTCGCCAGGTTTGAGCATACCAAGCTTTACTGGGCCTACAGCTGTGCGTTTCAGTCTTGCAACTTCAAGTCCAACAGCCTCGCACATTTTTCTTATCTGACGGTTCCTGCCCTCATGGATAGTCATTTGCAGCACAACTCTGCCCGGCTGTTTGTCAAGCACTACCACTGAGCACTCCTGCGTCATTTTGCCGTCTATCTCTACGCCTGAGGCAAGCTTTATAAGCTGCTCGTCATTTATATCAGGTCTTACGGTAACACGATAGGTCTTTGAGATGTGTCTTGACGGGTGCATGATATCATTTGCGAAATTGCCGTCATTTGTGAAAAGCAGCAAGCCCTCTGAGTTCTTGTCAAGTCTGCCTATAGGGTAAACTCTCTCTGGAACTTTCGTGAGCAGCTCTGTGACGCACTTTCTGTCAAGTTCATCGCTCATTGTTGTAACATATCCCCTTGGCTTATGGAGCATGATATAATAAAGCTGTCTTTTCTTGGCAACGTATATTTTTTCGCCGTCAAGAGTGATTATATCCTTGCCTGCCAGTGCTTTGTCACCAAGCTTGCAAGGTCTGCCGTTGACCTTTACTCTGCCCTCAGAGATATACTCCTCAGCCTTTCTTCTTGAACAAACGCCGCTGTCGGACATTATTTTCTGAATACGAATTTTTTCCATATTTTCTCCTTAATTATGTACGGCTCAAACCGAGCCGCTATGCAAACAATTTTTTCAGCTTATTAAAATAGTAATTAAAAATGTCAGGCTTTTCAAGGTCACAAAGCTCCACATCTTCCGTTGCCGTGATATCAGTTCGTGCTATCTCCACATCTTTATAATAAAACACGACCTGCCCTATCTTGTCACCGCTTTTCACAGGTGCATAAACAAATCGTGGCAAATAGACCTTTGACTTGACCTGTGCCGCTCTTCCGTTCAAAAGCACTGCACTTGCCTGCCCTGCCTTACATTTCACGCTGTCGCTCACTCCGCCCACGGCCGCAACGTCAAAGCTGTCTTTATCAAGCGGCAGCCGCTGTTCAGACACAAATCCAAAGCAATAGTCATAAAGCTTTGAATGGTCGTTCCAATCATCAGGAGCGTTGAGGGTAACGCAAATAAGCTCCTTGCCCTTTCTGTCGCAGGCTGAAACAAGACATCTTCTTGCCTTATCGGTAAAACCGGTTTTCACGCCCACAACGCCCTCACAGCTTTTGAGCAGCTTATTTGTGTTCATTAGCCAGCGGTCATAAGGCGGATCGCCGTAACACAGTTTTACTTTTTCAAGACAGCATATAGCCCTGAAATCTTCATTTTTCATTGTCTCCGCTGCAAGCTTTGCCATATCCGCCGCGGTGGAATAATGCTCGTCAGTATCATCATCAAGACCTGACGGCGTGACAAAGTGGGTATCCTCTAATCCAAGCTCCTCAGCCTTTTTGTTCATAAGCTGAACGAACTTGCCGATACTTCCTGCCACCCTCACAGCGGCAGCATTTGCGGCGTCATTTCCGCTGGGCAGCAACATGCCGCAGCACAGGTCACGGAGAGTTACCTTATCCCCCTCCTGAAGTCCCATAGAAGAGCCTTCGACCATTATCGCCTCGCTGTCTACCACAAACTGCTCGTCAAGGTCGCCGCTTTCAAGTGCGATCAGCACTGACATTATCTTTGTTGTGCTCGCCATAGGCAGCCGCTCATAGGCGTTCTTTTCAAAAAGCACGTCACCTGTTTCGCCGTCTATTACAATGGCACTTTTTGCCGATATCTCGCTGAGATCGTCAGCACTGACATTCATGCAGCAAAAGCACATCATCATGACCGTACATATAAATACCGCCACGCTTTTCAATCAAACCACACCCTTAAAATCAATTTCAAGGATTAGTTTGCTCACTTGTGCTTTTAAAATTCAGTAAAATTATTCCTCGTCTGCGTCCTCATCATCAGACTTCTTGCCGAGAAAATCAGTTATCTTGTCAATGACCTCAGGCACCATATTGATTATGGCATTTTCCTTTGTTGCGTTCATTGAAAGCTGCAAAAGCTTTACTTCGCCCTTATAAACTGCGATAAATGCAATAGGCTGGATAGTTACTCCGCCGCCTGAACCGCCGCCGAAAGTTTCCTTTGTGCTCTTTGTTGGCAGGTCAGAACCGCCTGACGCAAAGCCCACCGATATTTTCGATACTGGGATTATTGTAGTGCCGTCTGCTGTAACAATAGGCTTGCCTATAACAGTTTCGCAGTCAGCCATTTCACGAACTTTGTCCATTGCGGTCTTAACAAGACCTTCGATCTTTGTGCTCTCGCTCATTTTTTCTCAACCTTTCGTATTTCAATTTGTTACCTTTATTTCATTTGCTTTTGCCGCAAGCTCTTTTTTACGGCGTTTGGCAGCACGCTTTTTCTTTCGTCTGCCTGAGAGATATATTTTCAGAAAATTCACGCCAATACAAAAGCCTATAGCTATGATAGTGCTTGGTCTTACCCTCACTATAGTATGAACGTCATATCCGAACGTCTTTTCATTAAAGACACAGTTTACATCTGCTTTTTTCAGCTTGACGGTAAAGATACCAGCCAGCATTGCAATGCCGTTGAACAGACCTGCCTGTACCTTTCCATAAAGCATTGCGGCATCATATGCGTCCTCTTTTCCCACATCAAGAATTATCTTGGTGTCGTTAAAACGCACTGCCTTCAAAAGCTTTCGGAAATATTTCCAGCCCATTGGGATATACGGCTTTACGGTTTTATATTTAGCTTTCAGCTCATCAAGCTTGCTGCTTTTCTTCTTTTTCTTTGTCCTTGGCTTTGACTTTTCTTCGCCCTTGTCTTTCTTGTGAAAAAGCTTTCCTGTAAGGCTCTTTTTTTCCTGCTTGACAACTATTTCCTCAGGCTTATCCGCCGTGGTAGGAACATCTTCATGCTCCTCCTGAACATCAGTGCTTTCAACCTCTGGAACTTCTTTCTCAGGCTCAGGCTCGCCAGTGACCTCACTTTCAGTTACCGCCTCGTTCTGCACTTCGCTTGCAAACTTTTCGACCGCTACCTCAACAGGCTTTTCGTCGGTCGTTGGTACAGTCGGCAAGCTTTCTTCTATGTCATCGTCAAACTCCTCAAAATCATCAAAACTGTCCTCAGGCAGTTCAGACTTCTTGGACGATTTCTCTGCTTTCGGCTTTTTAAGCTTTCGTGGGTAAATGTCAAAAAACATATACCGCACTCGCAGTTCAAAGCCCATTTTATCAAGGTCGATATGTGCAGTAAGGGAAAAATGCAGCAGGATAACAATAACTGCTATAATACCAAGCAGTATCCATAACACAATTATCGCTATCATCTCCCCTCACGGTCATTTTTTATTCTTCTATTTCGTCCTCTATTGTGATGTCGTCAATGGTTATCTGCTCTTGCTTATCAGGGATAGGAGGCAGATCATCAAGGCTTGACAGCCTGAAACAGCGAAGAAAATTATCTGTAGTTTTGTATGCGATAGGTCTGCCAGGCAGGTCAAGTCTGCCAGCCTCAGCAAGCAAGCCCTTGTCCACCAGTGAATTAACAACACCTGACGAATCAACTCCCCTGACGTGCTCCACAAAGCCTTTTGTTACAGGCTGATTATATGCAACTATCGTCAGTGCCTCCATTGCCGCAGGGCTGAGGACAGAATTTTTCTTTATTTCAAGAGCCGCCTTTATAAAAGGTGCAAGCTCTTCTTTTGTGGCAAGCTGATATGAATCGTTCAGGTTCAGCAGAGCAATTCCGCTTTCAGTCTTGTTGTATTTCTCAGACAAGGCGTCCAAAGCCTCGTCAAGCTGCTCCTTGACGATACCAACCGCCTCACAGAGTTTCTCGCTCTCCACAGGTTCGCCGCTTGCGAAGAGCACAGCCTCCACAGCTGCCTGTATATTTGAAAGTTCCATAGTCTATTCCTTCTCGTATTTTATCCGTAACGCCAATAATTATTTCCGCCGTCATCGCCAACAGGTGAATATCCCCAATAGTATCTTCTCTTTGCCCAGTAATTAGGCTTGAACACTGTATCAGGGGTGATATCCGCAAGCTGCTCAAGCAGCCTTATTTCTTCCAGTGCAGCCTCGTCAATAGGCTCAGGCTCGTTCTCCACCTTCGTCGCCACAGTTTCAGTATGTACCGTAACACTATCTATTTTTTCGGATATCTTTTCCATTTCAGCCATGACCTCCCGGGCAGACTTTATTGGTGCATAGGCTGCGACCACTTCATTTGAAATTCGTTCCGCCTTTGCAGCTGCGTGACGTTTCGGCTGAACAGTGACCTCAGGTTCTGTATCTTCCTCATATTCCTCCTGAACATTTTCAGTCGGCTCATCATTAAGTATATTTTCTATAGGTTCAGGCTCGGCTGTGACCTCTTCTGCTGTTTCATTTTCTATGACAACAGGCTTGTCAAAATCAGACTCGACCTTTTTATTCTTTGACGCACGGTTAAAGAATATCTTTGAATTATCGTCATTTAAAAATATCCTGCCTGATTTTGTCAGCTCAAGTATAGCAAGAAAAGTTGCGACCTTCTCACTCTTCTCCGTCATGCCGTCATACAGATCTCCCATATCACACTCGCCGTGCTTATAAAGCCTTTTGAGCACGTGGATTATCTTTGATGTAACCGAAACTATCTTATGCGAAACGATAGGCTCGAACATTTTTGCCTTTAGCGGCACGCTGTTACGGGCTTTTTTAGATATACCCATGTATGCGTCATAAAGGCACTGAGGGTCATGCTCACGGGTATAGGTCTTGTTCACAGGCAGTTTTACGGCTGCTCTGACGAACACAAGATCGCCCACATAATCATCACGGAGCGTGAGAGCCGCCTGTTTGCACAAGGAATACTCGATTATTCTTCCCTCAAGCTCTTTTTTAAGCTCCTTTGACTCCTCATCATGGGGCAGAAGTGAACAGGTCTTTATGTAAATAAGACGGGCTGCCATTTCAAGAAAGTCGGCAGCGTCCTCATAGTCCTCGTGGTCAAGGTCGTTGATATAGTCCATATACTGTTCAAGGAGCAGAGATATCTCAATATCGTAAATATTCAATTTGTGCTTGCTGATAAGGTGAAGGAGCAGATCCAGCGGTCCTTCAAACATATCCAGCTTGAACTGTGCAGCACTCATTTACGTTTTTCCTTTCATGAACAGTTTTATTTTAAAAATATTGCATTGAGTATCGGGTCGACCCAGAATGTAAGCTTATCCATTATCCAGAACATACCGCTTTGCAGCCAGCCTATAGGTTTGTCGAGCACACCTGTGATAACAAGGAGGATAAAAGCGATAGAGATATAGTTCTGATACTGAGCCATAAAGCGGTCTACCTTACTGCTTGTAAAATAAGACAGTATCTTCTGACCGTCAAGAGGCGGGATAGGGATAAGATTGAACACAGCAAGTCCAACGTTTATTGCCGTAAAGTAATAAAGTATAAGGGACACATAATACAGAGATATAGTATAATGCACGATATAAAGCACATAGAAAAGCTTATAAAGCACGATTCCGATAAGTCCCATAATGATATTTGAGATAGGGCCGGCAGCAGCAGTCAGTGCCATGCCTTTTCTATAATTCTTAAATCTGATAGGATTCACCTGAACAGGCTTACCCCAGCCAAAACCTACAAAGAATATAAACAATGCACCGATAGGGTCAAGATGTGCAAGTGGGTTAAGTGACAGCCTACCCTGATAGCGTGGAGTGTCGTCGCCCTGTTTTGTTGCTGCCCATGCATGAGCGTATTCATGTATCGGTATACACATAAAAATTACGATCAGCTTTGCACCGTAATCAAGAATTTTTTGTGGATCCATATCTATATGACCTCCTATCGTCACAAATAAGACACTTCACTGGTGTCGGCTTATAATATTTCACAAATCATAAATGTAATTATACACTATTTTCAATGAAATTTCAAGGCATTTTGTCTTTATTTTTAATCGAAAACTATAAATATATACGATTTTACGGAAATTTCAAAAAAAATCTCAAAAAGCTCTTGCAATTTCTTTTCAGTTATGCTATAATATTTAATATTGTGAATAATAGTATTGCATTTTTAAGGGTAAAGGAGGTGCAGCGTAATGGCAAAATGCGAAATCTGCGGTAAGGGCGTTACTTTCGGAATCAAGGTATCACACTCACACAGAAGATCAAACAGAACTTGGAAGCCAAATGTAAAGAGAGTTAAAGCTGTTGTAAACGGCACTCCTTGTCACATTTACGCTTGCTCAAGATGCCTGCGTTCAGGTAAGGTTGAAAGAGCTTAATGCTTGAATATTCCAAAAAATCGACTAGCCTGGCTAGTCTTTTTTTTATGCTTTTTTAGAACAAACAAAACGGAGCAGAGTGCTTTACCCTGCTCCGTTTTTATTATGCGGCGTGTCTGCCGAATGTTCTCTTGTTTTCAGGCGGTGCGAATACTGAGTTTGCACCCTTTGATGAACTGTCACCGTTCATATTGTTGTCGCTGAAACCGTGGTCGGTCTTGTAGATCATATCATAGTAGATTATGGCGTTGGAGATATTTATTCGCTCCTCTGCATAATTAGAATAATTGCTGATATAATCCTCGTCCACAACGCCGTCATTTATTCGTGCATCACAGGCGTCCTGACTGTACATCTCGTTCACAGTTGTCTTGAAAAGACCTTGGTCGTCGTCCATGTACACAGGGTTTGGATTATCCTTATAGACCTGATTGCATGACACCGCCGTGGCAACGTTGCTGTAGCCTGTCAGATCGAAGTATGTATTCTTCTGGCTGTCATAATAAACGGTATCTGTAACGAAATTGCCGTTCGGGAAGATAACAACGTTTTCCTCGTTGTCAGCTACAGAGAAAATGTCATGACCAAGTGCGTATACATTTGAGAAACCAAACATATTTCCAAGTGTTGGCTGAACGTCATACATACCCATTATCTGCTTGACCTCTGTCGGCTCATAGCCGCCGTCCTTTGACCAGATTATAAAAGGTACCTTTCTGTTGAGGTTATAGTAGAAATCATCAACAGGTACATAACCCTCATCATCTTCTGTAAGCACAGAATCGGTGAAAGGATTATAGTTAAAGTATCTGTCATACTCTTCTGCTTTTATCTTAGCGTCATGGTCGCCGTAGATAACGACAACTGTGTTGTCAAGAAGTCCTGCTTTGTCAAGGTCATTCATGAACTGACCGATAGCCTGATCGGCATAGTGCACTGACTTAAAGTATGAACCAAGCTTTGTGCCCTCAAGGAACGGTGCTGATTTTTCCTCATACATACCGTCCTCTTCGTTGTACATCTTGTACTTGAAGTCAACTTCGTAGTCGCTTACACGCTCGATATCTGTAAACGGCGTATGGTTCGTAAGCATAAGGAACGCACCATACCATTTGTCATGATCCTTATTTATCTTCTGTATCTTAGGCACTGCCTGTCTAAAGAATGATTTATCCGACAGACCAAGACCGATAGTTTCATCAATATTGAAGTCGGTATTGTAGTTAAAGAAATCATCATAGCCCAGCGAATGGTGAAGGTTGAGTCTGTTCCAGTATGAGCCGTTGTTGCCGTGCATACTGAAAGTATAATAGCCCTTTGCCTTCAGCATTTTCTGAGTTGTGGTGTAATCTCTGTCCCAATAGTTGATAGCAACTGTGCCGCTTGAGGCAGGCATAAGGGACGACGCAAATGTGAACTCACTGTCTGAGCTTGTTCCAACGCTCTCCTGAGCATAGAAGTTAGAGAAATAAAGTCCCTCTCTTGCAAGCTTGTTCATGTTTGGCGTAAGCTCTTCACCATTTATATATGTATCCATACAGAACTGCTGGAAACTCTCTGCGTGGATAACGATAACGTTCTTACCCTTAAATATATTGGTGTATTTATTGCTCTTCTCTTCGGTTTCCTCAGTCTTAGACTTATCGTCATAGAACTTATTGAAAACCTCTTCGCTTTCCTCATATCCGAACATCATGTTTATCTTCGCATGAGTGCAGGATATAACGTCGCTGAACTGATATGTATACAGTCCGAAAGTTCCGAGAACATACTCTCTGTTCCACTGTTTTGCAAGTCTTGAATAATCAGTACCGGTAAGTGTTGAGCAGAAGATACCCGCAAGACCTATAGAAACGCAGAATGTTCCAAGTGCATATCTGCGGCGTTTTCTCTTTTCCTTTACCTGAGTGATATAATCTCTTGTTCTTCTTTTGATAAGTATATATACCACTATGATAGCAGGAATATCCCACAGGAAGATAAGATCCTTAGGCTCCATGATATTCTCAGTAACAGCATCCATTACTCCGCCCAGCTGTGATGCCGTGGAAACAAGTGACACTGAGATAAATGATTTATAGTTTGTATAATAAATTGAATTCGCCGTACAAAGTATAGAGAAAATTATTGTCAGTATCAAAAGATAGACAAACTGCTTTCTCGGCTTTTTGAACACATATGATATGAGAGCAAGCAGCAGTATTACCGCAAAGTCAGCCATAAGCGGTTTTATCTGGCTGTAATTGAATTTTACTGTGAACGCCCTGAGGAGAAATCCGTTCAGAACTGACGCAAATACAAATGTCAGAAACAAGATGTTATCCTTCAGGTAGCCGCCCAATCCGCTGCGGATCTTAGTTATAACCTTATTCATTTATATCTCCTTTTCAATTCGCTTTATTCAGTCACAAAGAATATTGTATATTTTTTTCTGATAAAAGTCAAGCATAATATAGTCTTTTCAGTGAAATATACAAAACTTTTGCCAAATCAAGTGCGTTTTTAAAGCTTTACCCCTTGAACAAAGTATATTTTACTCCCATTGCTCCTTAATGTCAACAAAATCAGCTCAAATTTCAGCTATTTTTCACTTTTGTAATATTTATGTAAATGAATTTACAGTATTTGTTTCTAAAACAAGCAAGACTTATATAAAGCAGATATGTACGGCGTTACCTTGATATTTAGCTAAATTGTACAATAATCTCAATGTGCTTTTGTTTATATGAAATAAATATATTGAAATCGACAAAGTTTTCTGATAAAAATTAAAAATAATTGAAAAAGATTTTGAAATATAATATAATATGAATGTCCGAGCATAACGAAAACCACGGAGGATCATGATGATTAAACTTATTGCAACAGACATGGACGGCACTTTGCTTGACGATAACAAACAGCTGCCAGAAAACTTTGACAATGTGGTAAGGCGGCTTTTTGAAAAGAATATCAGATTCGTTATTTCCAGCGGCAGGAGCTACTGCACGATAAAGAACCAGTTCGCTGACTACATTGACGATATGACATTTATATGCGACAACGGTGCATATGTTGTTGACAAAGGAAAGCTGCTTTCAGTTTCCGTTTTGCCTAAAGAAACAGTCAAAGAAGTTGTAAGATTTTGCCGTGAACATGACCTTATGGTGCTGCTGTGCGGAAGAAACGGCACTTGGAACAATGCTAAGAATGAATCGCAGAACAAGGAAGTTCGCTCATATTATGTAAATCAGGTGAACATGAAAGATCTCACTCTTGTTGACGATGATATTTTCAAGATAGCTGTTTTTGAAGAAAGCGGCATTGAAAATGACGGATACGTCAAGCTTGCAGAGCGTTTCGGAGATGATTTCAACGTGCAGCTCTCAGGCAAATACTGGACTGATATCATGAACAAGGGCGTAACAAAAGGTTCCGCTCTCAAGACTATCGAGAACCGCATGGGTGTAAGATACGAAGAAACTATGGCATTCGGCGACTATCTCAATGACGTCGATATGCTGAACAATTCTTACTACAGCTTTGCAATGTCAAACGCTCACGAATCCATTAAAAAGGTAGCGAATTTCATGACAGGTTCAAACAATGACAACAGCGTCATGAAAGAGATAGAAAAACACTGCCTTGCATAAATAAAATAGAAAAACAAAGCGGTCTGACCGAAAATCAGACCGCTTTTTATTATAATCTCATTTTGAAATCGTCATATCCGAACTCTTTTACAAGCTCCAGCTTGCCGTCAAGCTTATGAAGATAAATAGACGGCAAAGGCATTCCGTTGAACGTATTGTTCTTACACATGGAATATATAGCCATATCGCAGAAAACAAGCCTGTCCCCCTCTTTAAGAGGCTCGTCAAAGGAATAGTCACCGATTATATCTCCTGCAAGGCAGGTCGGACCGCCAAGGCGATAGGTGTAAGGCTTTTCGTCTGCCTGCCCTGAACCGATGATATTCGGTCGGTAAGGCATTTCCAGAACGTCAGGCATATGACAGGCTGCTGATGCGTCAAGGATAGCAAGATCCATGCCGTTTTTAGCCGTGTCTATCACCTCTGAAACAAGATATCCTGCATTGAGTGCGACAGCCTCGCCCGGTTCGAGATAGACCTGAACGCCATATTTATCCTGAAGATAGTTTACGCACTCCACAAGGGTCTCAAGGTCATAGTCCTCACGGGTTATGTGATGACCGCCGCCAAGATTTATCCATTTCATATTGTAAAGATACTTTCCGAACTTCTCCTCAATGTGCGGGATAGTTCTTTTAAGCACGTCAGAACCCTGCTCACACATTGTATGAAAATGCAGTCCCTCGATACCTTTAATAAGGCTATCGTCAAAATTATCGAGAGTTGTGCCCAGTCTTGAATTTTTAAAACACGGGTTGTAGATATCCGTTTCTATCTCTGAATACTCAGGGTTGCACCTTATTCCGCAGGATATCTTTCTGCCGCTGTTTTCGACGATACCCTTGAATTTCTGCCACTGTTTAGGGGAGTTGAACACGATATGGTCGCATATCTGCACAAGCTCTTTCATGTCCGTTTCAGTATATGCAGGCGAATAAACGTGAACTTCTCCGTCAAACTCTTCCCTGCCAAGCTTTGCCTCATAAAGGCCGCTGGCAGTAGTGCCTTTCAGATGCTGGGATATCATTGGATAGGTGCTGTACATTGAAAATGCTTTCTGTGCCAAAAGTATTTTACAACCCGTTTTCATCATCACCCAGTCAAGTATCGTCAGGTTATGATAAAGCTCCGCCTCGTCAACAACATAACAAGGTGTCTTTACCTTTGAAATATCAAACATTCTTTTCCTCCGTGGATCACTTATAGGAATCTTCGTTTACAAATCTGACCGTGATGTTTTTGTTTTTCATTCGTGCGTCCATGAAAACGCTGAGAACGCCTTTTGCAAATTCAAGGCTCTCCTTAGGGATATCGTCAAAGTCATGCACCATGATCTCAAGAGGCTCGTCTACCTCGCAAAGCTTTTCATAAAGCTTATCGTCATTCATGATAGAGTCAGTATCATGAGCCAGTGCTTTGCTGATATATGGATAAAACTGGTCAGCATTTACCATTTTTACGTCATCGATCATCAATATCATTTATTCGTCCCCCGTAAATTTTACTGCTGTGCCGTATGCAATGACCTCAGCTGCACCTGCCGCAATGGCGGAAGATGCGTATCTGATATTCACAACTGCGTCGGCATTCATTTGTTCAGCCTCTGCGACCATTCTTTTGGTAGCTAGTGCTCTTGCATCGTTCATCATCTCATTATAAGCAGTAAGCTCGCCGCCAACAAGATTTTTAAAGCCCTGCATGATATCCTTGCCCACATTTTTGGTCTGGATAGTAGAACCCTTTACAAGTCCAAGCATTTCAAGCTTTTTGCCTGAAATGTAATCAGTATTTACTAAGATCATCATCTTCGCCTTTCTTTATTTCCTTTATTCTTTGCACAAGCACCGTTATTGCAACGCCTGTCAGCAATGCAGGAACTACCAAGGCGATTATCTTCGCAAGAGTCGGCACGCCGTTCATGTATGCAAAGATAACGCCGATAGCTATATAGTAAATAGATATCAGAGCCACTATCACTACAGGTGCTATCATTTTTTTAGTTTTGGTTTTCATTTTTTCTCACCTTTAATCAAAAACCATTTTCTTTTTGCCGTTTTTGTTTCATGGATACTCTCTTATCCTGATGATATTAGCTGTATTCACGATACTTTCGTTTCTGTCGTCACCCTGAGTAACTCTCACCCAGCCGTCGCCTATCTCTTCAAGGGTGCAGTCGATAACTGACGAGAGCGAACCTCCCTGCGAAACTGTATACACAAGCACCTCTTGTCCGAGATATCTTGCAAAAGCCTCTTCTATTTTCATTTTTTGCTCTCCATTTATCAGTCTACCAGAACAGGGTCAAAGTTCTCTGTCCAAGGCAGACCCCATTTGTTCAGTGCGTCCATGAATGGATCCGGGTCGAACTCCTCGATATTATAAACGCCCGGCTTTTTCCACTTGCCTGTGAGTATCATCATTGCACCTATCATTGCAGGCACGCCAGTTGTATAAGAGATAGCCTGTGAACCGACTTCCTTATAGCACTCCTGATGATCGCAGACGTTGTAAACGTAGTAGGTCTTGTCCTTGCCGTCCTTTTTGCCTTGGAAGATACAGCCGATATTTGTCTTGCCCTTTGTTCTTGGACCAAGTGATGCAGGGTCAGGAAGAACTGCTTTAAGGAACTGGAGAGGTACTATTTTCTTGCCCTCAAAGTCGATAGGCTCGATAGAAGTCATACCCACGTCCTCAAGGCATTTAAGGTGTGTAAGATAGCTCTGACCAAATGTCATGAAGAAACGTATCCTCTTGATACCCTTGATATTGAGAGCCAGTGATTCAAGCTCTTCGTGGTGGAGAAGATACATATCCTTTTCGCCCACCTGATCGAAATTATAAACTCTCTTTATTTCCATTGGCTCAGTTTCTACCCACTTGCCGTCCTGAATATAAGAACCCTTTGCGGAAACTTCTCTTATATTTATCTCAGGGTTGAAGTTTGTGGCGAATGGATAACCATGGTCGCCGCCGTTGCAGTCGAGGATATCAATATAGTTTATCTCGTCAAAATAATGTTTCTGAGCATATGCACAGAAAACGCCTGTTACGCCCGGGTCAAAGCCTGAGCCAAGAAGTGCTGTGATACCAGCCTTTTCAAATCTCTCTCTGTAAGCCCACTGCCACTTGTATTCAAACTTTGCGGTATCCTCAGGCTCATAGTTGGCTGTGTCAACATAATCTACTTTACACTCAAGGCAAGCGTCCATGATATGAAGATCCTGATAAGGCAGAGCCACGTTGATACAAATATCAGGCTTATATTCTTTCATAAGAGCCACAAGCTCAGGCACGTTGTCTGCGTTCACCTGTGCAGTTGTGATATTTGTCTTTGTTTTATCCTGAAGTTCCTCCTTGAATTTATCGCACTTTGACTTTGTTCTGCTGGCGATACAGATATCAGTAAATACATCGCTGTTCTGACAGCACTTGTGTATAACTACACCTGCAACTCCGCCTGCACCGATTATCAATGCTCTTGACATATTAGATCATTCCTTCCTGAATTAATTATTATCAACCGCAATCCCAATTATAAATAACATCATCAAAATCGAGATTTTTAAGCCTTTGTCTGTTTATAAAAAATCCGCAGATACCTGCATCTCCCCACATTATCTTCTCATCGCCATTGCCGAAATCGCTGTCAAGCTGCAAAAGCAAAAAGTCATACTTGGTATCTTCATTACGAGGGTCCCACTGCGTAAAAGCAGGATAGCCACCTATCTTATGACCATAAGCGTTCTGAAAGTTCTGCTCATAAGCCTCTATCTCATCAGCAGGAGCGATATCCATGTCCATAAGAGAATTTATTTTCTTTTTCGGTTGAGCAGCATTATAGTACTCACAAAACATCTTCTCAAACCTAACGTCAGATTCGCTCATAACGTCAGCACTTGAAGTGAATTTCAAACCAAACTCGCCATTTACCGGCATACTGTACTCTCCGTCAAGTCCGTTTTCCTTGAACTTGACTTTGACTTCTTCCTCAGTAACGGTCTTGTCAATATCCTTGTGATAAACTATTCTGAACGTGTCTTGACAAGCAATATCATCTAATGACATTCCGTAAACATCATCATTTAATATCCAAAACTGCAATAAGCCGCTTTTTGGAAACTCCTCAATATCAGTCACCTGCGAACAAACTATCTGAGCCAGCAGCCTTAACTGTCTGCCTTTTTTGTCCTCTGGGATAGTGCCGTCATGTGGAACATAGCCCATTCCGCCAACCTTGCTCTCAAAAATAGAGGGTCTACTATCCACAAGTTCTAGCCTCACGCAAGGTGTTAACGTCTTTTTCTCAACAGCTTTAAGTGCCTGCTCGGCAACTTTAAGTTCTGTTTCGTGGTCTAAAGTTTCCTCCGCTGATTCATTTTGCACATTGGCGTCAGTATTCTTTTTCTTAAAAATATCAAATAATCCCATGTTTTCCCCTTTTATTTATAAAAATACAAAAGTATCTCTCTCAGCAGCTTGCAGGCAAGTGCCGTCGAACGTCCTGTCTGATCGTACACAGGTGAAAGCTCGTTCACATCAAAGCCCACGATATTGAGCTTTGCGACTTCCTCCACTGCGAACATAAGCTCTTTGAAAGTAACTCCCCCTGCCTCAGGAGTACCCGTTCCCGGGAACTCTGAAGGGTCGAGCACGTCAAGGTCAAGGGTAAAGTAAACAGGTTTGCCCTGAAGTTTTTTAACTATGCTGTCAAGTCTGAAAAAGCCGAACTTTTCCATGAAAGTGTGCTCTTTTGCAAATTTGAACTCGTCCCTGTCGCCGCTCCTGATACCGAACTGATATATCTTTCCGTCGCCTACGATATCCCAACATCTGTGGAGCACGCAGGCATGAGATTCTTTCACGCCAAGATAATCGTCCCTCAGATCGGCATGGGCGTCAAAGTGAACGATATGCAGATCAGGATATTTCTCAGCCACCGCTCTCACAGCACCAAGCGTCACCAGATGTTCGCCGCCTATCATGCATGGTATCTTGCCGTCGTCAAGTATTTCAGCAGTGCGGTCATGGATATCTCTAAGTGCTCCCTCAGGATTGCCAAATGGCAGCTCAAGGTCGCCGCTGTCAAAGACGTTTACGTCAAGAAGGTCCTTGTCCTGATACGGTGAGTAAGTTTCTATACCGAAACTCTCATTACGCATTGCAGAGCTTGCAAATCTTGTGCCGGGTCTGAATGAAGTCGTGCTGTCATATGGTGCACCGAAAAGGACTATCTTTGCGTCATCATATTCACAGTCACAGCCTATAAAGGTATGAACATTCTTTTCCATACTTTTCTCCTTTAGTCACAGTCCTCAAGTACGTCAAGGACGTAATTTGGCAGTGCGAAACAGCCCTTGTGAAGTTCTGTGTTATAATATCTTGTCTTTATGCCGAACTTTTTCCACTCTTCGGCTTTAAGGTCATATATAGGGTGAAGATTTTTCGACGCAAAGCCGAAAAGCCAATGACCTGACGGATAAGTCGGGATATGAGCCTGATAGACCATTGAAACTGGGAAAGCACTGCCTATTCTTCTATGGGTACGCTTTACCATATCCACATAGGAATCATAATATGTGCTCTCATGCTGGTTTATAAGTATTCCGCAGTCGGTGAGAGCCTTTGAGCAGTTGCCGTAAAATTCCTTTGTGAAAAGTCCCTCTCCCGGTCCGAAAGGGTCGGTGGAGTCAACTATTATGAGGTCATATTCATTTTCCTTGCGGCGAACGAATTTCAGACCGTCCTCAATATAGAGCGTGAGCCTTGGGTCGTCAAAGGCACAGGCTGTCTGCGGCAGATACTCTTTGCACACGTTCACCACCTGCTCGTCTATCTCAACCATATCTATCTTCTCGATAGTGTTATATCTGCAAAGCTCACGGATAGTTCCGCCGTCGCCTGCACCGATAACAAGCACCTTTTTTATCTCAGGATTGACCGCCATAGGCACTGCCGTTACCATTTCATGATAAATGAACTCGTCCTTCTCGGTAAGCATTATAAAGCCGTCAAGCACCAATACTCTGCCAAACTCATAGGTATCAAAAACGTCTATTTCCTGATAGTAGCTTTTTTTAGAATACAGCTGCTTTTTTACACGAATGCTGAAATTAACATCGTCCGTATGTTTTTCAGTAAACCAAAGATCCATAAAATGTGTCCCCTCTCTATGAATTTACTACTACGTTTATGTTGTTTATCTCAAGATCCTCCGTACCTGTAAGGAAACAGCCCTTTTCTTTACAGTATGCGATATAATTAAGTATGTCGGAAGTTATTTTCTCTCCCGGTGCAAGGATAGGTATTCCCGGCGGATAGCACATTACAAACTCTCCACATATCATGCCGTTGCTTTCTTCTATAGGCACAGACTTTTTCTCGCTGTAGAAAGCTTGTTGCGGCGGTATCTCAACGATAGGATTGATATACTCGTGGTCGAACATTCCCGACGGGTCTTTTGAATAAAGCCTTTTTATCTCAGAAAGTGCAGATATGAAACGCTCTATCTCAAGCTCTCTATCACCTGCTGAAACTATAGCAAGTATATTTCCGATATCGCCGAACTCTATCTGAATGTCATAATCGTCACGGAGAATATCATAGACCTCAACGCCTGCAAGTCCCATGGCCCTTGTGTGAACGGAAAGCTTTGTGCTGTCAAAAGCGAAAATATCATCGCCGTTCTCAAGCTCCCGTCCGAAAGCGTAATAACCGCCTATCTTATTTATCTCTTCCCTTGCATAGTCGGCATAGTCAACAGCCTTTTTGAAAAGCTCCTTGCCGTTAAGTGAAAGATTTTTTCTTGCAAGGTCAAGGGAAACCATAAGCAGATAAGAGCCGCTTGTGGTCTGAGTAAGGTTTATTATCTGTCTTACATAACCCTCTGAAACTGTGTCAGCACACAGCAGCAGTGACGACTGCGTAAGGCTGCCGCCTGTTTTGTGTATAGAAACTGCCGCCATATCCGCTCCTGCCGCCATTGCAGAACAAGGCAGACCCTCACCGAAATACAGATGAGTGCCATGAGCCTCGTCCGCCAGCACCAGCATACCATGCTCATGGGCAAGCTTGACGATACTTTTTATATCAGAACAAATTCCATAATACGTTGGATTGTTCACCAAAACAGCCTTTGCATCAGGGTTCGCTTTGATAGCCTGTTCAACGTCCTTAACAGACATTCCAAGTGGGATTCCAAGCTGCTTGTTAGTGCCCGGATTTACATAAACAGGTATCGCACCGCACACAACAAGTGCGTTGATAGCACTTCTGTGAACGTTTCTCGGCATTATTATCTTGTCCCCTGCCTTGCAGCTTGCGAATATCATCGTCTGAACTGCGGCAGTTGTGCCGTTTACAATAAAGAATGCGTGCTTAGCACCGAACGCCTCGGCGGCAAGCATTTCAGCGTCTTTTATTACAGAAACAGGGTGACAAAGGTTGTCCAGCGGTTTCATGGAGTTCACGTCGCATTTAAGGCAGTCAACGCCCAAAAAATCACGTAGCTCCTTGTTCATTCTTCCGCCCTTGTGACCTGGTACGTCAAGACGCACCACTCTGTTTCTCATATGTTTTTTCAAAGCCTCATACACAGGTGCATTATTCTGTGTCAAGTTCAAATCTATCACTACCTTATCAGTATATGTTCATGCCGCTGTAGATCTCTATCATTTCTCTACGCAGACTGTCTGTGATGTCAAGCCTTTGCTTAGGCGTAAGCTCATAAACGTCCTGCTTGAACAGATAATTCTGCAAGTCGATATCTTTGATGAGAAGTTTGGTATGGAAAATGTTCGACTGGTAAACATTGACGTCTATAGCGTCATATTTAGTCAGCGTATTTTTATCTATATAGTCCTGAATAGAAGTTATCTTATGGTCGATAAAAAACTTCTTTCCCAAAACGTCACGGGTGAAACCTCTTACACGGTAGTCGATAGTAATGATATCAGAATCAAAGCTGCCGATAAGATAATTCAGTGCGTTCAGCGGCGAGATAGTTCCGCAGGTTGAAACGTCGATATCCACCCTGAATGTTGAAATAGCATTGTCAGGGTGATATTCAGGGAATGTATGAACTGTAACGTGGCTCTTGTCAAGGTGAGCGTGGATCATTTCTGGCACATCTCCGCCTATCTTGCCCTGATTGCACGAAGGGTCGATACTGTCCTCATCGAGGGCTTTTTCTGCAATAAGCACGTTCACAGACGCACCCTGCGGTTCATAATCCTGTTTTGATATATTAAGTATCCTTGCACCTATCATCTCTGTGACATCGCAAAGTATCTTTGTCAGCCTTTCTGAATTATACTGCTCATCGATATAAGCAATATACTCTTTCTGCTCTCTTTCTGTTTTAGCGTAACAGACATCATAAATGTTAAAGCTCAGGGTCTTGGTCAAATTATTAAAACCATACAACGAAAGTTTCTGCTCCAACCCTAACATCACCAGTCCTTTCGGATAAAATAATAGCAACATTAAGACTAAAATTATAGACTTGTTTTCATTATACCACATATCGATCAAAAAGTACATAGTTTTACGCACTTTTTTCATATTTTTTTATCCAGCATGGCGTAATATTTTGCCTTAAATACCACAAGAATGACAAAAAGGTTGAAATCGAGAAAAAAATAGTGTATAATTAGTCTTGATAATCAAAATGGGAGAAATATATAATGCTACTTAATGTTGAACATCTTTATAAATATTTCAACGGGCAGGCACTGCTCAAGGATATAAATTTCACGGTCGAGGACAGAGAGGCTGTTGGACTTATCGGAGTGAACGGCTGCGGCAAATCAACACTGCTCAACATCATAACAGGCAGCGAGAGTTTTGACAAAACGCCTGAGGGACTAGGTTCTGTGAACATTGCAGGAAAGGCGTCCATTGGATTTTTAAGACAGAACAGCGGACTTAATTCTGAACTGACCATAGGCGAAGAGATGAAGAACGCTTTTGCTCCCCTGCTCGAGACTCTTGAGAAAATGAAAACTCTTGAAAAGAAAATGGCTGATGGCGGCGATATTGACGACATAAGCCATGAGTATGCTGAGCTTTCCTCATACTTTGAGGCTCGTGACGGCTACAGGATAGACGTGAAGATAAAGCAGGTGCTAAACGGCATGGGCTTTGGCTCAACGCCTACTGACAGAATTATCTCTACCCTTTCAGGCGGCGAAAAGACACGTCTTGCACTGGCAAAGCTGCTCCTTGAAGAGCCAAATCTGCTCATTCTTGACGAGCCTACCAACCACCTTGACTTTGAAACGCTCATGTGGCTTGAGGACTATCTCAAAGGCTACAAAGGTGCGATAATCATAGTTTCCCATGACCGATATTTTCTTAACAAGGTCTGCACGAGGATATGCGAGATAGAGCAAGGCAGGCTCACTTCATACCGTGGGGACTACTCCTCTTATCTTGTGCAAAAGCAAATGAACTCAGAGCGTCAGCTGAAAGAATACGAGGCACAGCAGAAAGAGATCGCAAAGCTTGAGGACTATGTTGCGAAAAACCTCGTCAGGGCGTCAACTTCAAAAATGGCAAAGTCAAGACAGCATATGCTTGACCGAATCGAGCGTATCGACAAGCCGCTTATGTACACAAAGCCGCCGAAGATAAAGCTTGAGTATGATATCGAGCCTACAAAGGATATCGTGCGAGTTGTTGACTGTCCGCTGGTTGTTGGCGAGGGTGCTGACAAAAAGGAGCTTATAAAGTCACTTACCATGAACGTTCGCCGTGGAGAGCACGTTGCTATAATCGGTGCGAACGGTATCGGAAAAACTTCCATACTGAAACTTATCCAAGGCATTATCCCTCATGAAGGGGGCAATATAAGCTGGGGTGGAAACGTGAAGATATCCTACTTTGAGCAGGAGCACGCTATACTTGACCCACGCAAGACCGTTCTTGAAGAGATAATGGACAGATATCCAAGGCTTTCGGAACAGCAGGCAAGAAGTGTGCTGGGTGCTGTTCTGCTAACAGGAGAGAACGTGTTCAAACCTATATCCGTCCTTAGCGGCGGCGAGAGAGCAAAGCTTTGTTTCGCTATCATGGCACTTAATCGTGGCAATGTGCTCGTACTTGACGAGCCGACTAACCACCTTGACCTAAGCACAAAGGAAGTTCTTGAGGACGCACTGGCTGAGTTTGGCGGAACGATAATCCTTGTATCCCATGACAGATATCTGCTCAACAAAGTGGCGAGCAGGATAATCGAGGTCAAGCATAACGAGGTGAACTCTTATGAGGGCAACTTCGACGCATACAGCGAGGCTGTGAACGCTGCCCGTCAGCTTAAAGCACAAAGCGAGGCTGAGATAAAGCGTGCTGAGGAAGAAAAGGCATACAAGGAGAACAAGGCAAAGCAATACCGCAGCAAGGAACAGCGTGCCGCTGACGCACAGAAGAGAAACCGCATCAGAGAGCTTGAAAAGGAGATTGAGCAGACCGAGGTCTTGATATTCGAGCTTGAAAATGCCATTTCTGACCCAGAGATAGCCTCGGATTACAGCAAGATGAGCGAAAAATGCAAGGAGCTGGAAGAGGCTAAGACAGCACTTGACGAAAAAATGGACGAGTGGGCGGAACTTTCCGACCAGCTTTAATAAACAGAATTTCACAGAACACACCCCTTATGAGTATAATGATACAGCGGAGGCTGACATTATTCATAAGGGGTGTTTGTTTTGGAGATAAAAAGGCTGTCAGAGTTTGAGATAAAGGTCATTCTTGGCGAAAAGGATATGCGGATAATGGACATTTCTTTCAAGGATTTTGAGGACAATGCTCCACGCAGCGAGGAGTTTTTGTCTGACCTGATGTTCATAATGAGAGAAACGGGGCTTATAAAAATATCCGAGGGCAGCGTTGATGTTGACGTCGCACTGACTGCTGCCGGCACGATAAACATATATTTCAGGCTGCCGAAAAGTGACCAACGCCGCAGCAGCACTGAACTTGCTGTCATTGCGGCCGCACCTGATGAACTTACAAAAAAAGCCGCAGAGATACATAAAGAATACTCTGACAAGATATCCAAAGCCTGTTTATACGGTTTTTCAGGCGGCTATGCTCTTATATTTACAGTAAACTACGCACGCTCCACCGTCGCCAAAAAGCAATTTTTGAAAGCCTGCACAGCCGACGGGATAGTCATAAACAAAATAAAGGAGCACAGCCAGCTTATGACTGATGCTCCTTTTGAAAAACTAAACTTTCTCTCTTAAAAGCTTGACTGCCTCTGCCATATCCTCTGCCTTGAAAGCATATGTGCCGGTTACAAGGGTGTCTGCACCTGACTCTTTGAGCAGTCCTGCGGTTTCGAGATTCACTCCGCCGTCTACCTGAAGTCTGATATCCCTGTCAGACTGGTCGAGAAGATATCTCACTTCACTTATCTTCTCAAGTGTATCAGGAATGAACTTCTGTCCGCCAAAGCCCGGATTTACTGTCATTACCAGCACCATATCCACGCTGTCAAGGAACGGCTTTATTGCACTTACTGGCGTCGCAGGCTTAATGGAAATACCTGCCTTTACGCCCCTTGCGTGTATCTTGTCGATAACAGCCTGCGGATCTTCCGCCGCCTCATAATGGAAAGTTATAAGGTCAGCACCAAGGTCTGCGTAGTTATCGATGTACCTGATAGGGTCGCATATCATAAGATGCACGTCAACAGGGATACTGATGCTTTTGCCCACGCTTTTGAGCAGCGGTTCGCCAAAGCTGATATTTTTCACAAACATTCCGTCCATGACATCATAGTGTATCCAGTCAACGCCGGCGTCCTCGGCACGTTTTATCTCTGACGCAAGATTTGAAAAGTCGCAGGCAAGCAGCGACGCAGAAACGATAATATCCAATGTATAGCCTCCGTTAATTCAATATTTTCCCACTTAATATTGTCCCATAATTTCAATTTATATTATACAACACACTTTTACAAATGTCAAGTTTGTTCGTCAAGGGTGAGGGTATATGCAGGGATAAATTCATCAAGAAAGACATTTGCCTCAGGGATATTCATGGCCTTGATAGATTCAAGGGTGGATTTTTCGGCAGAGGCAAAGTCGGTATTGCCCATTTGTCTTTCCTCCAAGCACTTGATAAGTGCCGAAAGCTTGTCCGCAGCTTTAACGAGCACCCAAGCCTCTTCTTCCTGAGGTGTCTTGCAGAAAAGCGGTTCAAAGTCTTCCTTCAAATCGTCAGGGAGATAAGAAACAAGTGTATTTTTCGCCTTCTGCTCTATCTCGTCATACGCACCCTTTATCTCGTGACTGTAATATTTTATAGGCGTAGGCAAGTCGCCTGTGATTATCTCTGTGACGTCATGGTACATAGCAAGCAGTGCACATCTTTCAGGGGAAACATTTCCACCAAACCTTTTGTTCCTGATAAGTGCAAGAACGTGGGCTATAAATGCTACCTCAAGGGAATGTTCGCTGATATTTTCGGTTATGGTGTTACGCATCAGTGCCCAGCGGTTTATATATTTCATTCGAGATATCACTGCAAAAAATTTACTTTCTGACATTTCAACACTCCTAACATACATACAAAAAACGGGACGATGTTTTTCATCGTCCCGAAAATGATCTGAACTTATCTTACGATCGTAAGAAGAACACCGGCAGCAACTGCTGAACCGATAACGCCGGCAACGTTAGGACCCATAGCGTGCATCAACAGATAGTTTGTAGGAACTTCCTGCTGACCGACCTTCTGAGAGATACGAGCTGCCATTGGAACGGCAGATACACCAGCTGAACCGATAAGAGGATTGATCTTGTGACCTGAAAGAACATACATAAGCTTACCAAGAAGTACGCCGCAGGCTGTACCAATAGAGAATGCTACAACGCCAAGTGCCATAACTTCTGCAAACTGAATGTTCATGATCTTATCAGCCTGTGTTGTTGCACCAACTGTTACGCCAAGGAAGATAGTGATGATGTTCATAAGCTCGTTCTGAGCAGTCTTAACAAGTCTGTCGCAGACGCCACTCTCTTTAAGAAGGTTACCGAACATGAGCATACCAACCAGTGGAGCTGCTGAAGGAACCATGAGAGAGATAACGATAGTTACAAGGATAGGGAAAATAAGCTTTTCTACCTTTGAAACAGGTCTGAGCTGACCCATTACTACTGAACGCTCTTTCTTTGTTGTGAGAGCCTTCATGATAGGCGGCTGAATGATAGGAACAAGAGCCATGTATGTATAGGCTGCAAGTGCTATCGTACCAACGCCGATATTACTGTTTGATGTAAGAAGTCTTGAAGATACATAGATAGATGTAGGACCATCTGCACCGCCGATGATAGCGATAGAACCACACTCAGCTGCACTCATTCCGAAGAGAGCTGCACCGATGAATGTGAAGAAGATACCGCCCTGTGCGGCAGCACCCATAAGAAAGCTCTTAGGGCTTGCGATCAGCGGACCAAAGTCTGTCATTGCACCGATTCCAAGGAATATGAGCGGTGGATATATCTGGAGCTTAACGCCCATATAAAGGATATCCAACAGGCCGCCCTTTTGAAGTATCTGACCGTAGTCGATATAGTGATCGTTGCCTGCAACTGTCTTATAGTTCCAGAAATCCGGGTGATACATCTCAGCGTATGGCAGGTTTGTAAGCAACATACCGAATGAGATAGGCAGGAGCAGCAGAGGCTCAAAGCCCTTTGCAATAGCCAAATACATAAATACGAATGAAATAAGTATCATTACGATATTTTTCCAGCCGCCGTCTACGAGGAAACCCGCAAAGCCCGACTGTGACGCCAGCGACGCCATGGTATCAAGAAATGAATTAATTATTGACATCTATTATCACGTTCCTTTCACGTCAACTGCACTAAAATGGTCTTGTGTTGTCGATTATGCCGGCTGTAGACCATGCAGGTCTTTGCGGCTTGGCAGTCTTAACGCTCTTGAGAACGAGCTTTTTGCCTTCTGCACTGCTCATAGCGGATATTGCAGCCATGATAACAGCAACTGTTTCTTCTTCGATGCCGTCCTCCACAACAGGGGCAGCGACCTTTACTGGTTCAGGCTTAGCGGCAGCCTTTTCAGCCTCAGCAGCTTTCTTTGCCTCCTCAGCTTTTCTAGCAGCTCTGTTGTTGATCACGTCAAAGATCTTTCCGTAGATCGATACCAGCAGAATAAGCAGAACAAGTCCGATAAATACCACAACTATACCCGTGATAACGACTGAGGCAACAGTACCAGCACCGAGATCCTTCTGGTCAGGGCTGATCGTGCTCTTTGCCGCAGCTATCTGGGCCGCAGTGTTAAGAAAATTGATCATAAAAATTCTCCTTACTGTAAGTATAATAAAACTTAATATTATTATACACCAAAGCCACACAAATAGCAAGACCTTTTCCCACATTTTTTTCACAAAATTAACTCCAAGCTGACACCTATTTTTGTTACGATTTCTGATAAAAGTGCACAAAAGGGCGAAAAAATCCATATGCTTTAGGGCTTGCAATTATGCTCTGCTGATGTTATAATTATCATAATGAGATTTATTTATGGAGATGATGATTTGGCTGACAGATTTATAAACTGGCTGGAGGAATTTACACCGCATCTTATTGCGGCGGCTGCCATATTTATACTGGGACTGCTCCTTGACAAGCTTGTTCTAAAGGTCATGAACAATGGTCTGAGTATGCGGCGAACTGATGTGACCATACACAAATTTCTTACATCGGTTGTGCATACTGTACTGTTCATAATAATAGTGGTCATGTCTCTTTCGGCATTGCAAGTTCCTATGTCCTCGATAGTTGCGACTATCGGTGCGGCAGGTCTTGCTATCGGTCTTGCACTGCAAAACAGTCTTTCAAATGTTGCAGGCGGATTTATCATTCTTTTTTCAAAGCCTTTCAAGTGCGGAGATTATGTAAAGATAGGCGATTCTGAAGGCTATGTTGACGCTATCTCTATCCTTTACACCACCCTCAAGACCCTTGAAAACAAAATGATTTTCATACCGAACGGCGTGGTTTCCCAGTCAACTATCACGAACATCACCGCTGATGACAAACGCCGTCTTGAACTGAAATTTTCTATCAGCTACAACGACGATCACAACAAGGCAATGGCTATCCTCCGTGAGATGCTCGATGATGAGCCGAGGGTACTGAACGAGCCTGACAAGCCTCTTGTTGCTGTCTGCGAGCACGGTGCAAGTGCAATAATACTTATCATGCGTGTATGGATACCAACGGATTCATACTGGGAGATAAGATACAAATTTCTTAAAGAGGCTAAAGAGCGTTTTGACGCAAACGGTATCTCAATACCGTTCGACCAGCTGGACGTACACATTTCAAAATAGCACAAAGACCGCAGAGGATCATCTGCGGTCTTTTTTACTGTATATCTTCCCTGTTTTTATACAGAAATCTGTTTACCTCCACGCTGTCAGCAACAGGCTGTTTTGTTTTATCGCAATATGTTTTTTCAAGCCCCTCAAGCTTTTCTGCTATCCTAAGCTGACCGTCAAGTGCACTTTTTATGCACTCCGCAAAAGGACTTCCGCACAGATCGCTGTAGGTCTGACAAAACTCCTTTGAGTACGCTTTTACGAAAAATCTTGCCTCTTTTATTATATTGCCGTCAGTTATCATTGTTATCCTCCAGACTTGTCAGCAGCCCCGAACGCTGATTTTTCAAAGCCGCTGTAAGTTTCTGCATATCTTCTTTTAACTGCGGCTCTTTTATCTCGCTGACATAATGCTCGAACCTGTCTATCATACAGTTTTCTGAAACGATAAGCCTTTTCACTGCCGCAAACTGCTCTTCTGTTATCATAAAGACCGCCTCCCGATATTATTATACCGAGGGCGGTCTGTTTTATTCTTTGTGTTTTTCATTGAGCAAGGTGGTGGCGATAGCTGCACAAAAGACGTTATTTGCACCCATTTCCTTTAACAGTCCGCTGCACACGTTAAGCGTCGAACCTGTTGTGTAAACATCGTCAAAAAGCAGTATATTTTTGCCTTTTATGTCTGCATGGTCAAGCAGTGAGAAATATATCTCCTCGGCGTGTGCTTTACGCTCGGCGGCTGTGAGAGTGTGCTGTTCTGCGGTATCTTTCGTGCGTCCAAGCAGGCGATAGTTCTCTTTTATGCCAAGCTCAGCTGCCGTGAAATGAGCAAGCTTTTGTGCCTGATCGTATCCTCTTCTGCGGCGTTTTGACCTGTGCATTGGAACAGCTGTAATGATGTCCGCCTGCTGTGCGATACCATTTTCACTGAGCATTTTCCCAAGCAGCTTTGCAGAATACTCCGCAAAATTAAGCTGTCTGTCGTCTTTTAGCTTATGTATAGCTTTTATGCAGATATCTTCATATTCCATGAGAGTATGGATACTGTCAAAATGCAGCGTGTCATGGTCAAGGCATTTATCCTTGCCGCACTTTTCACAAAGCTGTTTTTCATGAAAAGGCAGACTGCTTTTACAGCTTTCGCACAAAAGCTCGTCCCATTTTATAAAAGCTCCGCAAATTGGGCAGCGGTTTGGATAAACAAGGTCAAGAAGATATTTACATATCAAGTGACTGCTGACCACTGTCATCACCCTCCACAAGCTCCATGAGCATATTTTTCAGTGCCGTGTATCTGAGATTACGCTTGTTGTTATCTATCATAAATTCCACACGCTTTTTCGAGCCGACTATTATAAGCATCTTTTTCGCTCTTGTGACAGCCGTGTATAGCAGATTTCTGTAATAAAGCTTATCAAAGCCGCCAAAAACTGTGAGGATAACAACGTCAAATTCAGAACCCTGACTTTTGTGGACGGTTATAGCGTAGGCAAGTTCAAGATTATCGAGCATTTGCTTGTCATAAACAGCTATCCTGCCCTCAAAATCAATAGTGACGGTCTTGAGCAGCTTGTTTACAGCGATAATAATGCCGATATCGCCGTTAAAAATGCCTGCACCGCTCTCGGTCTTGTCCTCGGTTATATACTTTTTCCAAAGTATCTCATAATCATTCTTGGTCTGCATGACCTTATCGCCTTTTCGGAAAATGTAAACAGGGGTCTTGACCTCAGACTTTCCTGCTGCCGGCGGATTAAGTTCCTGCTGTAAACGCTTATTTAGTTCCACAATTCCAGCAGGGCCTTTTCGTGTTGGCGAGAGCACTTGGATATCTTCTATAGGCGAATAGTCATAGGCTTTCGGCAGCCTTGTTTTGCACAGGTCTACCACAAGATCCTGCAAACCGCCATACTCCAGCCGCTGAAAGAAAAAGAAATCCTTATCCTTGCTGGTCAGGTCGATATGCTCGCCGTTCACTATCTTGTGGGCGTTCATGACTATTTCAGACTCCTGAGCCTGTCGGAATATCTCTTTCAGTGTGACAACGGACATTACTCCGCTGTCTATGATATCTTTCAGCACATTTCCTGCACCAACTGACGGCAGCTGGTCGCTGTCGCCCACAAGGACCAGTTTGCAAGTAACGCTTATGGCTCTGAGCACAGCCTCGAAAAGGCAGGAATCCACCATTGACATCTCGTCGATTATAAGTGCATCGCAATCAAGAAGATTGTTTTCGTCATGGATAAACGCCAGCGTATCGCCGCCTGTGTACTTGACTTCAAGAAGTCTGTGGATAGTTTTTGCGTCAAAGCCCGTGAGGTCAGAAAGCCTTTTTGCGGCTCTGCCTGTGGGAGCACATATCATTACGTTCAGACCTTGCTGCTGATAAAGGGAGATTATGGCGTTGAGTGTGGTGGTCTTACCTGTTCCGGGCCCGCCGGTCAGCACAAGAAATCCCTTTGACAACGCAAGATTTATCGCCTCACGCTGGATAGTTTCATAGTGTATGCCGTTATTTTCCTCCTCAAGGTCAATGACCTCGGAAAAATCTATCTTATTGTCATAGGATATCTGCCGCATGATTGCAAGACGTCTTGCGATATAGTCCTCGGCTTTGTAATAGTCAGCAAGCATAACGAAACGTCTGCCCTGCTTGTCATAGTAGTAAAGGTTTTCGTCCTCAGTTTCGTCCTCGATGACCTTTTTTATAAGCTTTTCCTCAACTTCCAGATAGTCCACAGCGGTTTTCACAAGGCTGTTCAGAGGCAGGCAGGTGTGTCCCGAATCGGCGTTCTTTCTGAGGATATATGTAACTCCTGCCTTTATCCTGCACTCGCTGTCAGCAGGGATATCCGACTTTGCAGCAACTGCGTCCGCACGGGAAAATGACAGGTCTATACCCTGAGTACAAAGCACATATGGATTAGACTTTATGATCTGCTCGGCAGTGTTTCCCCAGCGTTTCCAAGCTTTTATGCCGTATGAAGTCTCTATCTCGAACTTGCTGAGATATGACATCAGCGACCTTGCGGCAAACGTGGTCTTGAACTCCTGAGATATTTTCTCCGCTTTTTTCACGGTTATACCGTCTATCTCTGTGAGCTTATCCGGTGTGTTCTCGATTATACCCAGTGTGTCATCGCCGAACTTGTTCACAAGCTTTTTGGCAAGTATCGGTCCGATGCCGGTTATTGCACCACTTGCGAGATAACGCTGTATCGCCGCCGAAGTGGTAGGCAGTGAACGCTCGAAGATATGCACCTTGAACTGCTCGCCGAATTTCTGATGTGAAGTGAACTCCCCTGTTACAACAAGATCCTCGCCCTCCTCAACATCGCCCATTTCGCCGACTACTGTCACAAGGTCATTGTCGCAGTTGAGCATAAGAACGCAAAATCCTGTGTCCTCGCTTTTGAATATTATGCTGTCAACCTCTCCTTTGAGGGTCTTTAAATTGTCCATATTCTTCTCCGATTTATTTCTCATGGCATTTTAGTTCTCTGCGTTTTATAAAGTCAGAAAGCTCTGTTATGTCAACGCAGTGAACAATGCTGTAATCCTGTTCAAGTCGTCTTGAAAGGTAATTTATCTCACTTTTGTCAAGCTGCACAAGGATTATCTCTCTGCCGTAATTCTCAGGCTGGAAAAACTCCTCCCAATAGCAGCTTTTCACTATATGTTCAAGCTCCGTGGTATTCTTTTTACATGGGATAAGCAGATATCCTCCACGTTTGCCCACGTTGTTTACCCTATACCATTTTACGACAAACCAAAGTACAGCCGTTGCAGCCAAAACAAGTAAAAGTATAAAATTCAGCACAAGATCACCTCCGCACAATATTAGTATATATTATGCAAAAGGCGGTGTTTGTGTCATATCATTTATTTTACACCTTTTTGGCGAAAAATGCAATAGCACAGGCAGAAAACAAAAAAGCTGCCCCGAAGGACAGCCTTTATTATTTACTTTATCTCAACTGACGCAGCCCAGTCCTTGAATTTATCTTCATACTTTGACTGGTTTTTCTTCTCGCAGATAAAATCGAAGAAATAATATCCGCCGTTGCCCTCTTTCATTGAGCTCATTCCGTAATACTGCTTGTCGCCAAGAGATTGTGTATAGTAGATATACTTAGAATCCTTACCGATTATTTTCAGTTTTGTAGAACCGTTTTCAAGGATAAGGTCAAACATATCTGATACTGACGCACCTTTACCGTATCCATATAGTGCAACGTCAGAATAGGAAAGCTTGACAGCGTTTATTCCCACCTCGTTGTTTGAAAAATTATCAAGTGAATACAGATTTGAACTGCTTGCTTTCTGCATATCCGCAGGAGCAGTCAGTGTGTAACCTGTGCCGCTAAGAGTTTTTGTTGCGGTGTTCTTATAGAAATATCTCACACCGAAAGCCACTGCAAAGGCGATAAGAAACACGATAACGGAAACCAAAGCTTTAGGCAGACCCTTTTTCGCCGAGGTAACAGGTGCTATCTTATAAGGCTCGTAAGCACTGCCGTAAGGTGTCTGTGCGTAGCCGTTCTGCGGAGGCGGATAGCTCTGCTGAGTATAGCCGTTCTGCGGCTGACCATATGACTGCTGACCCTGAGCATAATTCTGCTGAGCCGCTGCGTTCACAGGCTGTGCACCTGTTGTGTTACGCTTGCCGAAACCTGAATTTGTACCGAGATTTGAAGTATCGATCGAATCCATATAGCCGCTTGTTTCCGACTTCATTGCCGAACCGCAGCTTGGGCAAAAAGCGTCATTTTCGCTTATGTTTGCTGAACAAATTGGACATTTCATATTCTTTTCTCCCTCATATAATTTTATATTTTTATTTTATCATATAGTGTTTATTCTGTCAATAATTTAACAAATCTATTTCTATAAACTTTATATTAATTGAGATGAATAGTGCTTGCCCACTTTTCAAATTTTGGGTCATAGAAGTCCTTTTCGTCAGCCTTACAGCCAAAAACAAACCAATAATATTTATAACCTGACTTTTTGCATAAAGCATAGTTATAAACTTCGTCGCCCGTTTTTGCACGATAGGTCATTTTAAGCTTGTTACCACCAGCATACACTTCTTTATAGCTGTTTCCAAACTGACTTTTCAAATTGCCCTTCATGTAGGTGACAAACAGTTTCTCAGTAAGAATATCCGTTGTTTCGCCAGCAAGTGAAGAGTAATCAAGGATCATATACTGAAAATCGCTATCAACATCGGCGTACTTTCCGTTGGCTTTTACAGTTCCATCACTGCTCTGTGCCGCATAATCTATTGTGGTTGCCTTTTCCAGCGACCTTGGCAGCTCTATGGTAAAGCCTTCCTCTCTTATGGTATGTGTGGAAACATTGTGGTAATACCAATAGCCAAAGCCGACAGCAACGCCCAAAACCAATGCCAGCAAAAGGATAAGCACCTTTTTGCCTATAGACATATTCTTTCCCACTGCTCTCACATTGCTGTTAAGACCATTGTCAAAGCCATTGTTAAAGCTATTATTGAAACTATTGCCATACCTCGGCTGTGTCGAATTTACCCCTGTCATTTCAATAACTCTTGTGCCACAATTCTGACAGCAAATGCTGTTAGGCAGAATATCGCACCCGCATACTGTACACCTCATAAAGATACCCCCTATAAAAATTTATTACTTTTATATTAACACACTTTTTCACTTTTGTCAACAAAAAAAGCGGACAGCACATAGCCGTCCGCCTTGATAACATATTACTTAGCGTTCTTCTTTGCCTCGATGTCAGCAAGAGCGTCTTTTCTTGAAAGATTTATTCTGCCCTGATCGTCTATTTCCATTACCTTAACAACGATCTCATCGCCAACTGAAACAACGTCCTCCACCTTTTCTACTCTTGACTTATCAAGCTTAGAAATGTGAACAAGTCCGTCCTTGCCAGGAGCGATCTCAACGAAAGCACCGAAGTTCATTATCTTTACTACCTTACCTCTGTAGATAGCACCTATCTCAGGGTCGTTTGCAATAGTATTGATGATGTTGATAGCCTGCTCAGCCTTTTCCTTGTCGATACCTGAAACAAATACGCTGCCGTCCTCAGAAATGTCTATCTTAACGTCGCACTCAGCAGATATCTTCTGAATTACCTTTCCGCCTGAACCGATAACTTCTCTGATCTTGTCAACCGGTACCTTTGTTGCCAGCATCTTAGGTGCCCACTTGCTTACCTCTGGACGAGGAGCAGGGATAGCCTTGAGCATTATCTCATCAAGAATGTACATTCTTGCTTTTCTTGTCTTTTCAAAGGCACTTGCGATTATCTCAGGTGTAAGACCGTCGACCTTGATATCCACCTGAATAGCTGTGATACCGTTCTTAGTACCGCCTACCTTAAAGTCCATATCGCCGTAGAAGTCCTCAAGACCCTGAATGTCTACCATAGTCATCCAGCTGCCGTCCTCCTTAGTGATCAGACCGCATGAGATACCTGCAACAGGCTCTTTGATAGGAACGCCTGCGTCCATAAGTGCAAGTGTAGAACCACAGATAGAACCCTGTGATGTAGAACCGTTTGAAGAAAGCACCTCAGATACGCATCTGATAGCATATGGGAACTCTTCAACAGAAGGAATAACCGGAACGAGTGCTCTCTCTGCAAGTGCACCGTGACCTATCTCTCTTCTTCCAGGGCCTCTTGAAGGTCTTGTTTCACCAACAGAATATGAAGGGAAATTGTACTGGTGCATATATCTCTTGGAAGTTTCCTCGTCGATACCGTCAAGTTTCTGAGCGTCTGAAACAGGGCCAAGTGTTGCGATCGTCATTACCTGTGTCTGACCTCTTGTGAAGATACCTGAACCGTGTACTCTTGGGAGAACGCCAACTTCAGCAGCAAGTGGTCTTATCTCGTCGATACCTCTGCCGTCAACACGCTTGCCCTCATAGAGCCAGTTTCTAACTATCTTCTTCTGGAGCTTATACATAACTTCGTCAAGAACAGCTGTGTTATCCTCGCACTGCTCGTCGAACTTCTCGTGAACAGCGTCGATGATAGGCTGAAGTCTTGCATCTCTTACATTCTTATCATCAGTGTCAAGAGCTACCTTTACCTGCTCGCCTACCATTGCCTCAACAGCGTCGAACAGATCGTGGTCAACTTCCATTGACTCGAACTCGAACTTAGGCTTACCGATCTGAGCCTTGATATCGTTGATGAAAGCTACCATTTTCTTTATCTCTTCATGACCTGTCATGATAGCCTTGAGCATAAGATCGTCAGGTATCTGGTCAGCACCTGCCTCGATCATTACTATCTTTTCAGCTGAACCTGCAACTGTCAGGTTAAGTCTGTTCTTTGCTCTCTGCTCAAGAGTTGGGTTGAGCACCAACTCGCCGTCAACGTAACCTACGTTGATAGATGCAACCGGGCCGTTCCATGGGATATCAGAGATAGAAAGTGCGATAGATGTAGCTATCATACCTGTTATCTCAGGTGAGTTATCAGGGTCAACAGAAAGAACTGTCATTACAACTGAAACGTCGTTTCTCATGTCCTTAGGGAAAAGAGGTCTGATAGGTCTGTCAACACATCTTGATGCAAGTATAGCCTTATCAGACGCCTTGCCCTCTCTCTTTGTGAAAGAGCCTGGTATCTTGCCTACTGCATACATTTTCTCCTCGAAGTCAACTGAAAGAGGGAAAAAGTCAACGCCCTCTCTTGGCTTTGCTGACGCTGTAACGTTTGCCATTACAACTGTTTCACCGTATCTTACCCAACATGAGCCGTTAGCAAGTCCGCAGGTCTTGCCTGTTTCGACTACTACAGGTCTGCCTGCATATGTCGTTTCAAAAGTTCTGAAATTCTCAAACATTGTCTTTCCTCCATTTTAGAAATTTAGAATTTTCTGTATGGTGAAAGCATTAGCAATAAACAGGACATACGAACCTCATACATTCTGTTTAATGCTAAGTTACCTTTCACCAACAGTTCAAATAAACACCAAAAGGCAGTGGCAATAAATGCCTCTGCCTTGATGTCAGTTACATGATTACTTACGGATACCAAGCTTTTCGATAGTAGCTCTGTATCTTTCGATATCCTTCTTCTTGAGGTAGTTGAGAAGATTTCTTCTCTTACCGATCATCTTGAACAGACCACTTCTTGAGTGATTGTCCTTCTTGTGTGTCTTGAGATGTTCTGTAAGGTCGCTGATTCTCTTTGTAAGGATAGCGATCTGTACCTCAGGTGAACCTGTGTCTGTTTCGTGAGTTCTGTTAGCCTCGATAACAGCTGTCTTTTCGTCTTTTCTAAGCATTTTTTGTACCTCTTTCGATAAAGTATTTCCGATGTAAAAGAATATGGCAGGTAACTTTCCCACTTACGGGCGTGACCCATATTCTGTTGCATGGATATGTTGCAGCAAGCAACTCATATATTATACATTATTTTTGACAGATTGTAAATAGCCTTAACAGAAATTTTACAACTATTCTATGCCATGGTGAGCCTTGCCTGCCGTGAGAGTATTTCTCATGAGCATTGCGATAGTCATAGGGCCAACACCGCCAGGAACAGGTGTGATATAGGCTGCCTTATTCTTGCAGTCCTCAAAGTCAACGTCGCCGCAAAGCTTGCCGTTTTCGTCACGGTCCATGCCAACGTCGATAACTATTGCACCCTCCTTGACATAATCGGCAGTTATCATCTTTGGTCTGCCAACAGCTGCCACCAGTATATCTGCTCTTGAGCAGACCTCTTTGAGGTTCTTTGTCTTTGAGTGGCATATAGTTACAGTGCCGTTATTGTGCAGCAACAGCATAGCCTGAGGCTTGCCTACGATATTACTTCTGCCCACCACTACGCACTCTTTGCCTGCAATGTCAGTGCCCGTTGACTTGATAAGCTCCATAACGCCGGCAGGTGTGCATGGAAGAAAGCTATAGTCACCTATCATTATCTTGCCCACGTTTACAGGGTGGAAAGCGTCAACGTCCTTATCAGGTCTGATATTGTTTATTATCACCTTATCGTCAAGGTGCTTTGGCAGCGGCAGCTGAACGAGTATTCCGTCCACTCTGTCGTCATCATTGAGCTTTTTGACGAGGTCAAGCAGTTCTTCTTCTGTTGTTTCAGCAGGAAGAGCATATTTGAATGAATTAAAGCCTACAGTTTCGCAAGCTTTTTCCTTGTTTCTTACATACACCTGTGACGCTGGGTCGTCGCCGACTATCACCACTGCAAGACCTATTTCAACGCCCTGCTCTTTAAGCTTTTGTGTTTCAAGTCTTATTTCTTCTTTGACCTTGGCAGACACTGCTTTGCCGTCTATTATCTGTCCCATTATTCTTCCTCCGTATCCTTCTCGTCTGTATCTTTTACTTCGCTGTCCTCGTCGGTATCGTCATCAAGGATAGACTTATACTCTTCCTCAGCTTTCGTATGGGACTCCTTGTCCTTTTCCTCAGCCTCTTTGAGTTTATCCTTCTGAGCCTGCTTGCCGAACTTTTCGTCATATTCTTTTTGCAGTTCGATAAAGCTTTCGCCCTTATCCTTAGCCTCTTTTATCTTGTGTTTAAGCTCTTTCTTTTCCTGCTGCATATCGTTATAGCTGTTATACTGCTCAAGCTGTGCCTTTGAAAGCTCAGTGTCAACGAACAGTTTATAGTCGCTGTTTCTCTTGACGATTCCTCTGAACACTATTATAAGTACCAGTGACGCAAGAACGCAAGTGCCTGCAACGAGCTGTGAAACTCTTATGTTTCCAAGATAGAGTGAATCCGTTCTCAGTCCCTCGATGAAAAATCTTCCCAGACCATACCAGCCTGTGTACATGAGGAATACTTCGCCGTCAAACTTACGATGCTTGAGGTAGAAGTGCAGGATAATGAATCCGATAAGACACCAAATAGATTCATAAAGGAAACATGGGTGGATAGGGTCAAGTGCTGATACCTTGCCGCCAAGCTCGTCATAGTGGTTTGAGATATATACCATTGTGGTGTTGCTTATCATGCCCCATGGGAGGTCTGTGTTGGCACCGAAAGCCTCCTGATTAAAGAAGTTGCCCCAACGTCCGATACACTGACCGATGAGAAAGCACGGTGCGACCACGTCAAGAAGTGCGGTCAGCTTTAGCTTTCTTATCTTTGCGATTATTCCGCCCACAAGTATAGCACCGATGATTCCGCCGTAAATAGCAAGACCACCGTCACGAATATTGAAAAACTCCGAGAATTTCATACCCTCTGTGTTAAAGACGATATAGTAAAGTCTTGCACCGAGAATTGCTCCGATAAGTCCGCCGATAACGGAATCTGTTGCTCTGTCAGGGTCTACGCCCACGGTCTTCATTCTTTTGAAACCGTATATCATTGCAAGAAGTATGCCGATAGTGATTAAAAAACCATACCAGTATATCTTGAAATTCGTACCCGGCACTGTAAAAAGCACCCTGTCGATATCAATACCCTCTTTAAGGATATTGTCACCCTTTCCGAAATTCGGGAAATATACTCTGTTCGGGAACTCCCTAAGCTTTTCCCTTATTGCGTCGTTTGCCGAAGAATCGGCAAGAAACTGCAATGCTGTCATAAAATTATCATTCCTTTCACTGAGCCTGAGCTCAAAATACCTACTTATTATCCACCACTGAGATAGCAGACTTTTCAGGGTCGAACATATCTCTTACGGCGTTTTCACAGTCTGCAACGGTCATTTCCGCTAGCACCTGTGCCTCATAGAAAGCATCAGAATTTTCAAAGTAGCTTTCTGCAAGATAATCTGCGGCTCTTTCAGGATTGTTCATGCCCCTTACTATCTCGCCGTACATCGAACGCTTTATCATGTCGAACTGCTCTTTATCAAAGCCCTCTTTCTTTACACGCTCTATCTCAGCAAGATAACGGCGGTAAAGCTCCTCAGGGTCATGGGATTCGCCTGAGATTATTGGCGAGAACACGCCGCCGCTTGTGAAAACTTCCACGCCAAACTGCGAATTTATCAGTCCGTCATCAAAAAGCTGTTTATAAAGAGTTGACGAAGAGCCAATGAGCAGATGAAGTGCAACTGACGCTGCTCCTGCCTTTTTGAAAAGCTCCCTGCCCTCGTAAGGCTTGCATTTGAAACCGATATTGAAAAGCGGCAGTCCCACAGGAAAGCTTTGGTATATTTTTCTCTGAGCCACATTCTCAGGCTCGTCAGGCAGCTTTGTTTCAAGCTGCATATCCTCGCATGGCTTTAACATTCTGTCGCATATTTCCATGACCTTATCCTCGTCAACATTTCCTGCAATGGCAAGTACCATGTTATGAAGATTATAGAAAGTATAATAGCATTTATACAAAAGTTCAGGGGTTATCTCTGCGATAGTGTCCACCGTTCCTGCGATATCTATTTTGATAGGGTGGTTCACATACATTGCTCTCAGCAGATTATAAAAGCACTGTCTTTCAGGGGAATCGGCACACATTTTTATTTCCTGACCGATTATGCCCTGCTCCTTAGCCACAGACTGCTCTGTGAAGTAAGGTTTCTGAACAAAGTCGAGAAGTATCTCCAGCGACGCCTCCCAGTTTTCAGAACAGCTGAAAGTATACGCAGTTTCGTCAAAGGAAGTGAAAGCGTTTGCATTTGCACCTGTTTTTGCATAGAGGTCAAAAACATCAGTGTCCTCATTTTCAAAAAGCTTATGCTCGAGAAAATGTGCTATGCCCTCAGGCACAGTGATGAGATCCTTGCTGTCTTTTGTCTTGAAACAGTTATAGACCGAGCCGTATTTTGTGGCGAATATCGCCTCTGTTGTTGTAAAGCCCTCCATTTTCCACACAAGCACGTCAAGTCCTGACGTGTGATGAAAAACGCTGTAGCTCTCGCCCAACCGCTCGCTTTTTACGATATCCTTATTCATCACAGTCCTCCTTTTTCTCGCCTCTGATAACGAAAACTGTATCAGGCTTGAAAGTCTTTGCACAGCTTATTATGTCCTCACGAGTAAGCTTTGCTATCCGCTCGTTTATCTCCTCAGGGGTGAAAGCTGTGTTTCGTGTGTTCTGTGCCGCATACCAGCCCATGATATCATATATGCTGTCATAATTTGACTTAAAGCCGCCGCAAAGTGATCTCTTAGTATTCTCAAGTTCTTCATCTGTGAAGTCGCCGTCGCATATCGCCTCAAGCTGCTCTTCAATGGCTTTTCTTGCCTTTTCGATATTGCAGCTTTCAACTCCGCTGTCGATAAAAAGCGTGCCCTTTCTGTCGGCATATGCAGAGGAACAATAATAACAAAGGCTCATCTTTTCTCTTACGTTTGCAAAAAGCTTTGAAAACGGCGTTGCACCAAGGAGCATACAGAAAAGCTTTGCCGTATATATATCCTCATAGTCAGACTTGAACGCCATGACCATTTTGCTTTGGCTCACCTGCATTTTCAGCTCTTTATACAAAGGCTCTGCCTTTGCAGGAGAATTGTGTCTGTAGTCTATTTTCTCCACAGGCGAAACTCTTTCGAGGGCAGCCATTTCATCTCTTATAAGCTTTTCCGCAGCAGCCGTGTTTCCGCCGCCTGATATCGTTATCTCTATCTTAGCACTTTCAAGCAGCTTTTTATGCTGTCTTAACAAGTCCTCCTGAGTTATGTTCTCGGCAAGTTCCACCGTGCCTATTGCGGACACAGCGGCAGGTTCGCCCTCAAAGATAAGCTTTTTGGCCTGCAAAAGTGCATAGCCACGCTTATCATTGACAGTGGCAACGATAGCGTCGATAAGTTCCTGCTTTCTCAAAGTGAAATACTTTTCGCAGAACTTTCCGTCAACAAGATGAGGTCTGAGCAGACAGTTCAAAAGCTGTCTTACCACCTGAACGGATATCACTTCGCCGTCTATGGTATAATCGTCGCCGATAAAGCTTGCAGACAGTCCCACAGACTGATAGTCGCCTATAGTGCCGCAGTTAGTACCTATGCTCGAACCATACAACCCTGTAAGTGTGGAAGTAAGCTTTGTTCGTGAAGGTATCTCCGCATTCGATGTCACAAGCACTGTTTGCAGCATTGCATTGACGCAGGCTGTTTTTTCGTCCAGCGGTGAGATAAACGCTATCTTCACACAGTTCGACTTGAATTTCTTGTCATATATTCTTGTAAGGGAAATTCCTCTGCCGAGGTCCTCCCTGCTATAGGATACAGCCATTTGATTACTCCTTCAGGCGTTTTCACGCCAACATTTTTCATAATAATATAGTATATCACATTCCAGCATAGATTTCCATACTTTTCACAAGAATTTCATAAAAGCTATCATTCTATTACCGTATAAACGAAATTCTCCCAGTGCAGCATCGTGCCCTCGTCTGTTTCATCAGGGAGAAGTGCTCTTGCCATAAGAAGATCTTCGCCTGTGTCAACGTTGAGAAGATGTGCATAATCGCCGTCAATTTTTGTGACCTTGTATGTTCTTGGTTCCATTTTTTATCGCTCCTTTTCAGTTCATGAACACCACGTTTTCCGCACCGAATCTGCTTTCAAGCTCCGTGAGCAGCTCTGTGCACATTTTTACGGTAGGTGCAGACTTTATCCCAGTCATTTTCCGCATATCGCTGAAAAACACCCCGAACCTCGAACCGTTCTGAACGCTGTATTTTTCAGCTATCTCTCTGACTGCCTTTATTCCTTCGGCGTCCCTTGAAACAAGTCGGACGCAGATATTCCTTTTCATCTGCATCACGCAGAACCTGTCAACAGGCTCCAGCATATCCGCAAGTATCTTAGGTTCCTCCTCTTCCTTGCAGGATATCTTTCCTCTGACGTGCAGAAGTGCCCTGTCTTTTATAAGTCCTCCCATGGCCTGAAAAACTGACGGGAAAACCACTATCTCAATAGTTCCGTATTTGTCCTCCAGTTCCACAAAGCACATCATGTCGCCCTTTTTGGTCTTGAGCATTTTTCTGCCCCTGACCATTCCTGCATAGTCAATTTCTGCTCCGTCTGCGAAGCGCTTATCGCTGCCGCCCTCGTCGCCGCAGCCTTTTATAAGCTCCGCCGAGGTCATACATCTTGCGGCTGACAGCACACATTCAAAGCGGTCTATAGGGTGGGCGGATATATACATACCCAACGCCTCGTGCTCAAATTCCAGCAGCTGCTGTTCATCAAACTCGCCGCAGCGTTCTATCTTCTTATCAAGCGGTGCGGAAGTTCCTGTGCCGAAGAGGTCGAGCTGACCTTCAAGCACTGTGTTATCCGCCTGAGTGACGCTTTTCATTATCTCCTCGCAGGCGTTAAGATGCTCTTTTCTTGTATATCCAAAGCCGTCGAATGCTCCGCTCTTTATAAGTGCCTCAACAGTTCGCAGGTGGATATCTCTGCCGGAAACTCTCGTGCAAAAGTCCTGCAAAGACCTGAACGCTCCCCCTGACTTACGCTCGTAAATTATCCTGTCGATAGCACCCTCGCCAAGGGATTTCACCGCAAGCAGTGCAAAACGTATTCCCTCAGGCTCTGCCACAAAACCGCTTTCGCTCTTATTTATATCAAGCGGCAATATCTTCACACCGTTTTTGCTCACGTCTGCAATATAACCGTAAAGCTTGTCTGTGCTGTCAAGAAGGGTTATGGTCATAAGTGCCGCCATGTATTCCTTATAGAAATGACATTTGAGATAAGCCGTCTGATATGCGATAGTTGCATACGCCGCCGCATGGGATTTATTAAAGGCATAGCTTGCAAAAGAAGTCATTTCATCAAATATCTCATTAGCCACATTTGCAGGCACGCCGTTTGCCACCGCTCCGCAGCACTGCCCTTTCTCGCCGTATATAAAAGCCTTTCGTTCGTTTTCCAAAACTGCGGCTTTTTTCTTTGCCATTGCACGCCTTACGATATCCGCCCTGCCGTATGAATATCCTGCGAGGGTTCGGAATATCTGCATTACCTGCTCCTGATAGACTATACAGCCGTATGTCACTTCAAGTATACCCTTTAGCAGTGGATGTTTGTATACTATCCTGCTGGGGTCATGGCGGTTTCGGATATATGTTGGTATGGAATCCATTGGCCCCGGACGGTAAAGAGATATGACTGCGATAAGGTCCTCAAGCTTTTCAGGACGCAGTTTCATCACCGTTGCAGTCATTCCTGCACTTTCAAACTGGAAAACGCCCTCAGTTCTGCCCTGTGACAGCATATCGTACACAGCTTTATCATCAAGGGGTATCTTTTCAAGGTCAAAGTCATGGTGAGTTTTTATGACCTGCTTGCGGCAATGGTCGATAATGGTGAGGTTGCGAAGTCCAAGAAAGTCTATTTTCAGAAGTCCCAAACGTTCAAGCACTGTCATTGTATACTGAGTTGACACCTGACCGTCACGGGCATAGAGCGGCACATAAAAATCCACAGGCTCTTTTGTGATAACAACGCCTGCTGCGTGGGTGGACACGTTTCGTGGCATACCCTCCACGCTCATTGCGATATCAAGGAGCTGACGCATTTTCATGTCGCCTTTATAAAGCTCCCTAAGCTCAGGTATATTCTCAATGGAATATTTCAGCGGCTGACCTCTAGGTATTTTCTTTGCAAGCATATCTCCTGTCTGATAAGGCAGACCCATTGCTCTTGCCACATCTCTCACTGCCTGCTTTGCCGCAAGCGTACCGAAAGTCGCTATCTGTGCAACGTGGTCAGAACCGTATTTCTCCACAACGTAGTCAATGACACGCTGTCTGCCCTCCATGCAGAAATCTATATCGAAATCAGGCATGGAAACTCTTTCGGGATTGAGAAAACGCTCAAAGAGCAGGTCATATTTCAGCGGGTCTATACCCGTTATGCCTATGCAATAAGCACACAGACTTCCTGCACCTGAACCACGTCCGCAGCCAACAGGTATACCGTGGGTCTTTGCATAGTGAACAAAATCCCACACGATGAGATAATAATCTGTATAACCCATTCTCGTTATGACGTCAAGCTCATAGTCAACACGCTCCAAGGCCTCTTTTGTTGGCTTTTCATAACGCTTATAAAGCCCTTTCATGCACATATCACGAAGGAACCTTTCGTTATCCTCAACGCCGTCTATATGGAAATACGGCAGCTTTGTTTTGCCAAACTCAAAGCTTACATTACACCTCTCCGCTATCTTAACGGTATTCTCAAGTGCCTCAGGCTGTGAGGGGAAAAGCTCTGCCATTTCTTCTGCGGACTTTACATAAAACTCATCTGTAGGAAATTCAAGCCTGCTTGGATCGTCGAGGGTCGTTGCGGTGGAGATACACATAAGCACACGCTGTGCGTTGGCGTCCTGTCGTCTGAGATAGTGTGCGTCATTGGTGCACACCATTGGTATGCCTGTTTCACGGGAAAGCTTTATAAGCAGAGGCAATATTCTCTGCTGGTCTGCAAACTTATGGTTTTGCAGTTCTATAAAGTAATTATCTCTGCCGAATATATCACGATATCTCAGTGCTGTCTGTTTAGCACCCTCATAATCGCCGTTTATCAGCTTTCTCGGTATCTCGCCTGCAAGACAAGCTGACAAGCAGATAAGCCCCTTGTGGTATTTTTCAAGCAGCTCTATATCCACTCTCGGCTTGCTGTAAAAGCCCTCTGTATATGATGCTGACACAAGCTTGATAAGATTCTGATAGCCCTCATTGTTTTCACACAGGAGCACAAGGTGATATGGCGAGCTGTCTATTTTCGCAAGCTTATCAAAGCGTGTTCTCGGTGCGACATAGACCTCGCAGCCTATTATAGGTTTTATGCCCTGAGCAAGGCACTCGTTGTAAAACTCCACTGCTGCGAACATATTTCCATGGTCTGTGACCGCAACGGCTTTCTGTCCAAGTTCCTTTACACGCAAAACAAGCTCCTTGATACGGCAGGCACCGTCAAGGAGCGAATATTCACTATGAAGATGAAGATGTACAAAGTCAGGCATTTTTATTCCTCTTTCGGTGTTAGACCTTTTTCCTCTCTTATCCTGTCGGCTATCTCGGCTATCTTTTGCAGCCTGTGGTTAGCACCCGAACGTGAGATAGGCGGATCTATGGCTGCACCGAGATCTTTAAGGTTGAAGTCAGGGTTATTATATCTAAGCTCCGCTATCTCCTGCAAATTGTCAGGAAGAGAATAAAGCCCCACTGTTTCGTCTATAAGCTCTATATCCTTTATCTGCTTTTCTGCCGCTTTCAAGGACTTCTCTATATTTGCATTGTCACAGTTCACTGCACGGTTTATCTTATTACGCATATCTTTCATCATTTTTACGTTCATAAGCTCCAGCGAACACATTGGTGCACCCATAAGAGTGAGCATATCAATGATATTCTCAGACTCTTTTATGTAAACTATCTGTGCGTTCTTGCGTTCAACGTGCTTTGGTGTGATATCGTAATTGTCTATAAGCAGCATACCGAAATCGTTGCAAAGCTCCAGCGTTGGCATAACGAACTCCATATGATACTTTTTCTCAGGATTGTTCACCGAACCGCAGGCAAGGAATATTCCTGCCACAAGCTGAGGATAGAACTTCTCTTTCGGCAGGTCTGCCTCTTCAAGACGCCTGCTTTTATCCATTCTGAAATAGTCAAGGAGCGTTAGCCTATCCTCACGCTCAGGTATATCCAAAGCATAGAGCACGACGCCGTTTCGCTTTTTCTGCTCTGTGACCAAGACTGCTTTCTCATTGCCTGTTATCCTGCCTGTATTGAGCACGAAAAAGTCAGCCACTGCTTTGTTCTCTGTGAGAAAAGATATCTCCTCGTCTGACAGGCAGTTGCAATAGGTGAGCATACCCATTATGCACACGTCAGCCTTTGGCTTTGAGTTTATTTTGCTGATTATCTCTTCTTTTACTCTGTATGAAAAGGATATGTCCTCCAACTTTCAAACCGCCTTACTGATTATTTATATCCCTGTGTGTTATCCTTATCTTGTGTCCCTGCTTTCTCAGGTGCTCTGCCACTGCCTCGGCGAATGTGACGCTCCTGTGCTTTCCGCCTGTGCAGCCGAAAGCTATGACAAGCTGGGATTTGCCCTCTTTTTCATAGAGGGGTATCAGATAGTCGATAAGGTCTGTGAGCTTTCCTAAAAGCACCTTAGCCTCGTTAAAGCTCAGCACATAATCGTAAACGTCCTTGTCAAGACCTGTTTTGTTCTTCAGTTCAGGAACATAGAACGGATTAGGCAGACATCTTACGTCAAACACAAGGTCGCCCTCGCTCATTGCACCGAACTTAAAGCCGAATGACTGCACGTCGATATGCATGAACTCGTCGTTGTCAAGGAATATGGAATACATTCTTTCCTTGAACTGAGCCGCCGAACTTCTAGAAGTATCTATATAATAGTCAGCCTGAGCCTTGATAGGTCTTAATATCTCACGCTCAGTTTCTATAGCTTTTCTTATGTTGCCGTAGGACACCTCATCAAGAGGGTGCTTTCTTCTTGTTTCCTTATATCGTCTTACGATAACGTCGTCAGAGCTGTCAAGGAAAAGTATTTTAAGGCTCACGCCCTCGCCCTGCAGCTGCTTTAGAGTGTCCTGCAATTTCAAAAACAGGTCGCCGCCTCTTATGTCAACAACAAATGCTACCTTGTCTATTTTTCCGTCTGACTGGCTGCATATGTTTGCAAACTTTGGGATAAGCTCCGGCGGCATATTATCCACGCAGTAATATCCGATATCCTCAAGGACATTCACTGCACTTGACTTGCCTGAACCAGACATTCCCGTGATTATCACAAACTGCATAACGTTCATTCCTTTCTTATTATAGCTAAATATCATCACATATCTAAACTTTTATCCCCGCAGGTCTTACTCCTTATGAGGGATTATCCTTACTTCGCACTCAAGGAAAAATCCTGTCTGCTCCTTGACTGTGTGCTGGACGTGTCTAATAACTGACAGTATGTCATCAGTTGTTGCACCGCCCTTGTTCACCACAAAGCCGCAGTGCTTTTCAGACACCTGTGCTCCTCCCACTGTGTATCCCCTCAGACCACAGTCCTGAATGAGCTTTCCTGCAAACTGTCCCTCAGGTCTTTTAAAGGTCGAGCCTGCACTTGGATATTCAAGGGGCTGTTTTGAACGGCGTCTGCCCATAAGCTCCACCATTTTGTCCTGAATATCGTCATACGCTCCTGCCTCAAGTCTGAACACTCCTGATGTTATGACTTCGCCGTTTTTCTGATAGCAGCTGCTGCGATAGCTGAGAGCCATTTTGTCTGCCTCCGTGGTATGTACAGTACCGTCTGCCCTCACGGAGTTCGCAGAGGTTATAACGTTTTTAATCTCACCGTCATAAGCACCTGCGTTCATATATATAGCACCGCCCACAGTTCCCGGTATGCCATAGGCAAACTCCAGTCCTGTGAGGTTATGCTCAAGAGCGAATCTGCACAGCTTTATAAGGCTGCACCCAGCCTCGGCGTATATGGTGTTTTCGTTCATCATTTTTATCTCGTCCACTGACTGACCCATGAGGAACACCACGCCCTCATAGCCTCTGTCGTCAAAGAGAAGATTTGAGCCGTTGCCAATAACGATATATCTTACTTTCCATTCATGTGCGGCTCTAACAAGTTTTGCAAGGCTTTCCTCTGAACTTATATCCACCATTGCGGTGCACGCTCCGCCGGTGCGGAAGGTGGTATGCTTTGACAGCGGCTCGTTATAGATAACGTTACATTCAAGCTCTGAGGCAAGGTCAAGCAGCTTTTGCGTATTCATATATATCTGTAAAACGCCCTAAATGCGGGCTCTCCTTTCATTGGTCTAAATATCAAGATCAGGTCTTTTTGCAAGCACGAACTCTCTTATCTTTTCCCAGTCGGTGTTCATGACCAGCTTTTCAGGGAAATCAAGCTCCTCAGCCATTTGCAGCACTGTTGGCGTTTGACCCACCAGCTGACAGAAATGGCTGTCTGAATCAAAGACCACAGGCACTTCATACTTTTTGCAGAGTTTCATAAGCTCCACAGCGTTTCGCTTTGGGGTCCTTTGGCAAACGATAGAGCTTTCGTTTATCTCCACAAGCTTGCCATACTCTTTGAACGCCTTTACGCCCTTTTCATAATCGAACATAAAAGGTGCGGTGGTGCAGTGACCTATAACATCTACCTGAGGGTTCTGTGCAACTTTCAGCCAGCTTTTAGTGTGGTTCTCAGGTGTCGAGGGAGTATAGCAGGCACTGTGCATAGACGCCACCACCCATTCAAGTCCTGAAAGCAGCTTTTCGCCGGTATCAAGCTCTCCGTCATCGCTCACAACGTTAGCCTCTATACCTCTGAGGACGGTTATCCCGTTTATCTTTCTCGGCAGTATGTGAAGGTTCACAAAGTGCCAGATATGAGGTGAATCGGGCATATTCATGGCATGGTCTGTCATTGCTATGCCTTTCATTCCGTATTTTTCAGCCCACTGGCAGTTCTCTGTTATGGTGGAGTAAGCATGAGTTGAGGCAATGGTGTGCGTATGCATATCTCCCTGTAAGTGCATTATGATCTATCTCCTATTCAAAAAAGTATATGCGTGTTTTTAGAAATTATCCCAGTTCTTGACCTTATCCTTCTTGTCCATTTGCAGACCAAGATTCTGCAAAAGTTCAGCGGCAGCGTTATAACCCATTTTCTTCTGACGGTTGTTCATAGCCGCAACTTCAAGGATAACAGCAAGGTTTCTGCCCGGCTTTATAGGAATGGTAAGGCTAGGTATTTTTATGCCGAGGATAGTAGTATACTCGTTGTCTACGCCCATTCTGTCGTATATCTTTGTGCTGTCCCATGGTTCAAGCTCTACGATAAGGTCTATCTTCTCGCTGACCTTTACAGCACCCATACCGAACAGACGTCTTGTATTGATGATACCGATACCTCTCAGTTCGAGGAAGTGACGGATATTATCAGGTGAAGAGCCGACAAGCGTTCTGTTTGATGTCTTTCTTATCTCAACGGCATCGTCAGCCACAAGTCTGTGACCTCTCTTTACAAGCTCGATAGCTGTTTCGCTCTTACCAACGCCGCTCTCGCCCACGATAAGGATTCCCTCGCCGTATACTTCGATAAGAACGCCGTGGCGTGTTATTCTCGGAGCAAGCTCAACGTTCAGGTAGCCGATAAGTGCGGCGATAAATGCTGTTGTGCTGTCCTGCGTTCTTGCGATAGGCACGCCGTATTTCTTGGCTATTTCTACCATTTCAGGGTAAAGTTCATGACCTCTTGCCACGATAAAAAGCGGTATCTTAGTGGCGAAAAGTGCGTCTATCCTCTCATATCTTGTTTTCTCGTCAAGTGAGGCAAGATAGGCAAACTCCATGTTTCCACATATCTGAACACGCTCTGCGTTGAAATACTCATAAAATCCCATGAGCTGAAGTCCAGGTCTGTTGCAGTCGTTCTCGGTAACAACAAGGCTGCTGATGTTCTCAGGAGCGTAGATTATCTCCATATTGAGCTGTTTGATTATCTCCTCGACAGTAACGCTGAATATCTCTGCCATTGAATATCATTCCTTTCCAGTCAAATTTTATATTCTAAGTAAGCCTTTATTATACATCTCCTGTGCGGCAAGCATAACGCCTGCTTTGCCGGTAGGGTATGTGATCCCTCCTTGCAGCCATGCGGCAAACGGCGGTCTGATAGGGGCGTCGGCGGAAAGCTCTATGGACGCACCCATTGTGAATGCTCCTGCCGCCATTATCACCTTGCTGTCATAGCCCGGCATATCCCATGCCTCAGGGGTAACATAGCTGTCAACCGGTGAGCCTTTCTGTATGCCCTGACAGAAAGCCACGAGGTTCTCCTCGTTCTCAAGAAGTATAGATGCGATTATATCAGTTCTTGTTTCGCCGCTTTCAGGGAGAGTCTTATAGCCAAGCTTTTCAAAGAAACGGCAGGCGAAAACGGAAGTTTTCAGTGCTGATGCGACCACCTGCGGTGCTAAGAAAAAGCCAAGGAGCATTTCTCTGTTCTGATTAAGTGAACAGCCGACCTCCTTGCCCATGCCAACACAAGTGAGCCTGTCTGCACATTTTTCCACAAGGTCTGCTCTGCCGCAGATATATCCGCCTGTGGAGGCTATTCCGCCGCCCGGATTTTTTATAAGCGAGCCTATGATGATATCCGCACCCACGCTCAGAGGTTCTTTTCTTTCAACGAACTCGCCGTAGCAGTTATCCACCATGACGATTATATCAGGATTAGCTTTCTTTGCTGTTTCTGCTATCTTGCCGATTATCTCCACTGTCAGTGACGGTCTGAGAGAATAGCCTCTTGAACGCTGTATATAGGCTATCTTTGCACCAACGGCTTTCTTTGCTATCTCGTCATAATCAGGGTACATCTCGTCCACCAAGTCTACCTGCTCATACTTCACGCCGAAGTCAACAAGTGAACCGCTGCCCTTTTCGCCTCTGATACCGATTATCTCCTCAAGGGTATCATATGGCTTTCCTGTGCAGACAAGCATCGTGTCGCCGCTGCGGAGCACGCCGAAAAGTGCGGTAGACAGTGCATGAGTACCGTTCACAAAGGTGTGTCTTACCAAAGCGTCCTCGCCGCCCAGTGCCTGAGCGAACACCTTGTCTATGGTATCTCTGCCCATATCGCCATATCCGTAGCCCGTTGTTCCTTTAAGGCAGCCCTCGCTCACACGGTTGTCTATAAAAGCTTTCAGCACTTTCTGACCGTTATACTCGGCGTTGCTGTCTATTTTCTCAAACATCTCCCCGCACTCGCTCTCTGCCTCGGCGGCAAGAGCCAAAAGCTTAGGGTCTATATCAAATATACATTCATTCATTTTCAATTCTCTCCAATACAAGATCTATTCCGCAGGCTTTAAAGCCTATCTCCTCATAATAGCTCACTCTATGGGGTCTTGCAAACAATCTCACCTGAAAACCGTCCTGCGTGAGCTTTTCACCTATCCAATACAAAAGCTGTCTTGCATGGAATTTTCCACGCTCCTCAGGTATCGTTCCAACGTGTCCCACAAGTGCCACGCCGTCTATGATATACTGTATGGTGGCGGTGGTGTAATCACCCAGCAGGAACGACTGCGAAAGTCCTCTTCTTACACGGTGGGAAGTGTCCGTCAGCCACAGTTCATAGGAATTTTTTATTGCAGGAAAGCATGGTGCAAGTATCCTGAAAACATCGTCAAGCTTAGGCAACTCATTCACATCAAGGGGTGGGATATCGTTCTTTGCAACAAAGCTGAACTCCGTCCGTTTGTCACCCTTATACTCTGCCTTAGTGATTTCTGCAAGCTTGTCTGAATACTCTGCCTCAAACTCCACGGCGGCAGGCTTGTTCATAAGAATGAACCCTGCAAGCTCGCCCAATACCTTATCGTCAAATCTCTTATCCTTGAAAGTCGATATCATCATAGAGGCGTTGAATATTGATATGATACCAAGCTTTTCTCCGCTTTCCTCAACGGCATAAAAATGCAGAAAGTCATACCCTGTGCCGTATGCCGCAAAGTGCGACTTTATACGCCTTGTATAATTGTTAGGTTTAAGACCGCTCAGCAGTTCTGAGCTGATCTCATTGGTTTCATAGATCATTTGTTATAAGTCCTATCCAAGATCAATTTTGTAAGAACATAAGCGTTCTCAAAGTCCGCCTTATTTATCACGCAGCTTGGAGAATGGAGATATCTGCAAGGGAGCGACACTGCGGCTGTCTTTACGCCGCCACGGGAAACGTGTATCGCACCTGCGTCATTTCCTCCTGCCACCATTGTTTTGGTCTGGCACGGTATGCCGTTCTCTTCTGCCGCAGAAAATGCAAGCTCATAAAGCTCACGGTCATACATAGTGTGTCTGTCCATATAAGATACCACAGGACCTTTTCCAAGTTCGCAGACCCTTTTCTCACCTGAGGCTGATGGGATATCCGCAGCAGTTGTGGATTCAAGCACAACTGCATAGTCGGGTGCAACGGTGAACGCTGCACAGGTCGACCCACGCAGACCTATCTCTTCCTGCACCACGAAGGTGAAATATGTGTCATACTCCACGCCATCTTCTATCATTCTCAGCATCATGGCACAGCCTGCTCTATCGTCTATGGCTTTGCACTTAACAAAGCCCTCGCCGAACTCCACAAAGTCAGAAACAAATCTCACGCTGTCACCCAGTCTGACGAGTTTCAAAGCCTCTTCACGGCTGTCAACGCCTATATCGATAGTAAGCTTATCAAAAGGCACAGACTTTTTTCTCTCCTCGGCAGTGAGGTTATGGATAGCCTTTCCCCCCACAACGCCTGTGACATTGTTCCTGCCGACTTTGACACGTCTGCCGAAAACAACTCTTGGGTCAACGCCGCCGACTGAGGACACTTTCAGCGTGCCGTCACTGTTCACATAGGTGACTATCATGCCAACCTCGTCCATATGAGCCGACACCATTACCTTATTCTTTGGGGTCTTTTTGCCCTTGCAGAAAGCTATGACATTGCCAATGTTATCCACCTTTATTTCAGCTTTGTCGCCGATCTTATCTATTATATATTCTCTTACTGCTCCCTCGTCTCCTGAAATGCCGTCAAGGAGGCAGAGGTCTTTCAGTTTATCCAACATAAATATCTACACTCTTTTCAGATATTCTGCAATAAGCAGAGCCGTATTATCAATATCGTTTATATCAACTATCTCCACAGGCGTGTGCATATGCTTTTCAGGTATCGACACGGTGACGGTCTTTGTGCCGCTGCCGCTCACGCCGATAGTGTCGGCATTTGTGCCTGTTCTGCCGCTCATGACTTCAAGCTGATATGGTATGCCCTTTTCCTCAGCTAGGCTTATAAAGCTCTCGGACATTTCTCTTGAAAGGGACGGAGCAATGCCTATCATCGCTCCCTTGCCCATTATGCCGCATTCTTCCTCGCTCTCATAATGGGTCTTTGCAAATGAAACGTCAACCACCACTGCATAGTCTGCATTGATATCAAAGGCGGCTGTTTTTGCACCACGCTCACCTACTTCTTCCTGCGTTGAAAAGCAAACTGCGATATTATAAGCTGTCTGCTTGCCCTCGATAAGCTCAAGGGTCTTTAGGATAGCCGCACAGCCTGCTCTGTCGTCAATGGCTTTTGATGTGACACGGCTGCCTGCCAGTTTTTCGGCTTTGTTTTCTATAAGCACTCTGTCACCAAGGGAAACATACTTTGCTGCACTTTCACGGCTTGTAAAGCCTATATCAATGAAAACGCTGTCAAGGTCGGGTGCATCGGAGCTGTCTTTTTCAAGATGAGGCGGAGTTGAAGTCACAACGCCTGTGAGTTTTTCTCTGCCATAGACAGTCACCTGCTGAGCCAAAAGAAGTCTTGTATCAAGACCTCCGCAGCCTGATATTTTCAGAAAGCCGTCCTCGGTTATGTAGGTGACTATCATGCCTATCTCGTCTATATGTGCATCAAGGAGCATGACCGGCTTGCCGTTCTCCCAGCTGCCCACCTTGCAGACGACGCTGCCAAGAGCGTTATCCAAAGTAACTTCGCCGTATCTTTCAAGGAGCTTTGCCGCAGTTTTCGCCGCTGAGACTTCCGCTCCTGATACGCCTGCCGCAGAGCAAAGCTGCGACAGTATCTCAAATGTATCCATAATACATATCCCTGCTTTTTATAAAATTAGAGTTCGTTCACAAGCTGCTTGAAGTGTCTGCCTCTTGCCTCAAAGTTTGGATAGAGGTCAAAGCTTGCACAGGCTGGTGAAAGTGTGACAATATCGCCCTTTTCAGCCATTTTCTGTGCTGTGAGGACCGCCTCTTCAAGGGTCTTTGCTCTCACTATTTTCAGACCGCTTTCAGGATACAGCGGACTTTCAGTGACTGCCTTTTCTATCTTATCGGCTGTTGCACCCATAAGAATGAGTATCTTTACGTTCTTGTTCACAGGCTCTGCAAGAGGTTCAAAAGGTATCTTCTTGTCATAGCCGCCTGCGATAACGATAAGTTTCTGATTGAACGAATTAAGTCCTGCGATAACTCTTGTAGGGCTTGTGGCGATAGAATCGTTATACCACTTCACGCCGTCTATCTCTCTGACAAATTCTATCCTATGCTCAACGCCGCCGAAATTCTTTGCCACCTGAACAATGCTCTGAACAGATACCTCGCCCCAAACTGCGGCGATAGCTGTGAGATAGTTCGCAACGTTATGGATACCCGGTATCCTGATATCGTCCTTATGGACTATCTCGGTAGTTCTGCCGTTCTCGGTATAGCAAAGCATACCGTCGTCGTTAAGGTATGTGCCTTTCTCCACAGGGTGTTTTAGAGAGAACGTGACAAGCTTTCCTCTTACGAGGTCTGCAAGCTTTATTGTTTCCTCGTTATCCTCATTGAGGACAGTTCTTGAATAGCCGTTCTGATGAGCGATAAGGTTTGCCTTTGCACTGATATACTCCTCCATTGTTCCGTGAACGTTAAGGTGGTTAGGGGTGATATTCGTGATAGCGGCAACGTTTGGTGACTGACGCATTGAGATAAGCTGGAAACTTGACAGCTCAACCACTGCAACGTCACTGTCGGACATTGTTTCAACGATAGGCAGAAGTGCTTTACCGATATTTCCGCCGACATGCACTCGCTTGCCCTCGGCTTTGAGCATTTCGCTGATAAGGGTAGTAGTGGTAGTCTTTCCGTCTGAACCTGTTACGCCGTATATCTTGCACGGGCAGAGGTCAAAGAAAGTTTCCATTTCTGATGTAATGGCTACTCCTGCTTTTCTTGCCTTTGTGATGGTTTCATCATTATAGTACATACCGGGTGTTCTGAAAACTATATCGCAGTTGAAGATAATATCAAGATAATGCTCGCCCAATGAGAACTCGCAGCCCTTTGCGGAAAGCTCCTCATAGATGAGCTCGTCAAATTCGTCCTCTGTCTTTTTATCGCAGACAACGCATCTTATGCCCTTTGAGAGAAAAAGCTTTATTAGCTCAAGGTGGCTCACGCCTGTGCCTATGAACGCTACTCTCTTATCCTTTATTTCCATGAAATATCTTTGTGCTTTTGTCATGTCATTAACTCCTTCAATAATTCTGTCAGCTGTATGCGGTATAGTTTATACTGCACACATACCTATTCTATTTTATTATAAAACATTTTATCCAAAAACGCAAGGACTTTTTTTCATGACTGCAAAAAAGTTTACCTACCATTCGGTTAGGAAACGTTTACTTGATTTTTGTGTCTAAATGTGCCGCAGTAAAAGGGTGTTTTTTGTGAAAAGTGAGAAAAATTTATTATTTGCGAAAAAACTATTGTAAAATCGGGATTTATAAAGTATAATATAGGTATATTGGTATGTTTCGTACTGACCTTAGGTCAGACAACATTTAGTATTGGAGGATATGATAATAATGGGTAATGCTGACAATGTATTGTTCGACAATGACTCAAGAGTTGCACCGCTTGGTCTTATCGCTATGGCCGGTGCTGCCGAGCTTGGCAAGAAGGTAGACGGTTATCTTACAAAGTGGGCTAACGAAAACGAGTTTGTAAAGGATACTTTCCTTGTTGAGGCTGTTTGTCCTAGATTTTCTTCCGGCGACGGCAAGGGTCTTATCAAGTCATCTATCAGAGGCGACGATCTTTTCATTCTCTGCGACGTAGGCAACTACAGCTGCACATACAACTATTTCGGCAGGGAGAACAGTATGTCACCTGACGATCATTATCAGGACCTTAAAAGAATAATCCAAGCTGCCGGCGGCAAGGCTCACAGAATAAACATCATCATGCCTTCCCTTTACGGCGGCAGACAGCACAGAAGAAACTACAGAGAGTCACTTGACTGTGCAGTTGCTCTTCAGGAACTTCAGGCTATGGGCGTTTCAAATATCCTTACTTTTGACGCTCACGATCCAAGAGTACAGAACGCTGTTCCGCTCATGGGTCTTGACAACATAATCCCTTCCTATCAGGTTCTCAAGGCAATGTTTAAAAACCTTTCAGATTTCAGACCTGACAAGGAGCACTTCATGATAATCTCTCCTGACGAGGGTGCTATCAACAGAAATATGTACTATGCGTCTGTTCTGGGCGTAAACCTCGGTATGTTCTACAAGAGAAGAGATTACTCAACTATCATCGACGGAAGAAACCCTATCGTTGCTCACGAATACATGGGCAATGACGTTGCCGGCAAGGACGTTTTCATTGCTGACGATATCATCTCATCAGGCGAGTCGATGCTGGATATCGCTGTAGAGCTTAAAAAGCGTAAAGCTAACAAGATCTACTGCTATGCTACTTATCCTATTTTCACAAACGGTCTTGAGTCATTCAACAAGGCTTATGCTGACGGCATAATCGACGGTGTATTCGGTACGAACCTCACATACAGAACTCCTGAGCTGCTTTCAAGCCCATGGTTCTACGAGGTAGACTGCTCTAAGTACATTGCTTACTTCATTGCGTCACTCAATCATGACAAGTCTATCTCACAGGTCATCGACCCACACACAAAGATCGATGCTCTGCTGAAGAAATACGGCATAAAGTAAATTCAATACACAACGATAAAGTTCGGGGCGGACGGCTGTCCCGAACTTTTTTTATATGAGGAGAAGATAAAATGATATTTGCAGGGATAGTTGCTGGGGGATGCGGTTCAAGAGTAAAAAGTGCGGTGATACCGAAACAGTTCATCGAGATAGGCGGCGTGCCTGTTATAGTCAGAACTGTGAGGGCTTTTCTTGCGGTAGACAGCATAGACGTGGTATATGTTGGAATTAAGCCTGACTGGCACGAATACACTGACGAGCTTTTTGAACGCTTTGAGATAGACAGCAGGCGTGTGAAAGTAATAGACGGCGGAGCGGACAGAAACGGCACTGTAATGAACATAGCTGAGGCAATAGTCGCTGAACATGGCGAGAATGAGGGGGACATAATACTCACCCATGACGCTGTAAGACCATTTGTGACGGAGAAGATAATAAAGGACAATATCGAGGCGATGAGGGAACATTCAGCCTGCGGAACGTATATGCCTGCGGCTGATACCATAATAAGATCTGACGGAGATAAAGTTTTGGAAACGCTCAACAGGAGCGAGCTTTATCAGGCACAAACGCCGCAAACCTTTAGACTGTGGGAACTCAGGAGGAATTACTATTCACTCAGCGAGGAGCAGAGGGGAAAGCTGACGGATACCTGCTCGGTGTTTACTGCCTGTAGGGAAGAAATATACCTTGTTATGGGAGAGGCAATGAACTTTAAGATAACAACGGATAGTGACTTGAGAATGGCGGAAATGGCAGCAGTGAGTGAGGAGCGGATTAAGTGAGGAGTGAGGAGTGAGGAATTGGTATAGCTGACCAGAGTTGTGCACAAGCACCGAGCGTAGTGATTTTGCGGCATGACAAACTTTCCCGAATAATCTGTAGGGGCGAACAGAGTTCGCCCGTGCTCAGAACTTGTACAAATTCAGAACTGTAGGGGAGCGACGCAATTTTTGTTTCACGGAAATGGGCGACCCATTCGGAGGGATAATGCCGTAACTGTCATATCTTTGATGTTGGAACTTTTTCGTTTGCCGAACAATGCGATAATCAGAGCTAATCTCTTCGACGGGCGAACAGTGTTCGCCCCTACATGGTCTAAATATGACATGAATCCCCATTCACCCAAATATGCAAAAAAACAGACGGTACAAAAAATACCGCCTGTTTTCTTTATGTTCAAATATCCTATCAGTCTTCCATGCCCTTCATGTATTCCACGAACTGCTTTGCCACTCTCGGCGAACGGCCTGCCCTTGAAAGTGCATATGCCTCTGCTTTCTGCAATACCTCGTCAATAGGCGTTTTCAGCTCGTACTGCTTTGCAAGCTTTTCTACTACGTCAAGATATATCTTCTTATCAGGTTTCTGATATGTGACTGTAAGTCCAAAACGGTCTGACAGCGACAGCAGCTCCTGCATGGTGTCTTTGAAATGTATCTCGTCACCCTCTCGTGAGGAGAACGTTTCATGCACAAGATGTCTTCTGTTTGACGTTGCATATATGCACAGATTGTCCGCTGTTGAGGATACGCTGCCCTCAAGTATCGCTTTCAGTGCTGCAAAATCATCGTCGTCCTCTGTAAACGAAAGGTCGTCTATGAAGATGATGAACTTCAGCGGATTCTTGCTCACCGTTTCTACTATTGCCGGTATCTCGTGGAGCTGTTTCTTTTTAAGCTCTATAAGTCTCAGTCCCTTGCAGGCATACTCATTGGCTATTGCCTTGACTGTTGAGGACTTGCCTGTTCCGCAGTCGCCATAAAGCAGAACGTTGTTCGCAGGCTTGCCCTTCAAAAGTGCAAGAGTATTGTTGATGACCTCCTGACGCTCACGCTCGTAATTGTGCAGGTCGGAAAGCTTTATATCGTCAGGATATTCCACCGGAACTATCTTGCCGTCTTTGATAACAAATACATGATACTGAGAATAGATGCCGTAACCGTACTGACCGATAGCGTGTATACGGTCGGCATATATCTGTGAGAAGTCAAGTTTCTGCGTTGCGTATCTTGGCAGGAAACCGTCATAATCTATCTTCGAGATAACTTCGTCACATGGTATCTGTGAAAGCTCTTCGATTATAGCAAGCTCGTTTGCAAGGCACTCTTCAAGGAGTGCTCCCGTTTCTTTGCCCTCGCCCTTTTTGAGCATGAAAAGGTTCTCGTTCTCAAGAACAAGTTTGAGCATATATTCTGTAAGATTATCCGAATATGCGAAAAGTTCTGCCACAAAGTCTGAATACTTGTCAACGGCTGCGTCAACGTCTGAACCGCAGGCTGCAAGAGTATCAAGGAGCTTTTCAAAGACCGGTACTTCGTGCAGACTTCTGAATATGACCAATGTGTGTGCCTGACGGCAGAGTGCTTTAAAATCGTGCATTATAAACACTTCCTTAGATCTGTATATTTATTCTTTATTATACAACATTTCATCACTTTTCGTCAACATCAACATTGCACGATTTTAACAAAAATCATCACCGCTTTTTGTAGCTTAAAGCAAAAGAAAATGCACTTATTATGATTTACTTTTTGAGTGAAAAATGATATAATATTAGAACAGACCATTAGAAATAAAGGAGAAATGGATATGACAGACAAAAACGCATCTATCATGAATATCGGCAGCATGGGTTATTTGCCGCAGGTGTTCAAGAAGATAGAGAATGAAAAAAAGCTTAACATTGTTTATCTCGGCGGCTCTATCACAATGGGCTGCAACGCCACGAAAACTGAGCTGAGATATGTTGACCGCAGTGCAAAATGGTGGCAGAACAATTTTCCTGAGGCTGAGGTCAGCTATTTCAACGCCGGCATCGGTGCGACAACTTCCCAGTTCGGTGTGGCAAGAGTTCAGGAACACGTTCTTGACAAGCAGCCTGACCTGGTATTCGTTGAGTTCTCGGTAAACGACAGCAGCACTCCCCTTTTCATGGAAACATACGAGAGCCTTATAAGGCGTTTGCTGAAAGCTGAGAGCGTCAAGGCGGTAGTGCTCATAAACAATCTTTTCTATAACACCGGCGAGAACGCTCAGGGCATACACAACGCCATAGGTCTGCACTATGACCTGCCTATCGTCAGCGTAAGAAACTACATCTTCCCTGAGATACAGCTTGGAAACGTTTGTCTTGCAGACTACACTGCGGATATGCTGCACCCTACCGACCTTGGTCACAAGATGATATCAGACCTTATCTGCAATCTTCTTGACAATGAATATTCATACTACAAAAAGCTTGGTGCAGAGAAAAAGCCTGAGCTGCCTGAGCCTTTCACTGCAAGCAGATACGAGGACGCTCAGAGGTATCAGAACTACAGCTGCTCGCCTGTTATGGAGGGATTTGAGCCTGACACTCACGCTGCCGAACAGTGGAGCGACCCATTCAAAGGCGGTTGGACGGCTCACAAAAAGGACAGCAGCATAAAGTTCGGCGTAAACGGCGGCATAATCATGGTGCAATACAAAAAGACCATAAACAAGCCTGCACCTGTTGCATACGCAGTTATTGACGGCGACAGGCAGAACAAGGTACTTCTTGACGCCAACTTTGACGAGGACTGGGGCGACCTTTGCTGTCTTGAAGAGATATACAGCGGCAACAAGGGTGAGCACACCGTTGAGATAGTTATTGACACCGAGGGCAAGGAGGACAGCGATTTCATGCTCATATCGGTCATCGCTGCCAACAGATAGCACGGAAAATATGTGAGAATTTTTACGCAAATCTATTGACTTTATTACATAACGATTGTATAATAAGAATATATTATTAAAACAGGAGGCATTCACTAATGAACGATTTTTTCAAAATTGCTGACAAGTACCTCAAGCCGGTAACTATCGGTGCAGGTGTTGTTCTGGGTCTTGCAGTTACATATGCGGCAGGCAGCTACCTTTCAAGCGTTAGCAAGCTTGCAGGCGGTTTCTACACATTCATGTATGTACTGTTCTGGATAGCATTTGTTCTTCTTGTTATTTGCGGCATCTACACACTTTTCAAGAAGTATGCAGGCTCTGTTCCACAGCAGAACGCTCAGCAGACATACGCACAGCCACAGGCTCAGGCTGCACCACAGGGTGAAAAGTTCTGTCCTGCTTGCGGCGGAAAAGTTCCAGCCGGCAATCAGTTCTGCCCTAACTGCGGAAACAAGGTAAACTAATTTCGGTTTTAACATGACGCTCTCGGTTTCGGGAGCGTTTTTTGTTAGAAAACGCATAAAATTTCGTCTTATTGGGAATAAATATGTGCAGTTTGGAAAAAGTGAAAAAATTTTTGAAAACCCCTTGACAAATGGGTGGAAAATTGGTATAATAATTAAGTCGTTGCAGGACGATATGAGTTATTAGCTCAGTTGGCAGAGCATTTGACTTTTAATCAAAGGGTCCGGGGTTCGAATCCCCGATAGCTCACCACTAGGGAAATATCCTTAGTCAAGATCACGCCTTACTTTGTTAGGGCGTGATTTTTTTATGTCTGATGCTACTTAAAGATGATGATAAGTGGGCGACCTCAGGTCGCCTTTACACTGCATTTATACAACAAAAAAAGCAGCCCCAACGGACTGCTTTTTCTGAGCTTTCGCTTGATTCTATGACAAAAAACTATCTGGTAACATTAAATGCACCCATTTGTGGGTAAACTGCACTTTCGCCAAGCTCCTCTTCAATTCTGAGCAGCTGGTTATACTTTGCTACACGCTCACTTCTGCTTGGTGCACCTGTCTTTATCTGGCAGGTATTGAGAGCAACTGCAAGGTCAGCGATAGTTGTATCGGCAGTTTCGCCTGAACGATGTGAAGAAATCGCTGTATAGCCTGCCTTATGAGCCATTTTGATAGCCTCGAGAGTTTCGGAAACTGAGCCTATCTGGTTGAGCTTGATAAGGATAGAGTTGCCGCAGCCGAGGCTGATGCCCTTTGCAAGTCTTTCTGTATTTGTTACGAACAGGTCGTCGCCAACGAGCTGTACCTTGCCGCCAAGTTCCTTAGTGAGCAGCTGCCAGCCCTCCCAGTCCTCTTCGTCGAGAGCGTCCTCGATAGAGATGATAGGATACTTTTCAACAAGCTTTTTCCAATGCTCTATAAGTTCGGCAGAGGTGAACTTTGTGCCGGCCTTTGGCAGAACGTACTCGCCTTTCTTTGAGCCTTTCCACTCGCTTGATGCGGCGTCCATAGCTATCATGAAGTCCTTGCCAGGCTCATAGCCTGCGTTCTTAACTGCCTCAAGGATATACCGGATAGCCTCTTCATCGCTTGCGAGGTCAGGTGCAAAGCCACCCTCGTCGCCTACAGAAGTAGCAAGTCCCTTTGATTTAAGCAGTGCAGCAAGAGCGTGGAAGACCTCTGCACACCAACGGAGAGCCTCCTTAAAGCTTGGTGCACCAACAGGCATTATCATAAACTCCTGAACGTCAACAGTATTTGCGGCATGAGCACCGCCGTTAAGGATATTCATCATTGGAACAGGAAGTCTGTTTCCTGAAATGCCGCCGAGGAATCTATAGAGAGGGATATCCAGAGAGATAGATGCAGCTCTTGCGGCAGCGATAGAAACTGCGAGGATAGCGTTTGCACCGAGGTTTGATTTATCCTTAGTTCCGTCAGCCTTTATCATAGCCTTATCAACGGCGTATATATCAGATGCGTCAAGTCCGCAGACAGCGTTATTTATAGCGGTATTGATATTCTCAACGGCTTTTGTAACGCCCTTTCCGCCATATCTGCCCTTATCGCCGTCACGCAGCTCAAGAGCCTCAAACTCGCCTGTTGACGCACCGCTTGGTGCAGTACCTCTGCCCACTGTACCGTCTGCGAGATAGACCTCAGCCTCAACGGTTGGGTTTCCTCTGGAATCCAAAATTTCACGTCCGACTACTTTTACGATCTCAAGATAGTTCATAATATAAGCTCCTTTTTAATATTATGCAGACCACCCGAACGCACCACCATTCGGGCTGACGACATTTCGCTCTTGTCATCATAGAGAAGTCTGCATGATTTATTCTCACTAGGTTAGTATTTACTAACCATATTTATTGTATCATGCAAAACAGCTTATGTCAATCTTAGTTAGCCCAGTCTAACGCATTTCATATATACGCACAAATGCGGCACACACATTCGGTGCTGATATTGTGGTTTTATACAATGGATAAGCCTTATGAAACTTCTCGTGGGTTATTATGGGCAGGGATAGGGGAAATATACGGTGGTGCAAGATTTACGGTTCGGGCGGCTCAATTTTCTCGCACGCAAATCTTACACATATAACAACACAATGTATGTGTAGGGGCGAACAGCGTTCGCCCGTCGAAGAAATAAAAACACGGTTACAGCTTTGTCCGATAATTGCAAAAACTATCCTATCGAATCTGTAGGGGACGGCGTCCTCGACGTCCCGATATTCCTCGCCCACAGAATTATTGGAGAATATCAAAACAAAGCACCACATAATAATCCAACATCAAAGATATGACAACCTCGGCACTGTACCTCCGAACGGGACGCCCATTTCTGTGAAACAGAAATTGCGTTGCTCCCCTACAGTTCTAATTTGTACAAGTTCTGAGCACGGGCGAACGCTGTTCGCCCCTACAGATCGTTCGGGATAGTTTGTCGTGCCGCAAAATCGCTACGCTCTTTGCGGGGTTACGTTGTGCTGGAGGATAGAAAAAGCGGTGCAGAGTTTTATGCTCCGACACCGCTTTGTTTTAATTACTACTTTGTATTTCTTTTTTTACTTTTCTGCACCGCTTGGTAGGCTTACGCCTATTGAGGCTCTGCCTCAAGCTCCGCAAGGGACTCTGTCCCTTGACCCTGCAAGCCCTCTAACGCCGGGCTTGAGCCAGCGTTTTAGTGCTCGCTACGCTCGGTGCTTTTCAGCTATGCTCATTCCTCATTTATTTCTACTTTCTCTCCACCAAAATAAAAGCTCAACTGCTTTTCTGCCAATGCCTCTCTATTCGCTCTGCTCACAGGTATCGTTTTCCCATTCTTCAATGTCAAGTGGTCTGCCTGATACGATTTCACATACAGCAGATTTACCACATACGACTGGTGGACTTTACAAAATCTATCGTCATCCAATCTATTCATCACGTTCTCCAACGTATCATAAAACTTATAGCTATCACGCTCCGTGACAAGGTGCACGACCCTTTTCTCGCTCTCAAAATACATTATATCCTCGCTGTCCACCTGATGCACGCTTTGTTTGAACTTGAATGAAAACCTGCTCCTATCTCTATGATACACCCTCACATACTTTGCAAGCACCTCGTCTACTGCCTCGTCTGTAAAAGGTTTCACCAGAAAATTCATCACGTCATGCTCGAAAAGTCTGCCTGCATACTCCGCTTTTGCTGATATGAACACTATCCTCATTCGCTCGTTGCCGTACTTATTTCTCACAAGGTCAACGGCGTCTATTCCGTTAAGCTCTTCAAGCTCTATATCCATAAAAAGCAGGTCAAAGTTCCTGCCTCTGTCAAGTGAACTGCAAAAGCTTTCGCCGCTGTAATACACGGCTGTATCCACGTTCACTCCCCTTTTCACTGCCGACGCCGCCAGTGCTTTTTCAAGCTGTGTGCACACCTGCGGATTATCATCAACCAAAGCCACCTTTATCATTTCTGCACCTCTTCTATACTTTTTCTCTTATTTATCATTATATCAAACACAAAAAATAAAATCAAGTGGGCTGTAAAAATTTATATGTACAGAAAAACGGACGGATATCCTCCGTCCGTTTCACTGTATATCTGTACTATCATTTGTACACTTTATTCTTCTATGAAAACAGCTGCCGAACCTTTCACTGTAAGCTTGCCGTTTTCAAGACTTGCACCGTGACCAACGGTATAGACTATCTTGCCGCTGATATCATCAAGCACTGCTGTTTTATCAGAAGGATTTATCACCGCAAGTATGCTCTGCTGTTCATTTTTACGTCTATACACCAGTGGATATCCGTCTGAGATGAACTCTATCTCTCCACGGCTTTGGAGTGCAGGATTATGCTGCCTGAAATTGATAAGAGCCTTGACCTCACTTCTCAGAGAGGTGCTGTCTTTAGACTGGCTCTCGGCGTCAGGACGGTCGCTGCTGCTGTCAAGCGGTACATAGAGCTTTTCTGCCGCTGCTGATGAAAAGCCTGCGTTCAGACCCTTGTTCCACTGCATCGGTGAACGTGAACCTGTTCTGCCATAGCCGCCCTCCACAGAGATCAGACCCTCGACATATCTCATGCCTATCTCGTCGCCATAGTAGATAAACGGTGCACCAGGCATTGTGAGCAGGAATGCAAATGCCACACGCATTTCGTCTGTATCCAGGTTGCGTGCAAGTCTGTCCATATCGTGGTTGCCTGACGGGATACAGATAAGACCCTTTCCGTCGGTCTTTGCGTAATTTGTCTTATAAGCCTCCACGAACTCCTTTGCAGTGCCCTTGCCACGCTTTGAGAAATAGGGCTCTTCACAACGGAAGAGATCGTTATAATGTGACGGGCCGAAATGCAGCAGGAAGTCCATATGGAAACCGCCGATTATAGATTTATCAGGCTCGCCCCACTCAGACACCATAGCGGCATATGGGAACTCCTTATCGAGGAACTCTCTCACGTTCTGCCAAAGGGCGATAGTGCCCTTGCCATTCTCGTCATTTTTAACCAGTGAGCCGGCCATATCCACTCTGAAACCGTCCGCACCGGCACTGAGCCAAAAACGCATTATATCCTTGAGAGCCTCAAGAGTAGCCCTTGGACCTTCGTCATTCATAGACTGCTGCCACTTTTTATCAGGGTTCGGCTTATAGTAGCCGTAATTAAGGGCAGGCTGGTGTGAGAAGAAGTTCACGGCACAAGAGCCGTCTCTGTCGGAGATGCCACGGATACTAGCCATGCCGTCAGGCTCAGTCCAAATGCTGTCAGTCCACACATAGCGGTCGGTGAACTCATTTTTCTCGGCTTTCATGGACTCTTTGAACCACTTATGGGTAACGGCTGTATGACCCGGCACGAGGTCGAGGAGGACGTGCATACCACGCTTATGAGCCTCGTTAAAAAGCTCCACCAAGTCCTCGTTAGTGCCGTAACGTGGTGCGACGGTATAGTAGTCCTCCACGTCATAGCCTGCGTCACCGAAAGGTGATTTAAAGCATGGGTTTATCCAAATAGCGTTACAGCCCAGTTCGCAGATATAGTCGAGCTTTTCTGTAATGCCCTTGATATCGCCGATACCGTCGGCATTTGTGTCGTTGAACGACTGTGGATAGATCTCATAAAAGACTGCGTTATCGAGCCACTGTGGTTGTTTTGTCATGGTATTACCTCCTGAATTTTTGTTTACTTATGGTTTATTTTCACACGGTAGGGGCAAGTTTCTTCTGCCGCAAAATCGCTCCGCTCGGTACTCGTGCACAACTCTGTTCAGCTATGCCAATTCCTCATTCCTCACACTCTCTCCTCACTTAACTCCGCTCTTCACACCATACTCCGAAACTCCGTCGGTGTTTTCCCAAAATGCGTTTTGAATCTCTTCATAAACCCATACTCATTACTATATCCACACCTCTCGGCAACTTCCCTTACGCTTAGGTTCGTGGTCGCCAAAAGCTGGCTTGCTCTCTCCATTCGTGCATTTATCACGTCCGTCATGACGTTCACGCCGAATATTTTCTTATACAAATGCTGAAACCCCGAACGGCTTATGCCCATATCCTCCGCCAGACTTCCCACGTCTGCGATATTCTCAGGCATTGCATATATGCTCGCTCTCAGCTGCATGAATCTGCTGTTGCGGTCGGTCACGCTGCATGAATTATTGTCGCTGCACTTCAGCTGTCTGCTGAGTTTGAGCAGGAATATCTCAAGATAGTGCCTTACCACTTCCTCGTGCTCGTCCTTCATAAGCTGGTGCTCATACGCCACTGACCGCATTATTTGGCTCAGCTCGTCGATGTTTCCAAGGTAGACTATGGTATCCCGTGGTATGCCCAGTCGGTCGAATTTTTCTCTGTCACCTTGCTCGTAGTTGAAATACAGCCAGTCGTCTGTATAATACTCCTCTGCGGCGTGATAGCTCACAGGCGTATCAGGTGAAAGCAGCAGAAAAGAATTTTTCTCCGCCTTTTGCTCCTTGCCGTTTATAACGAAAACCGACGGCTCTTTTATAAGAAGTATCAGCGGACAGCCTGCACCGTCAGGACAATCCATTAAAAAGTCTTTTTTATGTCGGTAATTATACCCCACTGCACCCACAAGCATTTCAGCACCTCCCCATAGTTTTGCTGTTTTAATTTTATCACACTGCCGCAGTCTTGTCAACGAAAAAAAGAGCAGACGCTAAGTCCTGCTCTCTTTTACGCATAATTCTATAATAGTATCACATTTTTATCCCCAGTATGTTCTCCACACGTTGAAGTAACCCCATGGAATTCTGAATGTATAGGCGATCTTGCTGCTGTTTGACTTGTAACTTCTGTTGCACCAGAAATATACATTATAGTCGTTTGCGATGCCGTTAAGTGTAGTTTTGCCGTACACTGCACCGAACACAGCCCTCTTTACTCTTGCTGAAACGTTTGAGTAATTCGCACCGTCTCTTGAAAGCTGAGCTGATGACATAAATCCGCCGCTCCTGTAGATGATATCCTGAATGTTCTTATATCTTGCATAGTATGCCCTCCACATCGTATTCTTTGAATACTTTGCGGCAACATACTGGTTTGTTACGCAGTCTGCAACGTAAACGATAGGCCTATCCCACGCTGAGCCTGACATTTTGCCGACCTCGTGGTAGACTATACGGCACATTGCCTCCCAGCCTGCTTTGTTGAAGTCCATTCTTGCAGTCTTGATAGTCTGAGTTTTTGAGAAATTAGAAACTGCTGAACCGTTCACAGCCTTGACCTTGAACTGATATGAAGTCGATCTTGAAAGACCGCTTACTGTACAGCTCGTTGTCTTTACTGTCTTATACTTTTTGAATGACTTATACTTGCCGCCCTTTACATAGAGCTGATAGCTTGTTGCACCATTTACTGCACTCCAGTGCACCTTGATAGTGTTGGTCTGCTTGTTATACGGGTGAGTGAACCCACTTCCGTAGTTGACCTGTGCGGTCATTTTAGGGGTCGAAAGCTTAGCCGCTGCTGCGTCTGCACCAAAACCCTCTGTCATGACCAAAAATGTCATAAGTACCGCAATGAACATCACCAGTACCTTGACTGTTTTGCTCTTTGCTGAAATCAAATTTGCTGAATGAACCATTAATAATACGGCGTTACAACGTTTTCACGATGTATTGCCAATTCACACCCTTTCGTTTAATTAGCGGCGGTCATGTCAATGCCGCTATTTAATTTTATTACGGTCGATTAAAATTATGTATCAATCTGTAACGATAACGGTTAAGAAAGTTACAAACTGATTACAAATTACTACACTATTGTAACACGCATATTATGATTTGTCAAGCTTTTTTATCGTTTTTTTGTATTTTGTTTATAATTTGAGGCAGACAATATAAAAATTGTACTAAAATTTCAGCACATTGAATATTAATCTACTGTATCAGCAAGAATATCTGCACGATTTTTACAATTCAAATATGTGCAGAATATGAACAAAATCAATGGATCAACCACAGAGATCCTGCTGTTTGAGAAAATTTCTGTGGGGAAAGAGGCAAAATGATGAAAAAATATTTACCTGAGGGCAAGATCTTCAACAGTCCTGAGAACAGATATTATCTGCGTGACGAGCACACAATGGCTGAGGCGATGTCGCAGGGGCTTATACTTGAGGGTCATGCGGTGCTTTGTGACAGCGAGCACAACATTATAGTAGAGCTGCCTTTCGGCAAGGGCGTGATACCGAGGATAGAGGGTGCGATAGGCATAAGAGAGGGCACGACCAAAGACATTGCGTTGCTTTCCAGGGTGAACAAGACGGTATGCTTTAAGGTGACGGAGATAGTTCACGAGAGCGGCGAGGTGATATGCAAGCTGTCAAGGCGGCTGGCACAGGAGGAGTGCATGGAACGCTACATAAGCACTCTCAGGTCGGGGGACGTTATCCCGGCGAAAGTGACCCACCTTGAGCCTTTCGGCTGCTTTGTGGATATTGGCTGCGGAATTCCCTCTCTCATTCCCATTGACGCCATATCCGTATCAAGGATAGCTCACCCCAACGACAGATTTTTCAATGGTCAGGACATTTACGCCGTTGTCAAGGGCTGCGATGAGGACAGGATATGCCTTTCTCACAAGGAGCTTTTAGGCACATGGGAGGAAAATGCGGCGTTGTTCTCCGCTGGGGAAACTGTTGGCGGCATAGTGCGTTCTGTTGAGCCATACGGCATTTTCATAGAGCTTGCTCCGAACCTTGCAGGGCTTGCTGAGCCAAGGGAAAACGTCCGTGTTGGTCAGGCGGCAAGCGTATACATAAAGGCTCTTATCCCTGAGAAGATGAAAGTCAAGCTCATCATTGTGGACGTTTTTGAAAACAGCGTATTTCCGTCCAAAATAAACTATTTCATCACTGGCGGCAGGCTCACGAAATGGGTCTATTCCACCAACGAATGTTACAAGAATATCTGCTCGGAATTTGCTTAGTGTACAATATTTTGTACTGAATATTACCGGCTGAGGCGGCGTTTGTCCGCCTCTTTTTTTGCTGTCAGGGCATAAAAAAAAGGGCGGTATGATACCGCCCTCTCGCTGCATATAAAATTCTTTGCGAAACGCATTTGTACAAAAAATCGTACAGAAAATTACTTCTTTATCTTATCCCAATAAGCCTTAGCGTTCTGCTCGGTCTTGTTCTCGCCATACTGATAATAGACCCTGCCCACAAGCTTGTTCGGGAGATACTGCTGTTTTACCCAGTGGTGAGGATAGTCATGAGGATAGAGATAATGCTGACCTTTCACTTTTGCACCCTCGCCGTCAAAATGCTTGTTCTGCAAATGACGTGGATAGTCGCCGAAATCGCCGTTTTGCACGTCAGCCAAAGCTGCGTCTATCGCCGATTTTGCGGAATTTGACTTTGGTGCAGTGGCAAGGAGCACGACAGCCTCTGCAAGGGGTATTCTCGCCTCAGGCAGACCAAGCTGCAAGGCGGAATCAACACAGGACTTTGTGACCACGGCTGCCATTGGATAGGCAAGCCCGATATCCTCGCTGGCGATAACAAGCAGACGTCTGCACAGGGAAATGATATCCCCTGCCTCGATAAGCCGTGCGGCATAGTGCAAGGCTGCATTCTCGTCAGAACCTCTTATAGACTTCTGCAACGCCGACAGGATATCATAATGTTCATCGCCTGCACGGTCATAACGCATATTGCTACGCTGAGTGAGCAGCTTAACGTTATCAAGCTTGACCGTAAGCTTTTCGCCGTCATTATCAGCCGACAGGATACAAAGCTCCACGGTATTGATAGACTTTCGCACGTCACCGCCGCAGCCTCTTGCGATATGCTCAAGCACGCCGCTTTCAAGGCGTAATTTCAGACCCAGTTCATCAGCCATAAGCTGAAAAGCACGCTTTATGGCAGGCAATATCTCCTCGGCGGTAAGTGGCTTGAACTCAAAGACGGTGGAGCGGCTGATGATAGCGTTATAGACGTAAAAGTAGGGATTTTCGGTAGTTGAGGCTATAAGAGTGATCTTGCCGTTCTCGATATATTCAAGCAGGGATTGCTGTTGTTTTTTATTAAGATACTGTATCTCGTCAAGATAGAGCAAGATACCGTTGATACCGCTGAGGGTCTCGGTTTCGGCAACTATCTGCTTGATATCCGCAATAGACGCACTTGTGCCGTTTAGCTTGTGCATAGTCATGTTGGCGTTATTGGCTATCATACGGGCGACAGTGGTCTTGCCCACGCCTGAAGGGCCATAAAATATCATATTTGGTATATTGCCGCTTTCGATGATACGTCGGAGGGGTTTATTTTCCCCAAGCAGGTGGGACTGACCCACGATATCGTCAAGGGACTTAGGTCTGATACGTTCAGCCAAAGGCACACTCATTGTAGGTTCTCCTTAGAAAAAGATTAGTCGAGGATATTTTGGATATCCTGCAAATGGAGCTGATAAGCCATGCTGTTTATCTTTTTGAGCAGATAATTTTTAGCCACGAGCACGGCCTCCTGATACTTAGTATTTTCCATACCGAGGCAGACACGGTAGATGATGAACTGTGTGGAAGAGATTTTCATGATGATATGATTATTACCCTCGAAAGTGCCACGGCAGATAGAATTTGAATTGACGAAGTTCCACAGGTCGGAATAAGTGAGGGCGGTAACTTCATCGGAAATAAATTGTTGGATAAGCTCGTTCACAGAAAGACCCCCTATGCATATTTTCTTTATTATAGCACATTTTTCGGGATAATTCAAGTGTGGAGTTAAATGAGGAGTGAGGAATGAGGAATGAGAAATGAGGAATTTGCATAGCTAAACAGAGTTGTGCACAAGCACCGAGCGTAGCGATTTTGCGGCATATCAAACTATCCCGAACAATCTGTAGGGGCGACCTGAGGTCGCCCGTGCTCAGAACTTGCTGTAAATTCTGAATTGTAGGGGAGCGACGCAATTTCTGTTTCACAGAAATGGACGTCCCACTCGGAGAGATAACGCCGTGATTGTCATATCTTTGATGTTGGATTATTATGGGGTGCTTTGTTTTGATATTCTCCAATAATTCCATGGGCAAGGAATATCGGAACGCCGAGGGCGTCGTCCCCTACATGGTTTGTGAAAACATAAGAAATGTACGAATATCGTAAATTTGACGTGCGGCAGATAAAAATTTAAGGGGCAAGACAAATGCGGGCGAACAGTGTTCGCCCCTACACATACATTATGCAGATATCACACTATGAGCACAAAAAAAGAGGCAACATTACGTCGCCTCTTTATCTATCCGTACAAAAAATCGTACTGTTATTCGTAAAGTGGATACTTCTTGCAAATAGCGTTTACCTTTGCTCTTATCTCGTCAGCCTTGTTGTCAAAGTCTGTGGCTGTGAGATACATACACTCTGCGATAACGTCCATGTCCTCTTCAACAAGTCCCCTTGTGGTAACTGCTGCTGTTCCAACTCTTACGCCGCTTGTTACAAATGGCTTTTCAGGGTCGTTAGGGATAGCGTTCTTGTTTACTGTGATGTATACCTCGTCAAGCTTTTTCTCAAATTCCTTGCCTGTGATGTGGAAAGGTCTGAGGTCAACAAGCATAAGGTGATTGTCTGTACCGCCTGATACAAGGTTGAATCCTCTGTCAAGAAGTCCCTTGGCAAGTGCCTGTGCGTTCTTTACTATCTGCTCGCCGTATGCTTTGAACTCCGGCTTGAGTGCCTCGCCGAAACATACTGCCTTTGCTGCGATAACGTGCATAAGAGGGCCGCCCTGTGTGCCTGGGAAGATAGCTGAATTTATCTTCTTTGCTATGTACTCGTTATTTGTGAGGATAAGACCGCCTCTTGGACCTCTCAGGGTCTTATGTGTTGTTGTTGTAACAACGTCAGCATATGGTACCGGTGACTGGTGGCAGCCAGCTGCAACAAGTCCTGCGATATGAGCCATATCTACCATAAGGTATGCACCGACAGCCTTTGCTATCTCAGAAAGCTTTGCAAAGTCGATAGCTCTTGGATAAGCACTTGCACCGGCAACGATAAGTCTAGGTCTGCACTTATTAGCCTGCTTATAGAGAGCCTCATAGTCGATATATCCCTCGTCATTTACGCCGTAAGGAACGAAGTTGAAATACTTACCTGAGAGGTTTACAGGTGAACCGTGAGTAAGGTGTCCGCCAGCGTCAAGGCTCATGCCCATAACAGTATCGCCTGGTTTAAGCAGAGCGAAATACACGGCAGTATTAGCCTGTGCACCTGAATGTGGCTGGACGTTAGCATACTTAGCACCGAAGAGCTTGCAGGCTCTTTCAACAGCGATATCCTCCACAACGTCAACGCACTGGCAGCCGCCGTAATATCTCTTGCCTGAATATCCCTCGGCGTACTTATTAGTAAGAACAGAGCCCATTGCAGCCATAACTGCCGGTGAAACGATATTTTCGCTTGCGATAAGCTCAAGGTTTCTTCTCTGTCTAGCCAGCTCGGCTTTCATTGCCTCTCCGACTTCTTTATCGACGTTCTCTACAAAGCCGATAGTATCCATTATTTTCATAAAGATTACTCCAATCGTCAAAATTTTTACGGACAAACCGTTCCTTATTATTATAGCGTATATTCCCGACATTGTCAACGGAAAATTTTTTTGAGTGAGGAGTGAAGGTATCTGCACAATGTACAGTAGGGGCGAACAGCGTTCGCCTGTCGAAGAAATACCTCCACGGTTACAACATTTTGATATAAAAACAAAAATTATCCCACCGCACCTGTAGGGGCTGGCGTCCTCGACAGCCCGATATTTCTCGCCCATTGAATTATCAGAGGATATCACAATAATGTACCCCGAATAATTCGGCATTGGGATATGGCAGTCATGGCACTGTCCCACCATTCGTCGGCAAAAAAATTCCAACATCAAAGATATGACAGTCACGGTGTTATCTCTCCGAGCGGGACGTCCATTTCTGTGAAACAGAAATTGCGTCGCTCCCCTACTGGTGCGGTGGGAGAAATTTTTTCGCTGACGAACCTTGTTGTTGCCGTGGTTTGTTCCTTCGACGGGCGAACGCTGTTCGCCCCTACAGATTATTCGGGATAGGTTCTGCTGCCGCAAAATCGCTACGCTCAGTGCTTGTGCACAACTCTGGTCAGCTATGCCAATTTCATTCATATCCGCTCTTTTCTCAATAAAGTATGAATAAATCTTTGCCTCGGTTGATTTTTGTCATGTTTCGTGTTATAATAAGCTTTTAGAGTATGATTTAAAGGTGGGATATTCTTTGCCAATCAAAATTCCTAATGACCTTCCTGCGTTTCACACGCTGGAAAATGAAAATATATTCGTTATCCCTGACGACAGAGCCGCTCATCAGGATATCCGTGCACTCAAGATCGCTATAGTCAACCTCATGCCTGACAAGATAGCTACCGAAACTCAGCTCCTCAGGCTCCTTAGCAACACCCCTCTCCACGTTGACATCGACCTTATCCAAATGAGCAGCCATATGTCTAAAAATACCTCCCCTGAGCATATGCTCGCTTTCTACAAAAGCTTTGACGAGGTATGCGACAATCGCTATGACGGGCTTATCATCACCGGTGCTCCTGTCGAGCAAATGGAATACGAGGACGTTGACTACTGGAACGAGCTTTGCAGAGTTTTTGAGTGGTCAAAGACTAATGTTTTCTCTACTATCCACATTTGTTGGGGTGCTCAGGCTGGTCTTTATTATCACTATGGTGTGCCGAAATACCCTCTCAAAGAGAAAATGTTCGGCAATTTCAAGCACCACATCGACTACCCTGATAGCATTATCCTCAAGGGTTTTGGTGATGTTTTCCATTGTCCGCACTCACGTCACACTGAGATACGCCGTGCTGATATTGAGAAGTGCAGCGATCTTATAGTTGTGGCTGAATCCAACGAGGCAGGCGTGCACCTTGTTTCCGACAAGACCGAGAGGCAGTTTTTCCTCTTTGGTCACTGGGAGTATGACCGTGAAACGCTGGCTAAGGAGTATTTCAGAGATAAGGAAAAGGGACTGCCGATACAGATCCCGTACAACTATTTTCCTGACGACGACCCTAGCAAAAAGCCGATCTTCAACTGGAGCTGTTCGGCTAACCTGCTTTATTCTAACTGGCTCAATTACTGTATTTACCAAAAGACTCCATATGACCTGAACGAGCTTGAGCCACTGGGAGGGGCGGAATGAAAAACGGCAGACACATAGCAGAATTTTACGGTGTTGGCGTAATGCTTGCCATGGTCGGCGGATTTTTGGACGCTTACACCTACATTTCCCGTGACCACGTTTTCGCAAATGCACAGACAGGCAACATGGTGCTGCTGGCAGTGAACATAAGAGAGGGCAGCTGGCTGAAAGTTTTTCTGTATCTCATGCCGATACTGTCATTCATGCTTGGCGTGCTCATAGTTGAAACGGTGAAGTCCAAATTCAACGAGCACCCGAAGATTCACTGGCACAGAGTTGTCATAGGCGTTGAGCTTGTGGTCCTCACGGCGGTGGGATTTATCCCGTCAGGCACTTTGAACACGCTGGCGAACATTTTGGTATCTTTCACTTGTGCAATGCAGGTGGAGGCGTTTCGTAAAATGGACGGCAAGCCTTTTGCTACCACCATGTGCACAGGAAATCTTCGCAGCGGAACGGACAATCTTTTTCAATATCTCAAGACCAAAGACAGGCAAAAGCTCAGCAACGCATTGCAGTATTACGGCATTATCCTCTGCTTTATCGGCGGTGCGGCGATAGGTGCACTGCTCACAGACCTTTTGTCTACCAAGGCGGTCTTTATCGCACTTATCGGTCTGTTTGCGGCACTTTTCATTTTGCGGACAGACGATGACAAGCTTGGAAAATAAAACATAACGCAAAAAAAGGCGGCCTTTTACGGTCGCCTTTTCTTATTGCTGTACAAAATTTTGTACCCTATCACATTTTTCTGGGAGAGCTTACAGCCCTTGTTATCTCAGGCTCAGCCTCGCCTCTAACGCACTCGGCAGTTATCTTTATGCCAACTATCTCGTCGTCGGAAGGTGCGTCGAACATAAGCTTTGTGAGAATTTTCTCAACGATAGCACGCAGTCCTCTTGCACCGGTCTTTTCCTCGATAGTTTTCTTTGCGATCTCACGCTTGGCGTCCTCGGTTATCTCGAAATCGATGTTGTCAAGCTTGAAAAGCTTTGTATACTGCTTGATAAGTGAGTTCTTAGGCTCTGTGAGTATCCTGCACAGTGCGTTCTCGTCAAGCTCGTCAAGAACGGTGATAACAGGAAGTCTGCCCACAAGCTCAGGCACGATGCCGAACTTCACAAGGTCGTGGGGCACTACCCTCTTCATGATGTTGTTATCGTCCTCTTTACTCTTGACCTTTCCGCCAAAGCCCAGTGATGAGGACTCTGTTCTCTTTTTGATAACGCTTTCAAGACCCTCGAAAGCTCCGCCGCAGATAAACAAAATGTTCGTTGTGTCTATCTGAATGAACTCCTGATGAGGGTGCTTTCTGCCGCCGTTAGGTGGAACATTAGACACGCAGCCCTCTACTATTTTCAGCAGAGCCTGCTGCACGCCCTCGCCGCTGACATCTCTTGTTATAGAAACGTTCTCGGACTTTCTTGATATCTTGTCTATCTCGTCGATATAGATAATGCCGTTTTGAGCCGCCTCGACGTTATAATCCGCCGCCTGAATGAGCCTTGTGAGCACGTTTTCAACATCGTCGCCCACATAACCGGCCTCTGTCAGGGTGGTAGCGTCTGCGATAGCGAAAGGCACGTTCAGCAGTCTTGCGAGAGTTTGTGCAAGAAGAGTTTTACCTGTACCTGTAGGGCCGAGGAGCAAGACGTTGCTCTTCTGAATCTCCACATCATCATCGTCATTGAGGGACAAGATTCTCTTATAGTGGTTATATACAGCCACAGAAAGGGCTATCTTTGCGTCCTCCTGACCGATAACATACTCGTCGAGCACTTTCTTTATCTCCGCAGGCTTTTTCAGGGTGATGCCGCTGTCAGCACCGTTTTTGCCCTTGCCATGCTGCTTTGCAGTTGGCAGACCCTCCTGCTCAGCCAGAACGTTATAGCAATAAAGTACACACTCGTCGCAAATGTGGCTTGTGCCTGCTGAAAAAAGTGTTCTCACCTTGTCCTCAGGCTTGCCGCAGAACGAGCATTTTCTTATTGTATCATTAGCCATTTATTTCACCGAACCTATCTGTTAGTTATTACCTTATCAATAAGACCGTATTCAACAGCCTCCTGAGCTGTCATATAATTGTCACGCTCAGTGTCGATATTTATCTGCTCGATAGACTTGCCTGTGTTCTGTGCAAGTATCCTGTTAAGTTTTTCTCTGGTCTTTACCATATGGTCAGAGTGTATCTTTATATCAGTGCACTGACCTGATATTCCGCCGCCTGCGATAAGAGGCTGGTGAATGAGTATCTCACTGTTAGGCAGAGCAAATCTCTTGCCCTTTGTGCCGCTTGAAAGCAGGAATGAACCCATTGACGCTGCCATACCCATACATATCGTTGACACGTCGCACTTGATATACTGGATAGTATCATAGATAGCCATGCCTGCGGTGATAACTCCTCCAGGGCTGTTGATATAAAGGTCGATATCCTTTTCAGGGTCCTGACCCTCAAGGTAGAGCAACTGTGCCACAACCACGCTTGCAACTGCGTCGTCTATCTGGTCGCAAAGCATGATTATTCTGTCGTTGAGCAGTCGGGAATAAATGTCATAACTTCTCTCTCCCCTGCTTGTCTGTTCCACTACATAAGGTACCAATGCCATAAAATTGCCTCCTTAATCTATTTTCGCCCGCATAAGGTCATGCGGGCGAAAGCATAAATTATCTTACTTTATAACTGCTGCGTCCTTGATAAGGTCAACAGCCTTGCCAACTGCGATGTCCCTCTTGAGGTCGTCATCATGGATAAACTGCTTGATCTGGTCAACGTCAAGCTTGTAAGCCTCAGCAAGCTTATCAAACTCAGCCTTGAGCTCATCTTCTGTTACCTCAACGTTCTCAAGCTCTGCGATCTTCTCAAGTGCAAGTCTGAGCTTTACCTGCTTTTCAGCCTGCTCAGCATATGCCTTCTTTACAGTGTCGATAGTCTGACCTGTATACTGCATATAAAGATCAAGTGAGATGCCCTGTGGTGCAAGTCTCTGCTCAAGCTCGCCTACCATTTCGTTTACCCTGTTGTCAAACATTACCTGTGGTATTTCAGCTGTCATATTCTCGATTACCTTGTCGAATATCTTAGCCTCTACCTCAGCGTCAGCGTGCTTTTCGTTAGCCTCTTCAAGCTTTTTCTTGATGTCAGCCTTGTACTCATCAACTGTATCGAACTCTGTTGAATCCTTTACCATATCGTCGTCCAGTTCAGGCATAACTTTCTTTGAGATGCTCTTGAGCTTGATCTTGAATACAGCAGGTGCACCTGCGAGTTCCTTTACCTGATACTCCTCAGGGAATGTTACGTTGATGTCGAACTCTTCGCCGGCATTGTGACCAACGATCTGATCCTCAAAGCCAGGAATGAACTGACCGCTGCCCAGTGACAGTGTGAAGTCCTCAGCCTTGCCGCCCTCAAAAGCAACATCGTCCTTAAAGCCCTCGAAGTCGATAACAACGTCATCGCCGTTCTCAGCTGCTCTGTCGTCAACAGTTTCAACTGTTACGTTCTTCTCTCTAAGAGCGTCGAGCTGCTTGTTGATATCCTCATCAGTTACAGGATTGACAACTTTTTCAACTTCTATACCCTTATAGTCCTTAACTTCAACTTCAGGCTTTGTGATGCAAGTAGCCTTGAGCTTAACGCCGTTCTCCTTGCTTATCTCTGTTACCTCTACCTCAGGACGTGTAACAAGTTCCAGACCTGACTCCTCAACTGCACCGTTCACTACAGGAGCGTACAGAAGATTGACAGCGTCCTCGAAAAATACCTGCTCGCCATATTCCTTTTCGATAAGCTTTCTTGGAGCTTTGCCCTTACGGAAACCAGGCATTGCGATATTCTTTCTTGCTTTAAGATAAGCTTTCTCTATAGCAGCCTCAAAATCCTCAGCAGAGATCTCGATCTCAAGCTCGTACTTATTGGTGTCAACATTGTTTGTAGCTTTTAAACTCATTTATTATTCCTCCATTATATAAATGTATCTTATACATTATAGCACAAATATATTGTCATTTCCAGCATTTTTTTATAAATTGTCACTTTGCACAATTTTCGTTATATCCAGTGGGTCAAAATGCAAGAAATCACTAGCTATAAGCCGATATTCCACGCCGTCACGGATACCGTTTATAGCATAAGCGTGTGCTTTGCCGTGCAAATGTCCGTAAAAGCACTTCTTTATTCCGTATTTATGCAGCACTTCCAGCATATCATAATTGCAGCTATTGCCGAAAAGCGGCGGATAATGCAAAAACACCACAGGCTCAAGCCCTGCTTTGAGTGCAGACTCGATAGACAACGCCAGTCTGCCTGCCTCTCTTGCCAGAACTTTCTGGTCGGCAGGCTCGCCGTTATCGCTTATCCAGCCTCTCGTTCCACATATGCCGCAGCCCTCGTAGCTGTAATGATTATTATGCAGGATATTTATGGTATCAAAACCATTTTCCGCAAAGAATTTATCCATTTTGTTCTTGGTGTTCCACCAATAATCGTGGTTGCCTTTGGAGATTATTTTGCGTCCGTTGAGCTTGTTTATGAACTCGAAATCCTTTTTGGACTGCTCGAAATTCATACCCCAAGAGATATCGCCGGGTATCACCACAGTGTCATCAGGGCGGACTTTGCTCTGCCAGTTGGTTTCAAGCTTTGTTACATAGTCAGACCAGCCGCCGAAGATATCCATAGGCTTATCCGTCCCCAAAGACAGATGCAGGTCGGCAATAGCAAAAAGGCTCACGTTTTTTCCTCCGATCCAAAAACTTCATGTATTATCCCGTCCACTCATGCACATAATACTCTTGCAGCAAAAAGCTGCGGAAGGAGAGATGTAAAAATGGAGAAGGATAGAATTTACGGTATCCACTGCAACGTAGACAACTGTGTTTACAACAGCAACAACTGCGAATGTACCGCAGGCAAGATCGATGTAGGCTGCACCTGCACCGACCCTAACTGCTGTGATGAAACAGAGTGCAAGACATTCAAGGCAAGAGGCTAAGCCTCCCCCTCACGGTCAGCGGACATACGCTGTGCACTGACCTCCGCCCGACAACAGTCGGACGGGTACATATACACATCTGTTATTAGATACCCAGTGCTGAGTAGATATAGTCCTTCATATCAGCCTTATCGATGACCTTAGTAAATCTTACGTCCTTGTCTTTAAGGGCTGCAAGTGACGCAGGAACAGGTATCTTTGAAACCTCTGCAAGCTCGTCAACAAGACCGAACTCATCGGCATTCGTGTCCTTGCCGATAGCTGCGAGAACAGAGCCTGAGAACTTATATGGGCTTGCTGTTGATGCGATAACAGTCTTTGTCTTGTCGCCTGTAGCGGCAGCATAGTCTTTGTATACCTTTACTGCAACGGCTGTGTGAGTGTCGCAGGTGTATGAATACTCGTCGTAAATTTCCTTGATGCAAGCCTTTGTCTGCTCATCGTCGCAGCAGCCTGCATAGAACTCGTCAGCGATAGCCTTCTTCACTTCGTCTGTTACCTCATATCTGCCTGTCTTAGAAAGGCTGCCGAACCACTCTCTTATCTGAGCGTCGTCAGAGCCGCTGAGGTGATAAAGAAGTCTTTCAAGGTTTGAAGAGATAAGGATATCCATAGAAGGAGAGATAGTTGTGTGGAACGGACGGTTCCTGTCATAAACGCCAGTCTTGATAAAGTCTGTGAGGACGTTGTTAGCGTTTGAGGCACAAATGAGCTTGTTTACAGGAACGCCCATATGCTTTGCATAGTAGCCTGCGAGGATATTACCGAAGTTGCCTGTTGGAACAACGATATTTATCTTATCGCCAAGCTCTATCTCACCGTCAGCCACCAACTGAGCGTATGTAGATACATAGTAGATTATCTGCGGTGCAAGTCTGCCCCAGTTTATGGAGTTTGCAGAAGAGAACATCATGCCGTTCTCAGCCAGCTTGTCAGCAGTTTCCTTGCTTGTGAAGATAGTCTTAACGCCTGTCTGAGCGTCGTCGAAGTTGCCCTTGATAGCACAAACGCCGACGTTGCCGCCCTCCTGAGTTGTCATCTGCTTTTTCTGCATAGCTGAAACGCCGTCCTCAGGATAGAACACCAGTATCTCTGTGCCCTTGACGTCCTTGAATCCCTCAAGTGCAGCCTTTCCTGTATCGCCTGAAGTTGCAACAAGGATAACGACCTTCTTGTCAACGCCAAGTTTCTTGATAGAAGTTGTGAGCAGGTACGGCAGTATCTGAAGAGCCATATCCTTGAACGCACAAGTTGGACCGTGCCACAGTTCGAGCATATAAGTGCCGTCAAAAAGGTGAGCAAGCTCAGCTATATTGTCGGTATCGAAATTCTTTGTGTTGTAAGCACCCTCTACGCAGTAGCGTATCTCAGCCTCTGTGAAGTCTGTGAGGTACTTTGAGAAAACGAACAACGCTCTCTCGGCATAGCTTTTTTCGCCCAGAGCCTTGATATCATCAAGTGTTATCGCAGGTATCTCAGACGGTACGAAAAGACCGCCGTCCTCAGAAATGCCCTGTGCTATCGCCTGTGCAGACGAAACCTTTACTTCGCTGTTTCTTGTACTTTTGTAAAACATAAACAACAACCCTTCTGTTTAAGATGTCCGACAGGTGTCGGCTATTTACAGACCCTTTGTTCCCACGCACCCGAAGATACCACAGCACAGCGGGCGAACGCTGTTCGCCCCTACATATGCCCTGTATATCAGTGCACAAGCCCCAAGGTCTTTACTTCCTGCTTGCGTCAAAAGCGTTCACATAATATCTTAGCTTTTTGACTCTGCCGTTCTCCAGCTCCACCGCCGCAACATCGAACCGACAGCACACAGGCTCTAAAATCCCCTTACAAAAAGCCTGTGCTGTCTGAACGATACGCCGCTGCTTGACCGTATCGACAGCCTCTTCAGCGGAGGTAAGAGAGCCCTGCTCCCTAGTTTTGACCTCCACGAAGGCTATGATGTCAGCTTTTTCGGCAATAATATCTATTTCACCGCCTATGACGGTAAAATTCCTCTTTAATATCTCATACCCATGTCTGACAAGAAAGCCGCAAACGGCGTCCTCGCCAATGTTCCCGACCTTACGCCGCCGGGCATGGTCACTTTCCGTTTTTCTTTGCATAATACTTTTTAAGAAAGCTCATTCTATGTATCTCGCAAGGTCCGAACTTGTCTATCATCTCATAGTGGAGCTTTGTGCCGTAGCCCTTATGCTTTTCAAACTGATACTCAGGATAGATCTCAGCCATTTGCTCCATATATCTGTCCCTTGCGACCTTTGCAAGTATAGACGCCGCAGCCACTGCCTGACTTTTAGCGTCCCCCTTCACCACCGCTATGGCAGGACACTCAAGCCCCTCAGGGGTCTTGTTCCCGTCGATAAGGCAGACGTCAGGCTTGATATCCATATCCTCCACTGCCCTTTTCATTGAAAGCATTGCGGCGTTAAGTATATTTATCTCCTCTATCTCAGCCACCGTGGCGGTCTGTATAGAAAAGTCAACTGCTTTTTCCATTATCTCGTCAAAAAGCTCTTCACGCTTTTTCGCTGTAAGCTTTTTGCTGTCGTTTATCCCCTCTATGACCGTGTCTTTATCAAAGACCACAGCTGCCGCAAAGACATCTCCTGCCAGCGGCCCTCTGCCTGCCTCGTCACAGCCACACACAATATTATAATCTTTTCTTACCTCGTTGTCAAATTCACTGAGCGTCATATCAATACCCCTTTGGTTTTTCAAGGGTCAGTCTGCCAAGAGTGCCGTTTCTGAACTCGTCCATAACGGTTATGGCTGCCCTTTCGGTATTTATCTCGCCGCCTGACACTAAAAATCCACGCTTTCTGCCTATCCTCTCAAGGAGTTCAAATCCCACAACGCAGCCTATAGCGTCATCATCGGCAGGCTCTATATCGTCAGTTCTGATACCGTAACGCTTTTCGATAAGCTCAGGATAGTTCTCTTTCAAAAACTCAAGCAGACGGCAGGCGAGATATTCCATATCCATGATATCGTCCTTGACCGCACCTGTGAAAGCGAGCCTTTCGCCCACGAGCTTGTCCTCGAACTTAGGCCACAGCACGCCCGGCATATCAAGCAGTTCAAAGCCCTCGTCAAGCTTTACCCACTGTTTGCCTCTTGTAACTCCAGGTCTGTCCTCCACCTTTGCGAGCCTTGACCCTGCGAGCCTGTTGATAAACGAAGATTTACCAACGTTCGGTATGCCCACTATCATTATCCTGATAGGTCTGCCTGACATACCCTTGGCGTTCCATTTCTCTATATCATCTTTGAGCAGCTCTTTGAGCTTGCCATAGAACTTGCTGACATTTTTACCGCTGCGGCAGTCTGTAGCAAGAGCAGTTATGCCCTGCTTTGCGTAATAGTCGAGCCACATTGCCGTTACCTCAGGGTCGGCTGAATCAGCCTTGTTGAGCAGCACGAGCCTTGGCTTTGAACCCACGATACGTTTCATCTCAGGGTTTCTGCTTGAAAACGGGATACGAGCGTCAGTTATTTCCACAACTGCGTCCACCAGTTTAAGATTTGACGCCATAATGCGGCGTGTTTTTGCCATATGTCCGGGAAACCACTGAACGTGTGCTACCTCGCTCATATCTTCCTCCTTACTCTACCTTACCAATGCCCTCGTCATTGCCTGCCATGAGCCTGAACATCACTCTGCCGATTATATCCTCCTCAGGCAGGCAGCCTATAACACGGCTGTCTGTTGAATGATTTCGGTTATCGCCCATTACAAAGCAATATCCCTCAGGCACGTCATACTCGTAGACATTCTTATCCTTATTATAATACTCTTCGCTGAAATAATTCTCATCAAAGCTGCCGTCAGACTTAACATAAGGTTCGTCAATGACCTTACCGTCCACCCTGACCTCAGCGTTGTCGCAGTCTATCTCCACCTTTTGCCCTGACACAGCAATTATCCTTTTGATGATGATAGTGTCAAGCTCCTGAGAATCCGCCACGACGATATCGTTCTGCTTTGGTGTATAAAGCAGGTGAGATATCACAAGTCTGTCCCCCTCATAAAGGGTATCCTGCATAGACTGACCTTCCACATTAGCTATCCTGAACACGAAGGTGAAGAAAAACACCACCACGAACACTGACAGCACCACAGTTTCCGCAAAGTCGAACAGGGTATCCACCGACTTACTTCCGGTCTTTCTCATTGCACTTTACCGATACTCTCGAATGGGAACAGTCTGAAAACCGCCTTGCCAAGCACATCGTCAGGGTCGATAAAGCCGATCCTTCTGCTGTCTGTGGAATTATTTCTATTATCGCCCATGACAAATATCTTGTCCTCTGGCACGTCATATTCATAAACATTTTCTTCCACTTCATAATCATTATCGAAGAGGTTCGTATTATACATAGCCTCCTTGATATGCTCATTAGAAATGACCTTGCCGTTGACGGTGACGGTATTATTATTATAATCCACCACGACCTTATCGCCGGCAGTACCGATAACACGCTTGATGATAGTTTTGTTAAGAACCTCACTGTTTATGACGACGATATCGCCTTTTTGTGGGGTATAATTGATATGCGAGATAATAAGCCTGTCACCGTTTTGAAGAGTTTCACGCATAGACGGGCCTTGCACGAGAACGATCCTGAAGAAGAAAGTAAATATCAATATCACTATAAACATAGCAAAAACGAAGGACTCAGCCCATTCAAAGATCTCGTCCTTAACGTTGACCGGCTGTTTATCCTGAAGGTCATCAGGGGCAGCCTGTTTAGCTTTTTCCATATCCTCATCAGTGACATCGCCGAATTTTCTATTATCGTCCATAAAAGCCTCTATCCTTTATCCAAGACGACGAAAGCCGTCAAATACTCATATAGATTTATTATAGCAAATTTTAAAACAAATTACAAGGGGGTGAGTGAAATTTCTTTGAGATAGGGTGTAGTGCTACAATAGATATTGGACAAAATTAAGAAAAAAGAAAAGAGAGATAGA
>OLNY01000107.1_pt1 | contig 83655 bp, 66 predicted proteins | sample 1671981 | NCBI WGS metagenome assembly OLNY01 (sample SAMEA3136632, study PRJEB25190) | human gut metagenome | biome: human gut; feature: human-associated habitat; material: faeces | place: Austria | collected 2013
CTCTATGGAAGATAGAACTAATGTACCAAATCCGTATCAGGGCAGCATTCGATATGGGAAGTTGGATGTTGATGAACTTGTAAGCAGAATCAAAAAGGATATTGGTGCGCATTCTTACAATGTATCTTTGGCAGTGACGCATTTGAACGAGTTTGACAACAAAGAGTTATTGGCACTAAAAGAGCTTAATGTTAAGTATTTGTCTTATAAGGAGACTAGAGAATTGACAGAAAAAATTTTCTGAAAGTACTTGACAAATAAAAAATATATGATATAATATGGACAGTTGAAAGAAACAAAACAAAATTAATTGAAAAGGAGCAAGAAAAATGATTAAGTATTATCATCTGAAGGACGGCGTTACAATTGCGGAGCTGAGAAATGCGAAATATGATTGTGTCAATCGTATTGCAAGAGTAACTGGTGGGACAAAGAGCCTGTGCTTTGATCCTAGCAAGTATCTGATGTCTAATGTATTTCGGGCGGCATCTAAGCCGCATGGGACTGACGTATACGACAAGGAAATTGGTGAGCAAGAAGCAAAGCGCAAGGTGATGGCTAAATATTATCGGCAGCTAGATCGTTTGTCCGCAGAGTTTGTAGAGGATCTCAATAAGGCGATGTTCGAAGCATCTTGGCGGCTTACAAAAAATTCAGAAAATTCTTAAAAACCTCTTGACAAATAAAAAATTTGTGGTATAATACAGATAGTTCAAAACAATACAAAATTAAAGTTCCTGAGTACGAACTGAAAAGGCTCAACGATATGCGATGATAGTCCAATGGTTAAGACGGCAGCTATTATTTTGAAGTGTCTAGCTAGACACGAACAGCAAGTTTGCAAAATTAATGCTCCAAGCTGCAATTGTAGGTTCGATTCCTACTCATCGCAATAATATGTCTCCTGTAGCTCAGTTGGATAGAGCACTTAATAACGAGACTTGCAAAAGCCTTAAACAGCAAATTTCTATTGGTCTGTTAAACCAGAGGTCACAGGTTCGAGCCCTGTCAGGAGACTTTAAAAAGGCACTAGCAGCAACTTTAAACAATATGCTGGATATTATATTGATGGTGCCTTGCCTTACATAGAGACGCTTACAGCAATTTAAAAAAGATGAAAATGATATTTTTACTAATGATTTTATTTTGGCGTCTCGTTGAATAAACTCCAAAGGCACTAACAGCAAATTTTCAATGTGGAGAATACATAAGAATGTGTCTTGGGATTTAGAAATAAATCAAAAATGGAGGAAAGAAAAATGTCTTTTATGAATGCAGTAAAGAATACTTTGAATGAGGAGTTTAATTACTCGGTAACTGAAAATGGCGCCCTTGGGTATCGTACTTCTGGCAAAGAACTGACTGACCTAAACTTTGCCGTTGCCTCTATGCGCGGTATGAACGAGAAGACCATCTATGATAAGTTCACGAAGGTTTATTTCGAAGACAAGATGATGGCTTTACGTTGGTTATTTTTCGCAAGAGATGTTCGTGGCGGTCTTGGCGAGAGACGTTTGTTCAGAACGGTTCTTAAAAATATGGCAAAGGACGACCCCAATACTGTTAAACGTCTTGCCTGTCTGGTGAGCGAGTATGGCCGTTATGATGACCTGTGGTGTCTGTTTGGAACGGATGTGGATGGTGTTGTTTTCGATATCATTAAGAAGCAGCTTTCTGATGACATCGCAAATATGGCAGAGAATAAACCCGTATCTCTTCTTGCTAAGTGGCTCCCTTCCGTAAATGCTTCTTCTACAAGAACTAAGATGGACGCAAGATATATTTGCAAGAATCTTGGAATGACAGAGAGTAAGTATCGTAAGATTCTTTCTTCTCTGCGTTCTTACATTGACATTGTAGAAAGTAAGATGTCTGCAAAGAAGTGGGAAGAAATTAAGTACGAAACGGTTCCTTCTCGTGCAAATCTAATCTACAACAACGCTTTCCTCCGTAACGATGAGGAGCGTCGCAGAGAGTATCTGAGCAAGCTTGAAAAGGGTGAAACTAAAATCAATGCAGGAACTTTGTTCCCCCATGACATCGTTCACAAATATTGCAGTGGACGTATGTATAGCTATGGCGTTGGTAAGTACGATGCAACTATTGAATCTCTTTGGAAGGCTTTGCCCAATACAGTAAACGAGTGTGGGAACACTATTGTGGTTGCAGATGGCTCCGGTTCTATGTACTGCAATGTTGGCGGAAATACTTGTGTTACGGCACTTGAAGTTGCAAATGCACTTGCAATTTACTTTGCAGAGCATTCTTCTGGTGACTTTAAGGATAAATACATTACTTTCTCTAGCAGACCTCAGTTGGTTGATTTTAGTCAGTGCGATTCTCTAAGAGATAAGCTACGTGTTGCATATAGTCATTACGAGTGTTCAAATACAAACATTGAAAAGGTGTTTGATTTGATTCTTACTACTGCGGTGAATGGTCATATGAAGCAGGAGGATATGCCTAAGAATGTACTGATTATTTCAGACATGGAGTTTGACTTTTGTGCAACTTGTGGTGGTTCCAATGGATGGAGTCTTAATAGACCTAGTGCAAGACTTTTTGATGTAATCAAGAAGCGTTTCGAGGATGCTGGGTATCAGATGCCTAGACTGGTCTTCTGGAATGTAAATTCTCGTACTGGCACTATTCCTGTAAAGGAGAACGACCTTGGTGTTGCTCTTGTTAGTGGTTTCTCCACTAATGTTTGCAAGATGGTCATGAGTGGTAAGACTGATCCTTACGAGTGCCTTGTTGAGACGCTTATGAGTGAGAGATATGATGCAGTTGAGGCTGCGTTAAAGTAATGAAAAAAGACTCGAACAGCAACTATTAAAGGATTTGACTGCTAATCAAAATTACCTAAAGAGTCTTGTTTAAAGTGCTGGGCATCACTTTAAAGCTGCCCCGTGATATGCGGGTATGGTGGAATCGGCAGACACAAGGGACTTGCTGATAGCCAGTGCTTTGGTAGGGGCAGCACCTACAATCAGTACCAAAAATCCCTCGGAGAAATCCATGCGAGTTCAAATCTCGCTACCCGCACCATGACCTTGGCAAGTCATTAAACTACCACAGCTATAAGCTGATAACCACATACTACGGACGAACTGCGTGTGGCTCCCAAGTGGATGAAGGTTTGATCGTCTGGCAGGTTGGCGCTCCTGTCGAAGTTAAAAGCGCGTTATATCCTCTTTTAGTGTAAAGGTTGCACAGCTCCGCCGAGGAGTAGGAACGGTTCGATTCCGTGCAGAGGAGCGCTTGACACGGCGCTGGTGTTATCTCTGGCATACGGATTACTAGTATGCAAAGCATTTACTTCGGTGGAAAATGCGGGGCAGAACAGAACCTTGGGTCTGTCACTTACACATCCATCCAAGTGTGGTTTGTGCTGAGGCCGGTGATGGGGCGGTCGTTTATAATACCCCATTCAATATGCGCCACTATCCCAACAGGCAGAGGAAATGCACTCAAAATGCATCAAGTCTCAGTTCGAATCTGAGATGGCGTACCAAATGATAGTAAGTAGTGCAAATTTCATAAGTGATTACCGATGAGAATAAGCTCCCGACAGGATTTGCTAACTGTTGATATTAATTAGATGAGCTGAAGGTAATTGACGAAACACTATGAAATGGAGTCATGCACGGCTCCGCTTGCTATCATTACCACACCGTTTGATGTGTGCCGACGGTATAAAAAATGGTAAACATCATTTCAAGGGTAGAGGATATGAAATGTGAATCCAGCCACTTGAATTGAGTCCTATAGCCCATGGTACTAGTGGACTATGCGTGAATGGACACTACTTGAGATAGCATCAAAACAGCAATCCTAAAAAGTACCTGAAACGCTAGGCAATTATGAAATTATAGTTATTAAATCCTTCTTAAACCAAAGTTCACAGAATGGTCAACCAAGATAATTAAGGTTAAGTATTTAATAACTATAATATATGCCCTCATAGTTTAACGGTAAAACACCCGGTTTATACCCGGCATTGAGGCTCCAGATTAGGGCACGTTCTCCGTTCGAATCGGAGTGGGGGTACCAGCCACCAGAGATGCGAATGTGCAACTTACTGCATCCGTGTAATATTTGGCAATCTTAACCGCGATAGTGTTGAGTGCTTGGATAATCTTATTACTTCTACAACAGATAATTTCGCCAAGAAGTAAATTATATTGGGATGTCGCCAAGTGGTAAGGCACCAGACTTTGACTCTGGCATTCGTAGGTTCGAGTCCTGCCATCCCAGCCATGGCTTTTGGCATTTGAGCCATATAATCAATATGCCAGCCGATGAAACAAAGGCTTCGTTAGGTGGTGTTTGTGGAGGCTCTACCCGTAGGTTTGATGTTATCTTGTAAAGAGATGGTTCCTGCGTCCTAACTTAGATCTTTCACAAAAACATCAACACATAATTGTCTTATCGCACCTCTGTTTAGCATTACAAGTGCCCCAGATAAGCCTTTGGAGAAAAATGAAATCCTATTTTTCATAAGGGTGGACTGAATAAGTTGGTCATATTGAGTCCGTTCTAACTTTTGGTTGTAATGTAGTTGCTAAGTGGTTGATTACTGACCACATGAAACCACTCGGCAACGGCCAAAATATGCGGTAGTAGCTCAATTGGTAGAGCCTCAGATTTCCAATCTGATTGTTGCGGGATCGTGCCCCGTCTACCGTTCCACCGCTCTCGCGGATTCTCGGCGATGCTTCCAACAAGTATGCGAAAGAGAAAAATGGTATAAGTCTCACAATTACTACCTGCTGTTACAGGTTGACTGAATAAAGGTAATTACAAAAATAAAAGGAGACAATTATGGTACAGAATGTTGTAATTGGTAGACCTCTTGTAAACTCGGCTCAACTGTTTGCAAATAGTGTTAAAGATTGGGATGAAAATGAAAAAGAGATTACTCTATTTACCGAAGAAAGATTCCTGCCTCGTATTCTTGTAGCGGCTGGAATTGCCAAAAGCACCACCGAAGTACGAAAGAATAGACCCGAACTTGTAAAAGAGTTGGCTGATGTTGATTTTATTAGGATTAAGTGGGGCAAAAAATTTCTGTGGATTGCAGTTGGTGAATAACGCCCGCTGGCCAAATGGTAAGGCACCACACTTTTAATGTGGGCATTCTGAGTTCGATTCTCAGGCGGGCGACCATATTTTTTTAGTATGAAGGTGAAATAATGCCAAAAGCGTTAGATTTAACCAATAAGAGATTTGGCTCATTAGTGGTATTATCAAAAGCTAAAAGCAGAGCAAATAAAACTTATTGGCTTTGTCGATGCGATTGTGGGGTTCAGAAAGAAATTCAAACATCTCATCTTATGTCTGGAGCAATAAAATCTTGTGGATGCCAATTTGACCCGATAAAAAATTTTGGAAGAGTTGACAAAGAAATAGAATGTCATATTTGCGGAAGAAAATTTTTACCCAATAATGCGATGAGAAAATATTGTTATGAATGCGTCCCAGCAAGACTTTCTTCACGAGAACGAATCAATCATTTAGACCGTTTAATAAAACATATACTAATTCAATATAAAGGCGGGAAATGTGAAAAATGCGGATATGATAGATGTGAGGGAGCCCTTCATTTTCATCATAGAAATCCAAAAGAAAAAGAATTTGTAGTGTCACAAATAAATCTTAGTAACGAATTTGGCATTCGTCAATTATAGCAAGAAGTAGATAAGTGTTCTCTTTTATGTGCCAATTGTCACGCGGAAGAGCATTATAAGAAATAGTTATTGTGAAATTCAAACGCGTCTACCTTTGGGCGCCCCGTAATAGCCGGACTAAAACATAAGGAGGTAAATATGGATACTAAAACGTTGAAAGACATTATTGCCACAAGAATTCAGGCCGAAAATGGTAACCCAACGGGAATATCATTCTTGTATTCGATTGTGCAAATGGTTAATGAACTAGAGGAATTAAAATTAGAAAATGAACGTCTTAAGCAAGAACTATGTAAGTAAATTATAACCCGTGCTATCAATGGATCGGGTAGCATGGGTTATTATTTTTTTGTTATTAGGAGTGATATGATGCGTAAGTGGAAGCAAGTAATTGTAATTTTGGGACTTTTATTATTTGTAATTATTATTAATATATTGAATAAAAAAGATTATGTAGCATCAGAAAATGCTAGTTTATATAAAGAACCTTTAATCGTAGAATATGAATCAGAAACAAACCCGCCAATCAACAAGCTTAATATTTATGAACAGGCAGTACTATATCAGGAAGAAATTTTCGAGCAGCAACAAGAAAAATTAAAGCAAGAAGAATTAGATGATATTTTATCAAAATGTAATATATATTGCGACGTGTCTGAAATCAAATTTGTAGATACAAATACACAATATACAGATTATGAAAAACAACTATTAGCTCAATGTCTATATTGTGAAGCCGGAAGCACATCATGGGAGTGTCAAGTAATTACATTGTCTGCCATTCTTAATCATTGTGACGAATACGGTGGATTATGGGTATTGAATTCTGAAAATCATTTTGCAGTTGCTCCATATTATCAATATGTTATGCCACAAGAAGAACAAGATAAAGTTGTTGATTATGTATTATCTGGACATAGAATTGCAGATGTTGTATATTTTAGAATACATACATTCCATAGTTTTGGTACGCCAATGTTATATGTAGATGGAGTATATTTCTCAAAATAAAATAGTGGATTATTTCCCACTATTTTTTTATGCAATGGGTTGACAAATTGTAAATACATGATATACTAATACAGGATAAACAATACAAAATTAATTAAAGGATGGTGCATATATGAAGACAGATAAGTATATTTTATTTTATAAGCATAATGGAGTTAATAAATGGATTGACGCAAATAATCTATCACTGCTTAAAACAGTGCCGAATATTTGCGAGTGGATGACAGAATACAAAATTATTGACAGCACAACTGGAGAGGAGGTATAAAATGAGAGTGTATATGGACAATGCTGCCACAACTCCCATTTGTGAAGCAGCAAAGAAAGTTATTCTAGAAAATTTGGATGAGTTCTATAATCCCAACAGTTCTTATGAGACGGCTCGTAATGTCAAAGTAAAGGTAGAAGAAGCACGTGAAAAGATTGCGGAGTTGATTGGGGCAGAACCAAACGAAATCTATTTCACGTCTGGTGGATCAGAAGCAAACTCATGGGTGATGTGTAATGGATTTTCTGTTACTTCTAATATTGAACATCATTCTATTAAATCAGATTTTAAAATTAATGTAGATTCAAATGGATTGATTGATTGTACAAAATTTAAAACAAAGATACATGAAATGAAAGACAATGATTTTTGTATCCCACCAAGCATTGCATCGTGTATGTTTGTAAATAACGAAATAGGGGTAATTGAACCAATTAAAGACTTGGCAAAGATTGCACATGACAATAATATGTTATTTCATTCAGACGCAGTACAGGCCTTCCCTCATATGAAGATTGATGTAAAAAATCTTGGCGTAGATATGATGTCGTGTTCGGGGCACAAGTTTGGTTCTCCTAAGGGGATCGGCTTCCTGTATATTAAAAATGGAATTAGTATTAATCCATTAATTAATGGTGGCGGGCAGGAAAGAGGGATCCGAGGCGGCACGACCAATGTACTGGGCGTCCTTGCAATGGCGGCAGCTTTAGAAGATACAATCGCGCACATGGATGAAAACAACGCGAAAGTCTCTTGCTTATCAAAGAAATTAAAGGATAACTTACTTGGGGTAAAAGGAGTCACACTTAATGCAATTGATGCAAAAACTCCATGTATAGAAAGTATTTTAAACCTCAGGATTGACGATGTGAAGAGTTCTGACCTAGTCACAATGTGTGATCTATATGGCATTGAGATTAGCTCTGGGTCGGCATGTAACGAAGGAACAGCAGAGCCTTCTCATGTGCTCAAAGCTATTGGGCTCACAACCGAACAGGCATTAAGCAGCATTAGAATCTCACTATCTCATCTAAACACTGAAGAAGAAATCGACTATGTTTCTAAAATGTTACCAAAAATTATTTCCAGATTACGCCAGTAAGGTACTTGACAAATGAAGATTCCATGCTATAATAACAATACAAAATTAATTGAAAGGAGATTGACACCATGACAGAGGACAATCGTATTAAGGAAGAAGCCAAGAAGCAGAGAAATTTTTGGACATGTCCACGACCAGTGACTAAGGTTTTGCGCAACGCTAAGGCATACAACAGGGCCAAGGATCGTAAGGATAAACGATTGTATGAGGAAGACGTAGAAGATGCTATCGAAGAAAGATAAAAGTTATTTTAGGGCGGCTCAGGCAGTTAGCACACTATCAGATTTCAAAAGAATAAACGTAGGAGCGGTCTTGGTTTATAAGCACCGAATAATTTCAAGTTCTTGTAATTCTCAGCGGACACATCCTTTACAGCGCAAGTTGAATAAAGAAAGGTTCAACGAAGACACTCCTGCGAAATTACATGCCGAAGTTAACTGCCTTATTTCATTACTTGGAAATAAAGATATTAAATGGAAAGACTGTGAACTCTATGTGTATAGAGAATATAAGCGTGGAGGGTTGGCTATGAGTCGGCCTTGTCCATCCTGCCAAAAATTAATTAAAGAACTTGGCATTAAGACTGTCCATTACACTACTGACGGTGGGTATGCCACAGAAGAATTTGAAATTTAAGGAGACAATTATGAAAGAAGCATATTCCGATCTATGCAAAGCATGTTATATTCGCATTATGAAGCCTTCAAAAAAGGAGATTAAGAAAATTGTAATGACACCATATGAAACAGAATGCGAGTGTTGTCATAAGACCAAACAGGTGGTCGATTATGTGGAGGACGATTAATGAAAGGTCTTCCATCTAAAGAGATTGTGATGACAGAGATTAAATCTCTAAAAGGAGAAACATTTTATATTACAACAACTGCATTACGCGATACATATTATATATACAAAATTGCAAATAATGTTGCTACAAAGCTTGGGAGCAATAAAAGCCCTTTGGTATTGGAGGATAAATATATCGGAGAACGAGAAAAAGCATTAAAAAGATTGGAGAAAATGATAGATGAGCAATGAATATAAAGATTATTATGAAGACCTTTATTGTGAGTTTGAAGACAGAGTTGAGGCACTAGATTTTCTACCGGATGGCTGGGTTAATAGTTTTGTGCCAAAGCTGAAAGAAGAACTCTTTGGTATTATTGGTAGTTATACTGAAAACTTTGAAATTGTACAGGCGAAGGAAAAGTGGGGAAAACTAAGAGTGTATTGGAGCTGGGAAGACAAGGATTATTCCGACCTAGAAGCTGCTGATATGAATGAATTATATGACAAGATTGAAAATACACTTGAAAAATACGCCACTATTAGCCGGAAAACTTGTGCGGTGTGCGGAAAGTCAGCAACGTCATATACGACTGGATGGGTGCTTCCTGTTTGTGAAGAATGCAAGGAGGAGGCGTAATTATGACAGAAGAAAGAATGAAGTTGGTAGAGCCAATTCTAAATACATTTGAAAATGAAGATATTAAAGAATTTGCTATTGTGCTACTAGACAATTTGCCAGAGTATATTTGGAGCGTACCAGCTTCAAGTACTGGTAAATATCATCCGCAATATAGCTTGGGTCTAGGTGGTTTGATGAGACATCAGATTGCAGTTGTAAGATTCCTGAACTTTTTCTTTGAGCTTGAGCAATACCAGAACGTTATTAATAGCAGAGAGCGTGACTTAATGCGTATAGCTGGTCTTGTACATGATGGACGTAAGAGCGGCTCTCAACAGGATTTTGAGCGTTCTAAATATACCAAGTTTGACCATCCTAAGCTAATGGCAGATGTTATTACATCATATTCTGGCAAATATTTAACAGTAGAAGAGCTTGCATTTGTTTCACGTGCTATTAATAGCCACATGGGACAATGGAATATTGATAAGAAAACTGGCATAGAACTTCCTAAACCTTCAAATGTATATGAAGAGCTTGTTCACTTAGCCGACTATCTAGCAAGTCGTAAGTCTTTGACTATGGATTTTGAAAATATTGAAGTTCCGCGCACTGTGGTTATTAATCCAGAAGAATATGTAATGCAATTCGGCAAGTACAAGGGACAGAAAATTATTGATGTGTATCGTGAACATCCAGACTATTTGCAATGGTGTGAGGAAAATATTGGTCGCAGAGATGTTCTAGATGCTATTGCAGCTTGTAAGAAGAAAGCGGAAGAAAAGATTGAGGCTGATGACGATATTGATTTATAAGGAGAATTAAGGCACATGGGAACTAACTTCTATATGATTACAAAGAACAAAGAAATGGCTCAGCGGTATGCACCATATTCTTATGAGCTTACGGATACGCCATATTTCGGATATGAGATTCACGTAGCCAAGACTAGTTTTGGCTGGTTGCCGCTTTTCCAAGAGCATAAAGATGGTATTAACTCTGTAGCTGAGTATAAAGTGGCATATGATACAAATGAGTTTAAAATTTATGATGAATACGGATGTGAATACAATTGGGATGCCTTTGATGATAGAGTGCTAAAGTTCAATGGCGGGGTTCTTGGGGTACAGGAGCCGAAGAAGATTGAGCAAAACAAATATTTTCGATGGTATGACAAGAGCATGCCAGACTATTGCCCTGTTAGTCATATTAGTGGAAGTCTGCAGAGCTATAAGTTTGATGGTTTGTTTGCGAATGATTATTTCGTTGACGCTGATGGATTTGAATTTTCAAGGAGTGAATTTTCGTAATGTATCATCTTGAACTAAGAGACTTCATTCTTTCTCATGAAAACTGGGAAGAACTACTCACAGCTGATCCTTACAACCTAAAGATTTCTCGTGATGGCAATTATATCATGTTCAAGTATAATCAAATCTCTTCTGATTTTACAATTCCTCTAGTTCGTGAAGCACGTGGAATTATTTTCAGAGAGAGTGATTGGGAATGTGTCTGCGAAAAATTTACAAAATTCGGCAATTACGGCGAGTCTTATTGCCCAGACATTGATTGGGCAACTGCTTCTGTGCAGGAAAAAGTTGATGGATCGCTTATTGGCATGTTTTATGATAATGGATGGCATATTTGTACCAATGGTACAATTGATGCCTTTAAAGCGGAACTTAATGATGTGAAGTATCAGAATTTTGGGCAGCTTGTCCTTGCGGCAATTCATCGTGTATTTGAAGACGAGCATAAGTTCTTTACGATGCTAGATCCAAAATGTACATATATGTTTGAACTCGTGTCTCCTTATAACCGTGTTGTAATTCCGTATGAAGACACTAAGCTATATTTTCTTGGTATACGTGATATGGAAGATGGGAAAGAATGGAATCCAGAAGATTCTGATATAAGCTATGATTTTGAAATGCCTAAGCGTTATTCTCTTCATTCTCTTGAAGATGTACAGAAGGCAGCAAATGCACTTCCTTGGGACGAAGAAGGTTATGTGGTATGCGACGCAAATTTCAACAGAGTAAAGATTAAGTCTGGTGCTTACGTTATGGCACATTATGCTCGTAATAATGGAGTAGTCAATACAGAGCGTCTTGTTCAGATTATACTGGATGGAGAGCAGGAAGAGTTCCTTACTTATGCATCCGATTATACTGACGAGTTAAAGAAAGTGGGAAAAGCAATGTATGAGATTGGGTATAAAGCATTTGATAAGCTGAGAGAAATTTTTAACATGAAAGAGTTTGAAACTCGTGGTGCTTATGCTCGTGAAGTTATGAAATGCCCAATGTATATGAAAGACTTCCTATTCCATTGTTTTGATTCTAGAATCTTTTGGGATTATGCAAAGTCTTGGGATGCAAATAAATGGGTTAAAGCTATTAATGAATTAAATGGAGGTATTTAATATGAAGAATAATATTGGGCCAATTATTGGAATTATTGGAGTAGTTATTTTGTGGATTCTTTCTCCTATCATCATCTTCGGTGCCGGTTGGTTTGGTGGTTGGATTCTGATGAAAATTGTTGGTGGAGCAATTGCATCTGGTCTAAACACACTATTTGGAACGACTAGATTTGTTCCAGAATTAATTCCTGTTGTATGTGGAGCTCTAGCAGTTATTGGAAGTTTCTTTAAGGCTACTGTAAGTAGTAGCAATGTGATGACAAAATGAATTATCATTCAGATCAGTGGATTATGGATAGGGTTCAAGAGCACTATAATGAGGCTCTTGAATCCTTTCCGAAGGACAGAATTATTGGCATCTTCTATCAAGGCAGTGGCAATTATGGGCTTGATTATGAAGGTTCAGATGTTGACACCAAACTGATTGTAACACCAACATTTAAGGATATTGCAATGAATAAGAATCCCGTTAGTACAACTCATATTCGAGCCAACGACGAACATACAGACTGGAAGGACATTAGGCTCTATATTCAGACATTTAGGAAGCAGAACTTGAATTTTCTAGAAATTCTTTTCACAACATACAAAGTCCTAAATCCTATGTATGAGGAACAGTGGAACAGACTTATTGATGCCAGAGAAGGTATTGCACGTTACTCTCCCATTCAAGCCATTAAGTCTATGAGAGGAATCGCTAAAGAAAAGTATTTTGCAATGGAACATCATTATCCGTCTCGTATGGAGTGGATTAACAAATTTGGATACGATCCAAAACAACTACACCATTTATTACGTGTAGAGGAGTATATTGAAAGATATATTAATGGTGAGTCCTATGAGAAATGTCTACAATCAAAAATGCCGGAGTTTCTCAAACAGGTAAAGACTGGAGAGTCTTTTGATTTGGGCACAGCAAGAATTGTGGCGGAAAAGTCAATTGGTCATATTGACGAAATGTGTGATAAGTTCTTAAAAAGAGAATGGAGCGTTGACGAAATTATTAATGCTTTGTTAGACAGTGTGCAATATGAAATTATGAGGATTGCAATTAAGAAAGAGATTGGTGGTTAAATGATTAACATTCGTCAAGACTTGATTCAAAAGGAGTTTGAAAAAGGTTGTACCAATGGGCTTACATTTCGAAAATTAAAGCCTAGCAATAGATTTATTGATAAGCTTTTTAATCATTACTATGTTGCCGAGCACACAGAACATTTCTATGATTCTGAGCCGGAATATGATGATGAAGAATTCAATATGTATATGGATTACGCTTATATTCATCATAGAATAAATCCTACTTCTGGCACTGCTCTTTTTAATACAATTCTTAATTCTGAAGAAATAGCAAAAGAACAAGAAGACTTTCGTTTTTCAAAAGAAGAACACACAATAGAAGAACTAAAGCAAGCGTATGATAAAATTATACAACAGAGAAAAGATTATGAGCTACACAGAATTGAATTTAACAACTGGATAGAGCCTTATTTTAAGGGTAATTGGAGAATGTCTCAGAAAGATGTTGACAAAATTAGCAGAGAGCATCTTGAATACACAAAGAAATGTGGAGTAAGTTATAATGGCAGACTTTACATTGCAGAAAAAGAAGATTCGATTTTTATTTATTACTACGGCAGAGATTTTGCAATGGTAGATTATTGGTGGATTTTTAAGAGAAGAAGGAGAAAATAATGGTTAAGTGTTTTGTTATGTGTGGACTCCCCGCAAGCGGAAAGAGTTGGCAAGCCAAGAAACTTGCCGAGGAATATGATGCAGAAATTTTCTCTAGTGACTCACTTCGAGAGGAAATGTTCGGAGATGTGAATCATCAGGCAGACAACGATGCTCTGTTCAAGGAACTACATAAGCGTATTAGAGAGCGTCTTGCTTCTGGCAAGAATGCCATTTATGACGCCTGCAATATCAGTTATAAGCGCCGTATGGAATTCCTTAAGTCTCTTAACAAAATTCCTTGTGAGAAAATTGCAATCCTCATGGCAACGCCTTATGAAGTCTGTCTTGAACGTAACACACAACGAGAGCGTAAAGTCCCAGAACATGTTATTAAACGTATGTATATGAGCTGGAATAGTCCATATTGGTATGAAGGTTGGGACGATATTCAGATTGTATATTCAGAAGGAGCAGAAGGAAGCTACGGAGGAGTAGGTGATTGGGTTGAGTCTGTTATGGATTACAACCAACATAACAGCCATCATTCTTTAACACTTGGGGAACATTGTCTCAAAACATTCGAATACTTAAATTCATTGCCAGTTGCATTCTGGGAACTTAGAACTGCGGCGTTGATACATGATTGTGGCAAATGCAAAAGTGCTACATATATCAATAGTAAGGGCGAACAAACGGATGAATGCCATTATTATAATCACCAATTTTGTGGATCATACGACAGCTTGTTCTTCAGCGGTATAGATAGACATCTTTATATTGCGCAACTTATTCAATGGCATATGAGAGCGTACCTTGCGTGGGAGCATTCTGAAAAAGCAATGCAGAAGGATAGAAAACTTCTTGGGAAGACTTTATTTAATGATATTTGTTTGCTTCACGAAGCAGACCTTGCAGCGCATTAACCAATTGGTACGGCATTTTCGCCGTACCTTTTGTGCATGTTGACAACTTGACAAATAGCAAATTCATGCTATAATAATGGCAGAAACAAGAACAATACAAAATTAAAGGAGGATAAATATATGAGAACTATTAGAAGAGGAGTGTTTGAATCGAACTCGTCCAGCACACACAGCATTGCAATTAGTAAAGAAAAGGTTCCAAATGTAGCCGGTAGACATGTTTATTTTGGAGCTGGTGAGTACGGTTGGGAACAAGGTTGCGTAGGAGACACCGCATCATATTTGCATACGGCAATTGTTGACTCTTCTACTCCTGCACAATACGAGGAGAGAATCAATAAGATTAAAGAAATTCTTGACAAGTATGGGGTGCAATATAAATTCGCGCCAGTTGAATATCAGAAGTCTGAGTACAATCCCGATTATGAATATATTAAATTTGCATCTCCTAGTTATAGATATGCGTATGTTGATCACGCAGGAGAGTGTGCAAAACTAATTAATGCACTGCTTTCAAACGAAGACCTTCTAATTAGATATCTTTTTGGCAATAGTTGCATTTATACCGGCAATGATAATTCTGATGACGAAGACAGTATGTGCTATTGCGCAGAGGCAACTATTTGGGATGATAATTATAAAACTATCCCAAACCCAAATCACGACGCAGAACATTATGATTACTTTTTTAAGGGGAATTGATTATGAGACAGATTAGAAAGAATGTATTTGAAACAAATAGTTCTTCTACTCATTCACTAACAATGTGTACAAAAGAAGAATATGATAATTGGAAAAGCGGAAAACTTATGTTTGATATAGATAGTAAGAAATTTGTATCTCCGCTAGAAGTAACAAGTAAAGATTTCAAGGAAGCGGAAATTAATTATGAATCCAGCAAACAAAAATATCAGAAAAATTGGGATCAGCTGACTAAAGAAGAACAAGAAGAATATACACTTGGGTATATTAAAGAGAATAAGTCAATGTATGAAATTGTAACATATTCTGAGTGGCTAGATAGAAATGATTATCTAGACACATTCTATAGAGAATATACTACTAAAAACAACGAAAGAATTGTGGCTTTCGGCGCTTATGGCTACGATGGTTAAGGAGGAAAATATGAATCTTATTGGCAAGTATCAGAATGGGAATTATACCGTGAGTTTGTACGATGATGGAACTAAGATTCGTGAGAATGATTTGGATAATCTGACTCCTGCTTTTGCAGAGAACTGTGATGTTAAAATTACAGATAAGTGTGATGGAGGTTGCGCCTTCTGCTATGAGGGATGTACTGCTAATGGTAAACACGGGGATATTCTTAATCCTCAGTTTCTAGATACTCTGCATCAATATACTGAGCTTGCTATCAATGGCAACGACCTTTCTCATCCAGATTTGGTTCCTTTCATGTACAAGATGAAAGAGAAGAATATCATTCTCAATATGACGGTCAATCAGATTCATTTTGAGAAGCACTTTGATACAATCAAGGAATGGATTGATAAGAAGTTAATTTATGGGCTTGGCATCTCTCTACGTAAGCCGACAGATGAATTCATTGATATGGTTAAGCAGATTCCAAACGCCGTTATTCATGTAATCAATGGTATTGTTTCTATACCAGATCTTGATGCTCTTTCTAGAAATGGGCTTAAAATTCTTATTCTTGGATATAAGAATCTAAGACGTGGTGAAAGTTATTATGAGAGTCACAATGAAAGTGTACTTGGATTACAGGAAGATTTAAACCGCTACCTTTTCCCTGAAATTATCGGGCACAGTTGGTTTGACGTTGTGAGTTTTGATAATCTAGCAATCGAACAGCTTCATGTTAAAGAACATATGTCTAAGGAAGAATGGGATAGTTTCTTTATGGGCGAAGACGGCGATTATACTTTCTATATTGATATGGTCGAAGGAATGTTCGCAAAAGATTCCTTGTCTATGGAACGTTATCCTCTTATGGATAATATTGATGATATGTTTAACTTTTTGAGAAATAAGAAGGAGAAGTAATTATGGATAAGACATCTCTTGGTGATAGAATGAAAAACAACTATGAAAATGTTAATAGATTTTATTTAACAAGAAGAATACCAGTTATTATTAGAATGGATATGAAGGCCGGTCATACTTTTACTAGAGGAATGAAGAAGCCGTTTGATGATATTTTCGTAAAGACAATGCAAGAGACTATGAAGTATCTCTGTGAAAACATTCAGGGTTGTGTGCTTGGTTACACTCAGAGCGACGAGATTTCTCTTGTACTGACAGACTATGCAGGGTTGACAACAGATGCATGGTTTGGAAACAATCTACAGAAGATGTGTAGCGTATCTGCGAGTATGGCAACATTGGCATTTAATAAAGCATTTAACGACAATATTGTAAAGTATATTGACAGTTATTTTGATACCGATTGTGGGGTTACGAAGGATTTAGCTGAATATACAAAGATTCTCATTAATGCAAGAAATAAAGGCGCAATGTTTGACTCTCGTGTTTTTACAATTCCTAAAGAGGAGGCATGCAACTACTTCATCTGGAGACAGCAAGATGCCACTCGCAATTCCATCCAGTCTGTGGGTCAAGCAAACTTTAGTGATAAAGAATTGCATAAGAAATCCACTAAAGACATTCAAGATATGCTTATGACTCAGAAAGGTATCAACTGGAATGACTATGCAACGACTCTAAAGCGTGGTAGCTGTTGTATTAAAGCCGATGATAGTCTTACCGAGTATGACGAGGTGGGAAATATTTGTGGTTATATCCAGAGAAGTAAGTGGGTAATCGATAATAAAATTCCTATCTTTACTCAGGACAGAAACTATGTTGAAAAGCTAATTTGAGGTAAGGTTATAACTACTATTTATAAGTGCGACACCTGTGGACGAGAATTTAAGAACTTGAAAGAATGCGAGATGTGTGAAGCGTCCCACATGACTCCAATAGATCGCATTAAGTATATGATTCTGCTAGATAATCGAAAGATGGTTTGCGATTATTGCGATAAGAGTTATTATGTATATGGCTGCGAAGTGGATTGTGACTTTAAAGAATGCGGGTATGCAAACATGTATAGGGACTTTGTTCCGACGAAGCCTTTGCATGATAAGAGTATAAGCGGAGTATAAAAGGAGTTTATATATATGAACAAAACTGAAATTTTAAATGGTAAAATTACTAGTACTAAACTTGGCGAAGAGCATGGCTGTCTAACTGCAGATCTACTTGTCGAAGGAGAAGGATGGGGTTGTGCATTTGGTGGCTATTGCCTCGACCATTGGTTCGCAGAAACTGGAGAGCATCATTCCTCTGATGGCTATGGCGCGATTATTGAGCTTATGAAGACGCTTGAAGTGGGATCATGGGAAGCGCTTAAGGGCAAATATGTACGTGTTGAAATCGAGGGATGGGGTGGAAAAATTCTTAGAATTGGGCATCTTATGAAAGACAAATGGTTTAGCTTTAAGGATTATTTTGACGAAGTAAAAGCACTTAATGAGCTAAAGGAGTAATAAATATGGGCTATTGGGATTATGACGAGCCAGTGTGGGAGCCTTCAGAAGCAGATGAGTTATTTAATGAGTTGAAGTCAAAACTTGTCGATGCAGCAAAAGTTTCTTTAAAAAGTGATATGGAATCGCTTAAAAGTCGTAACGAATATCTTGAAAAGCGTAATAAATATCTTGAAGACAAGGCTCATTCTGTAGACCAGAAAGAACACGACATAGAATACAAGTCGCGAAACCTTCGTAGAGAAGTGGAAAAAGAATTTTATAAAGCTGCTATTGAAGATATATTTAAAGATATGATTGAGAAATCTCAACTATGGTTTGCAAAAAATAAGCCACACGAAAAACCTAAGTGTGATAAATGCGATGAAAATAGAAACTGGGTATTAATTTGGCCCAATGGGGATAAAGTTACAAAGAAGTGTGATTGTGCCAATCCAGATTACTGGTATGAGCCAGAGGAAGTATGGATTGACACACTAAGGTATAGGATTAAAGATAGCAATTATCAATCTGAAAGATATTATCGACTTGACAAAACTTATGACTATATTGGGGGCAAATATGACGATTATTCTTATGCAGATTTTGGAATCCAGTTTGTATATGATAAGTTTTGTGATGATGTTATTGAGAAGCATAAACAACTTGGATATGGAAAAAAGATTGGGTTTAAATCTAAAGAAGAATGTCAAAAATATTGTGATTGGCTGAATAAAAAGGAGTGATTTGATGATTAGTAAGGAAACATTTGTAAATACTATGAACAAGCTGCGGGATCTTGATAGAAAAATGGACGCAGTAGATAAAGCATTTAAGGCGTTAGACTCAGACTTCTGTAGTTTTTATGTTACTGGTATTTTTGATACAACATTTGATCTTCTTAAAGAAGCAATGAATGACAAGGATGACTGGATTGGATATTTTGTCTATGAAAGAGATTGGCTCAGGAATTTCAAGCTTGGCGATGTCGAAGTAAATGGTGAACCAGTAAAGATTTATTCTTGGGGAGATGTCTACGATTTTATCGTAACGGAGGATAATCATGTTTAAGAAATTGTGCTGGGAAATTTTATTCAGATATAAGAATGCACGACAAAAGAGATTAATTCGAGTATACAAGAAAAAGTATCCAGATTATATCGATGATGAATACAATTGTGGTAATTTGAAATTTATCTGGGGCATTAAATCTTATGATGACATGTCTTCATCTGACGCAAACATGTGGACAATGAATGATATTGATATTTATTACGATAGAGATACTAAACAGTATAGTTTAGGGGTTGAAACCATATATATGTTTGACGATACACAAGCTGAATGCGCATATTATAATAGCTTACTAGAATCGTTCACTAAATATATGAAGGAAAATGGACTGGACACAGAACGAAATTATTGCACGTTTTGTTCTGGCCTAGATCTAAGTCTTAAGGCTGATTCTATTGAGGAGCTTTATGCCAGATTTAAAATTGCCGTAACTGGATTGTGTGCGGTGTGCGAGGAGAGAGGTAATTATGAATATCATTAACAATTACTCCACAACCATTGTGTCTATTTTTCAAGATGTTATTAATAATTACGAAAGAAACCTTGAGATTATCAAACAAGCAGAAGAAGAACTTATGGATCTAGAACATGAAATTGAATTGTCCGCCCCAAAAGATATGTATAAAGGATACTTGGCATATAAAGAAGTTAGAGATGTACGTATTAAAAGGCGCAAAGCCAAAGAAGAAAATGAATTACTTAAAGATATGTATGATTATCTCAAAAGTCAGCAAGGACAGTCATTCAAGAATAAGATCCAATCCATTCAGGGTGCGTCAGTAAAACTACGGGATGCACAAGAACATAGAACCTATATTCCAAGACAGAGAAGTGATTTGACGATTACTAATCATACAAGCGTTGCGCACAAGCCATTTGAGGAAATGTTAAGTGATTTTAATAAGATTAAGGTGAGCACTCAGAATGGTAAGTTAAGAAAATAAGTGGTGGAGAGGAATGGGTATTTATTATTTTACAAGACCAGATCAGATGGCTGGGCATAAATTTACTGATGATGTTGCAGTCGTATGGGCAATGAGTAAGAAATCTGCAATCAAGAAGTTCTCTGTGCTATATGCAGATGTGCAGGAGAATGAAGTCGATAAGATTGGTTTCTGGACTCGTGCCAGAGTTTTAACAGATTATTAACGGAGTGATTTAATGAATAAGATTGATAGAGTTCGAGAATTAACAGAATTTCTTAATAAGGCAGCGGACGCATATTACAATACCGGCGATACAATTATGGAGGATCATGAGTTTGATACACTCCTAGAAGAGCTTTGTTCTTTAGAGCAAGAAACTGGATTTGTTATGGCAACTTCGCCTACGCATAAAGTTGGATACGAAGTAAAATCAGAACTACAGAAGGTAACACATAATCATCCTATGTTGTCTTTGGCAAAGACTAAAGATTGGAATGAGTTCATTATGCATTTTGGGAGCAAAGATGTCATAGGAATGTTAAAGATGGATGGATTAACTTGTAGCTTAAGATACATTGACGGTGAGCTAGTATCAGCAGAAACTCGTGGCAACGGAGAAATTGGTGAAGACATTTTTCACAACATCAAAACCGTAAAGACAGTTCCACAGAAGATTCCATATAAGGATGAACTCATTGTTGATGGTGAGATTATTTGTACATATGAAGACTTTGAGCCATTCTCTACAGAATACAAGAATCCGAGAAACTTTGCCTCTGGTAGCATCAGACTACTTGATTCAAATGAATGTGCAAAGAGACCACTAACATTTGTAGCTTGGAATGTAATCAAGGGCTTTGATGATGAGAATAGCTTTTTGCAGAAGCTAGAACTTATTAAGAAGCAAGGCTTCACTGTTGTACCGTGGACTAGTTCTTTTGATTGGGATGCAAAGGAATTTTTGGTCAATAAGGCTAAGAAGCTTGGATATCCAATTGACGGTTTGGTTGGGCGTTTTGATGACATCAAGTATGGAGAGAACCTTGGGGCAACAGAACATCATAGTAATAGTGCTCTTGCGTACAAATTCAAGGATGATGTATACGAAACAACTTTGAGAAATGTTGAGTGGGACACAACAAGAACTGGAATTATTGCTCCCGTAGCCGTTTTCGATGAGATTGACCTAGACGGAGCCTTGACCACAAGAGCTACACTTCATAATCTTTCCATTATTGAGCAACTTGAGCTTGGTATTGGCGATACCATTACAGTATATAGGTCAAATATGGTAATTCCTAAGATTGATGACAATTTAACTCGTAGTAATACGCTAAAAATCCCTACTACTTGTCCTTGCTGTGGGCAATCTGCTGAGATTAAATATACAGCTAATAGTAAGGTATTAATGTGTACTAACCCAGATTGTGCAGCAAAGAAATTGGCCCAATTTACTCACTTCGTCAGTCGTAAATGTATGAATATTGATGGACTGTCAGAACGTACCCTGGAGACGTTAATTTCGCATGGTTTTATACATAACTACAAAGATATCTATCATCTAAGTGACCACAGGAGTGAACTTATTAGACTTGATGGATACGGTGCAAAGTCTATTGATAATCTATTGGAATCCATTGAAAAATCAAGGAATGTGAAGCTAGAAAACTTTATTACCGCACTTGGTATTCCTAATATTGGATTGTCTGCGGCAAAGGCTATCAGTAAGAAGTTTAATGGTGATCATTATGAATTTATACAGGCGTTGTCCAGCGATTATGACTTTAGTCAGATTGATGATTTCGGAGAGATTACGAATAAATCATTGCACGATTGGTGGAAGAGTAAAGATCCAATGGCAGAGCTATTGCCTATTGAGATGAATTTTATTGTTGAGGAGAAGAGTGCCGATAATTCGTTAAGTGGGCTTAAATTCTGTATAACTGGAACTTTTAGTCAATCACGAGACGAGCTTAAAGCAATACTTGAATCTAAAGGAGCAAAGTTTATTAGTTCTGTAAGTAAAAATCTCGATGTGCTTTTTATTGGAGATAAAGCTGGTAGCAAACTTGCTAAAGCACAACAACTTGGAATTAAAATTGCAGACGAAAACGAACTAATGAAGATATTGGGCGATTAAATTTTGGGTGGCAGTATAAAAAATTGTATTGCCACCTCTTGACAAATATTATAATCGTGCTATAATAACAGTACAAAATTAATGAAGGAGGAATAATATGGACGAACAGAATGTAACGCAAATTGAAGAACAGGAGCAAGAGAATCCTACAACAGAATCAGAAGAGGCTGTAGCAGATGAACTAAAGGACAAGATTTCTGAAACACTAGAAAAAATCCGCACACAAAACATGCTACTTGGTGCTCGTGCTATGGCAGTAACAATTGCAGGTATTATTGATAATGCAATGAATGCGCCCGGCAAGCGTACTATGGCAGACATGAAGAGACTTGTAAAGAAGGTTCGTGATTTTTGTCAGAAAGCGATTGACCATCCGGTAGAAGAGCCAAAATTTGATACGAATAACGAGGAGGAGACAGATGCCTAAGCTTGTTGGATGGTCTGATATTTTGAGCAGTCATTGCACTGAGCGTCTTACAAATGCTCATAAGCAGGAAATTGTGAAAACTATCAGACGTAGACATTATAATTTTACTTATTTTGATCATCAGAATATGAGTTATTGCTGCCCATTCTTTGATAATGGTTATATGATTTCACTTAATAAAAAGCAGTTTGATGAAATTATGGCAGAAGCCTATGAGGAAATTCCAGTTGGACAGAGATTGCTCCCTATGGACGCAATTAAATCTAAGCCTGTTAATGAAGTACTATTTGAAAAAGAAGAATATGTGAAGGATGTGAAATGGCATGGATGATAGAAAGACTATTTTCTTAATTCTAGCGGAGAGTGGCGCTGGTAAAGATACGATTGTCGATAGGCTTTGCAAGACTGGACTTAAGAAATTGGTTAGCCACACTACACGCCAAAAGCGTCCAGATGAACCAGATACAAGTCACGTATTTTCTACTTATGATGATTATGTGAAGGCCAAGGAATCTGAGCAGATCATTGCAGAAACGTGTATTAATAACATTTATTATTGGGCAACAAAAGAACAATTAAAAGATGCCGATATTTACATCATCGACTGCAAAGGTGCTGATATGTTACAATCTATGGGGCTCCCTTATAGGTTTGTTCGTATTTATATCAATGTACCAAAAGCAATTCGCAGAGAAAGAGCCATTAAGCGCGGAGATAACATGGATACATATGCTAGACGTGCCGCTGACGAATTTGAGCAATTTGCAAATATGAAGATTCATAATAGGTATGATTATGCAGTTTCTAATATTGACAGTGCAAAAGCTGGGAGCATTATTAGATGGATTATTAATACCGAAAGAATTGGCACAGTACAAAATTAAAAGGAGTTTATTATGAAGTATATTGTAGCTTTAGATTGTGATTGCGTTCTGAACAACCTTATTGAGAGAACTTGTCAGATGTTTAATGAAAGATATGGCACGGATATTTCAGAAGAAACCTTCACTCAATATGATGTTTATAAGTGCTTATCATTTGAAGATGCAGAAAAGTTTAAGGCTCTGTGGCACGAACGTGAACTATGGGATTCTCTATCTCCAACATATCATTCTCAGTGGGGAGCTAAAAAACTTGTAGATAATGGATTTAGTGTTTACATTGCAACCAGTACGCACTACGAAAACTTCCCATGGAAAGTTGAGTGGTTGAAACATTATTTCAAGTTCATTGATGAACGCCATATTATCTGTATTGGTGACAAGAGCATTCTAAATGTAGATGTTATGGTAGACGATCACACAGATAATCTTATCAATAATTTACATTGTAATAGAGTCCTTGTAGAAAAACCTTGGAATATGAACGTGCACGATGAAGCTTATAGCATTAAACGTTGCACGAATTGGGATGAAATTGTTGAGGCAGTGGAAGAATTTTATAAGCAGGATAAGGAGCTGATGAAGGATTGAATACAAGAATTAATTATATTTCAGATTCTTGGACAAGAATAAAAAATCATTGTAGAACAACTGTCAATAAGAAATTCACAGAGAAAGAGCCAACTGATAAGTTTAAGGAAGAACTTTTAATTAGTGAACATTCCCCTATTAGATGTCTTGAGGTTGATTGGACGTGGGAGAATATTCCTTATTGGGTAAGCACGGAACTAAGCCGCCATAAGCATGAAAAGTTTATTAGTTCACAGCGCGATGACAGAAATAATAATGAAATTCCTCGCGGAAAGAAACCACAAGATTCTCCCGTCACTCATGACGCATATGCAAACGCCCAGAATCTAATTGACATGATGCGTAAAAGACTTTGTTTTATGGCAACCAAAGAAGCTAGAGAAGCGGCAGAAAATTTGAAATATGAGCTGCATAATTACGAACCACAACTAGCAAATGTGCTTATGCCGAATTGCTTATATAGAGCGGGATGTCCAGAGTTTGAAACTTGCGGATTTTGGAAGAAGTTCAAGGAAAAACATCCAGATGTAGATATGACCGATATTAAAGAAAGATATCGAGCATATAATGAAGACTTTTATAAGAAATTTAATAAGGAGTGATGCTTATGGTTGTTATTAAACGCGATGGCAGAGAAGTAGAATTTGATAAGAATAAAATTATTAATGCCATCAATAAAGCGTTTATCGAAATTGATAAAACGTTAAGTAGCGATGCAGAAGTAATTTCTAATAATATTGCAGATTTTATTGAGTCAAGAGATAGAACTATGTCTGTAGAAGAAATTCAAGATATTGTGGAACATAAACTAATGGCAAGCAAGCGTAAAGACGTTGCAAAAACTTATGTAAAATATAGATATTTACGAGGAATGGCGAGAGACCAGTACAAAGAATTGATGGATACGGTTGCGGAAAAGTTAACAGCAACAAATGTTCAAAACCAAAATGCTAATGTGGATGAAGCTTCATTTGGCGGAAGAACTGGAGAAGCAACAGATGTTGTAACGAGAAGTTACGCACTGAATTATTTAGTATCTCCAATGGCGAAAGAAAACCATATGAATAATGAAATTTATATTCATGATCTTAATGCTTATGCAGTTGGTAGTCACAATTGTTTAAGCATTCCATTTGATGATTTACTTGCAAATGGGTTTAATACGAGACAAACTGATGTTAGACCGGCACAAAGTGTAAATACTGCATTCCAACTTGTAGCTGTTATTTTTCAGTTACAGAGTCTTCAACAATTTGGTGGAGTTTCCGCCACTCACTTAGACTGGACGATGGTTCCTTATGTAAGAAAGAGCTTTTGGAAACATTATAGAGATGGAATGTTGTATCTAGAAAAAGATAATAATTCTGAAATATTTACAATGAAGGCTTCTGATTATGATAGAAGTATTGATGATGAGTTCTGGAAAGTCTACAGTAAGGCTTATAAATATGCAATTGACATGACAGAACGAGAGTGCTATCAGGCAGTTGAGGGTATGTATCACAATTTAAATACACTTCAAAGTAGGTCTGGAAATCAGCTTCCTTTTACTTCAATCAACTATGGCACATGCACACTTCCTGAAGGACGAATGGTAACAAAGGCTTTACTTGATGTTTTAATCAAAGGCATAGGTAAACTTCATCGTACTAGCATTTTCCCTTGTGGTATCTTCCAGTGTATGAAAGGTGTGAACCGTAAGCCAGGAGAACCTAATTACGATTTGTTCCAACTTGCGCTAAAGTCTACAAGCCTTAGACTTTATCCTAATTATGCCAATGTAGATTGGAGTAATAATGCTGGATATGATATTAATGATCCAAGGACATACTTCAGTACAATGGGTTGCAGAACTGCAAATGGGTATGACATTAATGGTTTTGGACAACTCAAAGATGGCAGGGGAAATATTTGTCCCGTTACAATTATTATGCCAACCTTGGCGATGGAAGCTAAAGAAGCTGCTCTCAAAAATTCAGAGCCATTTGAAGAAGATTTGGAAGGATTGGCTATTGATAATTTTATGAAGCTTCTTAATAAAAAAATTAATGAAGCGAAAGACATGCTTCTTGAACGTTTCAATTGGATTTGTAGTCAATCTCCAGAGTCTGCAAAGTTTATGTATGAAAATAATGTAATGGCTGGATATGTCCCAGAAGAAGGTATTCGTTCCGCTCTAAAACATGGCACTCTTGCACTTGGTCAACTTGGTCTTGCGGAAACTTTACAAATTTTAATTGGATGCGACCATACTACAGACAAAGGTATGGAGCTTGCAAAGTGTATTGAACAGCTATTCAAAGATAGATGTGCAGAGTTTAAAAATGAATATCATCTTAATTTTGGTGTCTATTATACTCCTGCAGAAAATCTTTGTTATACAGCTATGAAGAAGTTTAAGGAAAAGTATGGAGTAATTCCAAATGTATCTGATAAAGATTTCTTCACCAATTCAATTCATGTTCCCGTTTGGAAAGAAGTTAATCCATTTGAAAAGATTGATATTGAATCGCAGTTAACTGGATATTCAAATGCTGGCTGTATTACTTATATTGAATTAGACAGTACTTGCAAGAATAATATTGAAGCCCTTGAGACCATTGTTAATTATGCAATGGATAAGGATATTCCTTATTTTGCAATTAATGTTCCAAATGACCAGTGTATGAGTTGTGGTTATTGTGATGAGATGAATGATGTTTGTCCAATGTGTAATAGTAACGATATTAAAAGACTTCGTCGCGTAACTGGTTATTTAACTAATGACTATAAGACGGCGTTTAATAAAGGTAAGCAGCAAGAAGTAGAAATGCGTGTAAAACACGATAAGATTATCAGCAGGTGATTCTATGAATTATTTAGGGATTAGTAAATGTTCCATCGCAGATGGCACAGGAGTACGAGTAGTACTCTGGGTCTCTGGATGCAATATACATTGTCAAGGGTGCCAGAATCCAGAATCATGGGACTTTAATGCTGGTAATATTTTTGATGAAGCTGCTAAAGAAAGGCTATTTGAAGCATTAAATCATTCATGGGTAAAAGGATTAACAATATCTGGCGGGCATCCTTTAGAATATAATAATTTACCAGATGTATATGATCTTGTCAAAGAGGTTAAAGAAAAATTTCCAGATAAGGATATTTGGCTATACACTGGATATACATTAAAAGATAGTGATTTTGATACAACAGTTGACGTTGGTTTTGATAACGGCCTATTAGCAAACTATATTCTGGCGCTGTGTGATGTTGTAGTTGATGGGCCTTATGTTGAAAGTCTTAGAGATGTTTCTCTAAAATTTCGAGGCTCTGCCAACCAGAGACTTATTGACGTAAAGAAAACAATTGAACAATACAAAATTAATTTATTGGAGGAATAAAATATGGATAACAAGGTGGTGAATAAATGGTTAAAGTAACGAATAATTTAATTGACAAAATATTCGGAAGGCTTACCGTCATAAAACAAGGCGAAGATTATATATGCCCAAATGGAAAACATGTTGCACAGTGGTATTGCAAATGTAGCTGCGGTAATCAAGATCTTAAATTAATACGTGGATCTAGTCTAACAAGTGGTAAAACAAAGTCGTGTGGATGTTTATCGAAAGAAAATGGAATTAAACAAGGAAAAAAGTTTAAAAAATATAATAAATATGATTTATCTGGAGAATATGGAATTGGATATACTAACAAAAATGAAGAATTTTGGTTCGATATTGAAGACTATGATAAGATACGAAACTATTGTTGGTATTATAATTCAAATGGTTATGTATGTTCACAAGATGAAGAACATAAGCACATCTATTTACATCGATTAATAATTGGGGTAACAGATCCCATGATAGTAATAGACCATATTAAACATCCAGCAAATAAAGAACATAAAGTGGATAATAGAAAATCAAATTTAAGAAAAGTCACACAGGTTGAAAATAATAGAAATAAACATAAGCAGATAAACAATATTAGCGGCACTTCTGGTGTCTATTATGATAATAAAAATAAAAAATGGGTGGCTCAAATTAGTTTGAATAATAGAACAAAATATGTTGGACAATCTAACGATATACAGGATGCAATTGACATTAGAAAAGAAGCGGAACAAAAATATTATCAAGAATATGCATTTAATATAAATAATTAAAGGAGAATGAGACATGAATAATAATATTAACACAAGAAAATATAGTTGTGCAGTATGTGGCAAAGAATATGATAGCATTGAAGATCGCAATAAGTGTGAAGCTCAGTGCATTGCTGACCGCAAAAAGGCGGAAGCGGCACTTGCAAAGAAAAAGCTTGAGGACGAAAAAGCTGCTCGTAAGGCAGAAATTGATAAGAAGTACAAGGAACTAAATGTTCTTATCGACAATTATATCAAGGACTATGGCTCCATTCAGATTGGTGAGGCTCGTTATTTTGATGATTTCCCTGCGCTATCTAAGCTGCTTGGAGGTTGGTTTTAATGAATGTAAAGTTTGCAAAAGTAAGACCAAGCGCAAAGGCTCCAATTAAAGGAGATGCTGGCAACATGTGCTTTGATTTCTTCCCTTGTTTTGAGCAGGACTGGATTGAAATTAAGCCATTTGAAGTGAAGCTGGTACCTACTGGTATTGCGACCGCTTTTGATAACAGCCTAGGTCTAGTCTTTAGAGAGCGTGGCTCTACAGGGAAGATTAATCTCAAGGTTAATTCTGGTGTAGTAGACGCAAATTATAGAGGAGAAATTTTTGTGGCTCTCCTAAATTGTAATAAAGACAGGTCAATCTTTATTTCTAAATTTGGAGATACTGGAGAACAGTCTCCTTTGGCTGAACATCCAGATGGAATTCTTGTTCCATATGAAAAGGCTATTTGCCAAGGAATGTTTTTACCAGTTCCTGAAATTGAACTTGAAGAAATTGGTTTTAATGAGCTATCTCAAATTCCCTCTGCAAGAGGAGCAAATTGTCTTGGTAGTAGCGGGCGCTAATTAAATAAAAAATACGGGACTACTGGAATAAAGCCAGTAGCCCCGTAAAATTTATATATAACAATGCAACCATTTAAATAATTGCCATATTTATTTAAAAATATTCAAGGAGATGATATAATGAAATATATTACCGTTAAACAATTATATGAACAATTAAACGCACAACATCAAGGTATAATAGGAATCAATTCTGTATATGATCTTGTCAAAAGAAAAGACTTTCCCTCCGTAAGAATCGGCAACAAATTTCTTGTTATTGAAGATAAAGTTGATGCATGGTTCGAAAAGAAAACTTTAGCTTATAAAAAATAATATTGCAATGCATTGCAAGTTGTGGTACAATAAAATTGTGGTAAATGATGTGGTAAGGTTTTAAATTATGCTAAGTTGAAACCTGATAATATTAGCAATTTATCATCATTCTATATTTAGAAGATGATATTCCTCATATAGAAATGTTAGCATATTTTAAGTAGTACTTATAAATACACATAAAGCCTTATACTACAGTAGTTCGAACAGCATTATATTATTTTTAATTTCACTAATAATCACTACAAATAATAATAAATTACGATTTATAATGGCGCAATTGTGGTATTATTGTGGCACTAAAAATTGCCTTGACCACATCTAAAACACAATATATAATAATATATGATACAATAATTTTGTATTGTATATTAAGAAAGAGGTGTGCTTATGGCAAAGAAAAGAATGAACGGGGAAGGATCTTGGACGCAAAGAGAAAATGGGACTTGGAAGCTTTCAGTATCATATAAAGGAATAGGACGTAAATATTTTTATGGAGATAAAGTAACATGCCTGAAGAAGAAAAGAGAATTTGAAGCTTTAATGGGGTCTAATGTTGTAGGGGACAAGGATGTAATATTCAAAGATTTTGCAACATCATGGATAACAAGTGTAAAACAACCACTATTAAAACCAACATCATATGATAGACTTGAAAGAGTGTTAGAACAAGATCTTTTCCCAAACATTGGAGATTTATCATTAAGACAAATAGATGGATATATTATACAAAAGTTTATTATTAATAGAATGAAAGAAGAAGGATATTCATTTAGTTCAATAAAGCTGGCATACTCTGTATTGGGAGAAATTTTAAAATATGCAGTATCAAGAAATAAAATTGATAAAAATCCAATTGGTGATGCCAGAGTTCCGAAAAGAACATTATTTGAAGAAAAAGAAAGAAGATTTTTATCAGAAAAAGAAAGGGACGAATTTGTTAAAGCATGTTATGCAAAACATAAAAATGGAGAAAGGATATATAAATACGGTGGATTCTTCGTGTTCCTCCTTTATACTGGATGTAGGGTCGGAGAAGGACTTGCTCTTAAATGGTCTGATATTAACTTAGAAAAACGTACAGCATTTATTGGGCGTACATTAATTTATACAAAAGACAGATCCCCTAGCAAATATAAAACAATGTTAATAGATCAACCATCAACAAAAAGTGGAACAAAAAGAACAATATATCTTTCCGATATGGCTATAAACGCATTAGAAGATATAGTAAAACAAATTGGATATGAACAAGATAAATATATAATGCATGCAGATAATGGCAACCCAATACACCCAAATAGTGCACAAGATAAATTTAGAAGAATTATTAAAAGATCTGGGATAGAACATTGTAGCTTGCATGCACTTAGGCATTCATTTGTAAGTCTTATGATAAACAATGGAGTACCAATTACAATGGTATCACAAATGGTTGGTCATTCAAGCATCGATGTAACAGCAAGAGTATATTCTCATTTACTTCAAGAAACACAAATTGAATCCATGTCAATAATAAAAGAGCTTAAGTAAGGAGTGGTTCTGACCACTCTTTTTATTTTTGCATTGCAAATGACACGGAGAGAGGTTAAAATAATATGAGAGGGGAGTGATAAATTTGGAAATAAAATCAACTGAGACAACAAACTTCACATTACGTATGACGGTTTCACAACGCCTTGAACTTGAGTGCATAGCTAAAAAGCAAGGAAGAACGATCACGAATTTAATTAATTACGTAATGAGTCAATATATCGAGGACTATAATCGAGCAAAAAAGTAGGAGCCTGAGATTTCTCTCAGGCTCCTAAATTTTAACCTCTTAACCATTCTTGACTTTCGTAATATTTAACTATTACATCATACATTTTTGTACCAAATGAATTACACCCCAATATCTCATGATATTTATAATAAATTTCATTTATATGCGTCATTTCTTCTGGGTATATTTTTATTCCACGTGCACATCTAGAAGCATATTCGGATAATTCTGCCTTAATTCTATCGCGTTCGTTCTCAAAAACTCTTTTATCCAATGTTTTAATACGATCATCTATTTTATCTATACGTTCAAGAATCTCTCCAACATTGCCTTCGAGTGCTGTAATTTTAGCATTAATCTCTTTAACGGCGGCAGAAGTTTCACTTGCTTCAGATGTATGTTTAATCCAATTTACAATCTTTTTTCTTACTGGTTTAAAAATTGTAGTAACAAGTGCAATAAAGGCAGATATGCAACCAATAACAGCGGCAATATCTTTAATTAATTCCATAATAAATCACCCATTCATAATAAATTATCTCCTTTTAACCTTTTTATCATAATCATTGATTCTTTTTTAATTCATCCACTTCTCGCTGCAGTTCTTGACATTTTTTCACCAATAAAGGGATAATCTCATCATATGCCAATGCATAGTTAAAACGTTCTTTGGTTGTATCATCTTCATCATAATAAACTATCCCAGTTTTCTGATTATTAATTCCAGCTTTTATCAGCGCTTGTTCAACGTCTTGTGCAACAAATCCATAATGAATAATATCAGAATTGTCATTTGTTAATCTATACTGTACCGGGTGAAGAGAATCTATAATATCGATATTGACATCCTGAATATTATTTTTTAAGTTTCTATCGGAATCAATTATTGGAGACGACACAAAATGAGCATTCCAGAAGCAATCAAACCTTCCAGTATTATTGCTAACTTTTTGGGCATAACCACCAACTGCAACAGAGTTATTGTCAGATGCTATATTGATTGGAAGATTTTTTGTCCCAACATGAGAGATTACTTCATGCACTCCTCCAACTGCATCCGATATCACAATTTTAAAATCATATGCAGTATCTACCGCAAATTCTGTTTTATCAGTAAAAGTATATTCTGTTTTATTACTTGTATCATTTCTTATTATTACACTATTAGATGAAAATGTAGAATCTAAACTTTTCTTATTATAAATAACAATTTTTACGGCATTTGTATTTTTAAGAGTATAAAACGATATATTAATTTTATGAGTTACATATACTCCAGCATTATTAATTGTGCCGTCAGAGTTACTTCTAAATGAATTGCAAGAAGTAATAACTGGGGGATTGTAATCTTCAACATTAATATATTGTGTTTTACTAGCAGTCCTTCCACGTGTATCTGTAATTGTTATAGTATATGCTTTACTTCCGCAAGTAGTCAAAATTGAGCTAGTTGCACTATACGTATTTGTAGAAGCCGCTGTCTCATAAGATAAATTTGGGCCACTGATAACGCATTTTTTAATAGTAGATCCATATACTCCAGAAACCGAAGCAGTCCACCTAACAGTTGAATTATTTTTAACATATAGTCCACAATTTTGCGGTTTTGTTGAGGCTATCGATGGATTAAAACTATTTATTACTGGCGCTATATTGGAAGGAATATTTAAAGTAAAATTAATAGATTTTTGTCCAACATTAGTCCCGCCGCTAAAGGTCGTACACCAAATTGTCCCATGCCCGGATGTTGCACTCGGTATTTGAGATGCCAAATCTAATGGAGGCGTCCACGATATAGATGAACTAGATGTCTGTGTCGCGAGAGTTCCAGTTTTATTACCAAATTGCCACGTTAGTGTATGGGTAAAAGAAGATACAGCTTTTGAAATAGAAATTGTTAATGGAGAACCCATGGTACTTCCGCTGACACTAATACTTGATGCTCTTGGTATTTGAGGGAGGTCTACAGAATAACCATACCTTGTACTGCTAATCGCATACGTATAAACTGCTGCTTCTGCCCAAGCTGTCAAAACAGCATTGCCATAAGAATTATGAGTTAAAGTAAAACTACCAGACCCTAACGTCGCTCCAACCCACATTTCAAATCTATCCGCTCTGCTATAAACAGTTGTTCCAGCTATATTAACAGTAACTGGGCCAGCCATAACATATCCCCATGAGCCACCAGCAGACTTCACTGTCCAATAAATAGTGGATGTATTATTAGCCACACTTTGTGAAGAAGACCATTCTACTCTAATTCTATTTGGATATACGCTACCAGCAGCATCGTATACACTTGTTTCAAACGCACCACTTGATGCAGTTGCCATATTGCTCACCTCCTATAATTATGTTGCAACAATCGATAAACTACCATTGCTTTCTATTTGAATCTTAAATTTTCCGCCTAAAGATATCGAAGGAGTTGACGACTTTGTTCCAACTTTTATATCTCCTTCTACTTCAGCTTTCTTCATATATGCAGTGTCATTAGCAAAATAAGTTATTGGCACACCAAATTTAATTTCGGGATCTACAAAATTTTCATTAATAGCTCTAGCTTCATAGAAAGGTGATTCAACTTTATATATAAAATCTGGATTCTTATAATAATCATAATACATAACACCATTATCGTTGTATTCATATAATATGTAGTCATAATAATTATCCGCTTTATATGTTGGTTCTGATGTTACAGTTTTTATCCTTGCTTTTCTACAAAATTCAATTCTTTGGGCAGACACTCTAGAAAAATATTCTTTGTTTTTATTTTCTCCGACAATAAGACCATTATCACCATCAAAACTAAAATATGATAATTTTTCTGCTGCATCACCCTTATTCATTGTAACAGTGCCATCTTTAGCTACTTTAAACGCATACGTTCCGTCGTCTTGCAACCCAATGCAAATTTCTCCACCAATGATACTACTACCTTCAATAAGTCCAGCGCTAACACATCCTGCCAATACTCCCCAATATGTTTCGCCTTCAATTGTATAACTACCGAATACTGATTTTGTTGTTTTGAAATTATCATCAGAATATAAGAATTTATTATTCGTAATCCAGCCTTCATGTTTATCTAGAACACCATCTACCATTTTGCGCAAATGAATACCATAATTATCCCATGATACATCTTGCCCCGCAGAGCTAGACCTAATAGATGTAGTTGCATCAATAAGGCCCTGCCTAATTTTTTCATCAATTGCAGTAGCAATATCATATCCTTTTTGCCAATACGAAGAACCGCTTGCCACAGATTTTCCAGCATTTACAGCTTGCGCCAATAGGTCTGCGTGTATATCTCCTTGGTCTTTAACTGATAATAAATCACCAAATGTACAGGAGAAATTACTTAAATCATTAAAGTTTAATTGTACTTCAAGCAATCTAGCCTTTTTAATAAAATCTTTTCTTATCATAACTCTGATAAAATTGCCGAGACTAAATTGATGCAAAATTGGCTCAAATTCTGGCATTGCATAGATATTTTTCATTGATGCGGAAAAGGATAAAGTTGGTTTAGAAATTACTTTTAATTTTTTGCTACCAGCTACTAATAATTCTTTTTGCGTATTGATTATATCCAAATCTGTATCTATATCTGTTGTACAGAAACAATCATCTGTATACTCATCTTCACGTAAAAATAGTGACAATCTATCTAGACTATCTGGTGAGAAGTTTCTACTAATATCAATGTCTTCTGATATAAATTGAATTTTTTCTCTAACTTTTTGTATTTGCTCTGCAATTCCGTCTACCATATTTTGTTTTTCTTCTAGCTGTTTTTTGGCGTCTTGCAATTTATTTAAGTTATCAATATAGCTTTTATATTCCTCGCTATCTTTGGGCTTTTGATCCCATTCTGCTGCAATTTGCACATCGTTAATAGATGAATATATATCTATTTTTTCCTTCAAAGAATTAATACCATCGCTACCAAAAACTAAATCCCTTTCGTTCCAAACATATGTATATTTATTTTCTTCGTGCCCATCTTCGTCAACTTGCACAGACATTTTCATTTCACACACATAATATTTGCAAGCAATATCATTATAAGTAACATTTCCGTCTTCTTCTACTTTGTCTTGATTGACAATCTTATATACTTCGCCAAGATGTTCAATATCTGCCTCAGGTAAGAACATATCTGCTTGATCATAGTTATCAGGGTTTAGTTTAATTTCTGTAATTTTATATTCATCCGGCACAGAATTTTCCTCTGTCAATCTATTATCAATAAGCCTATATAATTCCTTTAAAACTTCTGTATAACTTTCTACTTTAATGACATAATCGCCGATTTTAGGAGTATAAGATTTAAGCACAGGCGTCACATCATCGATTAAAATTTCTCCGGCTTGAGGATTAGAATTTACAATTAACAATGCATCCACCGAATCAATTGTTTTAACTCTGATTCTGTCTCCATTATTAAGAGGAACATATATTGTTAAAATACAAGTCTCACTATTATATTCATACCCGTCTGGCCCTTCTGCAAGAGTCTCAAATTCAAGAGAACCAGCATTTCTTTTTTCAACAATATGCCTAAGTCCGATTTCATTTAATAGTGTAAAATGATTGTCGATAAATTCAACAGACACAATATCTGTAAATTTTAACGCATCCGAAATAGTTAACGCACCAGATTTAAATGTATACTTGTTTGTCTTTGTTCCATTAATTGCGACAGAAGTCGGATTCCAATTTATAAATTCTGGTAATTGGAATGTAGTTTGAATTGTGTTTATCTGAATCGTACTGCCTACAGTTAAAGAATCATCATTGATAATTAAAATATTATTGTCAGAATCAAATTCATATTCTGTGATTTTATTATCACCTATAGCAATTGATTCTATCTTTCCAGTAAATGATGTTATGTTGAAATAATTTTCTACAAAATTAACTATGATATTACTATCACTCATTAATAAAGGTGAAGTTATAGTCAATTTATTGTTTATATAATTATACCCATCTTCTTTGATAGCAACACCATCTATAATAACCGAAGTTATTTTCTTCCTGTCCATATCTATTTGAAATGAGGTATCAATAGATACTACTTCTATTACCTCTCCTGCAAATAAAGTTGGTAATGAAGATATTGTTAATTTCATTGTAGATTCATCAAAGCTATAAATATTATTTGAAATTTCTTCAAAATCAATACTGACCGATAATAATCTATCTTTCTTTTGTGGAATAGTAAAAACATTATTTACCATATTAATAGTGACCTTATCGCCAGCAGTAATATTTTGATTGTTAATAGTTAAGACATAAGTATTAATATCTAGACTATAACCAGACTGCGGTACTTCATTTTGATTAATATAGACACTAACTAAGGATTTGTCTTTATGTGACGAGATATCAAAATGAGTATCAATAGATTCGACAGAGACGACATCCCCATCCTTCAATGCACTATTAATTATCAATAATGCATTTTGTAATTGATACGCATCGGTTTCTTTGCCATTAATTTTTACAGAAACAATTTTGTCTCTTAAATTCTGTAGAGTAAATTTATTATTGATTAACTCTATAACAATAGTATCTTCATATTGTAAAATTGACGTGTCAGTAAATAATAAATATCCTTCATTAATTCGATATTTACTACTATCAATTATCTCGTCATTAATTTTAACTACTACAATTTTATTAGATGGATTTTTAAAAGAAAACCTAGTAGAAAGTTCGGCCTTCGGTGTTTCAACCTTTATGGTATCTCCAGCTGACATCGGCGCTGTAATCGTTAGTTCTTTTGTTGTCTCGTCATACGTATACTGATCGTTACTTATAAGTTCGTCCTCAATATATACTTTAGTATCTTCTGGCACAACAATTTCATTAGTAAGTATGAATGTATTTTCTTGTGCATTTGCTACATGAGTTTCTGATAAAATTTCTGGCTGATTAAATTGCTGTGATTCACTTTCAATATCGAATTCTTCGATTTCACTTTCGATATCAAATTCAATAGAAATTTTATCAATATCCATAATTGTATTTTCGCTATCTACACTAAGAGAGTTGGCGTCTCCATTTGCTATAAATTTCTGAGTATGCCCAACAACAAAATCCTGTTTAATCGGAGATATATCAAAAACTTCTTCGGTAGAACCACTGATATCTTTACTATAAAAGCCACCCATATATTTATCTTGTTTGTCCATATATGCAAGGTATTCATAATAAAGTTTATCTCCCATCCATTCTGGCGTACAGTAATAATCAAGATTCATAATTGATGGTAATCCGAAATTAACGCTACGAATATCTAAATCATCCGCTCCTTTTACAGTCAATACTGTTTTAATATCATCGGCGGAATAGTTAACATGCATTTCATTAGATAAATTTTCAAATGCAACAATAACATCCGTATCATATTTACTTTTAAAATCATTGGTTACTTCTACAATATCGCCTTGTGCCGGTGCGATAGAAAGAAGTAAGTCATTTGTTTCTTGATTGTACGTATATTGCGTTATAATATGCCCGTTTATAGTTACTGTACTTGTATCTGAAAAATCACCAGACAATTTAAAGGTTGTCGTTGTTCCATCGCCTATAAAGCGTTCAATTTCATTTTCCGAATATACATTAATAATATTATTAATAGTATCAAACTCTACATAACATTTAAATGTATCACACATTTCGTTCATGATAAAGTCATAAATAGATTCTCTATCAACATCAAAGCTACGACCTTGTGACGCTAATTCTGCGTCAACATGACCAATAGTCCATCCATATGCTTTTTTCAATATTAAATGCAGAAGGCTATGTTCAACGTCTGTTGGGTTGTATAATATAACTCCATCAACGCTTCCAACTGTATCGCTCGTATCTCCCATATTAATAATGAATGTTTCAAGATATCGTTGAGACAGAGAATATTCTAATGAATAAGCATTCAATTGCTTATATTCCTGTATTCCATCACTATATAATTCTGGATCTTGAAGTTGGAAATATCCGAACCCTTCAAGATAGACCAAGCGCAACCCCTCGATGTAATTATAATATGGAGTTCGCTTTTGTTCTCCTGTAATTAAATCATGATAAATAGAAGGGACATTAAATGAGATTTCGGAGTATCCATTAAATTTAAATGTTCCGTTTAAATCATTTACATCTAACTGGCAAATTTTATCTTTATTTGTCTGACATAATATAACCTTTGGTGTTTTATATGTGTCGGATAACAAATCTTTAGGTAATCGCATTTTCTAGCACCACCTTATCCTTTAATTTGTATATCATTAAAATGTTTTTTGATAATTAATCTTCCGTCTTGCACTTCGGCATTAAATTCATCAAATGGGCATTCGTTACCGCTATCATCAATAATTAGAGTACCATTATTTTCACTAAATGCAGAGATACCAACATCGGTTTTGACGTTTTTAACATCTCCTCGTACAATCATTGTCTCACCAGCTATTTTTATATTAATACCAGTAGGAGGCTCTAATGTTATATCTCCTCTAATTTTAACGATGTTATTATCAACATAAATAATAACGGCATTTTTAATCTCGTAGTTATTTAATAATCCATCTGATACTTTCATAGGATATCTAAAAGACATTGTTAATTCTCCGCTACCAGAAGCTTGGAAACTATTTATGCCAGCAGATAATGCAGGAAAAACAAAATTAAAATCATCATTGAAAATTCTTGCGGTATTATCAGAATACGCAACAAAACTATTATCTATTGTTATCGTTTCCCCTTGCTGCAGCTGCTTAAAACTTGTCTCTTCACCAATAGTATTATTTTTAACCGAAAAACTTGCACCATTTTGATTATTTTTAAATATCATGCGAGGATAAATATATGAATATAAATCATCGCTTTCGTTATCTATATTAAAATTTGTCTTACCATTTAAAGTCATTTTTACTGTTTTAACCTCTGAATATGCCCATGGGCTAACTGATGTAAATTCGGCTCTAATACCAATGACTCTAGCATCCATTTTCTGCAATTTAATATCTGTAAATCTTCCTAGATATGAGCATACAATTTCTCCATCCATATTATAAACATCCATCCAAGCATTCTTTCTTGATCCAGTAAGCCACCTTAAAACAGATCTGACTTTAAACGGCTGAATATCATCACCGTCAATATCTACAAATGTAACTGACGGTTTTGCTACATCGTTATATTTTGCCCCATAATCTGTGCGCATTGAACCATCAAAATTATCCGTATAAACTGGTTCCATAGTCAAATAGGTATCTGTTTCTCCAGAATCAGGGTTAAATGTCGCGACAACGAGTCTCTCATCATAATTGCTTCTATTTCTAAATTCAATCTTAGGATGGTAAATCACTTGACCACACCTCCTATAAACTACTTTATGTAATTAAAGGAGAGGCACCGAAGTACCTCTCCTTTTTATATATCATCTTGTGAACCTTTTTAAACTATTGTTAACGCCCTTCATATAAGAATCTAGTTGAGCCTTAACTGCATCCTTAATATCAGGTATAGAATCCCTATCAGCATGTTCGATATTGATCATATTGCCGAATGACATATTAAGCTCAATACTATTATTGATAATATAAGGAGCGCCAATCTTAGGTTTATTTCTGTCAAGAATATCTTTCGGATCTAGAGTCCCAAGCTTCATAAGATTATCAGTAATATCACTTGGAATCACAGAACTGCCTTTACTTAGATATTGTAACCTACCATTCGTGTCTGCATGTAATACTAATTCTTCTAGCCCAAGTTCGTCAGTAATTGCAAATTGGTCGTTTGGAACTTTCTTAATACCTTTTGCATATCCCTCTATGTCGCTTAACTTGATCCAGCCAGTATACTGTCCGTTTCTGCCAATTAACACTTCAGAGCCGCTAACTTGATAAACAGTAAATGTAGAACCAGGAACCCAAGATTGCATTCTAGTACCATTGCCGCCATCTCTAGTAAAGTGAGTAGCAGACTTCTTAACAGTCACGCTAGAACCATTGGCCGGAGCCGCAGGTTTTTGTGGGGTGCTAGGTTGTTGTGGGGTAGATGGCGTTGGAGCAGTATACGTCGCACTAGATGTCTTGTTGGCATTTTGATTAGTAGCGTCAATTAAATGTCTTGCTGTCTCATCCGCCGCTGCTTGTAAATCAAGAAGTTGTTTCTTAATTGCTTCTAGTTGCGCAGTAAACGCACTTGTAGATGCATTTAATTGATCTTGATAAGTACCTATCGCAATTACGCCTTGTTCCCAAGGATTTGTAATTGCTTCTGACAAATTAATGCCATATTCATCGGCAATTTCTTTTAATGTCCCTGCAACTACTTCTGTATTTCCAGTAATAGTCGCAAAGCTATCGGCGATTACTTGTTCGACGTTCTTTAAATATTCATCGAGAGCTTCCATCTCTTTTTCTTTTTCGTCTTGATAGTTCTCTGCTTGATCGTCCAACGCATCTTGTTGTTTCTCTATACTATGACTATAATATAGTTCGTCTAATTCTTCTTGTGCTGCAGCAAGTTCTGCTTCAAGCTTCTTTCTTCTGGCAATAGCACTTGCGGAATTATCCCCAGCTATTGCAGCAAGTTGCTTTTGAATATTTGCAATATTCTTTTGTTGCTCTTCTACCTGCTTAGAGAAATCATGAGCATCTTTAGAAAGTTGCAATTCCTCTTTCTTTTTATTTATAAGCTCATTATAAGCGTCAATTTCCTCTTGCATCGCATTTTTTGCAGCATCAACACGAGTTTTATTAAGAGCAATAAGAGCGTCTTTTGCAGCCTCATATGACTTTATACTATCCCATTGTCCGTCTTTGAGTTCTTGTAGTTTTTCGTTATACTCATCTGTACTATACTTGCCAGCGGCATATTCTTGATTAAGGTATTCAATTTGTTCTGCATATTGTTTTGCTCTATATTGAGCGCGTTCCATTTCTTGGGCAAGTAGACCCATTTTAGTAATGCCCTCATTAGTCCAATTGCCCATTTCATCGGCAATATCCTCATCATCGATTAAATCGCCTAAATTAGATATTTCATTGCCGACATTATCAATAGCTTTAATAAGACCATCAAAGTTATCCCAGTGTAACTGATTGATAGAATTTTGGAATCCTTCAATCTCTTTACGGCAGTCAATAATAGCCTTATCAACATCTTGAATTGCGGCGACCCCTTCATACCATTCCTCAGAGCCGATATCAATATTGCCAGCAGAAACCTGAGCATCGAATTCTTTTTGCATGTCATTGCGTTTCTTTTGAAGTTCATCGAGCTCTTTGATGCTATTCTTAATCATTTCTTCATACATTACTGCAGAAGTACGTTCGCCTTGCTCGTCTATCAGATCGACGTTCGCCTGAAGCAAATCGTTAAGAGTTGTAATCTTAGCGATAACCCTATCATACTCATCCGCAATAGTTTGCACTTTTTGTAATGAGAGTGATGTAATTTCTTTCTTGACTTGTTGCTGTTGTGTTCTTACATCTGATGCTTTTTGTGCCCATTCACGATAGTTATTAATCGCCTCTACAACTTCTTGATTAGCTTCTCCTAAGAATTCTGTTAAAGCAACACCGCCATTTTTAGCAAGCTCTTGGTATTGCTGTGGCACTTTCTCTAAAAGTTGTGCGGCATAATCCGCATAAAGCTTATAACCTTCTCCAAGTTCTGTCAATTTATACTTATTGACATTAATCATTTGATCTTGGATATCATTTTTAGCAGAAATACCTACGGCATTTTCTAGTGCTGCGGACATATAATTTAAATCATCATCAATCTCCTCAAGCAAAACTGCGAACCAGTCGAACATTTCTTCAAAATCATTGGCAGCATCAGAAAGATCATCACCCGCGTCAGATAAACTATCTGCCGCATCGTTCCAATCTGTCCAGAAATTATCATTTTTAGCACCACTATAATAAGTTGGTGTCGTATAATCCGGGACGATTGTTACATGTGCATTACCTTCAGAGTAGGCCTTGCCACGAGAATTGATATGCCCGTTCTTGAACAACTCTTCGGTTTGCTTGTGATTAAAGATAATTGCATTCTTTGGCAAATCTACAAATTCTGCACCCTTATCTCCAACGGTATAATATTTTCCAGTTTTAGGGTCTACAACGGTTTCCCTTCCGAGCTCGCCCACTAAAGCGTCGTCTTCTGCTTGTGGCAATCCCCAATTGCCAGATGCATGAGCGGTGCCATCTGCATATATTGTCAAACGTCCGCTGGCACCAGGAGTATGAACTGTCTGCTCAGTACCACTACCAATAACTCGATAGTCAGTTGTAATTGTAAACGTTTTATCACTAATGCTTGTCGCATTAAGCTTATCAAGTTTCGCTTGAACTGCACTTACATTTTCTCCTGTTGCTACAAGCTCAGAAGATGTAGATTCAATCTCTCCTTCTAGGTTTGAAATGGCTCCAGTATCTCCAACATAATGGAGTAATTTCGCCGTCTTATCTGCGTCCTGACCAATACCTTCAAGAAGATTTTTAACGACAGCTCCATCAACTTCAAGCCCTTTGGTATCAAGTTGGAACAGTTCATCACTTGTCCATTTTCCATCATTTTGTTTTGCTTCGTCAATAAGCCCCCAGATATACTTGTCGACAGTATTGGAATCAAGCAATTGTGGGCCATTTTCTGTCTGTAAAATCGGAGTAAATGCTATGTCCTCTCCGTCGAATTCACCAACAGAACTTAATAGAGTGGAGTACGTTCCAGCCAAATCATCGGCCTTCATGCCCCAGCTGTCTATTGCATCGCCATACTTATCAAGTGATTCTTCGTCCCAATATAGTTCCTGACGATCATTAGTATCTACGTTCCCATATTTTGTTTGAGATAAATCTGTACCAATGTCATCTGCAAGAGATTTAGCATTAAGTACATCTGTTACATATTGATTAATAAGATTGTCAAGTTCTCTCATTCCGTCAGAAGTATCATCAATGGCGGACGCTACCTCTTTGCCAGTATAAGAACCGTCGCCCTGCAAGTCTTTTACAACGCCAGCAAGACCAACTGAACTAAAACCAGACGATTCAACGGCTTTGTCTCCGCCAAGATTAAACATTTCCATAATAGTATTAAGATAACCATCTTTATACTTGGAAAGTTCATCCTCAAATCCAGTCCAATCTTTTTCATCATACTCTCCGGGAACAGCACGAATAACCAAGTTGTACTTATCAGAATCAAGAAGATCTTGCGTTGACCCATTCGTGACAAGACCATCTATATAATCTGCAAGTGCATCAGATGTTAAAACATCCCCATTCTCAAGAACAGGAGTAATATCAATAGTATACTTATTCTTATCTCCAATTGTTACAGTCTCTGCGGAAGTACTTGCATATATCTCTCCGTCAGAACCGATGAATGAATTATATCCTCCACCCATGGCAAGGTCATGTTCATACGATGGAGACAGATGTGGGCGTTTACGAAGATCTACATTACCGTTTACCAATTTTTCATATTGCGCACACATTTCTTCAGCATATTTAGCAAGCTTATTAAGTTTTAGCTTATCAAATATGTTGTTAATAACATTTGTCCCGCTTGCATATGCTTTGCCCCTACTATTAATGTAACCATTTTCAAGTAAAGATTTTGTTTGTTTATGGTTAAATATAATATCGCCTTTTTTAACATCAGTAAACTCTGCACCATTTTCTCCAAGCATGTCCCAATGGTTTCCACGCACACGAAGTTCTGGGCCTAATTCTCCAACTAAAGACGTATCAGTTGATTCAGCCCCCCAACTACCAGAAGCATGAGCCGTACCGTTAGCCATTGTAGAATTTAATTCATAACGGCTACGACGCCCACCATGTTTCGTCACTGTCTGGCCTTCATTTACCTCCCGGTATGTAGTAGTGACAGTGACACCTGTTGGGACTCTGTCGATTGCATCAATCAAATTATTAATTGATTTTACGGCAGCAGTACTATCAACACTTGGGTCTGGAAGTGCCTCAATAGCCTTCTTTGCCGCTTCTGCGGCAGTTTTTACTTCTTCAATTTGCGCCTTTGCTTCTTCTTTATTTTCAACAAGAAGATTAATAACTCCTTTATCATTCAGCAAATCAACGTACTGTTGTAGTTTCTGACGCTCATCATCAGTTATCTCTACATCTGGCTTGATTTTATATTTACCATCTTCTCCAAGCTCTACAAGCTCACTATCATCTATATTAGCTATATTCGCTTTGACCGCAAGTTCGTTATTATTTGCTTTCCACGCAGCCATTTGAGAGTCTATATCATCTAGCGCAAGCTGAATTGATACCTCTGTTGGTTCTTCTAGATTGTATTTTTTCTTTAATGCCTCTCCGAGTTGTTCAGTTAAGCCTTTAACTTTTTTAGTTTGTGCATCTATTTCTTCTTGAGTATAGCCACTATTAGGTTGATTCATTTCATTCAACTTTTTCGTAGCTTGTTCAACTTCATCTTTTAAATTTGTGACTTCTTTCGTAACATTTTGATACTCTACGGCATTTTTCCTTGCATCTTCTGCACAACCTTGTAGCTTACTATTAGCCTCCTGATATTTCTGTGCCCATTCTTCAACGCCAATTTCATTATTTGCTAAAGCAACATCCAGCTCTGATAAGTTTTTAGTTGCCATAAAAATATTGCCTTCGAGCCCTAAATCAAGTTGGTCAAAGACAGAACCAAAATCGCCGTTCAACCATTCTGCATCATAAGCATCAATTTCTGTGAACATTGCAAAAGCCATTTCCTTTGTAATATTCATCTTATCACAGAAATCATCTAATGTTTTAATATCACTTGAGAGCTCAAAGTGTTGCCAATCACCTTTATTTGTAAATACTCCTTTTTCTTGAGCACTTTCAATGAACGCCTGAACATTATCTAAGGTCATCTCTGCACTTTCAAGAGTACCAGCATCGCTAAATTTTAACGTAAAATATTTACTGAAATCCGAATTCTTTAAATAATTGGCAATAGCAGCGACTTTTTCTTCTACCGTATCAAAACCAGAATAAACATCTTCTGGAATCATACCTGCCACAGCAGCCTTAAAAGATTCTGTCCCAAGTTTTGCTGATTGCAATCCTTCAATAAGCCCAGAAATCATATCTTCTGCTTTACTGCCATAATCCTTTGCTTCATCAGCAGATTTTGCGTCTTCATATTTTTGATATGCATCCGCAGCTCCAAGCAACTTCTGTTCAAGAAGGCTATACTTTGCGATTGTTCTTTCTACTGCTCCCATTTCTTTATAAAGAGCATTAATTTCTTTTGCGTTAGCTTGCGCGAGTTCGCCATTCGCTCCAGTTAATTGCTTAATTTTCTTATACAGCTCATAATACTTTAATCTAGCTTGAGACCTTTCAGTTCTTGCATTTTGAGCAGCTTCTTGTCTCTTCTTTGTAATCAGCTTGTTAAGCAGTGACGCATTTTTAACCACGTATCCATTTGTTGTGTCAATTGCATCTGCATATTCTTTTTCATCACCAATGAGTGTTTTTAATGCTTCGCCCTGTTCGTCAGTAAGTTTGATTTTATCATAAACTACTTCGTTTTGAACAGATTGTGCACTAGTAACTTTATCGATTTCATCAGCATAATTAGAAAAAGTACTACCAACTGGATCGACTTTATTAAGTTCAGCGTGCGCGGCGGCAGAACCTAAAGAATTAATTTGATCCACAGCATCTTGCGTACTAAGCCCAATTTTATTTAACTCGTTCCTAAATTCGCTATAATCTGAACCATTTAACGAGTCTGCTGTAAGTTCTCCAGTCTCCGCCAAAGAATATAATTTCTTTTTAACCTCTGGATATTTTTCTAATAGAGCATCAAACTGTTCGGTATAATATTCACCGGGGTTAATTGTTTTATCTATATCAAGTGCCATTTGCTTAAGCTTATTTGCGAAATCATCATCTACATTTTCACCATAATTATCTAGATAATCATATAGCTCTGTTCCATATGTAGATAATGTTTCTTTAAGATTTTGCATTGATGATTCAATTGACTTCTTTTTAGAATCTAGGGCAGATTTTTCGTCCTCGCTCATTGCACTAGTATCTGTATTAATAAGCTCATTCCATTCTTGCCTTAACTCATTATATTTTTCAATACCCTTTTGAATATAGCCTTCTTTGTCTATACTACCATCAGAAATATATTTTAAATCTCCATTCAGCTCATCAGATATTTGTGTCTCAACTCTTAATAGCTCCGCCACTGCCTCATCGCTTAATTCTCCCCATGTCGATACATCAGCAAGCATATTATACAACTTTTCAGAATACGGTTTAATTGCGTTCCTTAAATTGTCATTAATAATCTGATTATTTTTTGCATTTTCTATTTCGGATTTAGCGATTGTGGCGTTACCATATCTTTCGTCATCTTTATTGGTTTTAACTTCTTCTATGCTTAAGTTCTTAATATTAAAATCTTTTTTATAATCTTCTTTTGTCTCTTTCTGTAGCTCCTTTTGTTTAGAATCCTTACTTTCGTTTAGCAGTCTTAATCTTCTTTCCAATTCCTCATTGGTTTGTTTTAAAGTTTCTAGTTCTTCTTTTTCTACAAAAGATAGATTATGTTTGCCCTCTAACTCTTCAATTCTATTTTTAGTTGTCTCAAGTTCAGAATTTAGGCTTTCAATTTCATTATTTAGATCTTGGATTTCATTCTTTAATTTCTCTGATGCTGGAGTCATATTAGATATCCAAGTAATCAGAGATATAACTAAAGTAATAGCCATCAAAATCCATCCAACCGGATTAGACGCCATTAAAGATTTCAATGATGCTGCAACACCATGAATAGATGTAGAAAGTCCTTGGTTTGCAGCGGTTAAACCAAATGCAGCTATAATTTCTGCGCCATGAGCGGCAGCTAATGTCTCCGCTGCTACTGCTCCTTGGACTTTTGCCAATGTCAATTCTGTTTCTCCCTGGGCTAAAAGCCAGTTGATGGATTCAGCAGAAAGTTTTACGGTACCCTCAGCTGCCATAGCTGCAGCTTGCGCAGCAGTGACAGTGGTTTGTTCAGTTTTTGCAGTCGTGACTTGCGCCTCTGATACTGCTTGCTGTATATTCACTTTATCTACTCCATTTTTGGCCATTGCTTCTTCTATTTGTGCCTTTGTTAAACCAGCAGACGCAAGAGCTGCTGCTTGTTGTTTTTCGGTTAAATCACTAACTGCGGCAGCATACGCACTAATATTTTGTGTGTTAAATTCAGTAGCAGATATTTTACCAGCTTTTCCAAGCCCATTTAATGATTGAATTGCCTTAATTTTCTCCAATGCCTGTCCATAATTAGATACATTAGCAGAAATTTCTTTAAACATAGTCACTGGGTTAATCTTTTTAGAAATTAATAAATATGAAACGACTCCTGCTAATACTGATTTGAATAGTCCAAATGAGTCTACAGCTTTTACAACTGCGGTTCCTAAATTAACGAAGAATTTAATCCAACTACTGTCGAGTGCATCAGACCACATTGTCTGAACTGCATTTTTAAATAGAGTGATTCTTCCCTGAATACTATTAAGTTGCTTTTCATTTTCCGCCATTGCAGAACCTTCAGCATCCATAGCGTCTTGATATGCACCTTCAAGGTCTTCAATATTGGTAAGCATTGCAGCCATAGCATTTGAACGGTTTTTACCAGCGAGCATTTCAAGTAATGCCGCTTGGTCGATATCACTCATATCTCCCCAGACTTGAGCAATTTCTTTTATAATATCATATGTTGCCTTATAGTCGCCGGTTTCAGTTAAAATATCTACACCAGTTAAAGCTTTAACCTTAGATTGAAGCTTGCTGACACTTTCTACTACATTATCAGTTTCTTCGCCTAGTGATTCCAATTCCTCTACACTTGTACCTCTAATACGTAGTGAGATGGTACGTAATGCACTCAATCTGTTACTTTCCACTTATTAAGTGTACTGACCATATTTCTATGGCGGATAGTCATTTCTGGCTATCTCTCGTGTTTTATCATTAGGTCATATCACGAGTTCGGACTGTATCTTCACATATAGTGAGTGGCGAAACCTAATATGTTACCATATTAGGTATTACAGTCTCTGAGGATTTTTATTAAAATTACTTTGTAATTTTAACAAATCTTTCCTAAGTCTCATCTACCTCTAGATTTTAACTTATATAGCCACTTTTAACGTCGGCAATGTTATTTACCGACAGAATTAGGATCCTGAAGGACTTTGTTTGCAGCGGCTACTAACGCTACTGATTGTTCAAGGCTGTTGCCAGCAGCCATTAGTGAACTTGCAGAATCTTGTAGTGCTGTTGCTATGCCGTCACTTGACACGGCAAAATTGTTGCCAATTTCATTTAACACGTCAACTACGTGCATGCTATCTTGAGCCGCGTATCCAAAAGCTTGAATTGTAGAGATAAGCGCCTCCGACGCTTTATCGGCATCGGTAAATTCGGAAACATTCAATAGAACAGCGGTACTCTTAGCAAGGTCTCCCGCTTCTTCAATAGAATAACCAAGACGCGCCCAGCTTGCTGCCATATTAGTCAAATCAGACGTAGTTGCACCAACATTTGCTCCAGTCTGAGCCATTGTCTTTAAGAATCTCGCATATGTTTCATCCGTTTCATCAGTTACCTTTTTAAGCTCTGTTAATGCGGAATCTATATCTTGTACATATTGAACGCCTTGTTTTATTGCACCCCATATTCTGTAAATGCTACCAAACGAAGCAAGATAAGTTCCTACTTCCTTAAACTTTCCTTTAATGCCATTAATAAAACTCTCAAATCCAGTTTCAACTGGCTTGATTTTTCCAGGTATAATTTCAACAGCATTTCCTAATTCCCCCATGACCATAGTCATTTCTTGCATTTCATGTTTCCCGGTTCTTACTTCATAAGTCATGGTGCGAGTTTCTGCATTAAAGCCCTTAAAGTTTGCTCCCTCAACAGAACTTACATAGCTTAACATTGCATTTTTAACAGCATCAATATCTTTTGGATTAACATTAGCAAAGAATTTTTGGACATCCAAATCTGCTTGTTGCGAATTAATTTTACGTTGCGCTTCGTCCGCGCCTAACAATGCCTTTTCTGCCTCGGTCGCTCTATCTGCCAAAAGCTTCAATGCGGCTTGCTCTCCGTCAGAATCAGATAATAGTTTACCGCTCTGAGCGAGTTCATCCTTTTTTTTCTTCAAAGCGTCTAAAGCATTAAAATATTCTTTGACAACAGTTACGTCATTAACATTAACGCTTTGATCGTTATATGCACTTAATGCTTGCTTAACATATTCTTCTCTACCAAGAACTTTTGTGGCGCTATTATATCCATATGCGTCTTTAGATTTCCCAATAATACCATTTCCAAGCTTGACCAATTCTTCTTGCGCAGCTTTTAACTTGTCAATGTTTTCATCAAGATTATCTGCAGCACTATTCCTAACAGCCTCTTGAGCCGTCCCATATGCCTTCATTGCTTCCTGATAAGCTTGTATTTCTTCGCTATCCTTATCAAAGAACCCTTCTTTTTGTCCATCAACAATAGCCTGATTAATTTTATGAATAGAAGCAGTAACATTATCACAAGAATCTTGAAGCTTTTCAGATTGAATATAAGCAGCGTTAAATGCGTCACTCCAACTCATAATGACACTTGTTATTTTGCCATCAGCATCTACCATATCAAAAGATATCTTATCTTTAACGAAATCATATTGGCTAAAATCATATTGGCTATTTTTAGATGTAGCATATTGTTTAGCGTAAGCTTCCATAATAGCTTGGCGATCTGTAAATAGCGTATTTTCTGAAATCTTATTATCTCCAGATATGATTCTGCCTTCTTTATCAAGTGCCTGATATGCGCTTTGTATCTTCGCATTTTTGGTTAATTCTGTTTGTAGCTCTTTGACTTTTGACACAGCACTGTCTAGTTTCTGAAGGTCAGCATCGGTAATGACAGTTCCATTTTCTCCTTTTGCGCGAATATCCGCCGCTATCTGTTGTAGCTCTTTAAATTTGTTCGCATATTCTTGGACTTCGGTATTATCTGTGCCAAGAATTTTTTGAATATCAGCATAATTCTTATCGTTCCAACTAAGTGTCTTACCAGCATCTTTAATTGATCTTTTTGTCCACGCGGAAGTAGAGTCTGGATTAAGGGCATCCATCTGAGCTTTTGTCAGAGTAGATTTAACCTCTTTAGTAGTTTCTTCTATTTCTTTTGCGCCAATGCCAAGAGCCTCTTTTAGCTTAGACATTTCGGTGGCAATTTCATCAGCAGACAAACCTTTATATTCATCATAGAATCCTCGCTCATAAGAAGTAAGCTTTTTACTTTCTAATGTCGCAAATAATGTTCGCATAGCTTGAGTCAATTGATCAGGTAGTGCGCTGTATTCTGTTGTAATACCACCAAGTGATTTATCGTATTCCCGATTTATAATTTGAGAAATAAAATCTCCGCCAAACTCTTTGGACAATAACCCTCTAATAACTCCTACATAATCTTGCTTAGAGACATTGGTTCTACCATTAAATACACGGTTATAATAAGATTGAAAGTTAGTAATAACATTACTTAATTTACTATATTCTTCATCTGTTATAGAATATTGATTACCAACATCCTGCCCAGTGGAGATATCGGATATTGACAACATGCCACCAGCTTCTTGTACAACTCTTTGAAGATAGCCATTAAGTATTCTTGCCATTTCTCCAGAATTCTGAGCAGCAACATCCTCGCCATTCACAGTAGAGAACATAGCAGTAATCACATCGTTGATTATTGGATATTTTTCTGCAATATCTAAAGCAGTACCGAAAGAATCTTTTCCTAAATCTATCGACATCATTTGACGTCCATAAATCATATTATATTTTTTTAAGTTATTTTCGTCCGCAAAATTTGCTAATTGTTCTATATCAGAAAGAGAGAACATTAAATTATTTGTGCCTTTTTTATAGGCATGAGAGTGCGTCATAGAATCTATTTCTTGTTCTATCTTATCAAATGTAACTTCGAATGCTTTCCCTACAACAAACTCAATTGCTTTCCCATCTTTTTCCGTGAAGCCATATTCTACATTTTGTTTTGAAACGTCTTTGCCATTGTCAATTGCATTAGTTAATGCAAGAATTGCAGTTTTAAATTGCTGGAACGTTTTTACGTTATTAAGCTCTGCGACATCAGTTGCTCTATTTTCTTCATAGCCTAAAAGTTGTCTGGATTTAGCCGTATTAGTGCTTGCCTGTTTAAGTGCAGCAAGCTTATCATTGGCAAGCTTTTCTAATGCTGCAAGACGAGCCTCTTGCTCTTTCTTAGACATTTCAGAAATATCTTTTAGTCCAGCCGCCGCAGATTCAGACCCAGTTGTTATACTTTCGATGCCTTTTTCTATGGCTTTTTTAGCGACCTCCGATGTCTTCTTAACAACTTGTTCTGCGCCAGTCTTGACAGTTTCAGTTATTGGAGTAGAATCAACTTCGCCAATTAATATATCAAGATTTTGAATGTCAGAATCTGATCCGCCATATAACTTAGCATATGCTCTATTACGGGCTTCTGTTATATTGGCAATTTCTTCTTTTGATATACCTCCATAAGCTTTCTGCTGTTCTATAGATAGCTCTGCATCTCGGACTTCTCTTTCCAAAGCCTCTTTAATCCCAAGGAAATATGCATTTTTCTTTCTATACATATCTGCTAGATTTACGCGGAATCCTTTGCCATCAGTAAATACCTTGTCTTCCGCAGCTTCTCCTTCTAAGCGAGTAACATCCTCAGAAATTGTGTTTATATATGCAGAGATACTTTTGCCTAACTTTTTATTTACAGCATCATATATTCTCTTACGGATTATTTTTTCTTTTTCTTCTACTTGATTAAAAACGGTACTAACCTGCTTGCCAAATGCCGTTTCATTGCCCTCGCCGGTGCCTTTACTCATCGTCATTCCGCTTAAGACTGATTGCAAAGTTGGCTTAAGCTGTTTATCAACAGAGCCTTCTCCAAAGTCTTCAACTAATAATTTGGATAAATTACCATAATAAACACTAAAGAATTTTTTAGCCTTTTCATTGATAATAGTTTTAATCTCTTCGCCATTATTTAATGATGCTCTTCGAACATCGGAAATATTACTCACACGAGAGATTTCGCTAGTTATCTCATCAGTAGACAAAGATTCATTCTTTAAGATTTCTTTTATTGCGACCTTTTCAGCATCATTAATTTCTTTAAGCTTAAACTCTATCGCCTCTCGAATTTCCTGCTCCATAGTAGCTTGAGCAATATCCCACGCTTCTCTATGTAGAATGACGCCGTTGTCCCCATATTTGGACTTGACAAATTGAGTGGCGGCACCCTGATACATATTATTTACAACTTCAGAAATATGATTAGCAATTGCATTTTGAAGCTCATTAACCTTTTCTCCAGCCTTTGCATATAGTTGTTCCCTATAACTTCTAAATTCATCTGTAGATGTGTAATGTGAAACAAACGTCTTTTGTAAAGCATCCGCCGCAGATGATTTATTACCATATATAGTAGTAAATGCACCTTGCTCCTTATTGAATGTCAACTTTTGTGCTTTCTGAACGTCTTTCGTATAATCTCCAAGCTTGCCAATTTGTTCATTGTTTCTGATAATAACTTGCTGAAGTTCTTGAATTTTTTCAAGAGCATTAAACTTTTTCTGTTCTGGAGACAAACTTTCATCAAAAATATTAGAAGAGTTAATACCATTAATTTCTTTAAGCTTATTATATAACTCTGTTACTTCTGTATTTATAACATTTAAAGCTTGTGTTTTTTCACTAAGAGTTACTGGCGATGCCCCAGATTCTTCAAGCTTATTAATTTCGCGTACAAGTTCAAGCTCTTCGCTCTTTTTTTGATTATATTCAACTTGCAATTGAGCTACTTGTTTGTTTCTTTCTGCAATTTTTAATTCCTGTTCTGCTTTTTGAACTTGATTGTCTAAAGATTCTCTTTCTAACTCAATAGACTTTTTTTGTTCTACCAATGGCATCAACGAGGATCTTTGCGATGCAACAGCATCTTCATATTTATTAATAACGCTATCGCCAACTTCGTATTGTTGTAAAGGAAGTTTTGCCTTTTTAATATACGTACCATATTGCTGAATAATCGAAGAAATATAATTATTGATAACAGAATTTAAATTGCTAATATCAGCGTTAATTTCTTTTTTTGATCTTGCATTATCAACAGATTCTTTCAAAGCATCTATTTTGCGCTGTAAGATTGCCTGAATTTCAGTACTCCCTTTATCATTCGCTTCTTTTAATCTTTGCTTATAATCCTTTAATTCAGCCTTCGCATTATCATAATTACCTTTTTCATTAAATAGTTCTGCTCTTTGCTGTAATAAAGTTTGTAGTTCTTTTGGGAAAATTTCTAAATTTGATAAATCAAAGTTCTTGCTATTTTTAAATTGTTGAAGGGCATCAATCTGTTGTTTTAAAGAATCACGTACATTTTTTGAATTATAAAATGACTGTTTATCCATTCCAGCGAACAAATCTTTCAAATCTGCATCGTTTAACCCTAAATCATTGCTAATATTCGTAATAGAATCAAATAGACCGTTTAAATTTTCTTTTGCTGTTTGAATTTGAACTACAACTTTATCATATTCTGCAGTTCCAGCCTGTTTACCTTTAAGACTTTTCTCAAGAGAGGACAAATCCTGCTGTCTTTGTTTGTATTCTTCAATAGTAGTTTGTAATTGTTCAAAAAGATTATCATCAAGTTTCTGTTTTTGTTCTGTAACAGATTGCTGAATTTGTTTATGAATTTCTTGCAAAGCAGTCTCTTGTTCTTTAATAATAGAAGAAGTGTCTTCCCCTTTTTGAATTTTAGTATATACAAGAAGTCTACTCTTGCTTTGTTCTAACTCATTTTGTAGACTTGCCAAATTTCCTTGAAGATCAGACAAATATTCCCTACTTGTGCCTCTCCCTGCTTTTGAAATTTTTGATTCAATCTCTTTAATTTCTTCATTAATCTCTTTTTGCTCTTGTTGTTTAGCAGAAATGGCTTTGCTTAAAAGATTTGGAGATTCTTTGTATTTTTCAGAATCTTTAGAAATATCTTTAGCTATAGCCAATCTTGATTCGGCTTGCTTTCTTGCCACAAGCAATTTGCGATAATTGTCGGGAGCATCTTTATTACTCTGACGCTTAATCATCAAATCATAAATATTTTTTTGTTGTTTATAATCCGATTTAAGCGATTCCATTTCTGGAGACACAGAGTAAGAAGAAGGTTTAACGCTATCAAGCACGTTTTGCGCTGAAGCAACTCCATCTCTAGCAGCCTGCAGCTTTTGATTTATTTCTTCTTCTTGTTTTGCAAGCTGAGCTAATTTTTCATCTCTTGCTTTTTTAGCTTCAGCTAATTGTTCAGAGTTTTTTTGAATACTTTCTTCAGCAACAGAAAGTCTTTCTTCCCAGTTAATAGAATACTCATCATTTACTTTGATTTGAGACACATCAAATGGAGCGGGTCTTTGATTCTCATCCGAATAAAATTGAGTTTTTGCACCCAATTTTGTCTTGTTGTTCAAACGAGCACTAATCATTCTTAACGCTTTACGTTTTGATATAGCAGAATCAGATCTGTCTATTACCGTAGGTGTATCAATTCCTTCGTAATAAATATCTGCATTTAGATTTTTTAGTATCGAAGTAAGATAACTTGTCAACGACCCTGCGTATTGACTTTTTTTACTTGCTCCAGTCGCAGCATCTTTGCGCAACACATTTCTAGTAATTCCTACCGGTAGTCCTGCTCCCTTTTCTCCTTTTCCAAGCTGATCTAATAACGCCTGCCTAGAAACAACAACATTATCACCAGCAACCATACGATTTAGCCAACTAACAATATCATTTGCAATCTTTGAAGACGCATCATCCCCAGAAATTTTAGACATTGCATCAGCAGCAGTTTTAAGAGCACCTCCATGTATAATTTCTTCAGATGGATTAACTCCAATCATAGAATTTAAAAGAGTTTTTGTATCTGCACTTGCAGTTCCATAAAACTGCTTAAACATATTTAATAATGCTGTATACTCATTACTTTCACCTTGAGATAAACCTTTTGTTGCTTCAACTTGTCTGTTATATGCATTAATATTCTCAGATAATGCTTTCACGGACTCGCCAACTGTTTCAATATTCACGCTATATTCTTTAGAAGATGTCGCGTCCTTTAAACCGTTTAAAAATTTACCAAGCTCATCTAATAACTGCTGAGTGTCTCCCTTTTCTCCTTTAAGCGAATCAATAACATCAGCTATTCTCGCATATTTCTGATAAAATTTTAACATTTCTGGGGCATTATAGTCTCTATTAATTTTTTCATTGCCAGAAATTGTAGATAAACCTAAAGATTTAAATAGAGATTCTAATGTACCGCTTTTACCAAGTAACGGGGATAATAGAGCAATTTGATTTTTATAAGATCCTTTCCACTTACCTGACAGATCAGATAAGTCCGACCCCAAGAGTTCTCCCTTGAATCCACCTGTCTTAGCGTTCTTTTGTAAAAGCCCAGTTAAAACATTTCTAACATATTCTTCTGTCATTTTTGACAAATCAGTATCTTCGCCAAAAATGTTCTGCAGATAATTCGCCATAGGAGATAGTTTTGCCACTTTCCCATTTGTCATCTTAACAGTTCTGTCGCTGACTTCTTCTCCTTTAGCAATTTTATCATTCATCGCTTTTTGTTTTGAAAGTGCCTTATAATATGTCTCGCCAAAACTTTTAGCAAAAGCAGTAAATTGGGCGGCTGTTTTCGACATCAATGCCGCGCTTTTACTATTTTCTGTAGATGCTGCTTTTTGATCTTTTGCAGCATCAGACTGAGTATCTGCTGCTCCTAAATTTTCAGAAGCAGCTTTGGATTGATCTTCTGCGGCACCTACCTGAGTATTTGCGGCAGAACTTTGAGTCTCAGCAGCGGACGTGCTAGAAGTTGGAGCGCCGCCCCCAGAAACTGGTATCGCTCCACCAGAATAAGTGGCTCCAGCAATGTTTGCAGATATATTGAAAGTCTTGCTATTGAGAACCTTTTCAATTTCTCCAATTAAAAACTCGCCATCTACATACAGCTTTAATGGCTGTTCGTTAAATAATGCTTCCATTGCAGAAGTAATATTGCTAATATCTTTATTATCGAGTTTTAGCATGCCCATCAATTGAGTTTTAATTTCTCTAGCATCGCCCTCGATTGAAGTTCTTGCATTATGTATAGATGTCTTTAACGATTCCAGTTGTTCTTTTAATTTTGCAGACGGATCTGTTTTTTCGCCTTCACCTTCTTGCTTGCTATCATCAAACGCTATTGACATCGGGATCTTCTTGATTCTTGTCGCTTGCTTAATAATCTTATCAATAAAGCCATTAACCTTTTCTACATATGCGTCAATTTCTGAATCAGCAGGAACATCAAGTTTTAATTCGATAGATTTCAGACCAGCTTTTTCAAGCATTTCTTGTAGCTGACTTGATAATTGTTGGACAGATTCTTTAGCAGTATTTAATCTGTTTTCTAATTCAGTAATAACTTGTTCTAAACGATCTGCATATCCTCCAATTTCTTCCTTAATTTCTGGTTCGCTATATCCTTCAAATAAAAAATCTGAATATTCACGTCCAATCGCTATAATATTCTGGAGTATATCACCAAATTTTTGTAATTGATCTATTGGCATACTTTGTAAAAATTTTGGCGTTACATCATTATGTTTACCAAGCATGCGTTCAAATTCATCATCTAATTTGTTAAATTCTTTGACTATATCTTTATTTTTTAAATCAATTGTAATTTCTGGATTTTTTAACTTTGCTAAAAAAGCCTCCATTTCTTTGCTCTTTTTTGCAAGGCCCATATCGGAATTTTTAAATTTATTAGCAACATTAATAGCCGCATTAAAAGATGTAACAATCTTATTTGCAGTCTGTTCTACACTAGCCTGTGTTTTGGCTGCGTCAACTGTAATATCTTTAAAAAAAGTTTTTCCAGTTGGATGATTACTTTTATATTGTTGTCCAATCGTATTATAAAACCCAACAATTTTTGCAGCAAGCCCATCGAACCCTTCGCCGGCCTCCGAAAGCTGTGGCATCATGCCCTTAAGATCAGTCAAGGTTTGCGCAAGCGCTCTGCTGCTTACGTCCCACCCCTTGTTTGTTGCTTGTGTAAGACCAATCTGAAACTCACTAACCATTTGGGTCAATTGCCCCATTAAAGAGCTAAGCTTTTCTTTATCGGTTGATTTGCTAATATCATTAATAATGCCTTTAATAGACTCTGCGGTATCCTTAAGTTTACCAGTCGCTCCCTTTTCGTCATAAACAAATAGATCTGAAAGTCTGGAAAATAGATCAGACGGAAGTGATTTAACAGTATCACTAAGGCTTGCAAAATTTTCTCTAATATCTTTGATACTTCCAGAAAGTTTTGCAATATCATCCCTATTTTGCTTTAATCCGTCAAAAATCTTAGGTGCACTAACGCCGCCTAATTCTCTTTCAAGCTGAAGCAATCTATCTACAGATTCAACAATGTCCGCAGTTTGCTGTTTTACTTGCTCAAATCCTTTATTCCCTTTATTCTGAATACCAGAGTCAAAACTCTTTTGCGTTGCTTTAATTTTTTTATCTAAATTTTCTAAACCATCACTTAATGTTTTTAATTCTTTTTGATAATCTTTATTTAATTCAACAGTAATACCATACGCATATTGTGCACTAGGCCCTCTGCTACCCATACTTTTCACCTCACCCAATTCTTCTTAATCCTTGTGACTGGAAATAAGAATCCATTTCAAATATATATGTTTCTTCAAATTTTTCCATTTTTTCTCCAACTGGCGTTCCAATAAAAGTGCCTGAATATCCTGGCCAGCCATGTGCTCCGATAGCAAAATCGCTCATAATAATACCACCAATACCAGAACCCCATCCATCTTTTGCGCCAACATCTCGATTGTACACTTTAGAGAAATCTGCCCCTCTGTCCGTAAATCTTACTCCTGTTTGTATTTTATTTGCATTCCATAATGTATATGGAGCATAACCATAATCTCTTAAAGTATCTGTTCTTTCGTAATTATCAGAACTATATTCGCTATAATAATTATCCATCCAGCGCTTTGCCTCTTTCGTAAAATCAACTCTCGCCTTTTTTGCTGCCCCGTTAACAATGCCTCTGGTATTTTTCTCCGTATCTTGCATAATCTTATCAATAAAAGCTTTCATGGTTGATGCCATATTTATCCGCTCCTTTACATGGCATTAAGAAATTTTTGCAGTCCTTCTAAATCAGACGCATTTAAATTCATTTGAAAATCATTTATCTTGTTTTGAACTGTCTCAATAAGCCCAGATAGAGATCCAGATAATTTTTGAACGCCAGATCCAACAACGTTAGAAATATTATTATTATTTTCAATCATATCTCCATACATCATATTTAATATGTCATTTGTTTTTCTGTAATCGTCTTCGAAAGTTGCAATAACAGGGTCTAATAACCCATTCTCACATAACATGTCATACTCTTTATATAAATCAAGCCCACTTGCAGAAAACTCTAGATTCGTATGTGCTTGTAATATTGCAATTGTAAATTGAAAATATTTCTTAAAAGAATCTACTTTAATGATTCCGAATTCCTCTTCAGTGCATTCTGATAAAACATTATTAACTAAGCGTAATTTATCAATCACAGGAATATAATCCTTAACTTCCAATGTCTTTTTAATAAAATCAGACATTGCATTCACATTTGTCTTACTATAAATCTTGCCCTTATTAGCTTCCATAATCTCTACAAATTTCTCGATTTTCATTGTATAACTCCTCCTAAAATAATTTATTTAATACGACACTAGTCGTTAGATTTCGATATCAATATCATTATTTCTCATTCGGTGGAATCCTGCATTAATGCAGCAAGCTTCCATTTCATCTTCATATCTATCAATTCCAAATTCATTTTTTGCAAATTCAATACTTTGATTCTTAAGTTCTTCTCTCTTTACTTTCGGCCCTTGCCTAAATTTAAGTGCAGAACGCCATTGGGTTGGAGTAATAACACGGAACCCAATGTCCATTGCATAACACATACCCATAATAGCCCCTTGCAACTGACATAATACTTTATATGTTGCTCCATTTCCTCCCTGCATTTGCGTATCTTCTATTACAACTAAACTTGGTTTCTCCATATCAATGACTTCATGTATGCCCTCGTACATTTCTTTAAATCTACTTTGTAAATCTTTATTTTTATGCTTATCTACAAGACCGCTATGATCATATTCGCCATTAATAAACACACTGTATCCTGAACGAGTCGTACTTTGATCAAACGCCAATATTACACTCATATAACTCCTCCTAATCATTACAAATTTCCGTAAACCTACATTACGAGTTGCAAACTTACGCAAACCTATAATGCAACTCCTTTTATCCTTTTAAAAAAGGGGAGCATAAGCTCCCCTAATATTACCATTCAACTTTAGTTCTTAACTCAGTAACAGCCGCCTTAATATAAGCAGTTAGTTCCTCGTCAGAAATTGTAATGCCCTTCTTTGCCAAAGCCTTCTTTGCTTCATTCCATGCATATTCTGCCTTAGTAAGACCGAGCTTTTCAAGGTCGCCAGTAATCTGCAACTCCTGTGCGGCACTTACAACCTGTGATGCAATCTCAATGGCTGTCTTTATTTTCTCATTCTTTAGCTTAGTGTTAATCCAAGGAATAACGAATGTGGTAATGACAGTACTCAATAGACCAATTAAAGCAATAACAATCTTAGTAATATCAACAGATCCCATAATATCTCCTCCTCGCTTAATACTGATCCTTAAATGTATCTTCTGTCGGCTCTATGCCATATTTTTGCATTAGCTTAATCTTATTTTCTGCCTTTGCTTTGGCATAATAAAAACCCGTCCCGGTTGCTACCTCTCCCGCAACAGACGGGATTAAATAGCATAATGGGGACAGGTCGCGTGTAATGGCGATCATTGCGCAAGAAAAGCCAACGACAAGTATGTTAATAATGGCGGCAACAATAAGAATCTTCTTGGAAAACTCCATTTTCAACACCTCATTTTAAATATCCGCTATGCATGAATCCAACTTTGCCAGAAGCAGTTTGTACATATAGCCATTCTCCGGTATAATAGCCAAAGCATTGTACCTTAGTACCATATGGTAAAACGCCTAAACTTGTCTTGTTGGAACCTGCACCGACCCTTAGATGTAGGCCAACATCTGCATTAACCGTATATGTGCCTTCCTTAGACTTGCTAAAACTTTGTGGGTTCTCAACGTTGCCTTGTGCAGGTGCATTTGCCGTATAAACAACATTGCCCTTGTCATCAAACACACTATACCCAGTCTTGCATACCTTCTTCGCATTCTCCAAAGAGCTGTACGCCCCAAGCTGAGAAGATGCGTCTGCCCAAGTCTTTCTTACACGATATAATGTAGCTGGAGCCGATGCAACAGGATATACTACATTGCCCTTCTCATCAAATACCTTATATCCATTTGGGCAAGACTTCTTTGCATTTTCCAAAGAAGAGAATGCACCAATTTGTGAGGACACATCTGCCCAAGACTTTCTCACACGATATAGTTGCTTTGCTGGAGCAGGAGTAGGAGTTGAAGTGTTTGTTTTAAGTAGCTCATTAACACGTCTTCTTAACATCCCCATTGTATAGCCATGTCTTGGCCACCAGTTATCAGGGTCATTATGATCGCTGCCATACCCACGCTGACCAGCTTCATTATGCGAAACGATTTCTGTAATTGATGGATAAGCACGCATTAAATGCGCACATAGTTCTGCGGCAAGTTCAAATGTCTCTTTACAATAGCTTGCGCTAGAATGGTCATCTTCACAAATTTCAAACTGAATTGCGCAATTATTATAAGAACCATATTTGCCAGAGCCAACACCCCAACAACGCATCTCCCATGGTAATGTCTGCACTACTGCCAATGAACCATCTGAAATTTTACCTAAAAATGCATGAACACAAACTTGCAAACCGCCTCTATTCCAATCATTTCTGTAATTATTTGTACCAAGAATAGATAACATCTCTGTGCGAGAAAATGTTTTTCTTTGTGGTAAATACTCTTCCATGCCGCTAGTCTGCCCAACATATGGCTGAACATAACGCTTGACAGTATTATTATTCGCGCCAGTACTATGTACTACAATCTTTGTTGGAGTGATTTTTACTCCTCTCTTATAACAGTCATTCTGTTCTAATAAACATTGATATAACTTCATAAATCATTCTCCTCTCGTTCTTGATTTGTTTTTGTTCTAATATTATATTTTTAAGGGATCACTGCTTTCCAATTCCCATTAACAACCTTTAGTATTTTACCATTATCTGCCGTTGACACGGGTGGCAAGCCCATTTGATAACCGTCTAACTGGATTAGATGCTCTTCACTGGAAAAATATGCTGCTAATGTTGCATCTGCTGCACTAAGTGGTTTAATCCATATTTCTTTGCACCAAAATGGGTCGTCTGTAACATATTCTCTTATAACCATTCTTACAGTAACTGAATTATATGTATACGTTTGTATAGTCAAATATTCTGTTTGATTCAAATTGTTTTCATCCATATTAATATAATACATTCCATCGTCCATAAGATATGTACCATCGGAATTAACCATAAATCCCCAATATTTGCTTGATTGCGCAGCATCTCCCCCATTTTCAAGCATTTTATTATATTGTGGTGTCCAATCAACAAATGGAGATGTAGTTACATCACCGGTCTTACCATTAACCGATGTAACAATAGGAGTCACAATTTGTAATTTTTTAGTTGACATTCTTACATCCTCCTCCTTATTTTTAATATTTATAATGGCGCAAGGATGCTGGCCCTGCGCCATATATTTAGTTTATTGCTGTTGCACTAATAGTACCGCTATCGTCAACGGTAATCCTAAAACGTTTCGTACTATTAGGCGTTGAAGATTTTAAAATCAATGCAGTTCCTTCAATAGTTCCTGCAAACCAACCATTGCCATTGTTGTCAACGGTATGAGCATTTGAACGATTCGTATTAGAATTTCCATTGCCTACAATGTGTAGATATTTAGAGTTAGAATCTTCAATATTATATCTACCCTGAACATGCTGATTGGCACTTGATGCAATAGTGCCTTCTCCTTCTGTATGAGTGAAAGTTCCCATTGCTCTTGTTTTATAACCTTCACTATGGGAATAACCACCAGCAGCAATTGTTTCATATCCTTCTGCATGAGCACAACTATCTAGAGCCAAAGTGTCGTCGCCCTCTGTATGGCATTGATCATATTTAGCAAGATTAAACTTCGTAGTTTCCCAAGTAGTAATAATCGTATCCTTGTTAGTCGAGGTTGTAATAGAAGAAGGAATATCATTTGATCCTCTTCCTTCCGCATGTGAAGAGTGACCCATAGCGTTGGTACTATATCCTTCAGCATGTGCAGTCTGCCCACTAGCTATACTGCCTTGTCCCTCTGCGTGAGAAGCGTTTCCTGATGCTATTGTAACCGAACCTTCAGCGTGCGAGCACCCTTCTTGTGCAATTGACTGATATCCCTCAGCATGTGAATATTGCCCATTTGCTTGCGTAGTAAATCCCTCTGCGTGAGAAACATAATTACCAGCTTTACTTTTATATCCTTCTACATGTGAATACTTACCAATTGCAGAATTAGTTGTATAATCATTAAAAATCTCAGAATGTTGACCACTACCAGATTTACCAATTAAATTTGGCTTGTTATATAAATTGTTATAATTACCGTCAAAATCACTGGCTCCTATATTATATCTTACTTGCGCTTGTTGCATCTGTGTCAGTACCTGTTGAGTAGTCCTGAGAATATCATTTGGGATATACTTGCTATCGATTGTATGAATAATGGTAGTATCTTTATTAATTTGTATACTATGCGTTCCTCCACTATTCTCAGTCTTCACATAAACTGTATTGCTAGTATTAGAATAACTTGCAGCGGTAGGCTCTGGGGCACAATAAATATCAATGTAAAACGGTTCCCCCGTATCTTCCATCTCCGAAGTCTCTAACGACGCATTGCCTAAATATGTGTATCTAGAATTAGAATATGCTCTGCAAGTATATGGAGTATTATCCCATATAACAATGTATAAATCTCCGAGCACCAAATCAAGATCAAACGGGTTCTCAAGATAATCATCACTAAATGTTAAAGTTCTGCTAGAAAGAATTTCAGTAAAACTAGCATCTTCTGAATAAAATGGCCTATTATTAATGTATCCTATTTGAGAACTATTATTTTGATTCCAATTTGGCTGTTGACTTAACATAGCAGTAGTAATTTGAGATTGCACACTGGTAGTACCAACAAGCGTCTGTAGCATATCAACACTTTCAACCGTAGCAAAATCACTAGCATGCTTATTGTCAACAGTATCAGCGTTACCACCATTGGCTGGCAATGACGTTGGCTTATCTGTCAGATTATTATAACTATGCGTATGATTATCAATTGCGTTAGATATCTGCGATTGTACACTTGTATTGCCAACCAAGGTTTCAATAGCACTCATTGATTCAGCGGTGGCAAAATCACTTGCATGTTTACCATCCACAGTGTCCGCATTACCACCATTGGCTGGAAGTGAAGTTGGCTTATTCGTTAAATCGTTATAGTTATGAACATGATTTTCTTCTGCTGCGCCAATACTAGTCGGAGTTATAGCACCAACTGCAGTTGATATCTGAGATTGGACACTAGTACTTCCAACAAGAGTTTGAAGCATGTCCACTGATTCCACAGTCGCAAAATCTGCGGCATGTTTCCCATCTACAGTATCAGAATTGCCACCATTCGCGGGAAGAGTAGTCGGAATAACTGGCTTATCTTCTAAGTCATTATAACTATGGGTATGCCCAATAAGAGCATACCCAGTATGAGAATGATTTACCAGAGCATACTCAGAATGCTCATGGTTAATTGGAGAATATTCGTTATGCGTATGATTTACATTTGCTTTGCCGGTCTGTAAGGCATCAATATCTGCCTCCATATCTTCAAGATGATTTGTGAGACATTGCGCCGTATAAGTGTCGTACCATATGTTATTAGTAGAATACATAGGCTCAAAATCGCCATTTGGCATAAAAAATTCCTCCCTTAATTAATCACATTAGTTTATTGCTTCGTTTACTGTTTACTACAATTTTGTTAATGCTAAATTTGTTTTTACTTTTGTATTATATATTTTGTTATATTTATTTAGAGATAACTTCGACATTGCGCAAATATGCTTTACCGCCACTAGTGTCATCATTTTGACCACAAATATAAATCACAGCAGCTGTAGAAGTCAAAGTAAAATTGTATTCAAAAGCAGTCCATGTATCTCCTACAGACAACGAATATTTAAGAAGCCTACTAGAGCTATCAGTTGTTGTATTGTATACCATTATTGCTGAAGTGTCTGCAACATCTTGTTTGAATTCTCCCTTGAATGTATATGTTCCCGCAGGAAGATTCTTAAGTGTGTCGCAAGTCCATCCCAATAGATTACTACCTCGATTCTTAACTGACACTAGCATACCATCTTGCTTGTAACCATGTATTGATGCATCAGTTGCTTCAGTCCATGCACTTCCGGCACCTGCATAGGAAGTTGCATTTTCATAATTGAATAAATTACTACTTTGCTGTTCCATTGCCGTTATTGTTATTACTATATCACCTGTTACTTCGGGTATTGCTATTTTTCCTTCTGAATAATATGTAGACATGTCCTCGCCCCCCATTGTTATTGATACTGTCGCTCCATCAAACGTATAGCCATCAGCTACTGAGATATTTGCAGCATAGCTCTGTCCCCTAATAACTTTTCGACTTACATTATCAGAGGTACACCCTGTAAGATTTAATGTTACTAAATTATACAAATTAATTATCTTTCCGTCCCATACATTTGCTGTAACATCTACTCCGCCCATTGTTACCTTGACACTGTCAATAACATAATTATTATTTGGTGTTATTGTAGCCGTATAAGATTGGTACTGCGACGCGCTTGAAGTGGTGTTGCTCGAATTTACATTGGAAAGGGTATTAGTTATTGTATATGTCGAAATAATCGGAGCGACAATTTCTGGCGTACCATTTATCATAGCCGAACGAAAAGCATTTATCTCATTAGCCGTAAATCCGAGAGAAGCGATATAATTAATAACCTTATCTTTAAATGTTGATCCAACAGTTAGCGCCATAATAGCAGTTATAAGATTTTTATATCCATACTCCCACTGACCTGTTGCATACTCTCTGCCGCACCTTTTACGTAGATAATCAGTACCATTGAATGATGTCAACTCATAGTCTTTGTCGATATCACTCTGTGATACGCCAAGCATTCCCTCAATAAGACAAGCTATCGTACCTGTGCGATCCGCACCAGCAGAGCAATGAAAATAGAGTGGTCGATCTCTCATAACGCTATCGAAAATAAAACGAAACGCTTCTTTCATAGATGCCGTATTGGAAATAGAATAATAAGCCCAATAAGCTCCGCCGTCTGTTGGGCAGCAAAAATCAACATCACTACCGATAACAGAATAATCTTCGGCAACATCTGTACCTTGTAATTCAAGTTCTGCTCGTATACCTATCTCATCATGCATTGTTTTGATAAAATCTGTATCACTTGCAGATATTTCGCCACCTCTAAAGAGCTTGCCATATTTAATCGTACCACCATCGCAAGTCCAGCCACCTAAATCTCTTACATTTCTTGATAGTGATTTAATCCATCTAACACTGTCAAGTGGCTTAAGCGTACCCGCTTTGCTTTCATTTACAAATGGCGTTCCCACATTCGGCTCTTGATTATAGTATGTTACCCCGCCAACTTCTTTACCAATAGGATTTGTCAAAACAGTCCCATCCGCATATGTTTCTATACTAGAAGTACTGTAATCGCTCGAATCATATGTCACATTAGCAAGATAATTTCGTACAAGTTGAGGACATTGATGCCATTCGACATCCTCAATCCCCCCCACCTGTCATTGACGTATTTGTTCCCGTCTTTACGCCTTCATCTCCAGCAAAGACCTTACCAGAACGAACGTCTTCAGGGGTAGCGGTAAAGACAGTTAAATTATCAACTAGAACACCAGTGATTTCTTTCCCGTTTTCATCTGTTAAAACATAGGTCTTGGGGTTGCCAAAACCTCCGCATACATTTCCGTATAAGCCACTCATATAACTGTCACCTCCTGTACTCTAACCTGTACTGAAATTGCACTACTTGGCTTGCCACCAGCTACATAAACACGCACAGTACCATTTCCGCTCAAAGTTGTAAATGCAATCCCGTCATCTTGCCAAGAGTTAAGCTGTTCTGGCGTTGGCTGCAAATCAACAATGCTCGTCTCTGTTACACAACTTAGTGCAATATCCTGATAATATGGACTTGCGTCTCCAACCCAATTAGATGTCAGTGTGATTGTTGTAACCTTTGGCAGCAGACTTTTCAGCATAGCAATCGTAGCATATGTATCTGCAATGTTGTTTCCCTTCGCATCTGCCGTAGCTTGTGCAACTGCTCCATATACATCTGCTCCATCAGTTTTTGTCAGGCCTTCAATAACCCATGCTGTACCATCATAAACTACAGTAAATGGCTTATTGAGAGCAATCCAGTTGGTACTATATCCTTGCTGTAAACTAGTTGTTAGAGAGCTTAGTCTACGTCTAATTGGCTTTGCGCCTAGTCCGTTAACATTTAATGTCGGGGCTTTGCTTGTACTTGCTTTATTTGGAATCATAATAAAGCTTGCGCCAACAGTCAATGAGTAAATGCCAGAAACTGTGGCAGTGTATGCAACTCCATCAGTACTTTCCGCTGTTGCAGTATATACTGCGTCGGCAGCAGAAGGTTTACTATCAATAGCCGCTTGCATTGTCTCAATTGCAGAAGCAGAGGCGGCTCCAACGTCACTAGCAGTCAATGTGATATTATCTGACAGGGCTTTGCCGTTAATGGTTGTGGTCTTTAATGCATAAGAACCCTCATCACCGAGTTCTTCCCAAATAGCGCCATTCCAAACGAATTCTTTATGGTCATCCTTGCCAAGAATTACGTCACCTTTTTCTTTTGTGGTATAATTTGCAATTTGAGGGTCAGTTGTTGAACCATCGGTAATATCAACAGCAGCTTTGCCGATAAAGTGCATTGCGCCTGTTAGACCACTAAGTTGGTTATTGATTGCTTGAATTTTTGCGTCTAGGTCAGATTTTTCTGCTATTATTGTAGTATTAAGATGCCATTGGTCAACACTAACAAGTTCAGCTAAAATATATCCCGTATCTGCGTAGTAAGCTATCATATTAGAAACTATTACATCTTGTGTTGTGCTGTATGCAAAGTTCGTAAACTTCAACTCACCATAAGTAGTATCAGTATAGCTTACAACAACCGGGCGACCAGCAAGAATTGCGGTTTTTACTTGGTCAACAGTTAATGTATCTGTTGTGCCGATTAGTGGTTCTTGTTCATTTAGTTTAGTTGTAATAACTTTATTTTGGACTGGATTTGTTGAAGAATCTGAAAGAGCGTCGTCTATAGTCATAGTTGTAGCTTTGCTATCAACATACTCTTCTGTTGCCAACTTCTTTGAACCATCATCTTTATTGGTTCCAGAAGTAGAGCCAACATAAACATCTCCCGCAAACCAAGCATTACCCGACCAATCAAGAGTATGAGCGTTGGAATTCGTATCAGTATTTGTACCATTGCCTACAATATGAGCGTAGTTTCCGAATCTATCTTCAACATTGTACTTCCCTTGTACGTGCTGTCCAGAATTAGCATCCGTCCCCTTACCTTCAGCGTGAGAGGCTTCGCCAGATGCGCGACAATTAGTTCCTTCTGCATGAGAATTCTTCCCAGCAGCAACTGAACCGCCTTCAGCATGAGCTGCTTCTCCACTAGCAATACTACAATTGCCTTCAGCATGAGAATAGTCTCCTTGTGCTGCAGTATAGTAGCCTTCAGTATGTGACGCTGAACCACTTGCTAATGTGCCTTCACCTCCAGAAAAAGAGTTTTTACCTGGGTCAAACATTATGTCGCCATCCCTAGCGTTAATCATTACTAAAGACCCTGTAGTCTTGCCATTAACTATGTTGGAGTTATTAGGTATTTTATCATTTACATAATCATATACTGCTTTCGCTCCTGCATATTGTCTATTTGTTGAACTTGAAGTAATACTTGTTGCAATAGGACGACGAGGGTTGAGTAGAACTGGCTTCCCACCAAAATCTGTCCCCACAAGTGTACTACCATAAGGCATTTCATCAGCTGTAACGTAAGTATCCTTATAATCTGGATGTTCCAGTGTTAAAGTTGATGTACCAGTAAAATCCTTCAATGACACAGATGGAGGCATAGCATAAGAAGAGGATTGTTTATATAACATTGCACTTCTAACTGTTCTATCAAAATCTGGGGATGAATTATCAGCAAAAATTTGTGTAGCACCAAAGTATGAATTAGACCAAACATAATCCCTATTGCTTTTTGTTACAATAGAATCGCCATCAATTGTCTTCACCCAATCTATTTCATCAGGCAGAGCATCAATAGACAATTTCTTAAGACTTTTTCTGTAAATATGTGCACTTGTAACGCCATCTGGGAACATTGTTTCCGAAACAGTCAAACTATTAGTGGAAGAACCCATACCTGAGTTAGATATTTCAACTCCAACAGTATCAACATCTCCGTAAGTAAATGCGCCATAGGAACCAGAAGTATATGTAAGATTTTCAAATTTAACACCATTTACTTCAAGACATAACGTTACATTAGAAGCATTTTTGGCTAGATAACCACTGTCATTAAAACTACTATAAGTAGTTGTCCAAGTACCAAATTCTTCCCAGTATGGTATCTCTAAAGATTTATTCTTCACAAAATCCTTCGCCGTTTCATCATTCTGGCTCCAGTCTGATTGGACTAGGTCGCTAGAAGAAATAGCACCGATATTTGTTCTAGCTTGTGCTTTTTGTTCATCAGTGATGTTTTCTTGAGCATTGTAGCTAACAACAGTATTTGTCAGATTATCTAGGTCGTTTTGAGTTGTAAAATCACTGTCGTTTGTTAGTTCGCTGGTCTTAGTGGGGATTGATACTGTTTGGGCGGTGGAGCCATTGAACGTAGTTGTTGTGTCACCTTTAGTGAGAGTTAGGGCATTACTAACTTTGTTTGCTTCAACAATTTTCCGACATACATAACTCCATTTTTGAGTAGATTTATCATATGTATTTACGTATACTCGCCCTAAATTACTACCCAAATTGAGAAATTGGACATGATATGAAGTAAAACTATCATTATCAAGGTAATCAGCAAGCACAAAAACATATGGAGTTTGAGCATCTCCTCCTAAGCCATTATATATTTTAAGTTGACTTATAGAGAAGTCTTCGTTAGTAGTTCCATCTTCACCTGTTTCCCTTGCAAATCCTTGAAAGGAAATAGCACTTGTTGCTGGGACACTAAATTTAATCTTGTAGAAACCACTTTGTGAAAATTGCCATAGGCCAATCCTATAAAGTTTAGTAGCGTCGTTCCCACCGGCGGGCTCAAGCGTCATCTCAATAATAGACTTATCATCAATGCCTTTGATTGTATCATAAATCTTCCCTTGGCTCTCATTCAAATCATTATATAAATATTCATCCGTAAAAGGAATTTCATTATAATACAAAAGTCTTCCTTTTGCCGTATCATATCTACCAACTTTGAAGCGAGTTTTCCCCGCTGCGGTATCAACAATAATCAATTCACCATCAAGCGGTTGGAACGTAGTTGCTACTGCCTCCCAATTAGCAGCAGTATCTCGCTTATTCTTAACGCGAGTATTAAATGTTTTATTCGCCACTATAAACACTCCTTTACAAATTTTGCATACCGACTAAGCCGATAAGCAATATTATTTATTTTTATTTCCATTTTCCTATTACAAAGAAATCCACAGTTACATTTACAGCTGCCGCAGCATCGCCCAAATTATGTATGCCCAATTCTGGCGTCCATGTTGGAGTCCCTGCTTTTTTATTATATTGATAAAACGCTTGAGGGCCATGAAGATATGGAATGCAAATAGGGGTAGAGATAAATAGCCCATCTGGATATTTTTTTGCAATAGTAGAATTTATATCTGAATCTGCGGACATAGCTAAAGTAATTTTTGTTGTAGACCACGCAAGTACAAGACCACTATCCTTTTTAATGTATGTCCAATCGCCACTAGTAACCATTTCTCCGTCAAGATAGCTCAGTAAATCTGCTGCTAGTTTTGCTTTAGCAATTGAGCCATCATCAATTGGCGGCTTATAGCTATCAACATATCCTTTTGTTGCAACGTCACTAGCGTTTACAGGAGTTTTAACATTGGAGATTAAGGTTTCGTTCATATCAAGAGAATCTGCAGAAATTGATGCGCTACCAAGTCTAGCATCTGTTGTTCCAACTTGTATTCTTAAAGTGCCATTTGAAGGTGTACCGACATCAATAAGTGTAGTATTCTTACCACCAATGTCTACTTCAGCTCCAAGTAATTGATCATCAACGTACTTCTTATTTGTCGCATCGGCGTCCAATTCCGGTGTTGCAATATTTCTTAGCTTTACCGACTCATCACCATACATGCCGTAGAACTCTAATGATGGCTTAGAAACTGAATTCGTGCTATCAAAACTACCTGTAGCTTGGATATATGTACCAAAATCATTGCCGTCACCATCAAGTCTACTAAAATCTAATTCTGCGCCACCCAACATCGCTTTGTCATTGCTAATGCCATCTTTTACAGTCAGCGTGCCAGTTACAACACCGCTCATGTTACTAACTTTCGTATCAGCATATTTTTTGGCTTCCGAAAGAGCGTTGTCGCCTTCCGTTCCAGCATATCTCTCCGCTTGCTCTAGTATGTCATCAGCATAACTTTTTGCAGACTCTAATGTATTTGAATCCCCAGTTGATATATTATCCTTAAGCGTTGCAACTTGCTCTGCAATGTTAGCCTTAAGCTGGTTGATTTCTTTTGTGAGTTCTGTGCCTTGTGTATCAGATTCTTTTGCTATTTGCGCAATTTTATCATTAAGCATTTTTCCTTGATTTGCAGATAATGGTTTATTTTGATTAGAGCTAGTCAAACTATTTATAACGTCACTTTGCAATAAAAATACACTATCTTCAGTCAATGTGGGCAAATCAACAACATGCTCACCATCGGTTAGGTTGCCAATATTATATACCTCTCCGTTAATATCAATAGTATTTATATATGCCATTTTTTCACCATCCTCCACAATTTTTTAATTGTGAAATGGGGAGCGTTATGTTTCAAACGCCCCCATCAAAATCTTTATAATCCTAATTTGTTTTTTAATTCAACATATACTGTTGATTGATATTCTTCTGGAATTTCATCACCATAAGATACCGCAGAAATCAACTCCATATCTTGTAATGATTCAATATAGCCTTTTAACGAATTAAAATATGATATATGATAAGTTTTAAATAGATTCGCCATCTCAATAATTTTATCCATATCATTAATAGAATAATATTTACATACGCATCCATCTGCATGATAAGGAACTTCTTGTGCGCCATTTGAAATCATCTGGGCAGAAGTAATTAAATTTAATTGGTCTTGTAAAGTCAAAGAAAAATGATACATATTGTTATCACTTAACTTAATATCAAACCCATCAACTATCATTTTATTACATTTTGAATTCATCTCATTAATTTTGGACTCTTTAACATATTCTACAGTAACATCAGGCTCTGTAATGGCTGGTTCTTGCTCCTCTGGCTCATCTGATATTTGAATATCCTCATTCGCCTCAACTGCCTTATAAAGAACTTCGTATTCAGATTTGTCAATTTCAACAACGTCTGCTGTCAAAAAGTCTTTCGCGCCACTTTGGCATGGAACCATCCAATTAGCATGATATAGCTGTTCACCGTATTGAATATATTGAGCCTCTGATTCATCACAAGATAAAAATACTTCATGCTTTTTCTGAAACTTTCTTAAGTCTATTGTCGAGCCAATGCCGACAAACTTATCATCAATAATTATTTTGTAATATCTCATAACCGCTCACCTCATTAGATCGAGAAACATGGGCAAACGCCATCTTCACGTGATGATACATAATAAATATTATTACAAGTACCAGACGATGTAGTATAAACAAAGTATCTATCATAGCCAATAACTGGGGATCTGCTATAGTAACCATTTGCAACGCCATTTTTTGTTTTAATTCTAGCGGCATCGCTTGTGAACCATGCAATATGAGTACCTTCACTATTATATGGCTGTGACTGAATTCCAGATAACTCAATATAAGATGGCAAGTACACATAGTCTTTAGAAAATACAATTTCTTGAGATTGCCCACCAGCGCTTGCCGGAATTTGAACTTGCTTTATAATTGACTTCCATACTGTTGGGAATGCATTATATACTCTGCTATTTACAAACTGTCTCATAGAAGAGTCTTCCCAACCACCAACATTTGTTCCAGTATAATTCATTCTGTGTGTATAATTTAATAGATTTTTGCAAATAAAAGATGCACCAGTTTTTCTACTGGAGTCACTTGCAAATCTATAGCGCTCATCACCATAATATTCAAAACGAATAGTCTCATGAGGCCATGCCGCTAAATCTCTGGCAATAGAATCGCCCAAATCCTCAAACCATACTTTGGCCCAGTGGATATAGCCTTTACCAAGGTCATCGACAGAACCATTAGATAAGAACTTGAAGCCACCAAGCACAATTGTTGCTTCGGTGCTTGTACTACGGTTACGTGTCAATACATTATATGAGATACTGTCAGCACATACTCCGCTACCACCAGCAGCACTATTAAAAGAGTAAATATGCAGATCATCTTCACCTTGTATATGTCTTAAGACAACAAGGTCTCTATTGGTGCCATAACTAACTATTTTACTAGTATTACCCCATTGAATCTCGGCATTGCTTCCATTATATTTTAGTCTGAAGCCTTCAGAACCATCATATTCAAAGCAAGACAATAGTGTCGCGTCTGCCGCAGCATCTTCACACTCAAAGTCAATTGCCATTGTGAAAGATTTAGAATCCGCACCAAATAGCTTTATACCAGTATCTATGACATTTGCGCTCGTTCCGTCAAAATGTTTTTCATCCGCAAAGAAATTTTCATCAACATTAGTAAACGAGTAATCTTGACCCATACGAATATCAATATAATCTTTTTGCTCGAAATAATCGTTTGCCTTTTTCGCAGTTGCAACAGCATACACTTGTACTGGCGTCATATTTGCCAAATCAGTCCCTGCTGCTGGCAAACCATTCTGAGTATCCCACTTAGCGTATACATCTGTATCACCAGTAATGAACCCAGTATTCTTATCCCATCCAGTAAAAACATTATAAATATAAGCATCTTCATTGTCGTTCATAGTGGGATAATCACCGTCATATTCTACACCAGTACCATATTCAACGCCTGTTTTTGTTGCTAAAATAACGCCCGCTTGTTGCAGCCAACGAACAGTATATGTTCTAATAGTTTCTGTATATTTCGCAGTTACAGTCATAGCGGCAGTAACATTAGTATTAATGCCGTCCCACTCAGAGAATGTATAATTATATTGGGCAGTACTTGCCATGGTCGGAGTATCAATTTCTCCAGATGCAATTGGGTCAACAGCTTTGCTTCCTTGGTCAACATACTGAACATAATCATTACCTTTTTTATCTTTAATTGGAGTGCCATCAGCGTTTAAGAATGTAACTCTGTACTGAGTAATAATACCATTATAAGTTACAGTTAAATCTGGCCATGCAGCAGCATAAGCATCTAGCTCTCTCTGCCTTGCCTGACCAGCAATATGAACCTTACCAGCAAGCATATTATTATTCATCTTAAGAATCTTATTTAACAAATCAGTATTAGAGACTGTCCAATCAATCCCAATTAATCTTAAAATCTGTAATGTATCGACAGCGTCTTCAACGATTGTATATTCATCGACTACAGAATCCTCAACAGTTAAAGATTCTAGATTATCATAAGTTGCCTGTAAATCAGTAAGATATCTCAGATTTTTTAAAGTTAAACTATTAATTGTCGCTGGTAGATGCGCCAGAGCAACCTTACCATTCGCTGCAAACAATACGCCAGTAATCGAAGTCCCCTCAGCATAAAGTTTCTCTAAGTTTCCGCAACTTGAAAGATTAACAGAGCCAGTTAGATTCGGGCAATTACGGATATCTAGTTCTTCAAGAAGCGCATTGTTGCCAAGGTTTAGATTTGTCAAAAATACGTTAGAATATCCAGAAGTACTATTACCGATAATTAACTTCTGAAGCTTGGAAGCCTTTGAGAAATCATTATCGTGAATGTAACATGCAGATATATCATTTAGTGCCTGAATACGAGAAGCACAATAAATTAGCACCGCCGTATCATCCATCTTTGTAAGTGGACAAGTAATCTCGTATGTTTGCCCAGCTTTCGCACGAATCTGCTGCGCACTTGGGGAATTTCCGAACAATACAGACAAGTACATATCAGAATATGGTACAATGTTTAGCGTGTAATTAGGTGCAACAACTACACCAGAAGGAGTGTTACATCTAAACATGATCTGGTCTGCTTTGATGGTAGTAGATAGATATTTTGTTCCCATATAAGCGGATTGATCACGTTCAAATTGTCTACGCTGATACTTCTTACGACCGTTCATCATAGACTCTAGGAAACGAGGAGTTGGTTCTGGTGTCAAACCACCATTTAAGCCACCACCTTGATATGTACGATAATACTTACGCTCAATATCAAGCCTCCAGAGTTCTTCTGGGAATTGGGCTTGCCAATTGTCAAACTCATTAATTAGGGATGTGTCGCTCCAGCAGCCGCTACTATCAAGGGTCTGATACATTGTTGCAAGGTCAGTTTTCATCAAATCACGGATTCTGCACCACAATACATTATCTGCCGCATTGAAGATGTACCCAGAAGATGGGTCTCCATCTGTTTTATAGTCTGTGTCTTCTTTACCATAGGTCATTGTTAATTCGCCCGAGTTGTTTATACCCAAAACGCTGTCGTTGTCATAATCCCACATTTCGAAACGATATTTTCCATCTGCACATTTTGCATAGTGGAAAAAAGTATTCTTACTTCTGTTATCAATCATTGTATATCTTTCAGTAAACAGATACCAATACAGAGCAGAATCTTTAATGAACCAATCACCCAACTGAGAAACAAATTCTTCGTCAGTAGAAGTGATTACCCATTCATAAAAATCACGCCATACTTGTTTATTTAGAAGTCTCTGGGCTTCTTTTTCTTCGGATGTTGCCAAGCTTGCGCCATCCTTGGTTTCACCACCCATGTCGTATCTAAATTCAAAAGAGCCGTCCCAGTTATTATATAAGGCATCGTAAGCAGTATTCCCTGCTTTCCACTGATCTTTAGTGATAGGATAAACCATCGTGCCATCGCTATCTGTAACACCAGTCTGGAACGTACTATTTGGTAGCGTATTATCACTTACCTCAATAACGTACTCTTTCAAGTCTTCTACATCATTTACTCTACTAGCATCAGTTTTTTTACTATCGCCAATATTACCAATAGCATAGAAGTGCCAGTCGTTATCCTTAAACTCTCTGTGCTGAGAAACATCAGGATCGGTTTCCTTGATAAATACTACACAGTTGTAGAACTCCATACTATTCTTGCATTTCGGATTATTCTCCATAGCGACAGTTTTGTATGGTAGATAGTCATTATATCTCTTCTGAAGCAAAGCATTGTTTGCGTTCTCTGAAGAGGCTATGTTGACCTTTATGTTAAACCAGTTATTCGGCACAGAAGTTCTAGACAAACTCACTTTACCAGATCCATCACTATACTTCGTTCCGTCTCCAAGAATAAGTTCTGTTACATACTCTGTATCCAAAGGGATTTTGCTAACAATCTGATTCTTACCATCTGCGCACATGATGATATCAATGTTTCTACCAGAATAGCCATATTCATTGGAAGTCGTACCCTGACCAGCATGATAGCAATTAATAAACTTCCAGTTATCAAGTACAGGATCTCCGCCCTTATAAATACATTCAACATTTGTACCCTTAACATAGTCCTTCTTATCGTTAGTGAAGTGAGGGCATTCAATCTTAATAACTCTCAGCTGAGGACAAGCATTCGCCACAGAATCAGGAGTTAAAGCATTGTTCTCATCATAAATCTGATTACGATTATATCTTGCAATCATCTCATCAGAATCTCTTGCATCAGCAATAAAGTTAGAAAGAATATTAGAATCAGTTAATGCAGAAGTGTATGCTTTCATACGATAAATATGAACATCACAATCAGCAGAACCGATAGTAATAGGTACTGGCTCATACTGATATAATCTATGAGTAGAATCATAAATCATTGGTCTTAAACCAACGCCATCCTCATAGCTCATAATGATAGACGTTGCATCTGGATTATCCTTATCAAGTGAATTAATGTTAAACTCAAACTCAATAACATCTTCCTCACTATAAGGAATATACAGACTCTTAATACTAGACTTCAAATACGCCTCATGAACATTCATTTCCAAACCAACAACTGTTGAATCAGCTTGACAAGTTAAAAACGTTGCGTCAGCTTTTCTAACATTCGTAGTCTTGAAGATGCACTTAAACTCAGATCCATAAGTGCTTGCATCTCTTTCAAATAGGTTATAATTTATAGTAGCAGTAGTTCCAGCTTTAACACAGAAATACTGATTCCCATCTACGTCCAATTGATAACCGCCATTAACCCAGTCAAAATTATCTGAAACTGTCATAGGAACATTAGTATTAGAATCTTTCCATAGTCTATCTGCATCACTATTTGATAGTCCCGTTGGATTAAAATCAAATGCAAGGTTAGCGGTGATTGGCTCAATAGTAATTCCTAACTCTTTAATATCCATTACAATCGTTAGAGTCGTGTTTCTACAGGTGATTGTTAGCGTGTGTTCTCCAATATCAGATGACTTATATGCCCAAACATCTGATGTGCCGGACATGGTCTGCGTAGCAACAACTTTACCATCGACGCTCCTTGTAACAGTTGGAGTTTCTGTCTTTGGATCAAATACATAGAATGGAATATTAGTCGAATTATACTGCTTCGCCTCTACCTTGCCATAATGATCATATCTATAGATACAACCAATGACTGGGGTCTCATTGCTCTCGTCATACCAAATAATATCCTTGAAAATATGCTCCGTTTCAACATTTTTGCCATTAATAGTCGCAGTGATATAACATTCTAGCAAATGCGCACCATGAGTTTGTGCTGGTAACGTATAAGACTGCAATGTGCCAGAAGAACTTGTAGCAACAGTACCAATTTCTGTACCATCAAGAACAAAATGTACTGTTTTATTAACAGCACCATATGGCGTATATGTAAAATTCACGGCACTATTTGCCTCATATGCAATCTTATCACTAAATGAGGATTCGAGCCTAATATCAACCTTTTGCACAGTCCAAGACTTAACTGCGACACTGCCAGCAGCATCGACAACTGTCAATGTAAATTTCTGGGTGCCAATATTGACATAATCAGTCATATCAAATGTATTAGTGCCTTGAACCAATGCTCCAGTAGATAGAACAGTATTTCCAAGTTTCCAAGTATATGTACCATCGACAGATTCGCCATCGCTGTCTGTTGAAGAATAGCTAAAACTAATTTCTACTTTATCAGTCGTAGTCACAATAATAGGAGACTCTGTAATACGTTCTACTTTAAGTGTAGTAGTTGTCGTGCTACCTCCGCCTCCACCAGTAATTACAAACTGACTCTTCACTTCTTCTTTTTCGTTCTTAACTTCATATAGAGTAAATACATTTTCCTTTTCTTCACCAGTAGCAAGAGTTGTGGTGCCATATGTCGCATAATAAGTATAGCCCTCGGTATCTAAGCCATCTAAATCTTGCCTAAGTGTATCTACGGCTCTACTTAACGAGCTAATATTCGTCGTGTTAGAATCAATATCAGTTTTTAATGTAGAAATTTTGTTATCTGTCTGTGTCTTAGTATAAGTGTCTCCGCCAATAATGCAGAATGCGCCATCAATGTAACGATAATGTATATACAGACCATCGCCATTTTTAACATAATAATCGGAAAATTCATTACCTGTTTCAGGAAGGGTGTCTACAATATGTGCAACAGTTCCTGCAACCATTTTCCAAGAATTATCAATCCACTTATAATAAAAACATCCAGCATCCGAATATAAAATATAATCTGTCTCTTTTTCTCCAGTTTGTGGCAGTTCGGTTACAACAGTTGTAGAAGACCCTTTAAACTCATCCCACTTCTGTGTGCCAGCTTTATCAGTAATCCACCAATATTTTGTATAACCAGTATTAGAACTATTCGGGATAAGATAAAAAGTCCTTGCTTCTCCAGTTGCGGGTAATTCATTAACTACTTCAATGGCATATGGTTCGTAATCTGATATAGACTGATCTGTATACTCCTTAGCATTATTAAACACAGTATTAACATCAGCAACTTCTGGAATTCCAAATGCTGTAATGTCTTCTTTAGTGACGGCAGAAGTTTGATTAACATGCCCAGTATCGTCTACGGCAATCTTATATAAGCCAATTGCTTTTTGGTCATAAGTAGGATGCTGATATTCTTTAATTCCAAGGGCCGTAATATCTTCTTTAGTGACATCCTGAACACTACTAATATGTCCAGTATTATCTACAGTAACCTTATAAAGCCCGGATTCTTTTGAGTTATAAACAGGGTGGGTATACTTATTTGCACCATTTTCAATGCCAGCTAATTTATTTTTTTCAGTAGTAGTATAATCATTCGTCGATAATCCCTTGCCACTCACCTTATCGACTTTATTGTTATTAATTTTATCTTGTACACTTTGTACAACAAACGTATCATTTTTTGTTAAGTTATTTGGCAAACTAACAGTATAAGTTCCATTAGTAAGCTCAGATGCAGATATTCCATCTTGTAATGTGTTTTTAGTTACAAATTCATCATCTGCACTCAATTTTGGCAGTCTAACAACATACGACCCATCTGTTAAATTTTCTAGATTATATGTTTTGCCCCTAACAGTAACTTTATTTATATAAGCCATTAGTTTTATTCCTCCTTTATAGAGTCTAAAAAAAATAGGAGAGGCGTAATGCCCCTCCTATTAAATAAACTACTTAATGTGAGAGGCAATGCCACTTAGATATTGGTCGATGCTGTCCCGCAATCGAACACGATATAATCGGTCTGCTCTAGATCCTCGATCTTGTGATTATGGTCGAGCTTAGAATAAACGCCATCATGATTGTGATCGGCAGCAGCGAACTCGGAAGCGTTATGTGTTAGAAGATCGCCAGTAACCTCAGAAGCGTCTAGCTTACCGTTAATCTTGGTTGCAAGAGCATCTGCAAGATCAGTCTCGGCAACCTTATCCTTGTTAGCAAGCGCACCAGTAGGAACGGTAACGTCAACTGCCTTATCAGCAGGAGTTAGTGCAACACCATTAACCTTGACAGTCTCAATGACGTTGACCTGAGCGCCAGCGGCAACACCTTCTAGCTTAGTCTTCTCGTCAGTGGTATAGTCGTTAGTAGATAGACCCTTACCTTCTACCTTGTCAACCTTCTTGTCAATGTTACCCTGAAGAGTAGCCTGTGCTGCCTCAACAGCATCCTTAACAGTCTTTGCTACAGAGCCAGCTTCATTATCTTTGCCGTTTAAAGTGGCAATAGCGGTCTTATTAGCCTGAACTTCACCAGACAGAGTGCTATATTCACCTTTGTGAGAAGCGGCATAATCAATTAGTTCCTTAAAGGTATTAACAGTTTGATCATCGCTAACTTTAGTAGCAAACTCATTAATAGCATCTGCTACCTTCTTGTCAACAGAACCTTCAACTGCAGAAGTGCCATTTAGCTTAGTAATAGCATCAGCATTGGCCTTGATACCGGCCTTAACATCGGCATCATTATAAGTTGCAGCAGCCTGAGCATCGGAAATCATTTCGACAATGGTCTTGCCCTCGGTGACTGTACCAACCTTACCAGATAGGGTATCAACTGCAGTCTGAGCATCAGTGCCAGCTTTCTTAGCTTCTGCAATGGCAGAATCCTTAGTATCAGCATGTGCCTTAGCATTATCCTCAGCGGTCTGAGCGGCACCCTTAGCATCATAAGCATCGGAATCCGTATAGGCTGCAGAACCTAGACCGGCAACAGCAACGTCAGTACCGTTAAACTTAACAGTACCGTTAGCAGTACCAGTAGCTAGAGTATAGACGGTCTCAGGAATAGTAACAGTGCTTACAGGAGTGGTTCCCCAAGCCTCATCACCTTTGGCCTTTGAATATAGATAGAACTTGTGACCATCTTCTGCATCGGCCTCTAGCTTATATTGGGTATCAGTATCCTGAATTTCGCCAGAAATATAATCAGCTAGGCCAGTAATTTCGGTAGCAGAATACGTTGGCTTATTAGCAGCCTTAGCCCAGCTATAAACGTCCGCAGCCTTTGCTCCGATAAATTCTAGCTGACTAAACTTCTTGGTGCCATCGCCAACCTTAAAAAGAGTAACGGGCTCTCCCTGCACTGCACCAGTGTCAGCAGGAATGACTACTACACCAACTTCACCCTTTAAGAGAACAGGATCTTTTTCAACCCACTGTGCGTAGGTGTCGTTCTTCATACAAATTCTTGTATTAAAAGTCTTATTAGCCATATAAATCATTCTCCTTAATTAAATATTGTAAAATGTTTAAGCATTGCCGCCGTTCATTACGAGCTCTGTATCTTCCTCAACAAAGACTTTACTAATGCCAACAGCCTTAACACTAAGCACACCATCAGTTGCCTCGATTGTAGAGCCATCTGCCTGTGCAAGACCAAGCGCTGCAGAAGTGGCGGCTGGAATAGCAATATCAACACTCTTATCGGCAGCAATATCAACAGCTGTGCCGTTTAGCTTAATGGACTCAATAACGTTAGCTTGAGCTGCATCCCAAGCAGTAATCTTACCCTCAGTAATACCATCAAGAACGGTCTTGTTGGAATGCTCATGGGCCTTTGCCTCTAGACCGTCAACAGCAGACTGTATGGTCTCAACGTCACTCGCAGAAGCCTTGCCATCAAGAATTCCCTGAAGACCATTAACACTAGCAATTTCATGAGAGTGAGAAGCTAGTGCGTACTTTTCAGCACCATCAACCTTTAGAGCGGCGTCGAGTGCAGTAGAAATTTGAGTCTCAACCTTTGTCTCTCCGACTAGTTCTTGTAAAGAAGTAATCTTTCCGTTAGCAGTCGCTAGGTCAGTAGCTAGTGCGTACTTGTCATCCTCGCCGTTCTTTAGAGCAGCGTCGATAGCAGTGGAAATTTGGTCAGCAACAGCAGTTTCGCCAACTTTTTCCTTTAGAGCAGCAATGTCGCTCTTATTAGTGTTAATTTGAGAACTCATGGAAGCTGCGTCAGTGCTATGGTTGGAAATCCAATCAGCAATTTCCTTTAGAGTATCATAGCTCTCGTCTGCGCCTGCAACGACCTGTGCGATTTGATATGCAACAGAGCCTTCCTCTGTGCTCGTACCATTTAGCTTATCAATAGCAGCCTTATTATCAGCAACCTGCTTTACAAGACCGCCCTTGTCGTCGCCAACAACAGTCTTTAGCGACTCGATAGCAGTAGATAGACCTTCGACAGTGGTAGTATCTGGCTTAACCCAAGAAATCTTACCATCCTCGGTCTTTACAAGCTGTGCGCCACCAACTGCATCAGCAAAGCCAAGTAGATTCAAAACGCCATTTTCATCCTTGGCAAAAACATTCTCATTAATAAGAATATTTCCACCGACCTCTTTCAAAGTCTTGTCAGGCTGAATCACATAAAGAGTAGCTTTACTGTTTTCAACAACGGCAATTGTTTGACCATAATAATATGTAGTTTCAGAACTACCAGCCTCTTGTGCAGAAGCAGCAGCAGTCTGAGCGAGTTCTAAACTTTCAAAGTAGCTTTTCGCATCCAGAGGAAACGCCGTCTGACGATTAAAAGCTACAGCAAAATCAAGTGTACCAAAAGTCATAGCCATAATTTATTTCCTCCTTCATTAGATTTTTACAGTATAAGAATTAGCCTTTGCGACAGGCTCTGCAAAATCAGTTACATATACCTTATAAGCAATACCGGCATCAGCACCAGCGCCATTAACAGTTACAGAGGACTTTGTAAAAGCACTCTTAATCTCGGCATTTAGACCGTTTACATCCTTAACAGATGCAACATCTTCAAGAGTAGCAGGATATGCAAAAATTACACGAACTGCACCGACAGGGATATTAACAGTAAAAGTATTGCCATTTACAAGAGCCTTGTTTGACTTGTTTAGACCGCGAATAATAGTGCTGGAAATCTCGGCCTTTTCGGTAACTGAGCCATAGAAACTATTACGATAGCCAGTAATTGCACCAGAGGTTGCACTCTTAGTGCCAGCAGCAATCTGGACAGTAGGATTAGAAGCAGATCCAAGATTGTCATTAGCAACTGCGCCTTCACCGTGAGTTGCCTTAGCGGTAATCTTGTAATTGGTATTGTCTGCAACAACTACTTCAGGGAAAGAGCCAGAAGCAGTAGCAGCGGTATTGCCAGCGGTATCAGTAACCTCCCAAGCGGTAGCGGTAATGCCGGTCTCAGGGCCGTAGGTATAAGAACCTGCACTTAGAGAAGCAGAATAAGATGGCGTCACAGTAGTACCAACTTCGTATGCTTTGGCTTGACCAAACGTAATAGATACAGCAGGAGCAGTTGGTGTGCCGGGCTGTAAACGCTTGGAGAAAATTTCTGTAAGTGCATCCGCAACAGACTTACCTCTAGTGGCAAAAGTAGCCGTACCAGTCTGTGTCTTGGTTAAATTGCCAACCTGAGTATAGTTACCAGCCATTGTGATGTCCGCATCGAGGTAAACATTATTAGCATTATAGTTTCCATCCATAGCTTCCCATTTACTACCATCGTAAACATATGCAGTATAAGACTTCTTCTCGCCAGAAATTGCACGTTTAACAATGGCTGCATCGCCCTTGCTAGGCTCCGCAATCGTTGCAAGAACTTCCGCATCGGTCTTATCGTTAGTAGCTTCAAGAGATGTGACGCTATCTTCTGCCTTATCAATCAAGCTCTGAATAGCAGCTTCATCGACGCCAACATAATCCAGTGCATTCCACGCAGTATCGCCATCA